>WBZL01002417.1_pt1 | contig 18231 bp, 17 predicted proteins | sample 5204291 | NCBI WGS metagenome assembly WBZL01 (sample SAMN12344345, study PRJNA552823) | activated sludge metagenome | biome: Activated sludge suspended growth; feature: Nitrification reactor; material: Wastewater; isolation source: activated sludge from nitrification reactor of wastewater...
ATGCGCTGCACGGTGTCGGCCATCACGCCGAGGTCGTGGCTGATCAGCATCAGCGCCATGCCGTCCTCGCGCACCAGCTCGCCGATGAGGTCGAGCACCTCGCGCTGGATGGTCACGTCCAGCGCCGTGGTGGGTTCATCGGCGATCAGCAGGTCGGGCCCGCAGGCCAGCGCGATGGCGATGACCACGCGCTGGCGCTGCCCGCCCGACAGCTGGTGCGGCCAGGCGTCCAGCCGTTGCGCGGCCTGCGGCAGCTGCACGCGTTCGAGCAGGCGCAGGGCCTCGGCACGTGCCGAGGCGGCCGACAGGCCCTTGTGCAGGCGCAGCGGCTCGGCGATCTGGTGGCCGATGGTGTGCAGCGGGTTCAGTGCCGTCATCGGCTCCTGGAACACCATGCCGATGCGGTTGCCGCGCAGCGCGCAATAGGCCGTCTCGTCGAGGGTGGTCAGCTCGCGGTCGCCGAAGCGCACCGAGCCGGCGACGTGCGCGCCGTCGGGCAGCAGGCCCATCAAGGCCAGCGCGGTGATCGACTTGCCGCAACCCGACTCGCCGATCAGGCCCAGCGTCTGCCCGCGCTCGAGTTCGAACGACACGCCGCGCAGCGCGTCGGCCGGCCCGCGGGCGGTGTTCAACGTGACGCGCAGGTCGGAGACGGCGAGCAGGCTCAAGGAGGAACGGCGTGACGGGCGGGCGGGGAATCAGGCCCTCGGCGCAGTCGGCCCGGCCTGTCGCCCGACGATATCGGATTTCGCAGGCCCGCCTGCCGGCCCGGCGCGCGCCGCACAAGCTGGGGATTGACCCGCGACACCTCGGCGCCCGAGACTGCCCGACCCTGCCGCGCACCCTCGGGTCGCGCGACCCACGCCCCGCAGAAAGCCCGACACCATGGCCACGCCGACCGAAGACCGCCACACCTCGATCGCCGAATTCGTCGACCCCAAGGTCCAGACGATCGCGGTCACCGACGACATCATCCAGAAGATCTACACGCACTTTCCCAAGTCGTCGAAGGTGATCTCCGGCTACCTCAGCGAAGAGCAGCTGTATTGGAAGGTCAACTTCCACTGGGAATACCTGCTCGAGGCCATCGTCCACTGCTCGGGGCTGGCCATCGAGCAGAAGTACAAGGACGGCCTGGCGGCCATCAAGGCTTCGCTGAACTCCAACGTGCCCGATCCGGCCACCGGCTACCGCACCTCGTCGACCCCCGGCGTGCCCAAGGACAGCTCGTCGCACGCGGTGATCCTGCAGCGACATGCGCTCGTCAAGCAGGGCAGGATCGACTTCAAGGCCATCGTCACCGCCGCGGACATCTTCAGCAAGACCACGCGCAGCCAGAAGTCGCTGATGCTGGCCTACGCGTCGGTGGCCAAGCCGGCGCAGGGCAAGCACTCCACGGGTTATGCGCTGGACATCAGCGGCAACAACGCCGACATCTCGGCGGTGGCCAAGTCGCTCGGCGCAACGCTCGTGTTCAACGAGGGCAGCCACGTGCACTGCGAATGGAAGAACGGCGTCGACACCACTGCCAGCGGCGGCGCCAACTCGGCCGTCGCGGCGCAGCGCGCCACGCGCATGTCGATCGACAACCGCATCGTTGCCTACCGGCACTGCCTGCTGCGCACGATGTAGGGGCGCGCCGCGCCGCCGAATCCGGGGCCGAGATCGCCCTGCGCGGCGACGCCGACACCGGCCGTCGCGGCGTGTCGGCGGTCAGTCCACCCACACCGGCTGCGTGACGGTCTCGCGAAGGTCGCGCGTGCTTCCGTCGCGCAGGTCGACCAGCCGCGGCTTGGCCGGCAGCTCGGCCGACGTCACGAGCAACCAGTCCCCGTGGCGTTGCAGGCGCAGCCCCTGGGCCTGCGCGGCGGCCACGCTGCGCGGGCCCTGCCCGGGTTGCAGCAGCACCACCGGTCCCACCGGGTGCCAGCGATCGCCGAGCGCGACGCCGAAGACCACCCGCCCGGCACTGCCGGGCAGGCTGCGCCACTCCTCGGCTGGTCCCGGGTCGATGCCCGCGGGGGCCTCGACCGTGTCGTCACACAGCGCCACGCAGGACGCGGCGTCGTCGGCGCCGCGCGCCGAGCGGCCACGTTCGCGCCGCAGGTCGTCGAAGATGGCCGGCCCGACACTGCCGTCGACGCCCCATGATGTGGCGCGCCGTTCGAGCGTTTTCCACGCGCCGTCCTGCAGTCTCCAGAGCAGCGCCCAGTACGGCCGTGCGTCGGGGGGCTCACGCGACATCGAGCGTGCCTCGCCCGCGGTGGGCTGGCGCATCTCCAGCGCTCGCAGGCCGCCGGTGGAGGCGTCGATCCAGGCGGCCTGCACCTCACCGATGGTGCCGGGCAAGCCGGCCATGCGCTGCATCGGGGCATCGGGAACGCGCCACGCGCCACGCCACACGCCGTCGCCCGAGCGGGCATAGAAGGCGCCCTGCGGATCGTCGAGCGCCCACAGGCTGGCTGCGCCGGCGGACTTGCCCACGGCGCGCCTCGGGCCCCCCGCGGCGTCCTCGACGAACCACGCGGTACCGCCCGCATCGGCCGATGCCAGCAGCAGGGCCGGCGCCGGCGCAGCCCGGGCGGGGGCAGACGCCGCAACCGGCTTCGGCGCGGCGGCTGGCGTCGGCTCGTCGCGCGTGCATCCGAGGCCAAGCAGCAGTGCCGCCAGCAGCGCCACGCCGGACACAGATCCGCGGAAGCGGCCGAAGCGATGGGGCATGGGGCGTGCGGACGAGCGGGACATCGAAGGCTTGGACATCGACCGGGGCGGTGAGGCCGTCGCTCTCCATCGTAGCGGCACGCCGCTGGATCGCGACGGGCCGCCGGGCGCCGGACGGCGAGCGTCGGTGTCGGCGACGCCGGAGGCCGGACGACCCGGTCAGCCGGCCGCAGCGCTCGGCCTGCCCGGCACCGCTGCGGTCCGGTCCGTGCCCAGTGCCGCCAGCGACTGCGTCAGCGCGTCGACCAGCGGTGTCTGCGGCAGCGGCCCCACCCGTTGCTCCAGCGCGGCGCCGTCCAGCGCATGCGGCACCTGCCACAGGTAGCTCATGCGCCCCAGCTCGCGCATCATCGGATGCACCAGGCCGAGCGCGCGGATCAGCGGCCACGGCATGCCGCCGATTCGCCAGCCACCGGTCGGGCGCAAGCCCAGGGACGCGGCGGCCTGCTCGAGCGCATCGAGGAAGGCCTGGCCGGTCACCGCGTGGCCCTCGAAATGCAGCTGCAGGCAGCCGCGATGCCCACCATCGCCCGCCACCGCGACGGTGGCCCGTGCCAGGTCGGGCAGGTAGGCCCAGGCATGCACGCGGTCCAGCGGCCCGGGGTACACGAGCCGGCCGCGGTGCAGGCTGCGCGCGATCACCAGGTCGAGCCAGCTGCCACGGCCGCTGCCGAAGAAGTCACCGGCGCGCAGGATGACGCTGTCCAGACCGCGGCCGGCGCGCTGCTGCAGTTCGTCCTCCATCCGTGCGCGCAGACGGCCCTTGTCGGTGTCGGGCCGCGCCGGCGTGGACTCGTCCAGCCGCGGCGGCATCTGCCGGCCATAGGCGTAGACGTTGCCGGGCAGCACGAAGCGCGCGCCGAGCCGCTCGCACACCGCCAGGCCCTGGTGCAGCAGGGGCAGCAGTTCGGCGTCCCAGCGCGTGTACACCGGGTTGACCGCGTGCACCACGATGCTCGCGCCGCGCGCGGCCGCCGCCAGTGCGTCGGGCTGCGACAGGGGCAACGGCAGCGTCTGCACCGGGCCGGCGGACGGCTGGGCGGGCGGCCGGCGCTGCTGGGCCAGCACGCGCCAGCCGGCCTGGGCGAAGGCCTGGACCGCTGCGTGGCCGAAGCGGCCGGAGGCGCCGAGGACGAGGACGGTGTGAGGGGACATGGAGGGATCCGGGCAGGAGCTTCGATGGCCGCAGTGTGGACCTCCGGCTGCTCTGCGACAATCGACGAAGACTGCATGTGAGCTATGCCATCTCGCATACCATACCCCGGCCCCGGGGCGTTCGACTGGACGCTGGTGCGCAGCTTCCTGGCCGTGCTGGACGCCGGCAGCCTGCTGGGCGCGGCGCGTCGGCTGGGGGCGCAGCAGCCCACGCTGAGCCGGCATGTCGCGCAGCTCGAGGCGCAGCTCGGCGCACCGCTGTTCGAGCGCACCGGCCGGGGCGTCACGCCGACCGCGCTGGGCACGTCGATCGCCGACGCGGCGCGGCAGATGGCGGCCGGTGCCGATGCGCTGGCGCAGGCCCTGGCCGGGCGGCGCGCCGCCGCCACCGGCGTGGTGCGCGTCACCACCAGCCACGTGGCGGCCACCTGGCTGCTGCCGCCGGTGCTGGCCGCGCTGCAGCAGGCCGAGCCGGACATCCAGGTCGAGCTGGTGGCCTCCAATGCCTTGCACAACCTGCTGCGCCGCGAGGCCGACATCGCCGTGCGCATGGTGCGTCCGGTCCAGCAGTCGCTGGTGGCGCGCAAGCTCGGCGACATCGCCGTGGTCGCCGCGGCGCACCGCGACTACCTGCGCCGCGCCGGCATCCCGCGCACGCCCGAGGAGCTGTTGCGACACCGCCTGATCGGCTACGACCGCGACGACACCCTGCTGCGCGGGTTCGCCGCGCGGGGCCTGGCGGTCGCGCGCGAGGCCTTTGCGCTGCGCACCGACGACCAGGTGGCGTACGGCCAGCTGGTCGCCCGCGGGGCCGGCATCGGCTTTGTCGCCGCGTACAACCTGCGCCATTGGCCCGGGGTGGTGAGCGTGCTGCCGCAGCTGTCGATTCCGCCCCTGCCCTGCTGGCTGGCGGTGCACCGCGAGATCCGCGGCAACCCGGCGGTGCGGCGCGTCTACGACTTCCTGGCCGCCGAGCTGCCGGCGGCCCTGCTCGTCGAGGCGGCCGGGCCCGCCCCCGCGCCGGCAGCCCGGGTCCGCGAGCCGACGGGCCGGATTCGTCAGCCGGCGACGGCCAGGCGCAGCAGCTCGTCGGCCGGCACCGGGCGGGCGAACAGGTAGCCCTGGCCGTAGCGGCAGCCCATGGCCTGCAGCGTCGCCAGCTCGGCCGGCTCCTCGATGCCCTCGGCGACGCTGACCATGCCGAGGTTTTCGATCACGTTGACCGTCGCATGGGCCACCGCCAGCACGTGGCGGTCGCGCCCGAGGTCGGTGACGAAGGACTTGTCGATCTTGATGCTGTGGAACGGGTAGTCGCGCAGGCAGCCGAGCGACGAGGTGCCGGTTCCGAAGTCGTCCATCGCCAGCCGCACGCCGAAGGAGGCCAGGGCGAGCAGCAGATCGCGCGCGCCGGCGGGGTCCTTCATCACCTCGCGCTCGGTGATCTCGAGCTGCAGCGCCGACGGCGGCATCGCGCTGTCCCGCAACGCGTCGTGCACGTCGGTGATCAGGCTGGGCCCGTGGGCGACCTGCACGCGCGAGAGGTTGACGCTCATGCCGGCGGGGGCGCGGGCCGGGTCCTGGCGCTGCCATGCTGTCCACTGCCGGCAGGCCTCGCGCAGCACCCAGCGGCCGATCTCGACGATCAGGCCCGACTCCTCGGCGATGGGCACGAACTCGGCCGGCGAGATCGGGCCGAGTTCGGCATGGCGCCAGCGCAGCAAGGCCTCCACCGAGGTCATGCGGCCGGTCTCGAGGTCGACGATCGGCTGGTACACCAGGTTGAGCTCGTTGCGCTCGATGGCCTGGCGCAGACCGGTTTCGAGGGTGACGGCACGCTCCAGCCGCTCGTGCATGCGGCGATCGAAGACCACCGACCGCTGCCGGCCGGCGCGCTTGGCCTCGTACATCGCGATGTCGGCGCTGCGCAGCAGCTCGTCGGGGCTGCGGCAGTGTGCGTCGGCCAGCGCGATGCCGATGCTGGCACCCGACTGGAAGTCGTGGCCCTTGATCACGTAGGGCTCGGCCAGCACCGTGATCAGCCGCGCGGCCAGGGCCCGGGCGTCCTCGACGCCGACGTCGCCGGCCATCACGATGACGAACTCGTCGCCGCCGAATCGGGCGGCGAAACTGCCGTCGCCGTCGCCGTCGCCGGCGCCGGCGTCCAGCTCGCGCGCCAGGCGCCGCGCCACGGCCACCAGCAGCTCGTCGCCCGCTTCGTGGCCCAGCGTGTCGTTGACGAGCTTGAAGCGGTCGAAGTCCAGGAACAGGATCGCCACCTGGAAGCCCGGTTCCTCGCGCGAGCGCTGCAGCAGCTTCTCGACGCGCTGCAGCATCACGTTGCGGTTGGGCAGGCCGGTGAGGCGGTCGCGCTCGGCCGCGTCGCGCCAGGCCTGCTCCATCGCCTTGCGCTCGGTGATGTCCTGCACGATGGCCCAGGCGTAGGGCGTGCCATCGGCGGCGGTGACGCGCATGCCGCTGGTCGACAGGTGCAGCTCGTGGCCCAGGCGATGCCGCAGGCGCGTCTCGCCGGGACCGAAGCGGCCCGACCATTCGAGCTCCTCGTACCAGGCCGGGCGCGGCCGGTAGCCGTCGGTCGGGCCAGCGCCCAGCATGTCGACCTGTCGCAGCTCGTCGCCGGTGTAGCCGGTGATGCGGGTCAGCGCCGCATTGCTGGCCACGGCACGGCGCGTGCGCAGGTCGACCAGCTGCACGCCGATGGGCGACTGGTCGAACAAGGCCTGCAGGAGGGCCGGCGCACCCGGGCCGTCGAGACCTTGTTCGACACGCGCTGCGTTCAACAGGGCGGTGCTGGCTCGGTCCATCGGAGCTTCAGGCGCGCGGCGGCGGGACATCGAAGGCCTGCATCAGCGAAGGCAGCCGGCTCGCGAGGTCCTGCAACGACTCGTCGCCCGGATCGAGCGCCACCGGCGTGCCGTCCTGCCCGTCGCGCGGCGCGCAGGCGCCGAGTGCGTACCCGGCGTCGGCCGCCACCCGGTCGCCCAGGGCCAGCAGGGCCGGCAGGGCCTCGAGCCCGGCCGTCGCAGGGGTGGGTCGATGGTGGTCCCGCAGCGCAGCGACCATCCACGTGGGCAGGGCCCAGGTCTGGGCCAGGATCGCCGCGCACTCGGCGTGGTCGATGCCCGCGTCGTCGAGCTCCATGGCGTCGGCCTGGGCGGCGTCGGCCAGGACCTGCGGACGCAGCCGGGCCAGCAGCACCAGGCCGATGTCGTGCAGCAGGCCGGCCATGAAGGCCTCGCCGTCGACACCGCAGCGCTGGCGGCGCGAGAGCTCCTGCGCGGCCAGCGCGACGGCCAGGCTGTGCCTGCGGAACTGGCCGGCGTCGAAGGGCCGGCCCGACGCCGGCAGGGGCAGGCGATCCATGCAGCCGGCGGCGGCGATGCCGCGCACCGCCGCCAGGCCCAGCACCTGGACCGCGCGCTCCAGCGTGCCCACCGTGCCCATGCTCCGGTAGAAGGGTGAATTGGCGATCTTGAGGATGCGCGCCGCCAGGGCCGGCTCGGCGTTCAGGTGGCGCAGGACTTCGTCGGCGTCGACGTTCTCGTCGTACAGCAGACCGAGCAGCTGGGCCGCGCCGGTTCCGCCGCCGCTGGCCCCGAGGACGCGGGCGGCCTCGACGATCTCGGGCACGCCGAACGGGCGGGCGGGAATTGCGGACGCGGCGGTGGACATCGGGAGATCTCGCGGATGAAGGGCCTGCCACGGCAAGACGGTGGCCTACGCGGTCTGTTTCGGACCGGTGCGTGCCGGACTTGAGGCGTCGCGGGCCGAAGTTGGGCCGCCAAATGCCCTAAGCGTGCCCGCTGACCAGCAGGTCGAGATAACTCCCTACAACGCGGACCGCATCGTCGAGCTGCAGCTGCCGCATCAACTCGTCGGCGCGCTGCCGGCCGGCGGCGTCGGACTGGCCGGGTGCCAGCACGACTTCGAGCTCCATGAAGTCGCCGAGGCCCTCGACCCGGTCGAGGTGGATGCGCGTGGCCCCGGCCATCAGCAGCCAGCGGCGCTTGCGCACCCGCCCCCGCTCGCCGCAGGCGCGCACCAGTGCGGCATGCAGCGCCGCGGCATCGGCGACGGGCACGCGCACGTAGTCGGAGGCGCGCGCCTCGGCGCCGTCGGGCCGGTGGTAGTGGATCAGCTCGGCGCTGCCGTCGGCGAAGCGCCGCAGCTTCAGGCGACCGTGCGGGGCGGCGTAGAAGCTGTCGTCCTGCTCGATCAGCGTGGCGTCGCCGTCGGCCAGCGCGCGGGCGCGCGGCAACAGGGCGTCGACGGAGTCGATGCGCGCCTTGATCTCGATGTTGCGCGGCATCGGCGTGGCGGCGGCGGGTCGGGGCGGCGGTTCAGGTCGCCGCCTGACCGGCGATCTGGCGCAGGGCCTGCTCGAACACCTCCGGGGGCTGACCACCCTGGATCAGGTGGCGCCCGTCGACGACGATCGACGGCACCGAGTGGATGCCGGCGCGCTGCCAGAACTGCTCGCGCTCGCGCACGACATCGGCGTAGCGGCCGCTGTCCAGCACCTCGGCCGCGGCCGTGGCGTCCAGGCCGACCTCGGCCGCCAGCTCGAGCAGCACCTCGCGCGCGCCCGGGTTGCGCGCCTCGCCGTGGTAGGCCTGGAGCAGGGCCCGCTTCAGGGCGTGCTGCCGCCCGCCGCCCTGCTCGGCCGCCCAGGCCAGCAGGCGGTGGGCGTCGAAGGTGTTCCACACCCGCGGCCGGGCGCCGAAGCCGAAGCCGACCGCAGCACCCCGGTCGCGGATGCCGGCCTGGTTGCGCGCCACCTGCTCGGCCGAGATGCCGTACTTGCGCGTCAGGTAGGCCACCGTGTCGGCACCTTCGGCCGGCATGTCGGGGTTGAGCTCGTAGGGCTCGAAGCGCAGCTCGACGGGGATGTCGTCGCCCACGCGTTCGAGCGCCCGCTCGAGCGAGGCCAGGCCGATCGCGCACCAGGGGCAGGCGACGTCGGAGACGAATTCGATCTTCATGGGAGAGGCTCCTTCACGACGCGGACTTCAGCGTTTGCGCGCCAGCTTGGGGTCGAGCAGGTCGCGCAGCCCGTCGCCCATCAGGTTGAGGCCGAGCACGCTCAGCACGATGGCCAGGCCCGGCCACACGGCCAGCATCGGGGCCTGGAACAGCAGCGTCTGCGCCTCGCTGAGCATGCGGCCCCAGCTCGGCTTGGGCGGCTGGGTGCCCAGGCCCAGGTACGACAGCGCCGCCTCGGCGAGGATCGCGGTGGCGAACGAGATCGAGGCCTGCACGATCAGCTGGCTGGCGATGTTGGGCAGCACGTGGTCCAGCGTGATGCGCGTGGCACCCTTGCCGGCCACGCGTGCGGCCAGCACGTACTCGCGCGCCCACACCACGTTGGCGGCACCGCGCGTGATGCGCGCGAACACCGGGATGTTGAAGATGCCGATGGCCACGATGCTCATCACCAGGCCCGGGCCGTAGATGGCGGTGAGCATGATGGCGGTCAGCAGCGCCGGAAACGCGAAGGTGAAGTCGCTGGCGCGCATCACCAGCTCCTCCACCCAGCCGCGGCGCGCCGACGCGACGCAGCCGAGCATCACGCCGGCAAGCAGGCCGATGCCGACGGCCACCACACCGACGACGATGCTGTTCTGCGCCCCCACCAGCAGCTGCGAGACGACGTCGCGGCCGAGTGCATCGGTGCCCAGCCAGTGCGCGGCACTGGGTCCCTGGAGCTTGCGGGGGATGTCGATGTCCGCCGGCGGGTAGGGGGACCACACCAGCGACAGCAGGGCCGCAAGCGCCAGCGCCAGCGTGAGCACGCCACCGATCACGAAGCTGGGGTGCCGCCGGGCGCGGGCGGAGAAGTTCATGCCGCGCCCCCCGGCCGCGGCTGGCCGGTCGAGCCGCCGCGCGGCGCGCAGGCCGGGCTGGTGCGCCAGCGGCTCATGCGTCGGCCCGGCGCAGCCGCGGGTCGACCACCGCGTACAGCACGTCGACGACGAAGTTCACCACCACCACCACGCCGGCCAGCAGCATCACCACGTCGCGCACCACCACCAGGTCGCGGTTGCTGATGGCCTGGAACACCAGCCGACCGATGCCGGGCAGCACGAACACGTTCTCGACCACGATGGTGCCGGTGATCAGGTTGGCGAACTGCAGGCCGGTGATCGTCAGCACCGGGATCATCGCGTTGCGCAGCACGTGGCGCCACAGCGCCTGGCGCCGCGTCAGGCCCTTGGCGCGGGCGGTGCGCACGAAGTCCTCGCGCATCACCTCCAGCACCGCCGAGCGCGTGACGCGCGCCAGGATCGCGGCCTGCACGACGGCCAGCGACACGGCGGGCAGCACCAGGGCCTTCAGACCTTCCCACAGGCCGCCGCCGTCGTCCTCGGTCCAGCCCGGGAAGCCGCCGGCGCTGACCCATTGCAGGTGCACCGCGAACAGCAGGATCAGCAGGATCGCGAACCAGAAGTTGGGCACCGCGATGCCCAGCTGGCTGACCGCCATCACCCCGACGTCCCCGGGACGGTTGTGATGCGACGCGGCGTACAGGCCCAGGCCCAGCGCCAGCACCACCGTCAGCGCCATCGCGATCACCGCCAACGGCACCGTCACGCGCATGCGTTCGCCGATCAGCTCGGCCGTCGGCGTGTCGTAGCTGATGCTGTGGCCGGTGCGGCCGCGCAGCAGCCCGCCGATCCACGCGGCATACCGCTCCGACGCTGGCCGGTCGAGCCCGAGCTTGGCCTGCAGCGCGGCCACCGACTCGGGTGTCGCGGTATCGCCCAGGATCACCTCGGCCGCGTTGCCGGGCAGCAGCTCGAGCACCGCGAAGACCACCAGCGACGCCACCGCCAGGGTGGCCACGAAGGTGGCGAAGCGTCGCAGCACGAACAGTCCCATCGGCGACGATGATGCCTCATCGGGCGGCACCCCCCGCCGCCTCTATGATGGACGTTCCCCGATTGCCGCGTGGGCCCGGCCATGACCACATTGCCCTTCGACACCACCCCTGTCCTGATCGGCGGCCGCTGGCAGCGCGCCGCGGGCGGCGAGACCCTGCCGCTGTTCAACCCCTCGGACGGCAGCCTGCTGGCCGAGATCGCCCGCGGCGGCGCGGCCGACGTCGACGCCGCCGTGCGGGCCGCACAGGCGGCGCTCGACGGCGCCTGGGGCGCGCTCACCGCCGCCGAGCGCGGCCGCCTGCTGATGAAGATGAGTGCGCGCGTGCTCGAGCAGGCCGACGAGCTGGCGCGCCTGGAGGCACTCGACGTCGGCAAGCCCTTCAAGCAGGGCCGCGCGGACGCGGTGGCGCTGGCGCGCTACCTGGAGTTCTACGGCGGCGCGGCCGACAAGGTGCACGGCGCGACGATCCCGTTCGCCAACGGCTACACCGCGTTGACGCTGCGCGAGCCGCATGGCGTCACCGCGCACATCGTGCCCTGGAACTACCCGATGCAGATCATCGGGCGCAGCGTCGGCGCCGCCTTGGCGATGGGCAACGCCTGCGTGCTCAAGCCGGCCGAGGAGGCCTGCCTCACGGCGCTCGCCTTCGCCCGCATCGCGCAGGATTGCGGCCTGCCCGACGGCGCGCTCAATGTCGTGCCGGGCCTCGGCGAGGAGGCCGGAGCGGCGCTGGCCGGCCACGCCGGCGTCCGGCACATCTCGTTCACCGGCTCGGTGCAGGTGGGCGCGCTGATCCAGGCGGCCGCGGCGAAGAACGCCGTGCCGGTGACGCTGGAGCTCGGCGGCAAGAGCCCGCAGGTGGTGTTCGCCGACGCCGACCTCGATGCGGCGCTGCCCATCCTCGTCAACGCCGGCATCCAGAACGCCGGCCAGACCTGCTCGGCGGCCAGCCGCATCCTCGTCGAGCGGGCGGTGTTCGACACCGTGGTGGCGCGCATGGCCGAGCGCTACGGCGCCCTGCGCGTCGGCCCGGCGCTGGCCGACCTGGACGTCGGCCCGCTGATCTCCAGGCGCCAGCACGAGATCGTCAGTGGCTACCTCGACCTGGTGCGCAGCAGCGGGCTGCGCTTGGCCGGCCAGGCCACGCTGCCGGCCGGGCTGCCGGCGCAGGGCTACTACGTCGCGCCGGCGCTGGTGGCCGACGTCGCGGCCGGCCACCGCATTGCGCAGGAGGAGATCTTCGGCCCGGTGCAGGCGGTGATCCCGTTCGACGGCGAGGCCGAGGCGCTGGCCATCGCCAACGGCACGCCCTTCGGCCTGGTGGCCGGGGTATGGACGCGCGATGGCGGTCGCCAGCTGCGCATGGCGCGCAAGCTGCAATGCGGCCAGGTGTTCATCAACAACTACGGCGCCGGCGGCGGCATCGAGCTGCCTTTCGGCGGCGTCAAGCACTCGGGCCACGGCCGCGAGAAGGGCTTCGAGGCGCTGTACGGCTTCTCGGTGCTCAAGACCGTGGCCATCAAGCACGACTGACGGCAGCAACCAGGCCGGGCGCTCTGGCGGCGCCGGTGGCACGACGGAAGGAACGACGGATGCGACTGCAAGGCAAGGTGGCGGTGGTCACCGGGGGCGGCTCGGGCTTCGGCGCGGGCATCGTGCGCAAGTTCGTCGCCGAGGGCGCGCGCGTGGTGGTGGCCGACATCAACGAGACCGCGGCCCAGGCGGTGGCGGCGGAGGCCGGCGCGGCTGCGCTGGGGCTGCGCGTCGACGTCACCCAGGCCGCCGACACCCGGGCGATGCTCGACGCCGCCGAGCGTCAGTTCGGCGCCGTGCACATCCTCGTCAACAACGCCGGCGTCACGCACCTGCCGCAGCCGCTTGAGCAGGTCAGCGAGGCCGACTTCGACCGCATCATCGCAGTCAACATGAAGGCGATCTACCTCGCGATGCGCGAGGTCGTGCCACGCTTCAAGGCCAATCCAGCGGGGGCTGGCGGCATCCGGGGCGTGGTGCTCAACATGGCCAGCACGGCGGGCGTGAGCCCGCGTCCGCGCCTGGGCTGGTACAACGCCAGCAAGGGCTGGGTGATCACGGCGACGCGGGCCAACGCGGTCGAGCTCGCGCCTGCGGGCATCCGTGTCGTCGCGCTCAATCCGGTGGCGGGCGAAACCCCGCTGTTGCGCTCGTTCATGGGCGAGGACACGCCCGAGATGCGCGCGAAGTTCCTGTCGACCATCCCCCTGGGGCGCTTCTCGACGCCGGAGGACCTGGGCAACGCCGCGTGCTTCCTGTGCAGCGACGAGGCCAGCCTGATCACCGGCGTGTGCATGGAAGTCGACGGCGGCCGCTGCATCTGACAGCGACGCCTGGACGCCACCCCACCTCCACGGCGGGCCGGGCGTCAGGCCGCGGCCGGCGGGCCGGCCGCGCTCCGGTGAGAGCCCTCAGTCGTCCTGCGCTTCGTGGCGCAGCGCCGCGGCGTACAGGTCGGCGGCGAACGACGGGTCGATCGATTCGAACTGGTGCGCCAGGGCACGCACCTCCGCCGCCTCGGCAACGCGGCGCGGCACCTCGAATCGCGGCGTCCGCTTGAACAGGCCGGCCAGCGCGCTGAACACCGCGGCGGCCATCGTGGCGCCCCGCGGAACGGGCGGCGTGGGAATCGAGAGGACCGTCAAGGTCTGGGCAGTCATGGTGTTGTCCTTGCAGATGACCAGCGGGTTTTCGGCCCGCATGGCTGCGATATTAGGGTTAACACCAGTAAAGCAATCTGAATGATGAACATGTAAGCTATGTCTTGCATTCATGTCATGACGGGCTTCACATCAATTTCCGCACCTTCGACCTGAACCTGTTGCGCGTCTTCGACCGGGTGATGGCCGAAGGCAGCCTGACGCGCGCCGCCGCCGCGCTGGCCATGACCCAGCCGGCCGCCAGCCACGCCCTCAAGCGTCTGCACCGGGCGATCGGCGAGCCCTTGTTCGTGCGCGGCGCCTTCGGCATGCGTCCGACGGCCCGCGCCGAGGCCCTGTGGCCCCAGGTGCGCGAGGCGCTGGACGGACTGCGACAGGCGCTGGCGCCCGAGACCTTCGATCCGCGCAAGGGCGCCACCGTGTTCCGGCTGGCCATGGCCGACGCCACTGCCGCGCTGCTCTCACCGCCGCTGCTGTCCGTCATGCAGCGGGAAAGCGCGCAGGTGAGCGTGCGCATCCTGCCGCTGACGACGCGCGACCCCCGGCGATTGCTGCTGGAAGGCGAGGCCGACCTGGCGGTCGGCCACTTCCCGGTGGCCGTGGCCGCCCTGGTCAGCGAGGGTGCCGCGACCGGCCTGCGCCACGCGCACCTCTACGACAGCCGCTACGTCTGCGTGATGCGTCGCGGTCACCCGCTGGCCCAGCGGCCGCTGACGCTGGAGGACTACTGCGCCGCCGAGCACCTGCTGGTCAGCTTCTCGGGCCGGCCGCAGGGATTGATGGACCAGGCGCTGGCGGCCTTCGGGCGGCGCCGACGCATCGTGCTGACGGTCAACCAGTTCTTCACCGCCGGGCGGGTGGTGACGCAATCGGACCTGCTGACCGTGCTGCCGGAGCGTTTCGTGCCGGCCACCGGCTACGCCGCCGAGCTGGTGACGAGGCCGCTGCCCTTCGAGATGGAACCGGTGTCGGTGAAGATGCTGTGGCCGCTGCGGCTGGACAGCGACCCGGCCCAGCGCTGGCTGCGCGACCGCCTGCTGGCGGCGGCGGTCACGCGTGAGGGCTGATCAGGTCGGTCCAGCCTGCGTCACGTCGGCATCAGGGAGCCATCACCGCCGCCATCGCGACCGCCGTGCGCTCGACGTTGCCGGTGTTGAGCCCGGCCACGCACATGCGTCCCGACCGGATCAGGTACACGCCGTATGCCTCGCGCAGCCGGTCGACCTGCGCGGCGCTCAGTCCCGTGTAGCTGAACATGCCGCGCTGGGTGAGGAAGTAGCGCAGGTCGCGGCCCGGCAGCTTGGCGCTCAGCACCTCGTGCAGGCTGCGACGCATCGTGACGATGCGCTCGCGCATTGCCGTCACGTCGGCCTCCCAGGCCGTGCGCAACCGGGAGTCGCCCAGCACCTTGGCCACGATGCCCGCGGCGTGGATCGCCGGGCTGGAGTAGTTGCGCCGCACGGTGGCCTTGAGCTGGCCCAGCACGCGATCGGCCTCGGCGGCGTCGGCGCACACCACGCTGAGCGCGCCGCACCGCTCGCCGTACACGCTCATGCTCTTGGAGAACGAGTTGGCCACGAAGAAGGGCAGCCCGGCGTCCGCCAGGGCCCGCACCGCGAAGGCATCCTCCTCGATGCCGTCACCGTAGCCCTGGTAGGCCAGGTCCAGGTAGGGCAGCAGTTCGCGCGACTTCAGCAGCGGGATCAGCTGCTCCCACTGGCTGCGCGACAGGTCGACGCCGGTCGGGTTGTGGCAGCAGGCGTGCAGCAGCACCACGCTGCGTGGAGGCAGCGTCGCCAGGGTCTGGCACATCGCGTCGAAGCGCAGGCCCCCGGTGGCGCTGTCGTAATACGGGTAGGTGCTCACCTCGAGACCGGCACCCTCGAACATCGCGCGGTGGTTGTCCCAGCTGGGGTCGCTGACCCAGACCCCGCTGTGCTCGAACCAGCGCCGCAGGAAGTCGGCACCGACGCGCAGCCCGCCGCTGGAGCCGATCGTCTGCAGCGTCGCCACGCGGCCGCTGCGCACCGCCTCGCTGCCGGCGCCGAACAGCAGGCCCTGCACCGCGGCGCGCGCCGCGGCCGAGCCTTCCATCGGCAGGTAGGGCTTGGCGCCAGCCTCGGCCAGCAGCTGCGCCTCGGCCTGGTGCACGCAGTCGAGCACCGGGATGCGGCCGGCATCGTCGAAGTAGATGCCGATCGACAGGTTGACCTTGTCGGGACGCGGGTCCTTCTGGAAGTCTTCGTTGAGGCTGAGGATCGGGTCGCCGGCGTAGGCGTCGAGGTGCTGGAACATGGAAGGGGCCGCCGCGGGCGGCGTCAACGGGCATGGAGGCGACAGGATACGCGCTGCCCGGCCCACGCTGCGGTCTCGTCCGGGCCGCAGACCGGTGACGGATCGGAGACCGAGCGGCGACTGAGCGGCGACTGAGCGGCGACTGAGCGGCGTCCGAGCGGTGAGGCGGCGATCAGGCCGCCAGCGCGGCCTCGATGTCCTTGCGCAGCGACTCGGGGGTGTCGTTGGGCGCATAGCGCCGGATCACGTGGCCGTCCTTGCCGACCAGGAACTTGGTGAAGTTCCACTTGACCGCCTGGGTGCCCAGCACACCCGGCGCTTCCTTGGTCAGCCACTTCCACAGCGGATGGGCCTGCGGGCCGTTGACCTGAACCTTGGCCATCATCGGGAAGCTCACCCCGTAGTTGCGCTGGCAGAAGGTGGCGATCTCGGTGTTGTCGCCGGGGTCCTGGTTGCCGAACTCGTTGCTCGGAAAACCGACGATCACCAGGCCGCGCTCGCGGTAGTCCTGCCAGAGCTGCTCGAGGCCGCCGAACTGCGGCGTGAAGCCGCAGGCGCTGGCGGTGTTGACGACCAGGATCACCTTGCCACGCTGGGTGGACAGGTGCGCCGGCTTGCCCTCGATCGACAAGGCCTCGAAGTCGTAGATCGTCGGCTCGGCCATCGCGGCCTCCAGGGTGTGCGGAGACGGCATGTTAGCCGCGGGCGGCCAGCGCCGCCGCACCGACGATCAGCAGCCCTCCTGCCAGCAGCGGCAAGGACAGGCTGCCCGCGCCCAGCCAGACCGCCGAGACGCTGGCGAAGAGCACCTCGCTGATCATGATCACCGCCGTGGCATTGGCCGGCAGGCGCGCGGCGCCGTACTGCAGCGACAGGTTGCTGGCCAGGAACAGGGCGCCCAGCACCACGGTGCCGGCCACCCAGCCGGGCTGGGGCGAGGGCGGGGCCGGCACGCCGGCGGTCGCACCCAGGGTCGACGCCAGGGTGGCGGCGACCACCGCGCCGCCGAGGAACATCGCCAGCGCCCGGGCGTCCTCGGCGCGGTGTGCCTGGTGGCGCAGCATCACGTTGTTCAGCGCGAAGGCCAGGCCGCCGAGCAGCCCCAGGCCCTCGGCCAGGGTGCGCGGCAGCGGCCATCCGCCGCCGGCCGGCCACAGCACGATCGCCGCACCACCGAGGGCCATGGCCACGCGCAGCGCCGAGCGCCCCGTCAGCGCCTCGTGCAGCAGCAGCCGCGCGAGCAGCACCGCCCACAGCGGCATCAGGTAGAACAGCAGCACCACGCGCACGACGTCGCCGACCGTGACGCCCCAGTTGAAGCACGCGTTGGTGGTCCCCGAGGCCAGCACCAGCACCCACAGCGCCGGATGGCGCGCCAGGGTCGCCCACGCCCCCGGACGCCGCACGCTGATCACCACCACGGCGCCGGCGTAGATCAGCGCCGTCGCCCACAGCGCGTGCAGGCCGGCGGCTTCGAGCTGGCGGAAGGGCCACCACGCCACGCCCCAGACGAAGGCGTTGAACAGCAGGGCCAGGGCCGGCAGGCCGCGGCCGGTGCTCGCCGGGTGCATTCAGTGCCCGTCGGTGCGGGCGATGACCAGCAGGCGCTCGACCTCCTCGCGGTGCTCGACGCAGTTGCGCGCGTGCCAGCGGCGGATCAGCTCCATGATGCCGGCGGTCAGCAACCCGAAGGTGGCGATGGCGACGAAGGCCGACAGCCCGAACTTGGTCAGCCCGCTGTACAGCGCGCCGACCCCCAGGATGCAGGCCTGCTCGTTGAAGTTCTGCACCGCGATCGAGCGGCCGGCGCCCATCAGGTTGTGGCCACGGTGCTGCAGCAGCGCGTTCATCGGCACGATCAGGAAGCCGCATAGCGCGCCCAGCACCACGAGGAAGGGAGCGGCCACCCAGATGTTGTCGATCACGTTCAGGCCGATCATCAGGAAGCCCACGGCGATGGCCAAGGGCAGCACCCGCGTCGCCTTGTCGAGCTTCATGAAAACCGAGGCCGTCACCGCCCCGATCACCGAGCCGATGATCACCACGCCGGCCAGCCCGGAGGCCTGCGTCGTCGTGTAGCCCAGCGCCGCGGCGGCCCAGGCGAAGACGATCAGGCGCAGGTTGCCGAAGATGCCCCACAGCAGCGTGGTCGTGGCCAGCGTGATCTGCCCGAGCTTGTCGGACCACAGCCGCGCATTGCACTGCGCGAAGTCGCGCACCATCTCGACCACGCCGCCGGACATCGGCTGCAGCGGGGCGTCGGTGCGCGGGATGTACAGGTTGAAGATCGCGGCAACGACGTAGATGAAGACGATCACCGAGATCGCCGCCTCGGGGGCCGTGTCGATGCCGGTGTCGAGCATCGGCAGGTCGAAACCCAGCAGCATCGGTGCCACGCGCGGCCCGACCAGCTGGCCACCGAGCAAGATGCCCAGGATGATCGAGCCCACCGTCAGCCCTTCGATCC
>WBZL01002419.1_pt1 | contig 18224 bp, 12 predicted proteins | sample 5204291 | NCBI WGS metagenome assembly WBZL01 (sample SAMN12344345, study PRJNA552823) | activated sludge metagenome | biome: Activated sludge suspended growth; feature: Nitrification reactor; material: Wastewater; isolation source: activated sludge from nitrification reactor of wastewater...
TCTTTGCACTTTTTTTCGCTATCCCATTTATTAAGCTCAATAGCAGGCCGTTGTTTCTGTTCAATATTCCAGAAAGTGAATTTATCATCTTTGGTAAAATTTTCTGGCCCCAAGACTTTGTCATTTTCGGGCTTACAATGGTTACGTTTATCGTATTCATTGTGCTATTTACGGCAGCTTTTGGTCGTGTATTCTGTGGGTGGGTATGCCCACAAACTATTTTTATGGAAATGCTTTTCAGAAAAGTAGAATACTTGATAGATGGAGATGCCGGCAAACAAAAAGTATTGAGAAATGCACCCTGGACTACTCAAAAAATCTGGAAAAGACTTTTCAAACATGCTGTTATCTTTTTATTGTCATTTATTATCGCCAATACATTTCTTGCTTATATAATAGGCGTAGATCAACTAAAAGAAATTATCACTGAACCCATAAGTGAACATGTAGGTGGCTTTCTTTCCATCCTGATATTTTCATTTGTTTTCTACTGGATTTATGCATTCTTCAGAGAGCAAGTGTGTACGGTAGTATGCCCTTATGGCCGGCTGCAGAGTGTATTAATGGATCGCAACTCTCTAATTGTTGCCTATGACTACAAGCGTGGCGAGCCTCGTGGAAAATATACTAAAAACGAAGAAGCCAAACTTAATCTTGGTGATTGTATTGACTGTTTTCAATGTGTAAAGGTGTGCCCTACGGGTATCGACATACGCAATGGCACACAAATGGAATGTGTAGCCTGTACTGCTTGTATAGATGCTTGCGATGTAATGATGGATGCAACAAACAAGCCACGAGGTCTTATTCGTTATGCATCAGAAGCGGGCATTGCAGACAAAAAGAAACTTCAATATACAGGAAGAATGAAATTTTATACTGTTCTGCTGATTGCACTTACAGCCATTCTTTCTTTACTCATCTTCAGCAGAAAAGATATTGATGGAACTATAATAAGAACCAAAGGCCTCACCTATCAGCAAAGGGGAACAGATAGCTTGTCCAATCTTTTCAACATTAACATTATTAATAAAACCCGCGACAGCATTCCGCTCACATTACGGCTGGAAGGTAATGAAGCAGCGTATGGAAAAATAGAGCTGGTGGGCACACAAAGAATAAACCTGCACCCCGAAGATCAGGCGACTGGATCATTCTTCATTGTTTTGCCCACAAAAAATGTAAACAAGAGAACGCTTGAAGTGAAAATTGGCTTGTATAATGGCGAAAAAAGGCTGAGAACGCTAAGTACTAATTTTACAGGGCCATTCAAACGATATTAAACTGACTGTTATGAACTGGGGAAATAAATTGTTGATTGCGTTTATCGTTTTTATTGGAGGTATTTCATTTTTGGTTTACAGAAGTACACAGACCAATTTTGAAATGGTGGAAAATGACTATTACAAACAAGAATTAGCATATCAGCAAAAAATTGATCAACGGCATCAAGCAAATCAACTGTCGCAGCAGGTGGCAGTTTTTCAAAATAATGAAGGGGTTGTCATACAATTTCCCCCCGAAATGAAAAACAAAACCCTGACAGGCAGTGCATGGTTTTATTGTGCCTACGACAAAACGAAGGATAGAAAATATAAACTGGAGGCTGATACAAGTTTGTCGCAAGTATTTTCCAATGGCAACATTTTGCCCGGAACTTATACATTAAAACTTCAATGGGAAGATGAAGCAAAAAAATATTATACCGAAAAGTATGTTAAGGTAAAATAAATGACCTGGAGTGTAATCATAACCGGATTTACATTAGGCGCTGCCGGCAGCCTGCATTGTGTAGGTATGTGTGGCCCACTAAGTCTTTCGTTACCGGTTCATCATTTATCAAAGCCGGTAAAATTTTTAGCTTTACTCCTTTATCAATTGGGCAGGGTGATTACTTATAGTATGATCGGACTGCTTTTCGGACTGGCCGGCCGCAGTATTTATATAGCCGGATATCAGCAGTGGTTTTCAATAGGTATGGGTGTAATCATATTGCTGCTCGCTGCTTTGTATTTTTTAAACAGAAAAAAAATCAGGATTCCTTTTCTCAATAAATTTTATCAATCAGTACATCAACTGATTATTAAAATTTTAAAATCGCCAACACGAATAGTTAGTTTTTTGTTGCTGGGTATGGCCAATGGCCTATTGCCATGTGGTATGGTCTATATCGCTTTAGCCACCACCTTTACATTACCATCTTTAGTAGAAAGCACAGCATTTATGTCGGCATTTGGATTGGGCACACTGCCTGCCATGATGTTGATTGGCTATGCCGGTACTTTTATTAATCCGGAAATAAGAATAGCCTTTAGAAAAATAATGCCCATACTTATTTCATTGATGGGTGCCTTGCTCATACTCAGAGGGCTGAATCTTGGAATTCCATTTATAAGCCCAATAATGCCGCAGGCAGGTGGCACAGCTGTAACCTGCCAGCCCTAAAAAACTGACGGTTATCATTTTCGGGGCTGACCAACATCACTTTTCAGTGGCTTACCGAAAACTATTTTTATATCTGAAAATACATCATAGACACTCATGCAAATGAGTTATTGTTGGTTTTTGTTTCTGTACAACCCCCGGTTCCCCGGGGGTTAATTTTTTGCAGTTATCTTTGTTTTATGCACATTGATATTATATCAGTTCTACCCGAATTATTAGAAAGTCCATTTCAACACAGTATGATGAAGCGGGCGCAGGAAAAAGGAATACTCAACATTTGTGTACATCATTTAAGAAAATGGGCTGTAAATGAATATGGCCAAATAGACGATTATCAATATGGAGGTGGTGCCGGAATGGTTTTAATGTGTGAGCCACTTGCAAAAGCTATTGAAGCCTTATCAGCAGAAAGAAAATTTGATGAAATCATCTATATGACGCCTGATGGCAGCACTTTGAATCAAAAAACAGTAAATCAACTTTCATTAAAAGAAAACCTGCTCATCATTTGTGGACACTACAAAGGAATAGATCAGCGCATAAGGGATAAATATGTCACAAAAGAAATATCTATTGGCGATTATGTATTGAGTGGTGGCGAAATTCCCGCAGCCATTTTGGTAGATGCCATTGGCCGTTTACTTCCCGGAGTATTGAACGATGAAACTTCAGCACTTACCGATTCTTTTCAGGATAATTTACTGGCACCGCCTGTATATACAAGACCCGAAGACTTTAATGGATGGAAAGTGCCGGAGATATTAATGAGCGGTGACCATAAAAAAATTGAAGAATGGCGTCACGAGCAATCCTTAATAAGAACAAAACAGAAAAGACCTGATTTGTTATCAGATGACGAATAAAAAATTGAATATCCTAAACATCATTTACGGTTACTTTCAATTTTACATTTCCTGTTCGTTTCAGGTTTCCCCATCCTTGTGCCTCCCCTCTAATTGCCTTTCGCAATGAACGGAATAAAATGATATACATCAACTGTCGATATGCAAATCGTTGCGGTATCAGCCAAATTAGCTTATAAATTTTTTCTTTTTCAAAAACATATGCCATAAGAGAAACCGCCACATCTACTAACAAAAAGATGAGATAAAATAATAGCAATTTCTGTCTGCTTTGGGGGTCATTCCAGCTTACTGCTATACTTATAAAAAACATCAAGTCTGCAATAGGTGCCACAATGGGCATCAAAATCTGAAACAACAAAAGATTGGGCAGCGCAATCATACCCAATGTGCCAAAGCGGGGATTAAAACAAGCGTCTTTATTTTTCCAGAAGCTTTGCATAATACCATAACTCCAGCGAAAGCGTTGTTTCATAAATTGTTTTAAAGTTTCCGGAGCTTCGGTTACAGCAATTGCTTCAGTGCAATTGCGTACAATGCCTCTTCTTCTCAGCAATCGTATTGTTAGATCGCAATCTTCAGCAAGTGTATCTGTTGTAAATCCTCCAGCCGCTATAATAGCAGATTTTCTGAAAGCACCAATAGCACCCGGCACTACGGTAATACAGTTTAATAAATCAAAAGCTCGTCTATCAAAATTTTGAGCAGTTGTATATTCAATTGACTGCCACTTGGTAAGAATATTTTTTTCATTGCCCACTTTTACATTGCCAGCAACGGCTACTACATTTTCATTCGAAAAATATTTCATCATCAACCTCACCGCATCAGGCATCAATTGTGTATCTGCATCTATACACACAACAAAATCGCCTGTAGCGCAACTTATACCCATATTAAGTGCCGAAGCTTTTCCACCATTTTGTTTTGAAAAAACTTTCACTTTATTCATTCCCGCAAAAACATTCTTTACTTTTTCATAAGTATCATCAGACGAGCCATCGTCAACAAACACAACTTCAAAATCGACATAATCCTGCTTCAATAGATTATTTATTGTAGTTACGGCATTTACTTCTTCATTAAAAGCAGGGACTATTATACTTATCATTCCATGTGATTTATCGGATAAGCCAGCTACTACTTTTTTAGATTTAACATATTGCAATAGAGCCAAAACTCCCAAAAAAAGAATTTTTCCAAGACCCAAAAGAATGGCTATCCAAAAAGCTGCAAAAAGTAATTTACCTCCCCAATACAATATATGCGATACCCAGCCATTAGCTTTAACCCAGCCATTACTTACCGTTGGCATTATAGAATCTTTGGGCTGGCCAAGTAACTGGCTAATAGAAATAAATTGAATATTCCGACTTTTAAAATAATGGATGATTCTGGGCAATGCTTTTACGGTCTGGCTTCGATCACCCCCCGCATCATGCAGCAAAATGATTCCTTTCTCAGGATTAGCTTCATATTGTCGTACCACTCTATTATAAATACTGTCGGCATTTACGCCACTGGCAATATCCCAATCTTCGGGATCAATGCTTTCGCCAACAGTATAGTAGCTGTCTTGTTTAGCTCTGGCTACTGGTTTTACTTCTACCATTTTACGTGGCTCAGCATCGGCATTATAAGGTGCTCGAAAAAGAATTGTACTCCTTCCAGTTTCAGATTCTATCAGCAATCGGGTTGCTTCCATCTCTGTTTCGGCTCGAGCTATACTTACCGTTGCCATATTAGGATGTGTAAATGAATGGTTCCCTATTTCAAACCCTTCATTAACTATGCGCTTGAGCAAGGGTAAATTTTGCTCTGCATTTATTCCCACAATAAAAAAAGCAGCAGGAACTGAATCACGCTTTAGAATATTCAGAATTTGTGGCGTATATACAGCATCTGGGCCATCATCAAATGTGAGTAAGACCTGTTTGTTTACTTGACCAAATCTTTTTATTACATATCTTGTTGGCAGTTTTTGATATACTTCTTCACTGATTACGTTTTCTGAAGTATCCTGTTGAATTGAAATAATACCAGATTGTGGTTCACTTACAACATCCAGTACCTCACCCGAATCAGTTGCATAATCGGGGTCTTCTGATGTTTCTTCGGTAGTAGTGAGTAGATTGAAATCGAACGGCGTATGTCTAAGTGTTTCATTGTTTAGATTTCTTCCAAAATACTTCCAAATGCGTTCATCTTCTGACCCAAGTCTCCAAAGGGCTACCCCTGCTGCTCCATATTCATCTGCAAAGCGAATACTATTAAAGTTTCCTGCCGCATCCATAAAATAAACAGTATGATGCACTTTGCCATAATCCGTGTATTCGTATTTGCAGTTGTAACTGTCATTGTCAAAATCTATAATTACATTGTATTCTTTTGCGGTAGCCATTGCTTCTGAAAAAGTGAGTGTGCTTGCGGTGCTACCTTCGGGCCAATCATATCCATATCCTGCTATACATAAAACAATTTTTTCAGAAGGTATATTCATAGCCATTTTATCTAACTGTTTTTCAACCCATTTTTGATCAGCCACCGGCCCGGGGTTACTACTTGTATAATGTTGATCATAAGCCATCAAAAAAAGGTAATCATTATTTTCGCTCAGCGTATTAAGGTGAAAGTCTTCATCATCTGGCAAAATATCCTGTGTTACAATCAAAGATTGGGCATGCATTTTTGCATACAATTCTTTTTGAAACTCATGAACATTATTTATACTTTTTTCCGATAGTTCCTCAAAGTCTATATTAATTCCCTGCAACTGATATTGTTTCAGTTTGCTTACTATTGCATTAATCAGCGCTTCCCTTTTAGCACTCGTTGATATTGCTTTGGCCAAAAGTTTACCATCAAAATCACCATCATGTTTTTTTAGGTTGACATTACTGAGGATAGGTACAATCTTTACCGGATATTGTTTCATAAATCGTAAAGCATCTGCATCAATATTGATTGTAAGTGTATCCGTAATAGGATCAATAAAAAACCATTCTGGCAATATCATGTTTAGCTCTCTGATATGACTTTGAAGTGAATAAAACGCCTGCGGATCCCAGTCAACGAAGAAAGCTGCTCTCACAGCATTGGTTGTAATTTTTTTTTGCTCTAATTCAGCAAGCCTCTTATTTTTTCTTTTTAATGCAAGGAAATCAGCAAACCCATGATATTTTTTTTGGTCTTTAACCGACATATCCTTGGGCATTATTACTCTTGTTTCTTTTATTGTACGAGAAAGCCCGGGCAACAAGGGCTTTTTATCTAATGCCAAAGCCAACCAAACGGTTGGAATCATTAACAATAAAATAAAAACCAGAAACCTACTCACCCATTTAAATGTGTTCCATCTAATTTTTGAATCTGTTTGAAATACCTGTGGCATCTGCTTTTTTTGGAGTAATAAAAATAAAAATGAACATGACTACATGATGTTACCCGTCGGTTAATTAGACCTATATATCCTAAAACATTGGCAATCGTTTGACTCAAAATTGACTTAACCTTCCTGTTACAATACTTTTTTGACTACTTTCAAACCATAATATTTGCAATATGAAAAACAATCGCAGAGATTTTATCCGCAAAGCCACTATTGGCGCAAGTGCATTGGCCGCAGGTCTTCCCGCTTTTGCAAGCGTAACCGGTAGTACCGATGAGGAAATGCAAAACTCCTCAGCTTTTGAAAACAAAGGACAGCGTTTTAATATGTGCGGCTATGCTGCACCCAAAATTGAAACGGTAAGGGTAGGTGTTATTGGCCTGGGTATGCGAGGTAGTGATGCGGTAGAAAGGCTTAGCTATATTGACGGATTGGAAATAACTGCCTTGTGTGATAAATATCCAGACAGGGTTGCAAAATCGCAACAGGCTTTAGAAAAAATGAAAAGACCCCGAGCCAAAGAATACAGCGGCGAAGAGGGATGGAAAGCGCTATGCGATAGTAATGATGTGGATTTGATTTATTCACCTACGCCCTGGCATTTGCACACGCCTATTGGCTTGCGTGGTATGCGCAATGGCAAGCATGTTGCGCTTGAAGTACCCGCCGGAAAAACAATGGATGAGCTTTGGGAGCTGGTAGAAACTTCAGAAAAAACAAAGAAGCATTGTATGATGCTTGAAAACTGTTGTTATGATTTTTTTGAACTGCTTACACTCAATATGGCAAGGCAGGGATTGTTTGGCGAACTGGTACATGTGGAAGGCGCCTACATTCATGATCTTACAAAAGACTGGACCTTTAATAAGAAAGCTTACGCCGATATGTGGCGACTGAAAGAAAATATAGGCCAAAACGGAAATTTATATCCTACACATGGTTTGGGTCCGGTGGCTCAATGTTTGGATATCAATCGTGGCGATAAGTTTGACCACATGGTAAGTATGAGCAGCAATGATTTTACTATGAACAATATGGCTAAAGATCTGGCTGCAAAAGATGATTTCTTTAAAGAATATGTGGACAAGCCATATCGGGGAAATATGAATACCACCTTGATAAAAACAAATAAAGGAAAAACGGTAATGGTGCAGCACGACGTTTCATCATTGAGGCCGTATTCACGCATACATCTGGTGAGTGGTACTAAAGGCGCTGCACAAAAATGGCCCGGCCCCGAAAGAATTGCATTTGGCCACAGTTGGATAAAAAAAGAGGAGCTTGATAATCTTTATAAAAAATATTCTCCACCCATTGTAAACCACATTGGTGCCATAGCCAAAGAGGTAGGCGGTCATGGCGGTATGGATTTTATTATGGATTGGCGACTGATTGATTGTCTTCGCAATGGATTGCCTTTAGATCAGGATGTTTATGATGCTGCATCCTGGAGTTGTTTGTTCCCACTTAGTCAGCGTTCGGTAGCCAAAAAATCCAGAACAGTAGATATTCCAGATTTTACAAGAGGAGCCTGGAAAACCAATAAGCCACACGATATGACATTGAACGGAGGTGCTACCACAAAGGTAAGAGATGTAAAACCTGAACTTAAAATGTAAGAATACTTATACCTGATTAAAATCAGGCAATGAAATACGGGCATTGTTTACTTTGCCAGTATGCGATACGAAAAAATATACAACAAAGGTCAGGCTCGACTTTTTAAGAGTAATTTTCTGGAAGCACTTACCAAAGCACATCCATTGGTAATATGGGGTATGTATCTGCCGGTAATCGGCTATATGTTATATCATGCTGCTGCCAACCTCAATTTTTCAACAAAAAAAATTCTTGTGCTTTTTCTTGCCGGTATGTTATTCTGGAGTTTTTTTGAGTATCTGGCACATCGTTTTCTTTTTCATTGGGAAGCCAAAAGCAAAAGAGCTCAAAAAATTGTTTATACTTTTCATGGCTGCCATCACCACTACCCTCGTGATACTACCCGGCTTTTTATGCCGCCCATTCCCAGTATCATCATTTCAGGTTCAGTTTTCGGCATTATGTTTCTTATTATGAAATACAATGCCTTTATGTTTTTCCCTGGTTTCCTATTGGGCTATTTGCTATATGGAAGTATTCATTATGCCATTCATGCATGGAATCCTCCATTTAAATGGATGAAACCACATTGGCGCAATCACCACTTGCATCATTATAAAGATGAAAACAAAGGCTTTGGCGTCAGCTCTACTTTATGGGATCATATATTTGGAACCATGTTTGACTTGAAGAATGAAAAAGAGGATAAAGAAAAAGTAAAAGAGATGATGTATGACAAAAAGTAGGTTTCCAATTTTTTATGTTTTTGTTGAACATTAACATTAAAAAAGAACAAATTAAAACATGACAAATAAAGTGGGAAGTGATTGTGGAAGATTTAGCATATTATATAAAGGAAAGCAGTAATTTTAGCCCGTCATCAAACCATTTTTCCCTGTTACTCAATACTTTACGATTTTAGTCGTTTGTTTTATTTTATGTAAAACGAAGGAAAAACAAAATTTCATTAATGAAAGCACTTACAGAGATAACCGATCCAGTTTATAAAGAGCCGAAGCATTTCAGTGCTTATGAAAAATTTTGGCTGAAATATATCAATGATAAAAGAGATCTTCCTTTTATTCATTTGCTCACAGCAATTCATATATTGGTAATACCTGCTGCCATTATTTTATATACACCCTTGCTGCAGGGTTGGTACTGGTGGCTTTTATATATCCCATATTTCTATGTATCGCAGATGTATTTTAAAGGCAGGTTTGGTTTGATGCTGCATTGCATTTGCCACCGCAAACCTTTTAAGAAAAAATACAATTGGTTGTTTGATTACATAATTTGGGTGGTTTGTCCTTTTTTCGGACACACACCGGAAACCTATTTTGCCCACCACATGGGTATGCATCATGTTGAAAATAATATGCTGGATGATGCCAGCAGCACCTTGCCGTATAAAAGAGACAGTTTAGGCGGATTTCTATCTTATGTAGGTCGTTTTTTAGTTTTAGGATTCGTTGATACATTTATGTATTTCTTCAGTCGTAAAAGAAAGAAATTTTACATGCGCCTTACAGCCGGCGAAATGGCTTTTTATCTTTTTTGTGTAGGTATGTGTTTTGTAAACTTTAAAGCCACTTTATTTGTTTTCATTATTCCTTTTGTATTTGCAAGAATAGTAATGATGCTGGGCAACTGGACACAACACGCCTTTGTAAATCTTGAGGATTTGGATGACAATACCATCAACTGCATCAATACAAAGTACAATAAGATGTGCTGGAACGATGGTTATCATGCGGTACACCATATCAGACCAGCATTGCACTATACTGAAATACCCGGTGAGTTTTTGAAAAACAAAGACAAATTTGCCGAGAAAAAAATTCTCACTTTTGACGGTATTCACTACCTGCATATTTTTATCTGGCTGATGACCAAACGTTACGATAAACTGGCAAAAAATTTAGTGAACGTAAACAATATGTTTGCCAATGAAGAAGAAGCTATTGCGCACATGAAAGAAAGAACCAGAAAGTATAAACTAACTGCTTAAAGAAAAGCCCGGCACAATGAGTCCGGGTTTTTCTTTATTACCATTTCTTTTCTTCTTTCTTCACACCTATGACGGGCAGCAGTTTCTCATGAATCAGTTGATTGAGTTTGCCCACATCATCCGTCATTATTTTTTTCAACTTATCCAATTGCGCATTAATCAATGGCTGTAATTCTGCATACGCATCTTTTGCCTGCATGCTAAGCCCCGCACTACCTGCAGCGGCTGCATTATAAATACTGCTGAGCTTATCGTCAAGCCTGATAGGAAAATTCAACACATCCTGGCTGCTTTTTGCCTTGGTCTGATGCAAGGCTTCTTCCACAGCAGTAAGTTGTTTATTGATGGTATCCATCTGCTGCTTCACTTCTTTTGGCATATCCTTTCCTACACGAGCGTTAAAATCATTCATTTGCTGTCTTAGCTCACGAATGTTTTTGATTGCTTTCATCATTTCTGAAAACTTATCTCGCATAGTTATCAATTGATTGAACTGCTCATCATATTCAGCTTGTGTGGCTTTATAATTAGGATCGGGTAAAACGGTAAAGGGAACTTCCACTGAATCTTTACCCGATTTAAAAAATGCGAAATAATTGCCGGGGGCAGCCTTGGGTCCGCTTATGGAGCCATTCCAAAGTATCAATCCATCCACTCGCTCAGCTTCAGGATAATTCATATCCCACTCAAACTGATTCATGCCTTTATTAATCTCAATTTTATTTTCAAGAGATGAAGTAGCGTATGTTTTAATAGTTTTTCTATTTCTATCCATGATGCGAATAGAAAGTTGTGTGCTGTCGTTGGCATCTTTCAAATAATAATTTATAACAACACCGTTTGGTGGATTTTGTCCTGTGTTGGGCGGAAGCGCCATGGGCATCATTCTTGCAAAACGACGGCCGCCGCCGGGCATACGATAGGCTGAATTCACACTAAATACATGAAGAGATTGGTTCAATACATCTGCACTTCTTTGTTGTATTGTAGTCAAATCATCTAATATATAAATGCTGCGACCCTGTGTGCCCACAATCAAATCATTATTTTTAATTGCCAGATCGGTGATGGGTGTTATCGGCATATTTAACTGAAATGATTTCCAATTGGCTCCATCATCATAAGAATTATACATGCCATACTCAGTACCTGCATATAATAGCCCCGGTCTTTTTCTATCGGCACGCAGGCAACGGGCAAAATGCATGGGGTCAATACCACTTGTGATTTGTTTCCATGTTTTGCCATAATCTTCTGTTTTGTAGATATACGATTTAAAATCATCCAGCTTATATCTTGTGCCTACAATATAAGCAGCGCCTTTTTTAAAAGGATCTACTTCAATACAATTCCACATCATCCATTTGGGGCAATCTTTGGGTGTTACGTTTTCCCAGTTTTTGCCACCATCCTTACTTACCGATACAATGCCATCATCACTGCCAGTCCATAACAAATCCTTTTCTACCCAACTTTCGGTTGCATAAAAAATGGTGCAGTAATATTCTACACTTGTATTATCCTGTGTGATGGGCCCGCCGCTGGACGCTTGTTTGCTTTTATCGTTGGTAGTAAGGTCGGGAGAAATCATTTGCCAGGATCTGCCTTCATCTTCTGAAGCAAAAAGATGATTGCCGGCAGCATAAAGTTTCTTGGGATTGTTGGGCGAAAAGAAAATGGGATAGTTCCATTGAAAACGATATTTAGCAACATCAGCGCCGGCGCCCATATTATCAATGGGCCAAACATTTATCATACGGCTTTCACCTGTTGTGTGATCTAATCTTTGCAGCATCCCCATATAATTTCCTCCATAAGTAATTTCGGGATTGAGCGGATCGGCAACTACATAACCGCTTTCACTGCCTGCTGCATTCTCCATATCCGATGCAGTAATACCAAATCCATAAGTTCTGCTCTTAATTCTGAAAGCGCCATTATCCTGCTGCCCGCCAAGTATGCGATACGGAAAAGCATTATCGGTACTGATGCGATATACCTGTACCGTTGGCTGATTCATCATGGTACTCCAGCTATTGCCACCATCAAAACTTACCTGCCCTCCGCCATCGTCGGCCACCACCATACGATTGCCATCTTCGGGATCAATCCATAAGTCGTGATGATCGCCATGCGGCGTGTTGATACTTTGAAAACTGCGACCCCCATCGGTGCTGCGCATAAAACCCACATTGGGACAATACACTTTGTTTTCATTCTTAGGATCTACATACACTTTTGTATAGTACCATGCCCGCTGGCGAATATTGTTATCGCTGCTGGTCAATGACCAAGTGTTGCCACCATCTGCACTCATATACAATCCACCTGTTTTATTTTCAATGATGGCATAAATTCTATCGGCATTAGAAGGAGCTACCGCTACACCCACTATGCCCCACACTCCTTTTGGTAATCCTTTACTCGCAGTAATATTTTTCCATGTCTCACCGCCATCTTCGCTTTTCCAAAGGCCACTGCCCTCACCTCCGCTTTCCAAACTATATGGCGTTCTGATCAATCGCCAGGTGCCGGCATAGAATACATTTGGATTTCCGGGTTCCATTACCAAATCGCTGCAGCCGGTTTGGTTGTTTACAAATAGTGTACGCTTCCAGGTCTTGCCACCATCAGTAGTTTTATAAACGCCTCTTTCTTCATTGGGGCCAAACAAATGACCCATCACAGCCACCCATACCACATCAGGATTGCGGGGGTGAATAACAATGCGAATGATATGACGGCCATCTTTCAACCCAATATTTTTCCAGCTCTTGCCGCCATCATCGCTGCGCCACATACCGCCCAGGCCTTCGCTTACATTTCCACGCATAGTATTTTCCCCTTCGCCCACATATACTACCGATTCATCGGAAGGGGCTACTGCAACAGCTCCTATGCTGCCGCCAAAATATTTGTCGGAAATATTTTTCCAGTTACTGCCGCCATCGGTCGTTTTCCAAACGCCACCGCCCGTAGCACCAAAATAAAAAGTATTGCGATGTTGATAACTGCCTGCCACGGCTGCGCTTCTGCCACCACGATAAGGGCCAATCATCCGATACTTTAGGTTTTTATACATTACCTCATCAGTATTGTCAACCGGAGTCGGTTTATCAATAGTGCTTTTTTTATTTTTTTGCGCCGATGCAAAAAAGCAGATGGCCAGAAAGGCCGGAAGAAAAAAATGTTTCATACAGTTAGTTGTTTTGATGCTGCTTTGAAGGTAAACAATTCGCTGAAATGAAGATTTGGCGGGGGTGGAAATTATTTGAGTGGTAAGTGGGATGGGAAATTGATTCGCATTTTAAAAAGCTGTATTTACGAAATCAATTATTATTATATCCAATACTGTTGGATAGTGAACCAATCAGATATCCTTTATTATATTCAAAAAATCTTCCAACTTATATGCTCCGTCAACTGTCCGCCTTTCGTAAACCATGAAGTAACGATAATTATTTCCTGCTTTACTTGCCCAAAGTCTGCCAAGTCTTATTTTTTGTTCTGCGTCTAAATGGTCGCCTTTTGTCTCAAGTAAAATTGTCTTACCGCTTTTTGTTTGAATAATGAAGTCGGGATAATGATTTACAAAGCCGTTTATTCTAAAACCTTTTCTTTCAATGTTCCTTGTCCAGAATGCAATGTTGTCATGTTACCAATTTCATTGATTACACGTCCTTCAAAGCCATTCATGCTTCCTTCTTTCCCGTAAAGCGATTTTGTGATGTCTTTCGCAGAGTCGCCCGGTGAAATGCTGTAACGAAGAAGGTCGTTGATTACTTGTTGTTGATATGTTTAAATTACAATTTACTTTTCAAAAATAAATGATTGCGGAAGCATGAGCAGAAACGTTATAGACTTTTCATAATCCAAGGCTTCGTAAAACAGACCCAGTCTTGCCAGGTTTTTATAATAATCATTTACATGTGTGTAATAGTTTTTTTCCGACTTAATATACCATGCTCTTTCACCCAGTTTTTCAACTAAAAACCACTTTTCTAATAGTCACGAAATTCTACCATTGCCATCCGAGAACGGATGAATGTTTACAAAAGCCAAATGTATAAATGCCGCATAGTAAAATACCTCATCTAAACTTAAATTTTGTTTTAAAAGCGATTCTATTTCACGCCACAGTTGCTTGTATTGGCGGTTTACTATGGCTTTTGGTGCCGCCTCATATTGTATTCTGCCAGTGTTGTGCTCCATTACCAGCATCTCTGTTTTTCGCAATGAGCCTTGCTCCACTTTGGGAACTAAATGTGCCGCAATTAGTTTGTGTGCTTCCAGAAAGTTGGCCTGGTTCAGTTTATTTTCTTTAGCAAACAGATAGCCATTGTACAAATCATTGGGCTTTTCAGTAAGCTCTGGCAGGTATTCAATGTTCAACATCTTATGCTTCACATAGCTGTCCAACTCCATTTGTTCGCCTTCAATTTTGGAAGAAGACATTACTGAAACGGAAGTATAAAAAGTAAAGCTGTGCGGCTCTAGCTTGAATTGCTCAATAGCAGCAAATTCCTTTTGAATATCTATGTCAAGCATAGATTTCCATGTTTTGAAATATTCCGATTTTACTAGTTTTTCCATATTTAAAATCTTGCTATATCTCTATGAGTATCTTTCGAAGTGTCTTTCATAACTCCTAATCCATAACTATATTTCCGCTCCGATACTTTATACGGAACATCCAAATGATGATTAATAACTTTATCTTTTCCTATCCAGTGTAATGTTGGCATATCTTAATTCAATCGTTTCTTTATTTCTTCAAACCGGTTGTTTACAAATATTATTTTTCAAAATCTAGTATGTCAGTTCTTTGAAAGATATGGCCACTAGTTATTTGCAAGTACCAAAATTTTTAAATGATAGACGAACTATTTTCAATATTCAATATATTTTTTGAAAAATACGACATTTTGATAATTCCACTTTTAGAAAAGTTGGTTTAACCCTAATATTATGAATGGAATCGTAAAAAAATATCTAAGCAAATGAATAATCAGACGATGAGAAGCTGAACTAAGATGCTGTGCATTGGAATTCACACTTTTTGATGTCAGATGCAGCAACATCGTAAAGCATAAAAACTATTTCTTACTACACAAAAAAACTCACCCTTCATCTATCTTTACCAAAACTTAGAGCCATGTCTTCTTCCTCCATTAGCGGCAATCTGGCAGATGTGCATTTGCAAAAGATATATGCTGCTACCATAACTGTTGAAAACGGGATCATTACAGCGATTGAAAAAACTAGCGATGAAGCTGATCCGTCATCAGACTTTATGCTTCCCGGTTTTATAGACAGTCATGTGCATATTGAAAGTTCAATGCTGGTGCCATCTGAGTTTGCAAGAATGGCCGTAGTGCATGGCACGGTAGCCACCATCAGCGATCCGCATGAGATAGCCAATGTGTGCGGCATGGAGGGTGTGGAGTTTATGATTGAAAATGGCAAAACCGTGCCTTTCAAATTCAATTTCGGCGCACCCAGTTGTGTGCCCGCCACCGTGTTTGAAACCGCAGGGGCCACATTGGATGTAAAGGATGTAACCAACCTGCTAAAGCGAAAAGAAATAAAATACCTGAGCGAGATGATGAATTTTCCCGGGGTGTTGTTTAAAGACAAATCGGTGATGCAAAAGATAGCGGCAGCACATCAGCAAAATAAGCCTGTAGATGGCCATGCACCCGGACTGCGAGGCGAGCAAGCAAAACAATACATTGAAGCCGGCATCAGTACCGACCATGAATGTTTTACTTACGAAGAAGCATTGGAGAAACTTCAATACGGAATGAAAATCATCATCAGAGAAGGAAGTGCAGCTAAAAACTTTGAAGCGTTGATTGAATTATTAAACGACTGGCCGGAGATGATGATGTTTTGCAGCGATGATAAACACCCTGATAGTTTGGTGCTGGGGCATATCAATCAACTTTGTGCCCGGGCCGTGGAAAAGGGGATTGATCTTTTTAAAGTATTGAAAGCCGCCTGTGTCAATCCTGTAATGCATTATAAATTAGACGTAGGCCTATTGCGAAAAGGCGATGCGGCAGATTTTATTGTAGTGAAGGATTTGAAAAAATTTGAAGTTGTAAAAACATATATCAACGGCGTTCTTGTTGCTGAAGAAGGGCGTTCGTTGATCAAAACATCTCGTTCTGAAATCATAAACAATTTTTCTTGCAGCAAAAAAAGTGCAGCCGATTTTGCCCTGCCCTGGAATGGCAAAAATGAAAACCCTGTTATTGAAGCATTAGATGGCCAGCTTATAACCAACAAACTATCAGTAAAACCAAAAGTGGTCGACAATTATATTGTAAGCGATGTGGCAAATGATATTTTAAAGATAGCGGTGGTGAACAGATATCAGTCTGCACCGGTGGCGTCCTCATTGATTAAAAACTTTGGATTAAAAAAAGGCGCTATCGCATCATCGGTTGCACACGACAGCCACAATATAGTAGCTGTAGGTGTAGATGATGAAAGCATTTGCCATGCGGTGAACCTCGTTATTGAGCACAAAGGCGGCATCAGTTGCGTGTGCCCAGCAGCACCCAATGGTAGCTGGACGGAAATGGCATTGCCCTTGCCTGTAGCCGGATTGATGAGTAATGAAGATGGCTATATGATAGCAGCACAATATGAGCAACTGGATCGTATGGCCAAAGTAGAGTTGGGCGCTACACTTGCCTCGCCGTACATGACTTTATCGTTCATGGCGCTGTTAGTAATTCCGCATTTGAAACTGAGCGACAAGGGACTGTTTGACGGCGATCGTTTTGAGTTTGTACAGCCGTAGATTTACCTGTTATAGTTTTCACATTCTCTTAATAAGTAAAATAAAGTTTTCTGCATCTTACTAGCGTGAACAACATTGAAGCCCTGTGGTATGGCCTGTGAACATGAAAAGGGCAACACTAAAATGCCACACCATGAAGCAGATACTACACATTTCAGCCGCAATTGATCAACCCGATTTGGTACAAAACCTTGTAGAACGGCTTGCCTATCGCCGCTACGACATTGGCTATGGCAATGAAAAAATGCCCGAAGGCTGGAAGGCATTGGAAACCTCAAGCACAGAAGCCTATGTAAGCGGTACGCTGGGAATTGATGCTGCCAAAAACGAACACATCAATATGCCATTTATTTCCTGCTTTAATTTTACCTGCATTAAAGGTAGCGGCGATCCTTATCAATTAATATGGAGCAGCTCGCTGAACTAAAAGAGCATACTATAAAAATCATGAGATCGTAAGTTGCTTTTTTTACATGAGAGTTGAAAAATGCACGAAAAAAAAAGATGCCATTGGCACTACTGTTGAACTGAGCGTAGCAAGGGACGATGCCCAATGAAACTGCAGCCGGTAACAAAAAAAATATTTTGCCCAATCCGTTGGCCGAAGATTTACTGCTGTTTACCGATAAATTTATTACTCATACCCATTTCTGCTTTTCTCCTCTTAATTTCCATTTTAGATTTGTTTAAAATTTAAAAGCAATGAATGACAGTAATAACCGGAGCGAGGAAAGAAGAAACCGACGTGAAGAAGCTCGTGAAAGGTGGAGAGCAAAATTTGAAGCGAGGTTTCAGGATATGGAATCGGGCGAATATCATCGCAGAGGCAGAATGTGGACGGGTATTTTTATTTTGCTGATAGGAGTAGCCGTGTTGATTGACAGAACCAGTACCGGGCTTCCCGAATGGCTGATCAGCTGGCAAACCTTTCTAATTGCCCTGGGATTATTTATCGGAATCAAACATCAGTTTCGCAACGTGGCCTGGTTGGTGTTGATATTGGTAGGCGGTGCCTTTTTGCTGCCCGAGATAAATCCCGAATTGAATTTTCGCCCTTATATCTGGCCAACGGTGCTCATTGTTGTAGGCGCCTTCATCATCTTCAGA
>WBZL01002420.1_pt1 | contig 18222 bp, 15 predicted proteins | sample 5204291 | NCBI WGS metagenome assembly WBZL01 (sample SAMN12344345, study PRJNA552823) | activated sludge metagenome | biome: Activated sludge suspended growth; feature: Nitrification reactor; material: Wastewater; isolation source: activated sludge from nitrification reactor of wastewater...
CGACGACGGGGCCGAAGATCTCCTCGCGGCACACGCGCATGTCCTGGTCGACGTTCACGAGCACGGTGGGCTTCACCCACCAGCCGTCGGCCTGGCCACCGCAGAGCATCTTGGCGCCTTCGCCCTCGGCGATCTCGAGGTAGCTCGACACCTTGCGCCAGTGCTCCTCGCTGGCGAGCGGTCCGATCTCGGTGTCGGCGGCGAGCGGGTCACCGAGCTTCATGCGCTCGGCGCGGTCGACGAACCGGGCGAGGAACTCGTCGTAGATCGGCCGCTCGACGTAGAGCCGCGACCCGGCGAGGCACACCTGACCGGCGTTGGTGAAGATCGCCTGGATCGACCAGTCGACCGCCTTGTCGAGGTCGGCGTCGGCGAACACGACGTTCGCGCCCTTGCCGCCCATCTCGAAGCTCACGCGCTTCAACGTCGGCGCGACGGCCTTCTGGATGATCCGGCCGGTGTTCGACTCGCCGGTGAAGGTGACGAGATCGACGCCGGCGTGCGTGGTGAGTCCTTCGCCGGCCTCGTTCGGGCCGAAGCCGTGCAACACGTTGAACACGCCGGGCGGCAACCCGGCCTCGATCGCCAGCTCGCCGAGGCGAGCGCACGACGCGGGCGTCTGCTCCGCCGGCTTCAGCACGACGGTGTTGCCGAAGGCGAGCGCGGGGGCGACCTTCCACGTGGCGAGCATCAACGGGAAGTTCCACGGCGAGATCGCCGCCGTCACACCCACCGGCTCGTAGCGCGTGTAGATGTGGTGGTTCGACGCGACGGGATAGCACTCGTCCTCGGCCATGCGTGCGAAGTCGGCGAAGAACCGGAAGTTGTGCGCGCTGCGCGGGACGTCCTTGGTGCGAGCCTGGGTGAGCGGCTTGCCCATGTCGACCGAGTCGAGGCGGGCGAGCTCGTCGGCGTTCGCCACCATCAGGTCGGCCAGGCGGTGCAGCGCGGCGCCGCGCTCGTCGGGCGACATGCGCGGCCACGGGCCCTCGTCGAACGCGCGCCGGGCCGCGGTGACGGCGCGGTCGGCGTCGGCCAGCGACCCTCGCGGAGCCGTCGCCCACACCTGCTGGGTGGCCGGGTTCACGCTGTCGAAGCGCTGCCCGTCGATCGAGTCGACGAGCTCGCCGTCGATGACGTGGTGCAACTGGATCGGATCGCTCATGTCACTTCTCCTCGGCCGCAGCCGCGGCCTCTCGTGCCCGGCGGTCGGCCATCGTCTCGCCGGCGGCCATGAACTCGGTGGTCTCGAACTCGGTGATCCACACCCGGATCGACGCGAGCGGCGCGCCGAGCGTGTCCTGGGCGGCCTGGGTGATCGCAGCCATGAGGGCGCGCTTCTGATCGTCGGTGCGGCCTGCGGCCATGTTCACGTTGATGAGCGGCACGTCACACGCCCCGCACGGTCACGGTGCCGAGGTGGCCGAAGGTGGCCGTGACGTGCGAGCCGGCGTTCAGCGGCACCGCGGCGGTGAGGCCACCGCTGAAGATCGTCCAGCCGGCCTCGATCGCCTCGCCGCGAGCGCCGAGGAAGTTGGCGAGCATCGCCACGGCCTCGGCGGGATGGCCCATCGTCGCGGCGCCGCACGCGGTGGCGACCTGGTCACCGTCGACCTCGAGCAGCAGACCGACGAGGCCGAGGTCGAGCCCGGTCGGATCGACCATCTTCGGGCCCATCACGAGCTTCGCCTCGGACGTGTTGTCGGCCACCACGTCGGCCGCGGTGAACGAGAAGTCGTCGTAGCGCGAGTCGATGATCTCGAGCCCGCAGCACACCGCCTTGGTCGCGGCGATCACGTCGGCGGCCGACACACCGGGTCCGGCGAGGCGGTCCTTCATGACGAACACGATCTCGGGCTCGACACGCGGGTGGATGAGCGAGGCCACCTCGAACGGCTCGTTGGCGGGGTGGAAGTTGTCGCTGAACAGCCGCCCGTACACGGGCTCGCTGCACTTCATCTGCACCTGCTTGGCCCGTGACGTCAGGCCGAGCTTGGCACCGACGACCGACGATCCACGCGAGATGCGCCGCGTGGCGAGCAGGCTCTGGATCTGGTAGCCGTCCTCGAGCGTCAGGTCGGGGAACTTCTCGGTGAGCCGCGAGATCGCACGGCGCTCGCGCACCGCCGACTCGAGGATGTCACCGCACTCGACGATCGCTGCGCTGCTCATGCCGCGGCCTTCGCCTTCAGCTCGGCGGCGATCTGGATGATCTGGTCCTCCTGGCCGCCGACGAGTCCCTGGCGGCCGCATTCCATCAGGATCTCGGCGCCGGAGACGCCGTAGCGTTCGGCGGCCCGGTAGGCGTGCTTCAGGTAGCTCGAGTACACGCCGGCGTAGCCCATGATGATCGCGAGCCGGTCCTTGACGCACTCGCCGTCCATCACCGGTCGGACGATGTCCTCGGCGACGTCGACCAGCCCGAGGACGTCGAGCCCGGTGACGATGCCCTGGCGATCCGCCACGGCGGCGAACACCTCGAGCGGGGTGTTGCCGGCGCCCGCGCCGAACGCTCGGGTGGACCCGTCGATCTGCACCGCACCGGCGCGCACGGCCATCAGGCTGTTGGCCACCGACAGCCCGAGGTTCTCGTGACCGTGGAAGCCGACCGTGGCGTCGTCGCCGAGCTCGGCCCGCACGGCCTCGACCCGCACCGTCACGTCCTCGAGGATCATCGCGCCGGCCGAGTCGACCACGTACACGCACTGGCAGCCGGCGTCGGCCATGATCCGCGCCTGCTTCACCAGCACCTCCGGGGGCTGCGAGTGCGCCATCATCAGGAAGCCGACCGTCTCCATGCCCATCTCGCGCGCCATCCCGAAGTGCTGGATCGAGATGTCGGCCTCGGTGCAGTGCGTCGCGATGCGGATGACCGACACGCCGAGGTCGTGGGCGGCCTTGATGTCCTCCTTGATGCCGAGGCCCGGCAGCATCAGCGCGGCGATCTTGGCGCGCTTGGCCGTGTCGACGGCGGCCTTCATCAGCACCCGCTCGTCGGTCTTCGAGAACCCGTAGTTGAACGACGAGCCACCGAGCCCGTCGCCATGGGTGACCTCGATGACCGGCATGCCGATCGTGTCGAGGGCACCGACGATGGAGCGCACCTGCTCCTCGGTGAACTGATGGCGCTTCGCGTGCGACCCGTCGCGCAGCGACGTGTCGGTGATGCGGATCGTCAGATCGTCGGAGTACGGCATGTCAGTTCTCCCCCACGGGGCTCTCGGCGCGGTCGAGCAGGTGACGAGCGATCTCGTTGCCCACCTTCGCCGCGGCGGCGGTCATGATGTCGAGGTTGCCGGCGTAGGGCGGCAGGAAGTCGCCGGCACCGCGCACCTCGATGAACGTGGCGACCCGGGCGATGCCGTTGTCGGTGACGTCGAACTGGGGCTCGGCCCGCAGCGAGTAGCCCGGCACGTAGGTCTGCACCTCGGCCACCATGTCGTGGATCGAGGTCGTGATCTTCTCGTGATCGGCGTCGTCGGGGATCGCGCAGAAGATGGTGTCGCGCATCATCAACGGCGGCTCGGCCGGGTTGAGGATGATGATCGCCTTGCCCCGCTTCGCACCGCCGAGCACCTCGACCGCCTTCGAGGTCGTGCGGGTGAACTCGTCGATGTTGTTGCGGGTGCCGGGACCGGCCGATGCCGACGACACGGTCGCGACGATCTCGGCGTAGTCGAGCTCGCCGACCACACGGCTGACCGCGTACACCATCGGGATCGTCGCCTGACCGCCGCAGGTGACCATGTTGACGTTCATCTCGTCGATGTGCTCGAGGAGGTTCACCGGCGGCACCACGTAGGGGCCACGCGCCGCGGGGGTGAGATCGACCGCGAAGATGCCCGCCTTCTTGTACCGCGGCGCGTTGCGCACGTGCACGTAGGCGCTCGTCGCCTCGAACACGATGCCCGGCAGCTCGTCGCGCGAGAGCAGCCAGTCGACCCCCTCGTGCGACGCCTCGAGCCCGAGCTCGCGGGCCAGCTTCAGGCCGGCCGAATCGGGATCGACGCCCACCATGTAGCGGGGCTCGACCAGATCGGAGCGGAGCAGCTTGTACATGAGATCGGTCCCGATGTTGCCGGGACCGACGATGGCGGCGGGGATCTTCTTCACGGGGTGCAACCAATCATTTTGATCGCGAGCGATGCAACGCTGCCGTTCCGCTGCCCGGAACGCGCACCGACGCGGCCGCTTCGCGAGGGTCCGTCAGACGAAACGCACGGCGACGTGGCCGAGCACGTCGAAGTCGGCGCGGATGTGATCGCCGGCCGCGATCGGCACCATGCGCGTGCACGACCCCGGCATGATCACGTGACCCGGCTCGAGCGTGACCCCGAAGCGCGCCACCTTGTTCGCGAGCCACGCCACCGCGATCACCGGGTTGCCGAGCACCGCGCCCGAGCAGCCGGTCTCGACCACCTCGCCGTTCTTGCGCAGCGTGGCGCCGATGAGCGCGGGGTCGACGTCGGTCAGCTTCGTCGGCCGGCCGCCGAGCACCAGCGCCGCGGACGACGCGTTGTCGGCGACCGTGTCCTGGATCTTGATCTTCCAGTCGGTCACACGGCTGTCGACGATCTCGATCGACGGGAGCACGTAATCCGTGGCCCGTACCACGTCAGCGACGGTGACGCCCGGGCCCTGCAGACGCTGGCCGAGCACGAACGCGACCTCGATCTCGGCTCGCGGCTGGCAGAACCGGCTCATCGGGATCGACGAACCCTCGTCGACGAACATGTCGTCGAGCAGGTGCCCGTAGTCGGGCTCGTGCACGCCCAACATGTTCTGCATCGCCTTGGCCGAGAGGCCGACCTTGTGACCGCGGATCAACGCGCCCGCGTCGAGTCGCTTGCGGATGTTCGCGAGTTGGATCTCGTAGGCGTCGACGACGTCGATGTCCGGGTACGACTCGGTGAGCGGCGCGATCGACTGCTTGGTCTGATCGGCGTCCCAGAGGGCGAGCGCGGCGGCGGCCTGCTGATCGGCGGAGAGCATGCGGCGAATGTACGGATGGTCGCACCACACGGGCAATGAGGGCGTTCCGCATGGCGGAACGCGACCCTGTCACGCGCGACGCCGTCGGGGGTACCGTCACCCCGTGCCCCCCGAGCCCGATGCCGCGCCCGACCGTGTGACGCGTCCCGGCATCGAGGTGATCAACCGGGCCGTCGACCTGCTGACCGCGTTCACCCAGGGACCCGGCACGGTGCTGTCGCTCGCCGAGCTGGCACGCCGCACCGGACTGCCCAAGCCGACGCTCCACCGTCTGCTCGCCGCGCTCGAGGTGCAGGGTCTCGTCGACAAGACCGCGTCCGGCTACCAGCTGGGCATCCGCCTGTTCGAGCTCGGCGAACACGTGCCGCGCAAACACAAGCTGCGCGAGGCTGCGCTGCCGTTCATGCAGGACCTGTTCGAGGCGAGCCACGACACCGTGCACCTCGCCGTGCTCGACGGCACCGACGCGCTCTACCTCGAACGGATCCACGGTCACAAGGCCGTCAACCCCGCCTCTCGTGTCGGCGGACGGCTACCGGCCTACTGCACCGGCGTCGGGAAGGCACTCCTCGCGTACAACCCGGAATCGGCGATGCGGGTGATGGCACAGCCCCTCGTTCCGCGCACGCCGTACACGATCACGAGCCACCAGGTGCTCGCCGAGGAGCTCGTGCGCATCCGTCAGACCGGCATCGCCTACGACCGCGAGGAGAACTCGCTCGGCATCACCTGCGTCGCCGCGCCGATCCTCCTCGACGACCGGGCGATCGGCGCGGTGTCGGTCACGTGTGCGCCGGCCACCGACGTCGAGCGCTACGTACCGGCGGTCCGCGCCGCCGCACTGGGCATCCGCCGGTCGATCGACCGCACCCCCGGCCTGCGCCCCGCGCCGCCGCGAACGGCCGCACCGCGAACCACCCCACCGCGCCCTGCCCCGGCGCGCACCGCCCGTCAGGAGCAGCCATGACCGACACCACCTCCGCCACCGGCACCCGACCCGAGATCGGCCGGCGCGTCGACGCCCACGGCATCGGCACCAACTATCTCGAGGCCGGCCAGGGATCGCCCGTGGTGCTCGTGCACGGCTCGGGCCCCGGCGTGTCGGCGTACGCCAACTGGCGATTGACGATGCCCGACCTCGCCACCGAGCACCGTGTGCTCGCCCCGGACATGGCCGGGTTCGGCTTCAGCGACAAGCCCGGCAGCTACGGCATGGCCAGGTGGGTCGATCAGCTCGACGGCTTCTTCACCGCGCTCGGCATCGAACGCGCATCGCTGGTCGGCAACAGCTTCGGCGGTGGCCTCGCGATCTCGTTCGCCACCAGGTTCCCCGAGCGCGTCGACAAGCTCGTGCTGATGGGATCGGTCGGGGTCGACTTCCCGATCACGGACGGTCTCGACCGCGTGTGGGGCTACGAGCCGTCGATCGAGAACATGCGGTCGATCCTCGATCTGTTCGCGTACGACCGCACGCTGGTGAACGACGAGCTCGCCCAGCTGCGCCACCGGGCCAGCATCGAACCGGGCGTGCAGGAGGCCTTCTCGGCGATGTTCCCCGCGCCGCGCCAGCGGTGGGTCGACGACATGGCCACGGACGAAGCTGCGATCGCGGCGCTCCCCCACGACACCTTGATCATCCACGGCCGTGACGACCGCATCATCCCGATGGACAACGCCGTGCGGTTGCTCCACCTGATCGAGCGGTCGCAGCTGCACGTGTTCGGCCGCTGTGGCCACTGGACGCAGATCGAGCACGCCGCCGAGTTCAACCAACTGCTGCTGCGCTTCCTGCGCTGAAGCGGACCGGGCCGGCCCGAGCGGCGTCAGGCGTTCGAGGCCGGCCGTGGCACCCGGTCGAGGAAGCCCATGCCCTGGCTGACCTCGAGCGCGCAGCGACGTACCCGCTGCACGAGCCGTGGGATCTGATCCGTCGACATCCGCAGCGCCGGCCCCGCCATCGACACCGCGGCGATGCATGCGCCGTCGTGTCCGAAGATGGGTGCGCCGATGCTGACGACGCCGCGTTCGTTCTCCTCGACGCTCACCGCGTAGCCGTCGCTGCGGATCGTGCGCAGCGCGTCTCGCAGGCCCCGTTCGGTGGTGATCGACCGCGGCCCGATCCGCGGCAGACCTGCTGCCACGACCACGTCGATCTGCGCTGGGTCGCCGAACGCCAACAGCACCTTCCCGGACGAGGTGGTGTGCGCCGGCACGCGACGGCCGACGCGAGAGAAGGTGCGCAACGTGGCCTGCGACTCGATCCGGTGCACGTACATCGCATCCGAGCCCTCGAGCACCGCGACGTGCACCGTCTCGCCGCACTCGTTGCGCAGGCGCTCCATCGGACCGCGTGCGACGGTGCGCAGCTCGAGGGTGTTGACCACGAGTTGGCCGAGCGCGTGCAGCTTCAGACCGAGCCGGTACCTGTCGTCGACGGTCTTCACGACGAAGCCCTGCTCGGCGAGCGTGCTGAGGATCCGGTGCACGCTGCTCTTGCCCATGCCGAGCTGGCGGGCGAGCTCGGACACCCCGAGGACCGGCCGTTCGTAGCTGAAGGCCTCGAGCACCTGCAGCGCCTTGCTGACGGTCGAGAGCTGGTCCACGGCCATCTCGCTCAGCCCAACACCGTGACCGTGCCGGCCGTCGCGTCGAGCCGGACGCACTGCCCCGTGCGCAGGTGCACCGTCGCCCGGGCGACGCCGGTGACCGCCGGCAGGCCGTACTCGCGGCACACGATCGCGGTGTGGCTCATCATCCCGCCGGTCTCGGTGATGGTGCCGGCGATCGAGGCGAACACCGGCGCCCAGCTCGGTGCGGTGAGCTCGGCGACGAGGATCTCGCCATCCTCGACCGAGGCGAGATCGTCGACCGAGCGCACCACGCGTACCCGCCCGACCACCACACCCGGTGAGGCCGACAGCCCCGCCAGGACGACACGGCGCGGCTCGTCGTCATCGGCGCCGGTGGCACCGTCACCCTCGGCTGCGTCGGCGGCGTCCTCGACGAATCGTCGCACCGTCTCGGAGGTCAGACCCCACAGCATCACGGTGAACGGCTCGGTGACGACCACCGGCGGCGCACCCAGCACGGGAGGTGGCGTCGAGGCGGCGCACGCGGCGAGGATCGCCTCACGGCGCCGCACCTCGGCCGGCCAGCGCCGCGGTCCGAGCGCCGGCGCACCGTTGGCCCACGACGACAACAGGTCGCGCAGGGCCTGCTCGACCTCGTCGGGTCGCAACAGGAACATGTCGTCCGGACGCGGCCAGAAGCCGGCGGCGACGAACACGGCGGACAGCTCGCGGAAGCGCCGCCACACGAGCGACATGCCCCAGTGCTCGACGTAGAAGTTGTGGTTCTCGACGAAGTGGAACACGGTGCGGGCGAGCTCGAGCTTGTCGTCGAAGCGCGCGCGGTCGTCGGGACCGAGGCCGCACCGGATCCGGTCGGCGATCCGCTCGCGCTCGTGCAGGACCGCGGCGGTCGGGGCGTCGATGCAGTGACCGCCGTGCAGCTGCTCGACGTAGCCACGGATGAAGCCCAGCGGGTACTCGAGCCGGTCGATCCACACGGGATCGTCGACGTAGAACCCGGATCCGGTCGAATAGTGGAACCACGGGTGCTTCGCCGCCTCGAAGCGCTCGAGCCACTCGCGCCCGGCGGCTGTCGTCGCCATCGCCGACAGCACCTCGTCGAGCGGCGAGGCGACGAGCACGGTGTCGACCCCGAGCTCGATCGCCGCACGGGCCAGACCTCGCAGCTCCTGATCGGGACGGAACAGGTCGACGTCGATGCCGGCCACCATGCGGGCCAGCTCGAGATCGCTCACGTCCGAGGTGACCGACCGACAGAAGGAGAACAGGTCGAGGTACGCGGCGTAGCCGAGGCCGAGGAACTCGAAGTGCGACTGCCACAGCTCGGTCAGCAGATCGAGCAGCTCGTGGTAGGTGCGGCTCAATTGCCACGCCCGTCCGGCACCACGCCCGGCGAGCACCTCGTGCGCAGGCATCACCTCGGGCAACGTCGGCACCTCGAGCGTGCCGAGCCGATCGAGCAGGCCGCGAACCCGACCCATCCAGTCGGCGTAGAGCTCGTCCCAGTGGGCGTAGTAGTGCCCGGCCCGCTCGGCGAACGACTCGGCTCGCCGCTCGACCAGATCGACGTCGTCGATCGTGCCCGGGCTCAGGTACGCGTAGCCGTGCAAGAGGCGGACGTCGATGCCCCGGGCCGACGGGATGGTGTAGTGCCGGTGGTTGAACTGGCCGAGCGCCGTCATCACCTCGTGCAACACCGCGGCCTCGAACGGCCGGAGCGGGCGGGCCCAGTGGATCGTCTCGCGGAACCAGAACGCCGACTCCTCGTACTCGCGTCGTTCGGGACCGAACGGCAACGACGCGCCGTACATCTCCTGCCAGCCCGCTGCGCCGGGAGGCTCAGCGACGTCGAGCGGACGCGTCGATCCGCCCACCGTGCGATCGCGCGCGATGCCGTGGCTCACCACCCATCCCCTCCTCGGATGCCCCTCACGATCGCCGCGACGCACGAAGCGTCGTTCCGCACCCCCACGTCGTGCGATCTGCGGGCGACCCTAGACGGGGACCCGATCCCCGGTCGACGGAATCGTTCCGCGACACGAAACGCTCGTGCGCGACCGGCTGATCGTCGCTCGCAGCTCCTCGGCGAACGTCCTCACCCGACCGATCGAGCCCGGGGCGCGACGCGCTGGTGCGACGTCGACGGTCCCCGAAGCCTCAGATGCCGGGCACCGCACCGGCGGCGCGATCGGCGGCGATCTGGGCCTCCATTCGGGCGAGCACGTCGCCGCGCAGCGCCCGCACCGTACCGGCGTACGCACGTCGCGACAGCGCCCCCATCGCCGCCGCAGCGGACACCGCCGTCTCGAGCACGTCGGCCTCGCCGACGACCTCGTCGAGGAAGCCCGCGTCGACGGCGCCGCGCCCGTCCGACACACGCGCCAACGCGACGGCCGACTGCAGGTGCCGGCGGCTCAGGCGCTCGACCGCGATCGTGAGCGCCCACTCGGGCAGCACCATGCCGATCGCCACCTCGTTCAGACCGATCTTGCAGTCGAGGTCGGCGCCGATGCGCAGATCGCACCCGAGGAGCACCAACGCCCCGGCGGCGAGCGCGTGGCCGGTACAGGCGGCGACCACCGGGACACCGCTGCCGTACAGCTGCCGCACCAGCGCGCCACCGTCGCTCACGAGCGTGCTGATCGCTGCCGGATCGCCACCGCGCATCACCTCGAGATCGAAGCCGGCGCAGAACTTGCCCGGCCGACCGTGCAGCACGACCGCCGACACCGCGGGATCCGACTCGGCGGCAGCCACCGCGTCCGCGACCGACCGGATCGACTCGCGCGACAAAGCGTTCGCCTTGCCGTCGTCGAGGTGGACGACCAGCACCTGGTCGCGGCGTTCGAGGGTCACGGGGGCATCGGTCATGTGGTCGAGGGTATGCGAGCCCCGGACCGGGGTGGGCCACCCTCGGGGCTGGACCGGTCAAGAAGCAGCGCTCGTCCGCCTAGGCTGGCGCACCGTGACCTCTCCCGAGACCGCGCCGCCCACCGCGACCGACGACACCCGCGGCGGCGCCGCGACGGCGATCTCGTTGCGCCGATCGGGGATCGCGACGGCTGCGCTGTTCCTCGTGAACGGGGCGACCTTCTCGAACTGGCTGCCTCGCATCTCCGAGATCCGCGACGAGCTCGGACTCGGCAACGCCGGCCTCGGGGTCACCCTGCTCGGAGGCGGCCTCGGCGGCGTGATCGGCGCGCTGCTGGTGGGCCGCGTCTCCGAACGCATGGGGAGCAGCCGTCTGCTGTCCATCGCGGCGATCACGCTGTCGCTCGGGATGCCACTCATCGCGTTCGCGCCGCACGCAGCGGTGCTGCTCGGACTGCTGACGCTGCTCGGCACCTTCGACGTGTTCAACGACGTCGCGATGAACACGCAGGCGGTCATGGTGCAGGAGCGATCGGGCCGCCAGATCATGAATCGGCTGCACGGCATGTGGAGCCTCGGCTTCACCGGCGGCGCCCTGTTGGGTTCGCTCGCTCGCGCCGCCGAGCTGAGCATCCGCGCCCATCTCGTGGTGGTCGGGCTCGTGCTGTTGGCGACCGTGCTCGTGTGCCGCCGGTGGTTCATCCCCGACGACACCGCCCACGACGCGCACGACGCGGCCGCCTCCTCCTCCGCCGGCTCCCGGCGCCGTCCGACCGGCCCGATGATCGCGATGGCGCTCGCCGCGGTCGGCGCGATCACGCTCGAGGTCACACCCAACGACTGGGCGGCCGTGTTCTTCACCGACGTCTTCGACGCCGGGCGAGTGGCCGGCTTCGGCACCGTCGCCTGCGCCGGGGCGATGCTCGTCGGCCGCCTCGCCGGCGACCACGTGCTCGAACGGCTGGGCGAGCACCGGATGACGACGCTGTCGTTCTGGTTCATCGGTGTCGGCCTCGCCGTCACCGTGGTGGCGCCGTGGCCGGTGCTCGCCGTCGCGGGGCTCGTCGTGTGGGGACTCGGGCTCGCACCGGTGTTCCCGCTGCTCTACACCACCGCGGCGCGTCTGCCCGGCACGTCGGCCGGCGCCGGACTCGGCTGGATGCTGCTCGGTCAGCGCTTCGGCGGGATGCTCACCTCGGTCGGCGTGGGCAGCGTCTCGCAGTGGCAGGGCATGCGGATCGCGTTCGGGGCGGTCGCGGGGGCCGCGCTCGCGCTGATGCTCGTGTCGCTCCGCGAGGGCAACTCGGCCGCACGCCGGTCGAGCGACGCCTGAGCTCCCCCATCACATCGCAGCGAGCCATTTCCGACACCGCCGCGTACCGGAAGCCTGGTTAACGTTCCGGTGCCCATGTTGATCCGCCTGCTGCGCTCCCACCTCCGGCCCTACCGCCGGCAACTCCTCGTCGTGGTGATCCTGCAGTCGCTGCAGGCCGCACTCGGCCTCTACCTCCCACGCCTGAACGCCCGCATCATCGACGAGGGCGTCATCGCCGAGGACGTCCCGTTCATCTGGCGGATGGGCGGCTTCATGCTGCTCTGCACGCTCGGTCAGGTGGTGCTCACCATCGTCGCCGTCTACATCGGCTCGAAGGTCGCGATGGCCTACGGGCGCGACGTGCGCCGCGACCTGTTCGATCGGGTCACCGGCTTCTCCGCTCGTGAGGTCGGCACGCTCGGCGCGCCGTCGCTCATCACCCGCATCACCAACGACGTCCAGCAGGTGCAGATGCTCGTCCAGATGAGCCTCACCATGCTGGTGTCGGCCCCGATCTGGGCGATCGGCGGGATCATCATGGCGATGCGCGAGGACGTCGGCCTGTCGTGGCTGCTGTTCACCAGCATCCCGATCCTGCTGCTGATCGTCGGCAACATCATCCGGGCGATGGTGCCCGAGTTCCAGAAGATGCAGGACCACATCGACGGTCTCAACCGGGTGCTCCGCGAGCAGATCACCGGCATGCGCGTCGTGCGCGCCTTCGTCCGCGAGCCGCAGGAGGTCGAACGGTTCGGTGCGGCCAACGACGCCGTCACCGAGAGCGCGCTCAAGTCCGGCCGGCTCATGTCGTTCATGTTCCCCACGGCAATCGCGATGACGAACTTCGCGAGCGTCGCCGTGGTGTGGTTCGGGTCGAACCGGATCGCGAGCGGCGACATGAAGGTGGGCGCGATGGTGGCGTACATCACCTACCTCGTGCAGATCCTGATGTCGGTGATGATGTCGACGTTCATCGCCTCGATGTGGCCGCGTGCCAGCGTCAGCGCCGATCGCATCGTCGAGGTGCTCGACACCGAGTCGTCCGTGGTGGCCCCGTCGAGCCCGGTCACGGCGATGCCCCAACGCGCCACGGTGCAGTTCATCGGTGCGTCGTTCGGCTACCCGGGTGCCGAGAGCGACGTGCTGCACGACATCACCTTCACCTGTCTGCCGGGTCAGACCACCGCGATCATCGGCAGCACCGGGTCGGGCAAGACCACCCTGCTCGGCCTGGTGCCCCGGTTGTTCGACGTCACGTCCGGACGGGTGCTCGTCAACGGCGTCGACGTGCGCGAACTCGACCCGCTGCGCCTCGGCGAGCAGATCGGCCTCGTCCCGCAGAAGCCCTACCTCTTCTCGGGCACCGTCGCGAGCAACCTCCGCTACGGCCGACCCGACGCCACCGACGACGAGATGTGGCACGCGCTCGAGGTGGCCCAGGCGGCCGACTTCGTGCGGGCCATGCCGGGCGGTCTCGACGCCAACATCGTCCAGGGCGGCAGCAACGTGAGCGGCGGTCAGCGCCAGCGGCTCGCGATCGCCCGGGCGCTCGTCCGGCGTCCCGACGTCTACCTGTTCGACGACTCGTTCTCCGCGCTCGACGTCGCCACCGACGCCCGGCTCCGCGCCGCCCTGCTGCCCGAGACCCGCGACGCTGCGGTGCTCCTGGTGGGCCAACGCGTGGCCACCATCCGCGGCGCCGACCAGATCCTCGTGATCGAGGACGGGCGCATCGTCGGCATCGGCACCCACGACGAACTGCTGCGGTCGTGCGAGACCTATCAGGAGATCGTCGAGTCGCAGCTGCAGGCGGAGGAGGCGGCATGAGCGCCGACGAGGCCGTCCACGACCAGACCGCCGCCACGGCGGAGTCCGAGCCACTGCGGCCGCCGGCGGCCGAGGCCCGTCCGGGTGGCGGTGGGCGCTTCCACAGCGTGGGCGTGCCGACCGAGCGCTCGAAGGACTTCAAGGGCACGACGTCACGGCTGGTCGAGCGGATGCGCATCGAGCGCAGCGGTGTGGTCACCGTGCTGTTCCTCGCGGTGTGCAGCGCGGCCGCGGTGGTCGTCGGTCCGAAGGTGCTCGGGCGGGCGACCGACACGGTGTTCGACGGCATCATGGGCCGCAACGGCGCCGCCGGCATCGACTTCGGCCGGCTGCACCGGATCCTGCTGCTCGCGATCGTGCTGTACGTGGCGTCGTACGCGCTGAGCTGCCTGCAGGCGTACCTGCTCGCGGGGATCGTGCAACGGACGATGAACCGGCTGCGCAACGACGTCGAGGCCAAGCTCAATCGCCTGCCGCTCGGCTACGTCGATCGCCAGCCTCGCGGCGACCTGCTCAGCCGGGTCACGAACGACATCGACAACGTCGCCCAGAGCCTGCAACAGACGTTGTCGCAGCTGCTCACGTCGGCGCTCACCATCACCGGCGTGCTGGTGATGATGATCTGGATCTCGCCCGTTCTCGCGCTGGTGGCGATCGTCACCGTGCCGCTGTCGATCTTCTCGATGAAGACCATCGCCGGTCGCTCGAAGAGCCGCTTCATGGCGCAGTGGAAGCACACGGGTGCGCTCAACGCACAGGTCGAGGAGGTGTTCACCGGTCACGCCATCGTGCGTGCCTTCGGACGCCAGGAGGAGGCCCGCGCTCGCTTCGCCGCCACCAACGAGCGGATGTACCAGGCAGGCTTCGAGGCGCAGTTCGCGTCGGGCTCGATCCAGCCGATGATGATGTTCCTCGGCAACCTCGGCTACGTGGCGATCGCGGTGATCGGCGGCATCAAGGTGTCGAACGGATCGTTGGGCGTCGGCGACGTGCAGGCGTTCATCCAGTACCAGCGCCAGTTCACGATGCCGCTCACGCAGTTCGCGTCGATGATCAACGTGCTGCAGTCGGGCATCGCCTCGGCCGAGCGGGTGTTCGAGCTGCTCGACGCGCCGGAGCAGTCGGCCGACCCGTCGCCGAGCGGGCTCTCGGCCCAGGCCCGCGGGCGTGTCGAGTTCGAGCAGGTCTCGTTCCGGTACGTGCCCGACCGTCCGCTCATCACCGATCTGTCGCTCGTCGCCGAGCCGGGTACCACGGTGGCCATCGTCGGCCCCACGGGTGCCGGCAAGACCACGCTGGTCAACCTGCTCATGCGGTTCTACGAGCTCGACGAGGGACGCATCACCCTCGACGGCCACGACATCGCGCAGATGCCGCGCGCCGAGCTGCGCAACCAGCTCGGGATGGTGCTGCAGGACACGTGGCTGTTCGGAGGCTCGATCTTCGACAACGTGAAGTACGGCAACCCGTCGGCCACCGACGAACAGGTCTACGCCGCGGCGCGAGCCGCGTACGTCGACCGGTTCGCACACATGCTCCCCCATGGCTACGACACGGTGATCGACGACGAGGGCGGCAACGTCAGCGCCGGCGAGAAGCAGCTCATCACCATCGCCCGAGCGTTCCTCTCCGACCCCTCGATCCTGATCCTCGACGAGGCCACCAGCTCGGTCGACACCCGCACCGAGGTGCTCATCCAGCACGCGATGGCTGCGCTCCGGTCGTCGCGCACGAGCTTCGTGATCGCCCACCGGCTCAGCACCATCCGCGACGCCGACACCATCTTGGTGATGGACGCCGGCCGCATCGTCGAACAGGGCAACCACCACGAGCTACTCGCTCGGCAGGGCGCCTACTACACGCTCTACCAGAGCCAGTTCGCCGGCGCCGCCACCGACCTCGGCTGACCGACCCCGCCGGCCGCGGGACGGGATGACCCACGGTGGGCCGATACGTCCCGCGCCTCGCCTTGTTCCGACCGGCATACCCGCGAGTACGGTCGCCGGCAGACCAATCGGAGGGGGCTCCATGAAGACCGCGATCACCGAGATGTTCGGCATCGACGTGCCGATCCTCGCGTTCACGCACTGCCGCGACGTGGTGGCGGCCGTGTGCAAGGCCGGCGGAATGGGCGTGCTCGGTGCCGCCGCGCACACGCCCGAACAGCTCGAGATCGACCTCGCGTGGATCGAGGACGAGATCGGCGACCGCGCCTATGGCGTCGATGTCATCGTGCCCGCGAAGTACGCCGGCTCCGACGAGGGCGGGCTCACGATGGAGGGCATCCGCTCGATGATCCCCGACGAGCACCGCCAGTTCGTGAACCGACTGATGGAGAAGTACGACGTCCCGGCCTTCGAGGGCGACGACCGGCCGCGCCGCGATCCGGCCGATGCCGCAGGGACCGCCGCGCCGTTCTCGGCGGCGATGATGGATCCGCTGCTCGAGATCGCGCTCGCCCACCAGCCGCGCCTGCTCGTCAACGCCCTCGGCCCGCCCCCTGGCCACATGATCGAGCGCTGCAAGGAGGAGGGCCGCCTGATCGGCGCCCTCGCCGGCAAGGCGCAGCACGCCGAGCGCCACGTGAACGCGGGCGTCGACGTGATCATCGCCCAGGGCGCCGAGGCCGGCGGCCACACGGGCGAGGTCGGCACGATGGTGCTGATCCCCGAGATCGTCGACGCCGTCGCGCCGGTGCCGGTGCTGGGCGCGGGCGGCATCGGCCGTGGCCGGCAGATGGCGGCGGCGATGGCGCTCGGGGCGCAGGGCGTGTGGTGCGGCAGCGTGTGGCTCACCACCGACGAGGCCGAGACCCATCCGGTGGTGAAGGAGAAGTTCCTCGCTGCGTCGTCGAGCGACACGCTGCGGTCACGCTCGCTCACCGGCAAGCCGGCACGTCAGCTGCGCAGTGCCTGGACCGACGAGTGGGACGACCCCGCCAACCCGAAGCCGCTCGGCATGCCGCTGCAGCCGATCCTGGTGGCCGAGGCGCGGGCCCGCATCGACCGCGCCTCCTACCGCAAGGGCTCGGGCGCCGAGCAGCTGGCGAACTACTTCGTCGGCCAGATCGTGGGCGCGATGAACGAGGCGAAGCCGGCCGCCCAGGTGGTGTTCGACATGATCGACGAGTTCATCGACAGCGTGCAGCACCTGAACGCCCTGCTCGAGAGCTGATCACGCTGCGTGAGCCGGCGCCTCGCGGACTCACGCAACTCGGCATCCGTGAGCGAGCGGTCCCTCGGCGGGCCCGCTGACGCACGCACCCGGCCCTCCGTGTGTCGGCGGCCCGTCAACGGGACCGCTGACTCACGCACCGCCGGCGCGGTGCGTGATCGTGTCGACGGCTCACGGTTCACGGCATGTCATGCGATCATCGCGGTCGTGCGAGTGATGCACCGTGGATGCGGTTGACGCTGTGGTGCCGTCGCACGCCGAGTCGGTGCGGGTCGTCGAGTCGTTCGACGACTTCTATCGACGCGAACGACGCGGTCTCGTCGCGCTCGCCTACGCCCTGACCGGCAATGCCGACGTGGCGGACGACCTCGCGCACGAGGCGCTCACCGCGGCGGGCCGACGCTGGGACCAGGTGGGCGCGATGGAGCTGCCGATCGGCTGGGTGCGGCGCGTGGTGGCCAACCGGTCGACATCGTTCGTGCGACGACGGATCGTCGAGGCCAAGGCACTCCCCCGGCTCGTCGCCCGCGCCGAACGCCACACGGTCCCGGCGATGCCGAGCGACAGCGAGCACGTGTGGTCCGCCATCCGCCGGCTCCCCCGCCGGCAGGCACAGGTGATCACGCTCAAGGCGCTGTTCCGGCTGTCGCTGCAGGAGATCGCCGACGAGCTCGGCATCTCGAAGGAGTCGGCGCAGACACATCTCGCCCGCGCCCGCACCGCGCTGATCGCGGTGCTCGACCAGGAGGACGCCCGATGACCGACCTCGACGAACGCCTCGACCGCGCAGCGGACGACCTGTGGGCGGTGGTCCCGCTCGGGGCATCGGCGCGACAGGTCGCCCCACGGAGATCGGTGCACGTCGTCGTGCTGGGCCTCGCTGCCGTGACGTTGCTCGTCGCGCTCGGTGCCGTGTGGGTGTGGCGCGCCGCACCGGCGACCGAACCGGTGTCCGACCTGCCCGGCCCGAGCACACCTGCACCCACGTCCACCATCCCCGGCACGACCGTCCCCGGGTCCACCCCGCCCACCACCGTCGTCGAGCCGACCTCGTCGTGGCCGCCCGCCGGTACGGTGCTGCAGACCGAGGTCGAGTACGTGATCCGTGAGGGCGACTACCCGACCACCGTGGCGTCGTTGTGGCAGGTGCCTTTCGACGTGCTGATGACGCTGAACGGCTGGACGCTGCAGGATGCGGGCATCGTGCCCGAGTGGCCCGGAGTCGGCGCCACGATCCTGATCCCCGCCGGCGCCACGGTGCCCGACCTCCCGACCGCACGCTCGGTCGACGTCGCCGAGCAGCAGATGCACGTGACGTTGACGTCCGACCTGACGTGCGACCAACCGTTCCGCGAACCGACGGACGGTTTCGACAGCTTCGTGCTCGAACTGTTCTCCGACCGCGATGCGCGGAAATGGCTGATGCGGGCCACGTTCCCCGACGGCAGCACC
>WBZL01002421.1_pt1 | contig 18220 bp, 12 predicted proteins | sample 5204291 | NCBI WGS metagenome assembly WBZL01 (sample SAMN12344345, study PRJNA552823) | activated sludge metagenome | biome: Activated sludge suspended growth; feature: Nitrification reactor; material: Wastewater; isolation source: activated sludge from nitrification reactor of wastewater...
ATCGCTACCTTCGACAGCGGCAAGGACCTGTTGTCCATCGCGTTTGAGAGTTTCTCGGCCTACAGTACGGTTGGGATCAGCCTGGGGATCACGCCCCAGCTCAATCCGGCCGGCAAAGTGATCATCATCCTGACCATGTTCATCGGCCGGGTCAGTATGCTTTCCATCCTGGTGGCCCTGTTCAGAAAAGTGAAAAGCACCAAATACAAGTATCCGACCGAAGAGATACTGATCAACTGAAAAACAAAATACAGGCATGAAATACATCATTGTAGGTTTGGGCAACTTCGGCGCGACGCTGGCGGAAAAACTGACCAGCCTGGGCCATGAGGTGATCGGGGTCGACGTGAAAATGGAAAAGGTCGAATTCCTGAAGGAAAAAGTTACCCATACCATTTGCCTGGATTGTACCGACCGCCAGGCGGTGTCGGCCCTCCCGCTGAAAGACGCCGATATCATCATGATCTGCATCGGCGAGAATGAAGGCGCCAACATCATGGCCACCGCCCTGATGAAGCAGCTGAAAGTGAAAAGGTTGATCAGCCGGTCCGTTTCCGCCTTGCACGAAGCGGTCCTGGAGGCAATGCAGGTGGACGAGATCATCCGCCCCGAGGAAGAAACGGCCGAACGATGGGCCAACAAGCTCAACCTGCACGGCGTTGTGGATTCTTTCGAGATCACGGGGGATTACAGCATCGTGGAGGTGATCGTGCCCGACCGGTTTATCGGCATGACCCTCGAAGAAGCGGATATCCGCGCGGATTACAACCTGCTGGTGCTGACCACCATCCAGTTCTCCGAGAAAAAAAACATCCTGGGCCTGCCCAAAAAGATCACCAAGGTACAAGGGGTGGCTTCGGCCCAGACCTTGCTGAACCATGGGGATATCATGGTGTTGTATGGGAATATCGGCGACATCAAGCGCTTGTTGAAACAGGATTAACCGAAGAGAATGAATGGACACTCTGCTGGTCATAGACGATGAAAAAGATATCCTCAACATGCTGGCTCATATGCTTGAGCTGGAAGGGTATGAAGTGCTGAAGGCATCAACGGCGTCATCCGGGAAAAACCTCCTGGAGAAAACCGATGTCAATGTGATCCTGACGGATGTAAAGCTCCCCGACGGCAACGGCGTCCAGCTTTCCGGTGAATTCAAACGGATCAGGCCTGAGGCGGAAGTGATTTGTTTTACCGCTTACGGAAATATTCAGGACGGCGTGAAAGCCATAAAAAACGGCGCTTTCGATTATCTGGTCAAAGGCGACGACAACGCCAAGATCATACCCCTTGTCAGCAAGGCAGCCGAAAAATCCAGGCTGCAGTACAGGATTTCCCGGTTGCAATCCAGGGTCCAGGAAAATTTCGGCTTCGATCAGGTGATCGGCAGTTCCCGCGCCATCAAAGAAGCGATCAGTCTGGCTCAAAAGGTAGCGCCCACCCTTGCCACCGTGTTGCTGACAGGCCCCACCGGATCGGGAAAGGAAGTCTTTGCAAAGGCCATTCACGCCTGCAGCGACCGGTCGACGGAAAATTTTATTGCCATCAACTGCAGTTCACTTGGCAGGGATTTGCTTGAAAGCGAGCTGTTCGGCCACAAGGCCGGAGCCTTTACCGGAGCGCTGAAATCCAAGAACGGGCTGTTTCAGGAAGCGCACAAGGGGACGCTTTTTCTGGACGAGATCGGGGAAATGGACCTTGCATTGCAGGCCAAGATCTTGCGGGTGCTTGAAGCGGGAACGTTTATCCCTGTCGGCGATACCCGGGAGCACCGGGTGGACGTCCGGGTCATCGCCGCAACCAACCGGACGCTGGAAACCGAGATCGCATCCGGTCGATTTCGCGAAGACCTTTACTACCGGATATCGGGATTCACCATTCGCCTGCCCGCGCTGAATGAAAGAAAGGAGGATATTCCTGCACTGGCCGAGCGGTTTATGCATTATTATGCGTCCAGGATCAACAAACAGGTCACGGGGCTTTCCCCTGCCTTTATGAAAATGTTGCAGGAACACGAATGGAAAGGCAATATCAGGGAATTGCGCAATGTCATGGAACGGGCAGTCATCCTCGCAGATACCCCGGAACTCCATGCCGACCTGCTGCCCTTCAATCTGGACGTTGCCGCAAAAACAGGCATGCAATCCGGCGTCTTCAAACTCCGGGACCTGGAAAAGCACCATATCCGGCAGGTGCTGGCATATACCGATGGGAATAAGACCCGGGCCGCCGAACTGCTCGGCATCGGCGTAACCACCTTGTACATGAAAATACGAGAGTACAAGATCTGATCCTTGCCTGCAACCCTTCGTTTTTTGCATGACCCTTCCGATCCTGAAGGGTGTATCCGGATTTCGATTTTCCTGAAATTTCACAAATTATTGATTGTCAATTTTTTATTCGGAATTAATTTTTCGTTTTGAACCTGGCATTGATTTTGGCCTGCATAAAGGGTCAATCATTATCGTGTTCAAAAAAACGGAAAAATGGAAATGCTGCTTACAATAACCATGGTCTTGCTGGCTGCGGTTATTTTTCTGCTTCTCTTCCTTTCGATCGAAGGGTTGGATCAAATCCTAAATCAATAATTATGGTCCTGTTGCTATTGGTGGCGCTTGGTGCGCTGGGCTATCTTTTTTATGCCATCATTAATCCGGAAAAATTCTAAAAAATGGGAAATGAAATCACGGGAGTTGCTGTGGTTTTCGGGCTGGCGGCAACCTTATCCTGGCCGCTCGGCAGGTATATTTCGGGGGTATTCCGGGGGACTTCCGGCCGTTTCAAGGTATTCACCGTACCGGAAAGGCTGATTTTCAGGTTTTGCAAGATCGATCCGTCCGCCGGCATGGATTGGAAGCAAAACATGAAGGCCATGCTCTCTGCAAATGTCCTGTTCTTTTTTGCGGCTTTCTTCCTGTTGCTGCTTCAGGGCATTATTCCTTTCTGGAACCCCGGGCGGCTGGCCGGTTGGGACCCCATTCCGGCCTTCAATGCGGCGGTCAGTTTTGTGACCAACACCAACCTCCAGCACTATGCCGGAGAAACGGACGCCGCATATTTTACCCAGCTTGTCGTTTTTTGCTGGTTGCAATTTGTAAGCGCAGGCACCGGTATTGCGGTTTGCGGCCTGCTTTTCCAGGGCTTGTCGGGCGACACTGGCAGCAACATCGGCAACTTTTACAGCCTGTTGGTCAGGAGTTGCGTCCGGATTTTACTTCCGCTCGCCGTTATCCTTTCCGCAGGCCTTACCCTCTGCGGCACCGTTTCCGATTTTGGCGGGGTCCGGGAAGTTCATACCCTGGAAAACCGGGTGCAGCAGGTTGCAGGCGGGCCGGCTGCGCCCATGATTGCCATCAAACAATTGGGGACCAACGGCGGGGGATTTTTCGGCGCCAATTCAGCTCATCCGTTTGAGAACCCGGATTACCTGTCCAACATGCTGGAGAATATCGCCATCCTGCTCCTCCCGATGGCCCTTGTGTTTGCCTTCGGGTTTTATCTGAAGCGGAAAAGGGCGGCAATTTTGTTCTTTTCGATCATGACGACCCTGTTCCTGGCCTTCACGGCCGTATCTGTCGGGCAGGAAGTAACGGGGGGCGCTTCTGTGCCGGAATCCGGCCTTTTGCCCGGCCCAAACCTGGAAGGCAAAGAAATGCGATTCGGTCCGGTTGCTTCAGCTTTTTGGGCTGTTTCGACCACTTCCACTTCCAACGGATCGGTCAATTCGATGCATGACAGCCATACCGCGCTCTCGGGCGGGGTCCTTTTACTGGACATGTTCATCAATGCCCTGTACGGCGGGGTAGGGGTGGGCTTCATCAATTTTTTCGTATTTGTTGTGGTAGCCGTCTTCATTTCGGGACAGATGATCGGCCGAACGCCGGACCTGTTCGGCAAAAAACTGGAGGCGAGGGAGATCAAAATAGCCGCCCTGGTGGTGATCCTTCATCCATTGCTCATCCTTTGCGGTACGGCGGCGGCTTGCCTTGCCTCATCCCGCCAGGGTTGGCTCAACAACCCGGGGTTCCATGGATTTTCTGAAATGATGTACGAATTCACATCGGCTGCGGCCAACAACGGTTCCGGATTTGAAGGATTGCACGACAACACCCCGTTCTGGAATCTGGCAACCGGCGTGATCATGCTTTTCGGCCGTTTTTTGCCCATTATCGGGCCGCTGGCCATAGCGGGGGCGCTATCCGTTAAAAAAGCCGTTCCTGCTTCAGCGGGCAGCCTCAAAATAGAAAGCATGGCCTTCGGCGCCGTATTGACGGCGGTCATCCTCATTGTGGCCGCCCTGGCCTTTTTTCCGGCGCTGGCCCTTGGTCCGGTTGCCGAATATTTTTCTACCCTTTAAAGCTGATCAAAATGAATGCCGAAAGGAATCAAAGGCTTTTCAGTTCAAATTTCATCCGGGAGGCGTTGGCTGCTGCAGTAATAAAGCTGCATCCCGGCAAGATGGCGCGGAATCCCGTCATGTTTTCGGTAGAGATCGGTACAGCGATCATGGTTGTCGTGACCCTGGCTTCCCTGATCACCGCCGATCAATCGCTGGGCGCCCCCGGGTACAACGGCTGGATTACGGGCCTGCTGATGCTTACGCTGCTTTTTTCCAATTTTGCAGAAGCCCTGGCGGAAGCCCGCGGAAAAGCGCAGGCGGCGGCGTTGCGGAAAACCCGGACCGATACCCTGGCCCGGCGGATCGAAAAGACCGGAAGCCGCACCATGGTGAGCGCTTCTGAGTTGGACCGGGGCGATCTTTTCCTGGTGGAGGAAGGAGAGCTGATTCCGGCCGACGGAGAAATTGTGGAAGGGCTGGCCTCGATCGACGAATCGGCCATTACCGGAGAATCGGCCCCCGTTATCCGGGAAGCGGATACGGATCGCAACAGCGTCATCGGGGGCACCAGGCTGCTATCGGACCGGATATTGGTCAAAGTAACCTCCCAACCCGGTGAATCCTTCCTGGATAAAATGATCGCGCTGGTGGAAGGGGCCGACAGGAAGAAAACCCCGAATGAGCTTGCGCTGACCATCCTGCTGGCCGGATTCACTATCGTATTTCTGCTGGTGACGGTTACGCTTCAGCCTTTTGCCGCCTTTTCCGGCGCCACATTGCCCGTTGCTTCCCTCATTGCCTTGTTTGTCTGCCTGATCCCCACGACAATCGGCGGACTCTTGTCGGCTATCGGGATTGCGGGTATGGACCGGGCCCTGGGCGCCAACATCATTGCCAAGTCCGGAAAAGCGGTCGAAACAGCAGGGGATGTGGATGTGCTGCTGTTGGACAAAACCGGCACCATAACGATCGGCAACCGGAAAGCTACCCGGTTCTATCCGTCGGCAGGCAAGGACCTTTCCGAATTTTCGCGATTGGCGGCAATCAGCTCCCTGGCGGACCACACGCCGGAAGGAAAATCCATCCTTGAGCTGGCCCGGCAGAACGGCGCTTCAGGGGAAGATCCTGATTGGCCGGACCCTGATTTCGTACCCTTTTCGGCAGAAACCAGGATGAGCGGGGTGAACCTGCCGGACGGAACCAGGATCCGGAAAGGCGCCTGGGATGCCATTGGAGATTGGTGCCGCCGGGACGGCCTTAAAGCGGAAAACCCGGAGTTGGAAACATGGATCAGGGATATCGCTGCGAAGGGCGGCACTCCCCTGGCGCTGGCCGTTGATAACCGTCCGGTCGGCGTCATTCAGCTCGAAGATATCATCAAGCCGGGAATCCGCGAACGGTTCGACCGGTTTCGCAAAATGGGGCTCAAGACGGTCATGGTGACCGGTGATAATCCGCTGACGGCCACCTTTATCGCCGGAGAGGCCGGCGTCGATGATTTTATTGCGGAAGCCCGCCCGGAAGACAAGCTCGGGTACATCAAAAAAGAACAACAGGCCGGTAAACTGGTGGCCATGATGGGCGACGGAACCAACGACGCCCCGGCCCTGGCACAGGCGGATATCGGCATTGCGATGAACTCCGGAACCCAGGCCGCCAAAGAGGCCGCCAATATGGTAGACCTGGACAATGATCCTACCAAATTGCTGGAAGTGGTCGAGATCGGCAAACAACTGCTGATCACCCGCGGCAATATCACGACCTTTTCCATCGCCAATGACGTGGCCAAGTATTTTGCTATCGTTCCGGCGCTGTTCACGGTATCCGTACCGGGTTTGAAAGCCCTGGACATCATGCACCTGGGCAGTCCCGAATCCGCCATCCTTTCGGCCGTTATTTTTAATGCCCTGATCATCCCCCTGCTGATCCCGCTGGCGCTGAGCGGGGTGAAATACCGGCCTGTCGGCGCATCCGTCCTTCTGACAAGGAATCTGCTGGTGTACGGCCTGGGGGGCATCGCGGTTCCTTTTGCCGGCATCAAGCTCATTGACCTGGTGGTGAAACAGTTTATTTAACCGCAAAAACGACGACATGAACATGTTCAGGATCGCCTTTCGTTTTACCTTTTTATCCATGCTGTTTTTCGGCGTCCTTTATCCGTTGGCAATGACGGAGACGGCCCGGCTGATCGCGCCTGATTCGGCAAAAGGCCGGCCTGTTTACAGGGACGGAACGTTGGTGGGGTTTAAAAACATTGGTCAGCTCTTCACCGGCCCGGATTACTTTTGGGGGCGCCCATCGGCTGCAGGGTATAACGCTGCCGCATCCGGAGGAAGCAACCTGAGCGCCTCCAACCCGGAATTTGCGGATGAAGTGGAAAACAGGGTCGATTCCCTGTTGAAATACCACCCCGGGCTGACCCGGCAGGCCATTCCGCCCGACCTGCTTACGGCCTCCGCTTCCGGGTTGGACCCCCATATTTCCCTGGAAGCCGCGCTCATACAGACCCCCCGGATCGCCCGCAACCGGGGGTTGAAAGAGGAGGACCTTGAAAAGTTGGTACGGGATCATGAGGAAGGGCCGCTGCTGGGGATCTTCGGCCCCGGCGGCCTGGTGAACGTCCTGGAATTGAACCTTGCCCTGGATGAATTTTCGAAGAAAACCGGACCTGAATCCCGCATTTCATCCCAACCTGAGGCCGATGGATCCGGATCATATTGACCATTTCATCCGGCTTATCCGGAGCCGCCGGCAGGGCCGGTTGAAGGTTTACCTGGGGATGATCGCCGGGGTAGGCAAAACCTACCGGATGCTCCAGGAAGCCCACGACCTGATTGCGGCGGGGATTGACGTCCGGATCGGACTCATTGAGCCGCATGAACGGGAGGAAACCTGGGCGCTCATGGAAGGCATCCCCGCAATTCCCCTGAAGAAAGTATATTATAAAGGCTATGAATTGAAGGAGCTCGACCTTGAGGCAATCATCCTTGCCCGGCCGGAAGTCGTGCTGATCGATGAACTGGCGCATACCAATATTCCGGGCTGCAAGCACGAAAAGCGCTGGCAGGACGTGGTGGAGATCCTGCGGAACGGCATCAATGTCATAACCGCCTTCAATGTCCAGCACCTGGAGAGCATGCACGATAAAATTGAGAAGATTGCCGGAATAAAGGTGGAAGAGACCGTGCCCGACAGGTTTATGGCACATGCGGATGAGGTCGTGAATATCGACTTGCCGGCCGAGGACCTGATCAAGAGGATGCGCGAAGGCAAGATCTACAAGGGCAGCCTCCAGATCGCCCGGGCGTTGGAAAATTATTTTCAGCCGGAAAAAATCCTCCAACTGCGCGACCTGGCGCTGCGGAAGGTGGCATCGCAATTGGAGAAAAAGATGGAGAAAGACCTGCCGCCCACGGGAAGGATACATCCGGAGCGATTCCTGGGCTGCATCAGCACCAACCACGAAGGCGGTAAGAAGATCATCCGGAAAACAGCCCGGCTGGCGGATCATTACCAGGCGGAATGGTATGTGCTGTACGTCAAAACGCCGCGGGAGGAAACCAACCGGATCGACCTGAAGACCCAGCGGAAATTGCTCGAGAATTTTAAATTGGCAGGTGAGTTAGGGGGTAAGGTGATCACTGTCCCCTCCGACGATATTCCCGGAGCGATTTTTGAGCGGGCTGTCGAATTGGGCATTACCAATATTGTGACCGGAAGGCCCACTTTTTCGATCTGGCGCCAGCTGACCGGGAAAAATTATTTTGACAGGCTGTTAAAGCGGCTGTTGAATACGGAAATCGATATTATTATTGTATTTTGATCAGCAAGTTAGTGTGTTAATGACCGGATCATGAAAATCAAAAACCAACTGCTCCTATCCTTTGGGTTCCTGTTCGCAGTAATTCTGTTCCTCGGCGGGGTGGGGAGCTATTATATCGACCGCCTGGCCCGGGAATCCATGTCCATTATCCGGGACAATAACCAGAGCCTGGTCTATATGCAGCAGATCGACGATGCGTTGGAGGATATTCAGTTTGCCTTGTTCGGGCCGGAGCAGGCGGAGGGCAAACCCTCCCTTGAGGAATACCTTGCAATTGTCCGCAGCAGCATTGACCTGCAGCGATCCAATATCACGGAGCGCGGAGAGGAAAAACTGACCGGTGATTTGTCCAGGGAAGCCGATCAGTTGGTTGCGATCCTGACCGGGGCGGAGATCGACGGGCTCAAAGCTCAGGTCGCCATGCACCGGATCAACTCCCTGGTCAATACGATTTACAACCTCAATCAGGATGCCGTGACCCAGCGCATTGCCAACGCGAACGACACGGCCAACAAGATCTTCCTGTCGATGGTCATTTTCGGGGCCTGCGGCATCATCGTGGGTTTGCTGGTGACGTTGAGCGTGCCTTTTTTCATCCTGCGGCCGATCAGGTCCTTCAATGAAGCTATCGGAAAGATCGCTCGCGGAAAATACGACGTGCAGGTGGAGGTCAACCGCAAGAACGAATTCGGCGGTATGGCCCGTTCCTTCAATTTCATGGCGCAGAAACTGAAGGAGTACGAACGCAGCAATTACGCCGAACTGCTGTTTGAGAAAAAACGGCTGGATACGGTCATCAACCAGTTTACGGAGGCCATTATCGGTCTGAGCGAGCACAAGAACATCATCTTTGTGAACGACAAGGCGCTGACCTTGCTGAATCTTCGCCGCGAACAGCTCATCGGGAAATACGCGCCCGATGTGGCGGCGGTCAACCCGCTGATGCAACAACTGATCGCCGAGTTAATGATCGGGTTCGAATCCTGGGAAGAAATGAACTATCCGCCTATCCGGGTTGCGGTAGAAAGGGTGGAGCGGCTTTTTTCAAAGGACGTGATCAACGTGGTGACCACGCCGACAGGTGAAAAACACCAGGTGCTGATCGGTCATGTGATCGTGCTGACCGATATCACTGAATTTGCGGAAAAGGACCGGGCAAAAACCCGGTTCATCGCCACCCTGAGCCATGAACTCAAGACGCCCGTTACGGCTATTGACCTGACCCTTACCTTGTTGAAAAATAAAAAAGTGGGCTCCCTGACGGGGGGGCAAAGAGACTTGCTGAATACCATAGGCGAGAACAACCAGCGCATCCAGCGCGCCATCAATGAGATCCTCGAGTTTTCGAAGATCGAAAGCGGGGGTATGGAGGTCGTGACCGTAAAAGCCGGCATCGGTAAAATGATCGAACAGGCCGTTTCCGGCGTGCTGCCGTTGGCCAAAGACAAACAGATCGAGATCAACACCCTGATTTCCGACCCGGATTCGATCCATGTCATGGCCGATCCCAAAAAAACCGTATGGGTGCTGAATAATTTTCTCACCAACGCCATCCGTTATTCCCAATCCGGCGATGTCATCGAGATCACGGCGGAGGAAACCCAATACGACGTGACCGTTTCCGTGAAGGACTACGGCAAGGGCATCCATCCCGGGGAGATCGACAAGCTGTTCGAACCCTACTCCCGCACCGAAGACGACGAAACCGAAGGAACAGGACTCGGCCTGGCCATTTCCAAGGAATTCATCGAAGCTATGGGCGGCAGTATCGGCGTCAAATCGGACGAAGGCGCCGGCGCAGAGTTCTGGATCAAACTGCGGAAGCGTTGAGGGCCGAATACAACCGAACGGTTTTTCCGACCCAACCTTTCAGCGCTTAACCGGCGTCTATCCTCCAAAACCAAGACAATGAACCTTTCCAAAACACTCTTGAATGCGATCGCAGCGGGTATCGCGCTGAGCGCCGTTTCCGTATCCACCTCCTCCTGCCACCTGCCCGGCGACACCGAAGAGATCCACCTGTCGACCTGTGTGGAGAATTGCCAGATTGACCATTCCAAACAAGGGCATGTCTATGATAACTGTCCGGCTTGCGGTATGGGATAATGGTCGTTTTTTCCGGCTGGTTTTCTGACCACTTCGCTGATCTTTTTTCTGCTTGTTTCGGCGGGTTTATCGTTGTTGAAACTCGTAACAATAATAATCCCCCATAAATCATGCAAATCAAGGGTTAAAAAATCCCGTAGGGATCAGTCTCGGCAGACGAATCGGGTAAACGAGGTCCAGCATGCCGTGCGATGTGATGACTTCATATTGCGTACCTACGGCACGCCAAAAACGCCTGATTTACATCAGGCTACCGATATTTTGTGCCTGACGGCACATTTTTCTCGGATTCAACCATTGAATTATTTTAAGCGTCCGTTGGAAAGTCGAAACATCGCCTTGACACGCGACTGACCCGAAGCTACGGCCACCGGGCGACGAAGCTTTCGGCGAAGTTGCCGGGCGGAGACTGACAACTGACAACTGACAACTGACAACTGACAATGATCCACCCCGCCATCTCCTGCAATCTCGATGCCGATATCCTGGAAGCTGCGCTGCCTTTGCTGGAAGCATCGGAAGTGGAAGCCCTGGAATGGTCGTTTGATACGCTGTACAAATCCGGCGGAATGCCGCCCTGGTTTGAGGCGTTGCTGGACGCATTCGGCCGGGAAGGAAGGCTGGTTGGTCATGGCGTGTATTTTTCGCTGTTCTCAGGCAGGTGGTCGGAAGATCAGGCTAAATGGCTGGCCGAATTGGGCAGGTTGAGCGATCAATTTCGGTTTGATCATATCACAGAGCATTTCGGGTTCATGACGGGGGAGAATTTTCACGCAGGGGCCCCGGTCAGCATACCTTTCACGCAGGCAACGCTTGCCATTGGGCAGGACCGGCTGAAGCGGATCCAGCAGGCCTGCCGGCGACCGGTCGGATTGGAAAACCTGGCCTTTGCCTATTCAATTGAAGATGTCAAGGTCCACGGGGAATTCCTGGAACAATTGGTGGCGCCTGTCAATGGTTTCATCATCCTGGATCTGCACAACCTGTATTGCCAGTTGCACAATTTTGGCGTTGATTTTGCGGAAATGATCCGGCTATACCCCCTTGACCGGGTTCGGGAGATCCATATTTCCGGCGGCAGTTGGGAGGATGCCACCGCGCAGCCGGGCCGCAGGATCAGGCGGGATACGCACGATGACAGCGTACCTGATGAGGTGTTCCGGTTGTTGGAAAAAGCTATACCGCTATGCCCCAACCTGAAATTCGTTGTCCTCGAACAACTCGGCGCGGGTTTGAGAACGGAAACGAGCAAGATTGCCTTTCGAGATGATTTTCGGAAAATGGCCGCGATCATCCGGCGACACATCCCAACAGATAACTTATCCGGGATTAATGAATTCGCTTCAAAGATTGAAATGCCGGAAGGCCCGCCATTGGAAGATGAGGTCCTGTACGGGCAACAACGCGAATTATCTTATATCCTGGAAAATGCTGCCGATGTGACGACAGCTGAAAATTTGCTTTGCAAATCCAGTCTGGCGAAGACAGACTGGCGCATCGAGGATTGGGACCCCGCTATGCTGGAAACAGCGGTGCGGATAGCGCAAAAATGGCGGAGGGGATTTGTTTGAACGGATATAGATTGGATATGAAAATTTACGTGGGGTATTGCTTTTGAAATGGAGCGGCAGGTATTGCAGCAGGCCGTGCTTTCCTCCCGGCAGTCCATTCCGATTTCGGCTTTGTTGCCGGGCGGGTGTTTATTTCGCAAGTCGGAGACTTGCGGGTAGCCGCTGCGAGGCGGAGCCTCTGGCGAACGGTTGCGAGACGTAGACTCTGGCGGGCGGTAGCGACAATAAGAATAATTAACAACCATTAATCCGGAATCACCGACCACTTACGACTCATGCGACGTAAAATTTTACGTCGCTACTTTTTCTTACTGGCCTTCGCTTTTGGATTGAATTCCAAACATTTCCCTACCCAGAATTCCAGGTCCGCATCGCTGTCAAAGCCTTCCGGGGCGATGAGGAGGTAGCCTTTCATCCTTTTGCCGGCCATCGTCATATGTTCGGCGCCGGGTCTGGCGGCCAGGGCGTCTTCTTCCACCGGGTCGATCCGGGCCATGAGGGCATCCCTGAAAATGCCGACGCACATTTTATCATCCACCATAAAGGCTTCGCCGCCCATCATACTTTTTCGGATGAACGGCGCCCGCCGGTCATTCAAGACGCGGGCGATCCGTTCAATGGTATATGCTCGATCCATCATTTGGCCGGGATCTGCACGGAAACTTTATCCCACATCAGGGCGATCCCTTTTTTGTTGACTTCGTAGGTCAACCGCTCGTGCATGTCCGCCTTTTTGGCCTTGACCATGACCTTGAGCACATCTTTGGCCGGGTCCCGGTTGGCTTCACCGCCGCGCTTGACCCCCCATTGTCCGGTTTCGGAGTTCAGGATGATCTCCCATTTCTTTTCGCCCGGGGTGGCAAAAAGGCTGTATTTGCCGGCAGGCAGGGTCTTGCCTTTGATCTTAAGGTCTTTATCTGTCTCCAGAATAGTGGCCTCATTGGCGCCTGCCCTCCAGGCTTTGCCGTAAGGGACCAGGTCGCCCCAGATCTTTCTCCCTTTAACGGCCGGGCTGCTGTAATCAACCGTGACGGTCGCATCGCCGATCATGCCCTTGGCGGTAGCCGGCGGACTGGGTCGGCTGGATTTGTCCTGCGCCAACAATCCGGTGCTGACCATAAAAACGGCGAGAAAGGCAACCAGCATTCTCTTGGTGATCTCTGTTTTCATATCATTTAAATTTGGTTTGTATACGCTCCCGAAACAGTCCGGAAGGTACCAAATTTTATTAGGACAATTCAAAAAAATATAGATGAGTGTGTGGCGTTAATCAACCTTTGAACCGGCAGCCTGCCAGGCCAAGGTATAGAATAAAAAAGAGATCAACGGCCGATATCCCCCATCCGACGAAACTTCAGTGTAGTCAGATACACCCCATATCCAGCATCAAACATCCAGCATCCAGCATCCAGCATCCAGCATCCAGCATCAAGCATCCAGTCACCAGTCACCAGCATCCCCGTCCGCCATAGCCGTAGGCGACGGCGGGCAGCATCCAGCATCCCCGTCCGCCATAGCCGTAGGCGACGGCGGGCAGCATCACTTCCGCCCATTCTCCCGAATCCTAAACCGCACCCGCAAATTATTCGATCGCCGCCGGTTCTCCGGCCGGGCCTCCGTCGTCGGGTTGTTGACCGGATTGTACCTGAATTGCCGGTTGATTTTCTTGCGGTCTACGCCCAGGTTGTCTATCGTATTGTCGATGAATTGCCTTTTGACGGACTTGCCGTTATCCTCCACCTTGAAATTGCGCCAGTTCCCCTTGATTTTTTCCGTGTCCTGTTCGTTCGTGCCGAAAGGTGAAATGCGGTTCAGGCGGTCTGCTCGCTTGGGGTCGCTCGGCATGTTGCGGCTGAGGGTGCGCTTCCAGTTCCACAACCAGCCGGGGGTTGTCCTTACCAGTGTGCCGTTTGCGGAGGTATTGTACCTCGGTCGCCTGGTCGGCCCGCTGCTGGAACGGCCGGTTTTCAGGTCGGCAACAGCATTCCGGTTGGAAAGTCGCCCGCCTTTGGGCGTGATCTTGTACGTATACTGACCGTTGCCCAACCGGTAAACCTTGCCCGTGTACGGTTTCTTGCGGAGGATATATTTCCCGTTATAATTGGTCCCGAAATCGGTGGCTGCCGCATCCGCACTGGCGAATTGATCGCCGGGCATATTGCCGTCCGGGTCCATGAACGTGACCGGGTTGTAGAAAGAAAAGGCATACGGCGACCAGGAAGGCATATCTTCCGCCATTGGATCAACGCCCAGCCAAATGGATGACTTCGGGTCGTAATAGCGGGCGCCGTAGTAATACAGGCCGGTTTCCGCATCCAGTTCCTTGGCGTTGAACAGGTAGGGTTGCGTCTCGGTATAGGCGTGCTCATCGGCGAAGGTCTCACCGAAAGGCGTGTATTCCTGATGTTGCCGCACTTCGCCGTTGAGATCGGTGACATAGGCGGCGCTGCCAACCTGATCGCTGTGGTAATAGAACTGGTTGATCTCCTTCGGCGCGCCTGTGCCGGTGAAGCCGTAACCGGCCGTGACACTGTCGTTGTCGAGGGTGGTGTATTGCTGCAACGTAGGCGGACCCGGAGGGCCATTCGGATCAATGGGTACAGGTTGCGGCCATCCGCTCGGAATGGTGTTGTCGTAGTTGGCCAGCGAATCGGGTACCGGGATCGGATACACGTTATGGGGCAGCGTCGGCGGCCCGGGCGGAATACCCAATTGCTGAATATATTCCCAATAGGCCTTTTGCAGGAGCTGCATGCGGAGCACATAGTTCTTGTTGCCGGCCGTGATCCCGCGGAAATACCAGTAATCGTTGTTGAATTCGCCGGTGCCGATCCGGCTCAGCACCCGCTCGTCGCCGATATAATAATGCTTGGTGAAGTTGGTTTCATTCACCACCAGATAGGGGCTGACATAAGCGGTGTAATTGCTGTTGTGGTTGACGGCCGATGCCCCGACCGGCGCCCCGTTCACAAAAACGCCGCGACCCGACCGATGGCTTTTGACCGTGCGCTCGCCGCCGGCGTCATAGGTGTACTGGCTGATGTACCCGTCGTTGGAAATGCCGGCCATCCGGTTTTCTTCATCCCAGATGATGGCTCCTTCCTTGTGGTCGTCCGCATCGGCCCAGCTCTTCATGTTGCCGTTTGCGTCGTACCGGAGTTCCCGGTTGCCGATTCCGGTGGCGGCATGCGGAAGGTCGCCGTCGTACCAGTAGTCATTGCTGTAGGTGGCCGCCTTGTCCTCCGTTCCGTTGTAGGTCCGGGTCTGTTGTTTGGACAGGATATTATTGAGCTGGTCGTAGGCCATATTCAGGGAGTAGGCCGAAGTTGTCGTAGCGCCCTGCCAGGTACCTTCGGCGGAGGTCAGGCGATACAGCGGGTCATAGGTGTAGGTCTGTGTCGCCGGTCCACCGGGTTTGTCTGCGGCGGAAGGCGCCTTGTTTTCCAACCGGAGGAGATTGCTGACGGCATCGTAGGTGTACTGGTTGTCGATGAACTTCCGGCCCGAAGGCGTCTGGACCTGCATGCTGCTCAGCCACCGCCGCTGCGGGTCGTATTCGCAGCGGGTTGCCACGCCGTTGCCGTACAGGGAGAACACGCGGTCTTCAAACCGGTCATACCCCAATTGTTTCACAATGCTATAATTGTCCTGGCCCTTGACGCTTTTCATCGACCTTAATTTACCGGCCCGGTTGTACGCGTAATCCACTTTTTCTCCGTCCGGGTAGGTCATCGTCTGGATGCGCCCCCAGGTGTCGTATCCGGCCTCCGAAACAAACGTGCGGACATTGCCCTCACTGGTCATGATGGTCCGGATGGTCTTGATGGTTTCGCCGAGCGGGTCAAAGAAGAATTCGCGGCCGCCGCCGGCATCTTCGATCAGCCAGACCTCGCCGGCCCGGAAATGTTTGGCCCCCGGTTCGCCGTAGTGCAATTGCACCTTGTTCTGGTACTGCTTCGGGTAGTCGATGGTGGTCAGGCGCTCCTTGTCGTAACCGTACAGGATGGCGCCGCCGGGGATCTCGCTCCGGATATTGGCGGTTACCTTGCTAGTGAGGTTGCCGGCGTGATCATAGGTGAATTCCGTCAACCCGCCGTCCGGTTGATCCGCGCTGATCTGTCTGCCCAGGTGGTCGTATCGGTAAACGGTTTCGTTCTCGTCGGTATCCAGGACCTTCAACAGTTCGGAGAGCGCGTTGTACCGGTAACCCGTGAGGATGGGACCGTTGTCGCTGTAATCCGCGGTTTCGCGTGTCCGGCCCTTCACATCGGTGATGGTCTCCCGCAGGTGACCAAGCGGGTCGGTGGTGGCGGTTTTAAATCCGGTATAGCCGGTCCGGTCGACGCCGAACCCGTATGCGTTGTCCACCTTGGCGCCGTCCGGCAGGGTGACGGTCAGCTCGCGGTCCATCACGTCAAAGGTCGAAACAGTCGGCGCGGTATTGTCATAACCCGGGTTGAATTGCGCTTCCTGTCCGGGGGGCTCGGTAGTGGGATACCAGGTTTTGGTGATCCGCCCGAAGGCATCAAAGGCTACCCTGCCGGAAACGATCGTTACCGGTTGATCATCGGCGCCGGCCCCTGCAAAGAGTGCGCCTGTCTTTTTGACCTGCACCGGCCGCATCAACCCGTCAATGAACGACCAGGTTTCAATATCCGAATCATGCTCGGGGTCGTAATGGCGGGTCAGCGCATAGGGAACGGTTGCCTCCGGATGGTATTCGTACGCTATGGTATAAGGTTTTCCCGCAGCCAGTTCATACGGACCGGTCATGGCCGTAACCCTTCCGCGTGCGTCGATGGCAAATGCCATTTCCTGCTCTTTCAGGTCTGTTGATCGGAGCAATTGCCCGAATTCGTAATCATAGGCCGCAGAAGAGGAATAACCATATCCGTCAAGGGTATTAACTACATAGGTATGGACCTCGTCATCCAGGGTATAATCAAAGGAGAGCCGCTCGCCCTTGGCATTGGCCGGCCGAAGGACGCGCGTCAGGTTGCCGTAATCGTCGTACGTCAGATCTGTCTGGGCGGCGCTGCCGTCTTCCAGAAGGCAGCGGATCCGGGTGATGTTGCCGCTGTCGTCAATGGAGGATTCCCGTTTGCGGACCTCTCCTTCGGCTGTTTCCACGGTAATGGAAGCGGGAACGGCATGAAGGTACAGGTTCGGCTTATGGTGGTAGTCAATATGTGCGATGAGTTGATCCTCCGGCGTGCCGTCACCGGTATCGGTGTATTTGATCGGGTTGCCGAGGGCGTCATAGTCATAGGTGGATTGGGTTGTCAGGCCGGGGTCGGCTTGTCCTTCGTAGTAGAAATGCTGGGTTTGAACAAGCGCCGGGAAAACCGTGCCGGAATCGCTCTTTTCAAATCCGGAAGGCAGGGTCTCAGCCGTGTTGATATCCCGGAATTCGTAGGTATAAAGCGTTTCGCTGTACTTGTTTTCATCGGCATCCGAAGTGCTTTCGGATTTGATCAGGCCTTTGTTGTAGTAGTTGCGGTTGTAGTAGGTTTCCGTTTGCAGCCGGTAGGCCTGATTGCCGTTCCCGGTATCGAGTTCCTGGATTTTTACCGTCCGGAATCCGTTGAATGTCCGTTCGTGCCGGTCGTATACCCCGTCTTCATAGGAAAAGGCGTATTTCATCCTGTCGGCCCCGTCGCCGGCCAGCCCGTCCTCAATTTCCAGGCTGCTCATGGTCCATTTGCCGAAAGGCAGGTCGTAGGTATTGCCGGTCAGGGCATAATCGATGTCAAAATAGGCGCCCAACGGCCGCTGAACGCGCTTCAGCATATTGGTCCGGCCGATGGTCGAGAATTTGGCGCTGAGATTGCCGTCATTTTCCGACTGGAGGAAATCGGGATAACCGTCGCCGTCCAGGTCGTTGAACTGGCTCTTCTGCCGGCTCACCGCCCGGCCGGCCGACGTACTCGGGTTGAAACAAATGCGGACAACCAGGATGGGAATGCACCCCGTTATCGCGAAGTTGACGGATTCCGCCGAAGACGACCCTTCATCGAGCGTAGATACGCCCGGCCACTCGATGGGCGGCCCGAAGCCGTTGCCGGTATTCAGCCGGACGCGGATGTTTTCCTTGGGAATCAACCCTTCAATCGCATTTTTGGTAATATTGTGCAGCGTTTGTTCCGCCAGATTCTGGGCCATGATCAGGTCGACAAGGCCGTCGCCGTTCACATCCTGCATGCCGGTGGTCGACATGTTGATGGTAAGCGAAGAGCTGGTGCCCGCTTCAAAACTGCCGTTGAACAAATTCACGCCCAACCCGGCGCCGAAGTCCATGCTTTGGCCGCCGCGGATTTCCTGGAAACCCCAGGGTTCGGCCGGCGCGAACCAGTAACCCATGTTGAGGGCCACATTGCCGTT
>WBZL01002422.1_pt1 | contig 18214 bp, 20 predicted proteins | sample 5204291 | NCBI WGS metagenome assembly WBZL01 (sample SAMN12344345, study PRJNA552823) | activated sludge metagenome | biome: Activated sludge suspended growth; feature: Nitrification reactor; material: Wastewater; isolation source: activated sludge from nitrification reactor of wastewater...
CGGCAGTCGCGATTGAACCACCACGCCGGCTCGAACCACCACCGGTGCGGCGTGGCACGCCACGCGCCGCGCCGCGCCGGCGAGGCGAGGCGCGGCCCGGCGGAGGTCGCGCCGAGGGTGCCTTCGCGTTGCCATGCATCAATACCCTGCCGCGTATGAGCGCCGACACTCGTGGCATCGCAGCCCGCCGCTCGCGGGAACGAGCGGGCCGGTCCGCACGACCCGCTCGCGAGCCTGCGCGGCATCGCCGCCTGGCTCGACATCCCCGCCGGGGCGGGCGCTCAGGAGCCCTCATGAGCACCGAACGCATCTACGTCTTCAAGCGCTTCGAACGTCTGTGGCACTGGGCCCAGGCGCTGCTGATCCTCACGCTTCTGGCCACCGGCTTCGAGGTGCACGGCAGCTGGCGCCTGGTCGGCTTCGAGAGGGCCGTGGAGCTGCACACGCTGACCGCGTGGACGCTGGTGGGCCTGTGGGTGTTCGCGGTGTTCTGGCACCTGACCACCGGCGAGTGGCGCCAGTACGTGCCGACCACCGACAAGCTGATCGCCCAGGCCCGCTACTACGCCGGCGGCATCTTCCGCGGCGAGCCGCACCCCTTCCACCCGACGCCGCAGCGCAAGCACAACCCGCTGCAGCGGCTGGCCTACCTGATGATCCTGGTGGTGGTGAGCCCGCTGATCTGGGTCTCGGGCTGGCTGTACCTGTTCGTCGACCGCTGGCAGGCCTGGGGCTTGAGCGACAAGCTGTCGCTGGAAGCGGTGGCGCTGGCGCACGTCGCAGGTGCCTTCATGATGCTGGCGTTCCTGGTGGCGCACCTGTACCTGATCACCACCGGCCACACGGTGGGATCGCAGCTGCGCGCGATGATCACCGGCTGGGACGAGGTCGAGGCGCCGGCGTCGGCTCGAGGCTGAACCGCGCCCGCTGCCACGCATCGCCGGCCGGCATGCGCTGGCCGGCTGTGCCGTTGCCGGTGGCGCCATCGCCGGCCGCGCCAGGGGCCGCCAGTCCGCCCGCGAGCCAGGCCGCGCGGGCCAGGCCGCCCCCGTCGCCACGACGGTGCGATCATCCGCCCCTTGCATAGGTACCGATGCTTCCGGGATGGACTCGCAACGCTGGCAACACCTGCAGCAGCTGTTCGGTCAGGCCCTGGCGTGTCCGGCGGGTGATCGCGAGGCCTTCGTTGCCGGCGCCTGCGCGGGCGACGCGGTCCTGGCCGACGAGCTGCGCGCGCTGCTGCGCAGCGACGAGACGCTGCGCGACCCGGTGCCGCGCGCGCTGTCGTCGGCCGCCGACGACTGGCTGAGCGACGACCGCCGCAGCTGGATCGACCGGCGGCTCGGGCCCTGGCGCATCGTCGCGCACATCGCCGACGGCGGCATGGGGGCGGTCTACCGGGCCGAGCGGGCCGACGGCCAGTACGAGCAGCAGGTGGCCGTCAAGATGCTCAACCCGGCGCTGATGTCCGACGACGCGCGGGCCCGGCTGGAGGTGGAGCGGCGCATCCTGGCGCGCCTGGCGCATCCGTCGATCGCCCGCCTGCTCGACGGCGGGCGCACCGACGACGGCGCGCCCTACCTGGTGATGGAGTACGTCGACGGCCAGCCGATCGACGCCTGGTGCGAGTCCCGGGCCCTGGACACGCGCGCGCGGCTGCGCCTGTTCGTGCAGGTCTGCGAGGCGGTCGACTTCGCCCACCGCAACCTCGTCGTGCACCGCGACCTCAAGCCGGCCAACATCCTGATCGATGCCGATGGCCGCCCCAAGCTGCTGGACTTCGGCATCGCCCGGCTGCTCGATGCCGAGGGCGTCACGCGCACCGGCGAACGCGTGCTGACGCCCAGCTACGCCAGCCCCGAGCAGGTGCTGGGCGGGCCGATCACGACCGCCACCGACGTCTATGCGCTGGGCGTGCTGCTGTACGTGCTGCTGGCCGGCCGCCTGCCCTACGACGAGGCATCGGGCTCGACGCTGCGCATGGCGCAGGCCATCGTCGAGGGCGAGCCGACGCGCCCGAGCCGGGCCGTGCTGCTGGGCGACAACCGGCGCCTGCGCGCAGCCGGCGATGGCGTGGTGCCCCAGGCCTCGCGGCTGTCGCGCGAACTGGCCGGCGACCTGGACAACATCGTCCTGACCGCGCTGCGCAAGGAACCCGAGCGCCGCTACGCCACGCCCGAGGACCTGGCCGACGACCTGCGGCGCGTGCTCGAGCACCGGCCGGTCAGTGCGCGTGCCGACCGCCTGCTGTACAGGCTGAGCAAGTGGTGGCAGCGCCATCCGCTGGGCGTGACGGCGGGCCTGGTGGCGGTGCTCGTCGGTGTGGGCGGCAGCACCTGGTTCACGCTGCGCCTGGCCGACGAGCGCGACCGCGCGCGTGCCGCCGAGCAGAGCACGCGGCGCGCCGCCGCGTTCACCGCGTCGCTGCTCGAAGGCACCGGCGCCAACGCGCGCTCGTCGCGCCAGGTGTCGGTGCGCGACCTGCTGGACAACGCGGTCCAGCGCGTCGACGAGGAGCTGAACGACGACCCCGAGGTGGCGCTGCAGCTGCGCGAGGCCTTGTCCACCGCGCTGCACTCCTGGGGGGCGGTGGCCGAGTCGCTGAAGGTCACCGAAGCGGCGCTGGCCGACGCGCGGCGCCTGGGTCCGTCGGGGCGCGTGGCGGTGGCGCGCCTGTCGGTGCTGATGAGCACCGTGTTGCACGACCTGGACCGGCGCGACGAGGCCCTGGACTGGGCGCGCCGCGGCGAGCAGGCCTGGCGCGACATCGGCGATCCGGCCGAGCATGCGCACGCGGTGCTCGGCGTGGCGATGTCGCTGGCCGGCATCGGGCGCCGCGAGGAGGCGCTGCCGGTGTTCCGCGAGGCGCTCGCGGCCTATCGCCGGCTGTTCCCGGACGGGCACGAGGACACCGCGTGGACGCTCAACAACCTGGCCTGGTCGCTGCACGCCCTGGGCCGTCTGCAGGAGGCCCGGCCGGTGTACGAGGAGGCCCGCGCGCTGCAGCTGCGCCTGAACGTGGTGCCGCAGGACCTGGCGCAGACCGAGAACAACCTGGCCGGCCTGCTCGACGACCTGGGCGACATCGATGGCGCCGAGGCGATGTGGCGCCTGGCCCTGCAGCGCTTCGAGGCGGTGTTCGGCCCCTCGGGTCACGCGGCCGTGGGACGGGGTGTGGGGCAGCTGGCCGGCGTCGCCATCGATCGTGGCCGCGCCGACGAGGCCGACCGGTTCGCGCAGCGTGCGCTCGACACCCTGACCCGGCAATCGGGCGACATGCACGTGTGGGCCGCCCGGGCCCAGCGGGTGCTGGCCCGGGTGAGGCTGCTGCAGGGGCGCGTGGACGAGGCCGACCGGTTGCTGAACCAGTCCGACGAGGCGATGGCCGGGCGGACCCGTCGGGTGACGGACAGCGAGGTCCCGTCGGCCAGCCTGAGGGCCATGCTCGAACTGGCCCGCGGACGCCCGGCGCTGGCCGCGGCGCAGGCCGAGCGCGCGGTCCAGGCGCTCGAAGGCCTGGGCACCGGCAGTCGCGTGCGCACCGACACCATCGAGTGGACCTGGGCCGAGGCCTTGCTGCAGCTGGGCCAGCGCGACGCCGCGCGCGAGCATGTGCGGCGCGCGCTGGCGTCGTCGCAGGCGCGGCCGGCGACGCACTGGGTGCGTCAGGCCTACGAGGTGATGGCCGCACTGCCGCCGTGGGCCGACAACGCCGCGCCGGCGGCGATCGAGCGCGCCCGCGCGCTGGTGAACGACCTGCGCACGCGGCTGGGCCCGCAGGCACCGATGGTCCGCGAGCTCGAGAAGGCGCTGGTGCGGGCGGGCGCCGGCGGCTGATCCCCGGGGCCCCGGGGTGCGGGTACACCCGGCCGTCGCCGCACGGACACGACCACGGGGCTGGCTCGCGACGATGGGGTGGCAGGGCGCCGCCTATCATCGGCCGCATGGGCAGCACCGAGACGCTGGCTGCCGGCAGTGCCCGCCGCGGGCTGCGCCGGCTGCAGACCTGGTGGCACATCGTGCACCTGGGCTCGCTGGTGCTCGCCCTCGGCCTCAGCCCGGCGACCTACCGCGCGCCCTGGCGTGCGCCGCTGGCGCTGCACCTGGCGCGCGGCGCCGGCCCGCTGCTGGGCTGGTTCACGCTGCTCGCGGCGGTGGTCAGCCTGGTGATCATCCGCATCGTGCTGGTCACGGCGCTCGGCTACGGTCTGTCGCAGTACGCGCTGGAGATGGTGGTGCGCGTGCTGGTGCTCGAGCTGATCCCGTTGACCGCGGCCTTCGCGGTGGCGCTGCGCCTCACCGTGCCGGCCTCGGCCGAGCTGGCGCGGCTGCGCCGCGAAGGGGCGCTCGACGCGCTGCGGCGCAGTGGCGGCGATCCGCTGCGCGGCGAGATCGCGCCGCGCGCGCTGGCCGGGATGTTTGCCGTGGCCCTGCTGGCGGCCTCCAGCGGCGTGGTCGCGCTGGTGCTGGCCTACCTGCTGGCGCACGGCTTCTCGCCCTGGGGCTTCGAGCGCTACACGCGGCTGGTGGGCCATGTGTTCAGCCCCGCGGTGAGCCTGGTGTTCGTGCTCAAGACGCTGGGCCTGGCCGCCGCGGTGTCGCTGGTGCCGATGGGTGCCGCGCTGCACGACCGCGGCTCGGCCATCGGCGTCGAGGTGCAGGGCCTGGTGCGCATGTTCTTCGCGATCCTGGTCATCGAGACCTTGTCGCTGATGGGCAACTACCTGTAGCGGCTGGTGATGGACGACCACCCCGACGCGAGCACGGGCCCCGCACCGCAGGCGCAGCCTCCCGTGCCGCCCGCGGCGCAGCCACCCGCCCCGCCCGCGGCGTGGACCGCGGCCACGCCGGCGCCGTCGCCGCCGCCGGGCATGCCGCCCGAGAAGCTGGAGCGGCGGGCCGCCGGGCTGCTGCTGCTGCTGGCCGTCCTGGTGGTGGCCTCGGTGATCTACGTGCTGTACGCGCGGGGCGCCTTCGAGCCGACGCAGCGCCTGGTGCTGGTGGCCGACGACTCCGAGGGCGTGGTGGTCGGCATGGACCTCACCTTCTCGGGCTTCCCGATCGGCCGCGTGCGGCGCATCGAGCTGGCCCCCGACGGCAACGCGCGCATCCTGATCGACGTGCCGCGCCAGGACGCGCACTGGCTGCGCACGTCGAGCGTGTTCACGCTCTCGCGCGGGCTGGTCGGCAACACCGCGATCCGCGCCTACAGCGGCATCCTGACCGACCCGCCGCTGCCCGACGGCGCCGAGCGCAAGGTGCTGGCCGGCGACGCCAGTGCCGAGATCCCGCGCCTGGTGAGCGCGGTGCGCGAGCTGGTGGCCAACCTGACCACGCTGACCGCCACCGACTCGGCGCTGGCCGGCACGCTGGGCCACGTGCGCAGCCTCACCGGCCGGCTCGACGAGCGGCTGGCCGACCAGCGTCCGCTGCTGCAGCAGCTGCTCGGCCCCGATGCGGCCAAGCTGACCGCCACGCTCGATCGCACCCAGCAGCTGCTGGCCAGCATCGACGCGCTGGTGCGCCGGGCGGACACCCGCCTGCTGGGCGAGCAGGGCCTCGTCGCCGACGCCCAGGGCCTGCTGTCGGGTGCCCAGGGCGCGGTGCGCCAGCTCGACGCGCTGCTGGGCGAGACGCGGCAGAGCCTGAAGAAGGTCGACAGCCTGCTCGCCGAGGCCGAAGGCGTGGCGCGCAATGCGCGCGTGGCCACCGCCGACCTCGGCCAGCTGCGTGCCGAGGTCGACGCCAGCCTGCGCAAGGTGGAGCAGCTGGTAAGCGAGATCAACCGGCGCTGGCCGTTCAAGCGCGACCCGGAACTCAAGCTGCCATGACGCCTTCGCGTGCTCTCTTCATCCGGGTTGCGGCCCTGAGCCTGGCCGGGCTCGGCGGCTGCGCGGGCACGCCGCCGCCGGACTGGCAGATGAATGCGCAGGCGTCGATGCAGCGCGCCGTGGACGCGCAGTTGTCGGGCAACGACCGCGTGGCCCGTGCCGAGTACGAGCGAGCCCGCGCCGAGATCGCGCGCACCGGCCGGCCCGAGCTGATGGCGCGTGCCGAACTGATGCGTTGCGCGGCGCGTGTCGCTGCGCTGGAGTTCGGCCCCTGCGAAGGCTTCGAGCGCCTGCGTGTCGATGCCGCGCCGGCCGAGCAGGCCTATGCCGACTACCTGGCCGGCCGGCTGGACCCGGCCGCGCGGCCCTTGCTGCCGCCGGCACAGCAGCCGTTGGCCGCGGCCGATGGCACCGCGCCGCGGGACCCGGCCCTGCTGCAGGGCATCGTGGACCCGCTGTCGCGCCTGGTCGGTGCTGCGCTGTGGTTGCAGGCCGGGCGGGCCTCGCCGGCGGTGCTGCAGCTGGCTGCCGATACCGCGTCGGCCCAAGGCTGGCGCCGCCCGCTGCTGGCCTGGCTGCAGCTGATGCAACGGCGTGCGACTGACGCCGGCGATGCGCCCGAGGCTGCGCGCCTGTCGCGCCGCATCGAGCTGGTCCTGCGCGGCCCGGCGACGCCCTAGCCTCTGACCGCCGGGGCGCGGCGGCGGCGATCCGTGCCGCGCTGCGCGGCCAGGCGGCGGCGGCCCGCGCCGCCGCGCGCTGTGCCAAGATGTGCGCACCATGCCAGCCCGGGGATCCGACCTCTCGCGACGCGCCAGCGGCCCCATCGTGCCGCCCGAATCGCTGCCGCACGGCGCCGCCGGGCCGGAGGGCGTCGGCGAGGAGACCTGGCTCGACGTCATCCGCAAGATGGACGAGGTGTACTCGCAGCTGGTCACCGACGAGATCGCGCTGGAGGAGAAGAACGCCGAGCTCGAGCGCTCGCAGCAGTTCATCTTCAGCCTCCTCTCGGCGATGAGCGACGTGCTGATCGCCTGCGACGACCAGGGCCGCATCGAGGAGACCAATCCGGCGCTGCGCGAGCTGGTGGGGCGCGACGACGCCGACCTGCGCGGCAGCCCGGCGGCGCTGCTGATGCACGGCGAGGGTGGCGCCGAGGCGCTGCGCGCGCTGCTGCACCGCGCCAGCGCCGGCCGTGCCGGTGCCACCGCCGAGCTGATGCTGCGCGGCGCCGGCGGCGAACCGGTGCCGGTGGACGTCAACTGCACGCAACGGCTCTCCGGCGGCGGCCAGCCTCTGGGCCACGTGCTGGTCGGCCGGCCGACGGCCGAGATCCGCCGCGCCTACCGCCAGCTCAGCGAGGCGCACGAGGCGCTCAAGCGCACCCAACAGCAGCTGCTGCACAGCGAGAAGATGGCCTCCCTGGGCCGCCTGGTGGCCGGCGTCGCGCACGAACTCAACAACCCGATCAGCTTCGTGCTCGGCAACGTGCACGCGCTGCAGCGCTACAGCGAACGGCTGCAGCGCTACCTGGCCGCGCTGCACGGCGATGCCACGCCGGAGGAGCAGGCCACGCTGCGCCGCAGCCTGCGCATCGACCACCTGCTGGCCGACCTGCCCAGCCTGATGGAGGGCACGCTGGAGGGCGCGCAGCGCACCGCCGACATCGTCGACGGCCTCAAGCGCTTCTCGGCGCTGGACCGCGAGGAGCAGGTCAGCGTCGACCTCAACGACGTCATCGGCCGCGCCATCCACTGGGTGCGCAAGGGCACCGCGCCGGCGTTCCGCGTGCACTTCACGCCGCGGCCGGGCTGCCGCGTCACCGGCAGCACCGGGCAGCTGCTGCAGGTGATGATGAACCTGGTGCAGAACGCCTACGACGCCGCCGCCGGCCAGCGCGAGCCGACGCTGGACATCACGCTGGCGCCCGACGCGGCCGACGCCGCATGGGTCGAGATCCGCTGCCGCGACAACGGTCCCGGCTTCGCGCCCGAACACCTGCCGCGCATCTTCGAGCCCTTCTTCACCACCAAGCCGGTGGGCAAGGGCACCGGCCTCGGGCTGTCGATCAGCTACGGCCTGGTCGAGCGCCACGGCGGACGCCTGAGCGCCCGCAACCACCCCGAGGGTGGCGCCGAGGTGGTGGTGCGCCTGCCTTGCCGCGGGGCGGCCTGACCGCGGGCCACCGACGGGACTGCGGCGGGCTGGATCGACGGTCGACTCGAGTCGGTGCAAAGCGGGCGAGTCGGTCGCCCACCGCCCCCGGCCGGGTTTCGGCCCGGCGGCCGACATCCTTTCTTTGCTGGTGCAAAGAAAGGACGCAAAGAAAGCACCTGGAATACCGAACACCCATGTGGGAGTCGGTGATCGGGGGGCCATGCGTTCAACACCTGGCTCTGTTCGCAGCCTCTCGCAAAGCCTTGCTCGACAGCGCCACCGATGCCGGAGTCGGCATGCGAGCGCTGGCGCACTCGGTCACCCGGGTTGACGGCGCGCTGCGGGCCGGTTGGGCTGATTCGCGGCAGTGGCCGAGTGCGCCGATGGTCCGAGTTGCAGCCACTGGCATCGGTGGCATCTGTCGAGCAAAGCTTTGCGAGAGCAGCCCGACAGTTGGCGCGGCCGGGCACACCAGCGCTGGCAGACCGGCTCCCACATGGGTGTTCAGGTGCTTTCTTTGCCCACTTTCTTTGCACCAGCAAAGAAAGTGGGTCGCCCGCCGGGGCGAAATCCCGGCCGGGGGCGGTGGGCGAGCGACTCGCCCGCTTTGCGCCGTCACCCGCCATCCCCAACCGAGAAGTTCGGTGCGCCTGCCGCCATGACCACGTCCCCACAGCCAGCGAGCGGCCGACGCCCTGACGTGCGTACACCAGGCTGACCTCGGGCGGTGTCGGCTGCAAAGGCACTGTCCGTTGTGGCTTCCATCCTGCAAGCTTGCCTTCCGCCCCGTCGCGACCAACGGCTCGCATGGTCCGCTTCGCGCCATCCGACGAGCCTGATCCCGCGAGGCACGCGCGGCGACTTCTCCGGACTTACCCGCAGTCAGCCCGATGTGGGCACGGCGATTGATTGTGGACAGCCCACACCGCTGGAGGAGACCCGGGATGGAGACGTTCTACGACATCATGCGCCGGCACGGCATCAGCCGGCGCAGCTTCCTGAAGTACTGCTCGTTGACGGCCACCTCGCTGGGCCTGGCGCCGTCGTTCGTGCCACGCATCGCCCACGCGATGGAGACCAAGCCGCGCACGCCCGTCATCTGGGTCAGCGGCCTGGAGTGCACCTGCTGCAGCGAGAGCTTCATCCGCAGCGCGCACCCGCTGGCCAAGGACGTGGTGCTGTCGATGATCAGCCTCGACTACAACGAGGTGCTGATGGCCGCCGCCGGCCACGCCGCCGAGGCCGCGCTGGAGGAGGCGCGCCAGAAGCACAAGGGCAACTACATCCTGGCCGTCGAGGGCAACCCGCCGCTCAACGAGGACGGCATGTACTGCATCATCGGCGGCAAGCCCTTCCTCGAGCAGCTCAAGACCTTCGCTGCCGACGCCAAGGCCGTGATCGCCTGGGGCGCCTGCGCCAGCTGGGGCTGCGTGCAGGCCGCCAAGCCGAACCCGACGCAGGCGGTGCCGATCCACAAGGTCATCACCGACAAGCCCATCATCAAGGTGCCGGGCTGCCCGCCGATCGCCGAGGTGATGACGGGCGTGGTGACCTACATGCTCACCTTCGACAAGATCCCCGAGCTGGACCGCATGGGCCGGCCGAAGATGTTCTACGGCCAGCGCATCCACGACAAGTGCTACCGCCGGCCGCACTTCGACGCCGGGCAGTTCGTCGAGCACTGGGACGACGACAACGCACGCAAGGGTTACTGCCTCTACAAGGTCGGCTGCAAGGGGCCGACGACCTACAACGCCTGCAGCACCACGCGCTGGAACGGCGGCGTGAGCTTCCCCATCGGCAGCGGCCACGGCTGCATCGGCTGCAGCGAGGACGGGTTCTGGGACAAGGGCTCGTTCTACGACCGCCTCACGACGATCAACCAGTTCGGCATCGAGAGCAACGCCGACAAGGTGGGCGGCACCGCCGCCGGGGTGGTGGGCGCCGCGGCGGTGGCGCACGCGGCGGCCAGCGCGGTCAAGCGGCTGTCGGTCAAGCACGACGCCTGAAGGCGCGGAAGGAATCCGGGACATGGCTGCCTACGAAACCCAGGGCTTCAAGCTCGACAACACCGGCCGCCGCATGGTGGTCGACCCCATCACGCGCATCGAGGGCCACCTGCGCGTCGAGGTCAACCTCGACGACCAGAACGTCATCCGCAACGCCGTCAGCACCGGCACGATGTGGCGCGGCCTGGAGGTCATCCTCAAGGGCCGCGACCCGCGCGATGCGTGGGCCTTCACCGAGCGCATCTGCGGCGTGTGCACCGGCACCCACGCGCTGACCAGCGTGCGCGCGGTGGAGGACGCGCTCGGGATCCAGATCCCGGCCAACGCCAACGTGATCCGCAACATCATGCAGTTGAACCTGCAGGTGCACGACCACCTGGTGCACTTCTATCACCTGCACGCGCTGGACTGGGTGGACGTGGTCTCGGCGCTCAAGGCCGACCCCAAGAGGACCAGCGAGCTGGCGCAGAGCATCTCGAGCTGGCCGCTGTCCAGCCCCGGCTACTTCCGCGACCTGCAGACGCGGCTGAAGAAGTTCGTCGAGAGCGGCCAGCTCGGCCCCTTCGCCCACGGCTACTGGGGCAACCCGGCCTACAAGCTGCCGCCCGAGGCCAACCTGATGGCCGTGGCGCACTACCTGGAGGCGCTGGACTTCCAGAAGGAGATCGTCAAGATCCACACCATCTTCGGCGGCAAGAACCCGCACCCCAACTGGCTGGTCGGCGGCGTGCCCTGCCCGATCAACCTGGACAACGTCGGTGCGGTGGGGGCGCTCAACATGGAGCGGCTCAACCAGGTCAAGCACATCATCGACCGCTGCAAGGAGTTCGTCGACCAGGTCTACATCCCCGACCTGCTGGCCATCGGTTCGTTCTACAAGGACTGGCTGTACGGCGGCGGCCTGGCCGGCAAGAGCATGCTCAGCTACGGGGACATCCCCGACAAGGCCAACGATCACAGTGCCGCCAACCTGCTGCTGCCGCGCGGTGCCGTCATCAACGGCGACCTCACCAAGGTGCATGCGGTGGACGTCAAGGATCCCGAGCAGGTGCAGGAGTTCGTCACCCACAGCTGGTACCAGTACGCCGACGAGACCAAGGGCCTGCACCCCTTCGACGGTGTCACCGAGCCCCACTACAAGCCCGAAGGCCCCAACTTCAAGGGCAAGCGCAACGCCATCGAGCAGCTCGACGAGTCGGCCAAGTACAGCTGGATCAAGGCGCCGCGCTGGCGCGGCCACGCGATGGAGGTGGGCCCGCTGTCGCGCATGGTGCTGGGCTACCTGCAGCCCCAGCAGTACCCGCAGATCAAGAGCCTGGTCGACGGCGCGCTCAAGAAGCTCGACGTCCCGGTGACCGCCCTGTTCAGCACGCTCGGCCGCACCGCCGCGCGGGCGCTCGAATGCGCCTACTGCTGCGACCTGCAGGTGCGCGAGTTCGATCGCCTGATCGCCAACATCAAGGCCGGCGACAGCGCCACCGCCAACGTCGACAAGTGGGAGCCCAGCACCTGGCCCAAGGAGGCCAAGGGCGCCGGCTTCACCGAGGCACCACGCGGCGCCCTGGGCCACTGGGTGAAGATCAAGGACACCAAGATCGACAACTACCAGTGCGTGGTGCCCACCACCTGGAACGGCGGTCCGCGCGACGCCAGGAACCAGATCGGCGCCTTCGAGGCCAGCCTGATGAACACGCCGCTGGCCAAGGGCGACCAGCCGCTCGAGATCCTGCGCACCATCCATTCGTTCGACCCCTGCCTGGCCTGCAGCACGCACGTGATGTCGCCCGACGGCCGCGAGATGGCCGCGGTCACCGTGCGCTGACGAGCCGGCCCGTGTCGCGCTCACCCCAACGGAGACCCACCATGAAGCGTTCATCCTCCTCGCATGCCGTGGCCGCCGCGGCGCTGTGGCTGGCCGCCGGCACCGCTGCGGCCCACACCGGCCATGGCCACGACGGCCTGACCCCGATGCAGGGCCTGCTGCATGCGCTGGGCGAGCCCGACCACCTGGCGATGCTGGGCATCGGCGGCGTGATCTGCACGCTGGCCGCACCGCGCGTGCTGAAGTGGCTGCGGCGCGGCTGGCACCGGTTGCAGCAGGCACGCCGGGCCGGTGCGGCGCGGCCGTCCACGCCCACCGACGCCGCCGCGCGCTGAAGCCGGGGTCCACGATGAACACGCCCTCGAACCCCGCGCTGGCCGACGTGACCGGCATCGACGAAGCGGCGGTCGCCGCGTCGCCGCGGGTCCATTCGGTCTACGTCTACGAAGCCCCGGTGCGCCTGTGGCACTGGGTCAACGCGCTGGCCATCACGGTGCTGTGCGTGACCGGCTACTTCATCGGCGCGCCGCTGCCGTCGGTGCCGGGCGAAGCCTCCGACTGGTACCTGATGGGCTACATCCGCTTCACCCATTTCGCCGCCGGCTACGTGCTGGCGGTGGGGCTGATCGGCCGCGCCTACTGGGCGCTGGTGGGCAATCACCATGCGCGCGAGCTGTTCACGCTGCCGGTCTTCCACGCCGTGTACTGGCGCGAGGTGTTCGCGATGCTGGCCTGGTACGGCTTCGTCCGCTCGAAGCCCAATCAGTACGTGGGGCACAACCCGCTGGCCCGCCTGTCGATGGTCCTGGGCTACCTGCTGGTGGCGGTGTTCATGATCGCCTCGGGCCTGGCGCTGTACGGCGAGGGTGCCGGCGTCGGCTCGTGGCAGGACACCCTGTTCGGCTGGCTGATCCCGCTGGTGGGCGGTTCGCTGCAGCTGCACAACCTGCACCGCCTGGGCATGTGGACGATGGTGTGCTTCGTGATCCTGCACGTCTACGCCGCCATCCGCGAAGACATCATGAGCCGCCAGAGCATGGTCTCGACCATGATCTCGGGCTACCGCACGTTCAAGGACTGAGCGGTCGGGCGGGCGCGGCGCGATGCGGCACACGATGGCTCCGATCAGCCCGCCGTCCGGCGTGCGGCGGCGCGCGCCGCTGCACCCGGGCCGCTTCCTGCAGCGGCACTACCTGCAGCCGCTCGAGCTGACGCAGACCGAGGCGGCGCGCCGCCTGGGCATCTCGCGCCGCCGCCTCAACGAGCTGATCCAGGGTCACCGCGGCATGACGCCCGACACCGCGATCCGCTGCGCGCTGGCCTTCGGCTGGCCGGTGACCGGCTGGCTGGCCCTGCAGTCCGACTGGGACAGCTTCCAGGCCTGGAAGTCGCTGCGCCGGGCGGCCCTGCCGGCGACGGCGATCGGTGCCCCCGCTGCCCGACGGTCGCCGGCCTTCCCGGCAGCAGCCTGGCGAACGGCCTGAGCGGCCGCTTCGCCCGACCCTTCACGCGACGCGAGGACCCCATGAGCCCCAGCCCCTCCGAAAACGCCTGTAACGCCTCCGGTGACAGCATCGTCGTGCTGGGCATCGGCAACGTGCTGTGGGCCGACGAGGGCTTCGGCGTGCGCGCGGTCGAGGCCCTGCAGGCGCGCTACGCCTTCGCGCCGCACGTGGCGCTGGTCGACGGCGGCACGCAGGGGCTGTACCTGATCCCGCAGGTGCACGCCGCGCGCCGGCTGATGATCCTGGACGCCATCGACTACGGCCTGGCGCCGGGCACGCTCCAGCTCGTCGAGAACGACGAGGTGCCGCGCTTCCTGGGCGCCAAGAAGATGAGCCTGCACCAGACCGGCTTCCAGGAGGTGCTGGCGCTGGCCCAGCTGACCGGTGCCTACCCCGAGGAGGTGCTGCTCATCGGCTGCCAGCCCAAGGAACTGGACGACTACGGCGGCAGCCTGCGTGCGCCGGTCAAGGCCGCCCTCGAGCAGGCCCTGGTGCTGGCCGTCGAGCGGCTGCGGCAGTGGGGTGGCCGGCCGCAGCGCCGGACCGCGCCGCTGGCCGCCCACGAGTCCGTCACCTCTCCCGAGCTGGCGATCGACGCCTACGAAGCCGGCCGCCCCAGCGCCGAGGCCGCCTGCCGCATCGGCGACGCGCGCTTCATGCCCGCTGCGGGCGCAGGGGACTGAGCATGTGCATCGGCTGGCCCATGCGCGTGATCGACGGCGATGGCGATGGCGTTGGCGACGGCACCCGCGCCCGCGTGCGGGGCCGGGGGCGCGAGGAGCTGATCGACCTGCGCCTCGTCGGGCCGTGCGGCACCGGCGACTGGGTGCTGGTCTTCCAGGGCGCGGCGCGCGAAAGACTCGATGCGGCCCGCGCGGCCGAGATCGACGCTGCGCTGGACCTGCTGGAGCGGGGCCTGGCCGGCGTGCACGACGCCCACGCGAACCCCGGCTTCGCGCTGCCCTCGGCGATGAGCGCCGCCGACGTCGCCGCGCTGGCCGGCGGGTCGCCGGTGCCGCGCTGATACGGCGCACCGAACCGACGGCCTCGCGACCTTCGACATCGACCACGCCCGGCATCGACCACCTCCATCCCGATCTCCCCATCCCGCCCAGCGAAGAGAGCGACCATGACCCGCCATCCCTTGATCGACCGCCTGGCCCGCGAGGCCGGTGCCTGCGACGTCGACCCCGCCGGCATCGAGGCCTTCGAGGCCGCATCCGGCGACGCCGTGCTGTTCTTCGGCGGCGACCCGGTGCGCTTCCCGGAGTGCCTGGACGTCGCCGTCGTGCTGCCCGAGCTGCAGGCCGCGTACGGCGGCCTGCGCATCGGCATCGTGCCGCGCGAGGTGGAGGACGCGCTGGCCCGGCGTTATGCCGTCCAGCGCTGGCCCTCGCTGGTGTTCCTGCGCGGCGGCGGCTACCTGGGCACGGTGTCGGGCATGAAGGACTGGGACGACTACCTGCGCGAGCTGCAGATCCTGCGCGCCGCGACGCCGGGCCGCCGCCCCTCGCCCGCGATCGCGCTGCACCCGGCCGGCGCGGGATGCCACTGATCGATCGCGCCGAGCCCACTCACCGAGCCACCGCCCGCCAGCCGCCGACTCCGAGGACCCCTGCCATGACCCCGACCAAGCCCTTCCCCGTCCCCGTCGTGCAGGCCCACGTCGGGCCGGGCTCGCACGACGACGAGGCGCCGGCGTACCTGCCGATGCCGCAGGGCATGCAGACCTACCACCCGCCGGTGCTGCCCGAGCCCGAGGACCTGGCTGCGCACCGCGGCTGCGTGGCCGTGCTGCGCGAGGTGCTGGCCGCGCTGCGCCGGCCCGATGCGATGCACGACACGCGGGTCATCGCGCTCGACGGCCTGGACGAGGCCGACCGCACGCTGCTCAACCAGGTGCTCGGCGAGGGCGAGGTCGCCGCGCAGGTGCTGGGCGAGCGCGCGCTGCGTGCGCAGGAGTCGGTGTTCGCCGGCGTGTGGCGCGTGGTGCACCTCGCCGGTGGGCAGGTGCGGCACGACACGCTGGAGGTCGGCGCCATCCCGCAGGCGCTCGTCGATGCGGCGCAGGAGGACGGGGCGCAGCGCCGCGCGCCCTTCGCCGACGCGCCGGAGGGCGTGATGAACGCCCCGGCGCTTCTGACCGAACTGGACGACCGCCGGCGCCGCTGGCAGCCGGGGGCCGAGCCGCATGTCGTCAACCTGACGCTGCTGCCGCTGTCCGAAGGCGACTCGCGGCACCTCGACGCGCAGCTCGGCGCCGGGCGCGTGCTGATCCTTTCGCGCGGCTACGGCAACTGCCGCATCACCAACACCCGCCTCATGCACACCTGGCGCGTGACCTACTTCAACAGCACCGACATCAACATCCTCGACACGCTGGAGGTCTGCCGCGTGCCCGAGGTGGCCTGCGCGGCGCGCGAGGATCTCGAGGACAGCGCCGAGCGGCTGGCCGAGGTGCTGGACTGGGTGCAGACCGCATGAGCACGGCGGGACGTCCCCAGGGCGAAATCCGGCGGGCGCAGGCCGAAGGCAACGGGGTGGACCGCGACGACCTCGCGCGGCGCGCCACCTTCGAGGGCAGCTACCTGGGCGACCGCAGCCGCCTGCCCGACGAGGCGCGCATGGAGTGCAAGATCTGCTGGTACGTGTACGACCCGGCCGAGGGCGACGCGCAGTGGCAGGTGCCGCCGGGCACGCCGTTCAGCGCCCTGCCGGCGCACTGGACCTGCCCGCAGTGCGAAGGGGCGGCGACGCAGTTCATGGTGCTGGCCGGGGCCCGGCCATGACGCTGTCGTCGCGCGTCCGGGCGCTGGAGGCGCTGTTCGGCGACATCGCGGCCACGCGCATGGCGGGGCTGCCGGTGTGCCATCCGGCCCTGCACGTGCAGGCCGTGGGCTTCGCGCCGGACCCGGCATCCGGTGGCGCGCTGGGCGTGCTGATCACGCCGTGGTTCATGAACCTGGTGTGGCTGCCTGCCATCGATCCCTTGCCCGGCGACCGGCAGGCCGCCGAGGCGGCGCGGCCGGTGCTGCCCGTCGGCGCCAGCCGCGTGCGCATGGCCGGGTCGGAACGCTTCGAATTCATCGGGGCCCGCGAGGAGGGATTCGGCGCGTTCGAAGCCTGCTCGCTGTTCTCGCCGATGGCCGAGTTCGCCACCCAGGCCGGTGCCGTGGCCACCGCCGAGGCCGTGCTGTCGCTGCTGCGCGAGGCTCCGGCCGGCGCGCCGCCGATGGCGGCCGATGCGGTGCCCGCGCGGCGACGCTTCCTGCTGGGCGGAGGCGGGGCGCGCGCATGAATCACGACCGCGTGGCCGACTGGTCCGGTCGCTTGCAGCTGCGCCCGGGCGGCGCCCTGCCGACGATCGGCTCGACGCGGCGCGAGCTGGCGCCCCTGCTGGCGCGCGGCCGGCCCGCGCGCCAGCTGCCCGAACTGCTGGGCAGCGTGTTCGCGCTCTGCGGCGGCGCCCACCGCGTCGCCGCACGGCACGCGGTGGCCGCCGCGCTCGGCCACCCCGGAGACGACGACCGCCCCACGCTGCAACGCCTGCTGCAGACCGACACCTTGCGCGAGCACCTGCGCCGCCTGTGGCTGGACCTGCCCGGTCTGACGCCGGCGCTGCCGCGGCCGGACGCGGCGGTGCTGGGCATGCCGGACGCGCCCACGGCGGCGGCCATCCCGGCAGCCCCGGGTGCGCGGGCCGATCGCGGTGCCGTGACGGCGGCGCGCGCATGGGTCGAGCACCATGTGCTGGGCCAGCGCGTGGTGGACTGGCTGGCGATGTGGTCCGACGACCCGTCGAGCTGTATCGAACGTTGGTCGTCCACGGCGACGACCTGGCCCGCGCGCTGGCTGCAGGCCGTGCGGCGCCTCGATGTCGGCCCCAGCCAGCCGGGGCTGCCGCTGCAGGTGCACGCCTCGCCGCACGAACTGCGCCGCCTGGCGGCCACGCTGCGACGCGAGGCGGGGTTCGCCCTCGCGCCCACCTGGCGCGGCCGCACCGCCGAGACCGGCTGCTGGACGCGCGCTGCCGATCCCCTGGGGCGTGCCGCACCGCCCGGCCCGGCCGACCTGACCCGGCGCCTCGCCGCGCGCATCGCCGAGGTCGCGCGGCTGGTCGCGACGGGGGGCGACGCGTGGCTGTCGCAGGGCGGCCTGGTGCTGGACGCCGGCGAGGGCCTGGGATGGTGCGAGATGGCGCGCGGCCTGCTGATCCACTGGGTGCGCCTGGATGGCGAAGGGCGCGTCACCGACTGCCGGATCGTCGCGCCCACCGAGTGGAACTTCCACCCCTTCGGCCCGGTGGCCCGCGCGCTGGCGCGGCTGAACCCCGACGTCGACGACACGCGCGTGCGGCTGCTGGCGGGCGCGTACGATCCCTGCGTGGCGGTCACCGTCGACCGCCTGGCCCGCCAACCGCGGGAGCGCGCCCATGCATGAGATGAGCCTGGCCGGTGGCATCCTGAAGGTCGTCGACGACGCGGCCCGACGCGATCCGTTCGTGCGGGTCCAGCGCTTGACGCTGGAGGCCGGTGCGCTGGCTGGCGTGGAGGTGCGGGCGCTGCGTTTCGCGCTCGAGGCGGTGGCACCGGGCACGCGGCTCGAAGGCGCCGAGATCGTGATCGAGGAGCCGCCGGCGCAGGCCTGGTGCCTGCGCTGCAGCGAGTCGGTGACCATCGCCAGCCGCACCGACGCCTGCCCGCGTTGCGGCGGCTACCAGCTGCAACCCACCGGGGGCACCGAACTCAAGGTGCTGGACCTGGTGGTGCAGGACACCTGACCCCGAGACACGAGGACTTCAGCATGTGCGTCGTTTGCGGTTGCAGCCAGACCGGGGATCGGATGCCCTCGGCGGATCGTGTGCACGACCCTGCGCATGGGCACGGGCCC
>WBZL01002425.1_pt1 | contig 18196 bp, 11 predicted proteins | sample 5204291 | NCBI WGS metagenome assembly WBZL01 (sample SAMN12344345, study PRJNA552823) | activated sludge metagenome | biome: Activated sludge suspended growth; feature: Nitrification reactor; material: Wastewater; isolation source: activated sludge from nitrification reactor of wastewater...
ACAGTTAATGGATGAGTTTAAAGAAAAAGGGCTACATGTCATTGGCGTCAATTTGGATGAAAATTCCCAGGACGCTATAAATTTCCTCAAACAACATCCAGTTAATTTCTCGGTACTGATGGATGAAACGAAGCGATGTGCAGAGGATTTTGGCGTCATTGCCATGCCTTCCACTTATATCATTGACAAGAATGGCTTAGTGCGCCATATTCACCGCGGTTTCCGTGCTGGCGAAATGCAAGAGCTGCGTCATCTGATCGAACAATTACTTGCTGAGAATGTTACCTTAGGCAAGGTCAATTAAGCTTCATCGTTGCTGCAATTTCTAGTCGAATGAGACGATCAACATTTATTTTGTTTCTGTTCATTAGTTTCTTATTGGCTGGTTGCGTCAATGTCGCGCCATGGGAGCGTGGTATTCTTGCTAAACCGCATATGGCATTAGATCCTCAACCACTCCAAAGTGGGATTCGCCAGCATAATTATGGAAGCCGTGAATCTGCTGCAAGCACCAACTCAGCAGGGGGTGGCGGTGGGTGCGGGTGTTTCTAAAGAGAGATTAGTTTAGCTTTTTTACTAATAACGACTCCATTTATCGAGTGAGTAAAACCCTTAAAACGCTAACTTCGGCTGCTTTATTATTACCGGGTTTAGTCGTTCATACCAGCCAAGCTGCTGATCCGAGTCGAGCCAATATCAATTTTCAACATACCCGCTACCAGGAAGGAAAACGAGATCTGCTAGGAATACGCAGCGATCTCAACCCTATCATGGTCGATACGTTGCATGGTACCGGTGGGTTTCTACTAACCGATCGGCTTCGGTTTTCATTTGGTTACACGCAAGATACCTGGTCGGGCGCAACCCCGATTGCGATGACACCGTTTGCATCGACTGCCGGTAATAAAGAGTTTACCCGTACGTTACCAACCGGTGAGGTGGTTTCAGGCGCATCTCCTTATATTACCGGTATTGTAGATTTGGATCGCAATTTAGATCCGCTTCGACAAGACCCCGTTGCAGGGCGTGTGGTCGATCCCCGTACTGTATTAGTGCTATCGACCGCATCCCCAGAAACCCGCAAACAAGGGGATTTTAGAATGGGTTACGAGTGGGACAATGCAGTCGTGAATTTCGGAGGTGGTTTATCGCACGAGAATGACTATAAATCGAGTTATGGAAATATCAATGGCCGTTTTGACTTCAATCAAAAATTGACCAGTTTGAAATGGGGCGGAGCTTATACCACGAGTGCAACTTCTGCGATTCTCGATCACGATACGTTGAGTTATGTCACACCACTTGCGTATAACGGACAAATTGATTTTCAAGACCGACTAAGAATTTTAAGGGGTAATCGGCAAGATTGGGCAGCCAATGTCGGATTAACCCAAGTGCTGGGAAAAAGCTCACTGATCGATGCCAATATTGGGTATACGCATAGCAGTGGTTTCATGGAAAATCCCTATAAGGCCACGACTGTTATCTTTATTGATCCCGATACCATTAGCCCAAACCCCGCTGATTCCATTCGCGGCAATGTGCGAGCCGTGTTAGAGCAACGGCCTGATTATAGAAATCAATTAGCAATTAGTAATCGATTTGTGCAACACATCAGCCCTTTGGATGCAGCGTTACATTTGAACTATAAATTTTCATTCGATGACTGGGGGATTAATGCGCATACCTTTGAGAGCGATTGGATTCAGCCACTATTTGAAGGTTGGACGTTGACCCCACGGATACGCTATTACTCACAAAGTGCTGCTGATTTTTATCAGCCCTATCTTTTTTCGAATCAGGCATTTTTAAGAACGATTACGAATAACGCCGGTGAAACTCAAGCCATTACCTACGATCCCCGGAAACTGCCCCAAGACTTTGCGAGTGATCACCGCTTGGCCAGCTTTGGCTCTTTGAGTGGGGGAATATCCCTGAATAAACGATTTGCACGTGGTTTCGAGCTTGAAGCGGGGTTTGAGTATTATACACGCGCCAGTGCGTTTGCATTTGGGGGAGGTAATAGTAGTTTTGCCGATTTTGATTACTATGTTGCTAATGCAGCGCTTAAAATTGGACTTGAAACACTGAATGTGAATCAGATCGGCAGAAACCGTTCTGCGCCAGGTGCAGCGCACGACCATGCAGCGCAACACGATCATGCCTTTATTCCCGCAGGGATCATGTTTGGTCATACACTCGATAAAGCGGGCGATATCATGGTCGGTTACCGTTTTATGTATGCGCGCCAAACAGGCGATATATTGCGCGGATCACATGCTGTTAGTGATTTGGAAATTGTCAATCAAGCTTGCGGTGATTTGGTCCTTTGCCGTTTTGCGCCTGACTATATGAATATGCGGATGCATATGTTGGATATCATGTATGCGCCAACGCGCTGGCTGAATTTGATGCTGATGCCGCAATTCATGGATATGGAGATGAATCTTCGCCCGCTTGAAGGTCGACCACCGCTTGCACCAGGAGGGCATGATCATCCCGGTACGCCGCATGCAACGGGCGGGGTGGCTGATACTATAATGATGCCACTGATCAAGCTTCTCGATCAGCCTAACCACCGACTCCATATTGGGTTGGGGTTTAGCGCACCGACTGGAAGTGTTGATCAGGAAGTCAGACGCATGGCTAAAATTGATGGCGGTATCATCCATTTCGATATGCAGCTTGGGAGTGGGACTTGGGATTTCATGCCGAATCTGACCTATACTGGGAGTCATTCCCAATGGTATTGGGGTGGCCAGCTATATGGTGTGAAGCGTTTAGAGAATAAAAATGAATCCGGTTATCGGCTCGGTGATCTTTTCCAAGCCTCGACTTGGGGTGGCTATCGTCTAACGAACTGGTTAGCGGCGTCCGTGCGCGGTGTTTATACGACAAGGGGGGCTATTCATGGGAATTTCAATACATTCAATGCACGCATTGGCCCAATGGATTTTCCACATAACCAGGGTGGGCAGTTTTGGGATTTAGGAATTGGGATTAATGCAAGGGTTCCGAGTGGACGATTGGTGGGCAATCATTTTGCATTTGAATGGCTGCAGCCGTTGCGTGATGATTTCAATGGCTATCAACTTGAGCGTCAGGGGGCTTTATCCGCAACGTGGCATTATAGTTTTTGATGGTGATGAAACTTTATCAATATACATTTAAGGCAATGGGCACGCCTTGTGAGATTCAGCTTTATGGAGCCGTGGAAAGTGAGGTATCCCAGGTTGCCGAAGCCGCCATTGCGGATGTCCGTCGATTGGAGACCGCGTATTCACGGTATCGTGATGATAGCTTTTTATCAGAGATTAATCGTGTTGCAGCTCATGGTGGATCGATCCAGGTAGATTCGGAAACTGCAGGATTATTGGATTACGCGGAAGCTTGCTACCATGCGAGTGATGGGCTATTCGATGTTACCTCAGGGATATTGAGGCAAGCCTGGAATTTTAAATCGAATCAATTGCCGAATGAGCAAACGATACAGTCTTTATTGGATCGAGTAGGTTGGGAAAAAGTGCACTGGTTATCGCCCAATCTTGAATTTCCCGTTGCTGGAATGGAAATCGATTTAGGGGGTGTTGTAAAGGAATATGCGACAGATCGTGCTGCATCGATTTGTTTGGATCGTGGAATACAAAATGGTATGGTTAATTTAGGGGGAGATATTAAAGTCATCGGTCCTCATATCGATGGAAGTCCCTGGAAAATTGGTATAAGCCACCCACGACAACCCGCAACTTTGCTGCATACATTAGCGTTACATTCGGGTGCCTTGGCCAGTAGCGGAGATTATGAGCGATGTATTACCATTGGTGGTATCCGTTATGGGCATGTACTGAATCCTAAAACGGGTTGGCCAGTTAGAAAAATGGCTGCAGTGAGTGTTGTTGGTGATTTCTGCGTGGTTGCTGGAAGCGCTTCAACAATCGGTATGTTAAAAGATGAAGAAGCAAAGGATTGGCTTGCTATCCTTGGCTTACCCCATTTATGGGTTAATGTTTCGGGTGAAGTGGGTGGGTCGCTGCTGGATACAGCGCAAATGACTAAAATTTATAACCACGATGAAGCGCAACGATACCCGTACTGAGATTAAAATATTCAACGCGTTCAAAGCCAACGTCTTGCATGAGTTGTTTTAACTCTTCTTGAGAAGGGTGCATGCGAATCGATTCTGCAAGATATCGATAACTCTCTTCGTCTTGCGCGACAAATTTTCCAATGAAAGGCAACGCTTTGAATGAGTAAGCATCATAAAGCGGTTGTAGTGGTTTCCAGATTTTGGAAAATTCCAATACGATGACTGAACCCCCTGGGCAAAGTACGCGTAACATTTCCTTGAGTGCAATATCTTTGTGAGTCATGTTTCTAAGACCAAAGGCAACACATACATGATCAAAATAGTTGTCAGGAAATGGTAGTTTCTCTGCATCACATTGAGTGGCAGGGACTGCTTTGCCGTCGTTTAACAAACGATCACGTCCGATGGTTAACATGGAATTATTAATATCAGTTAGCCATACTTGACCGGATTCACCGACTTGCTCAAGAAATAAAGCCGACAAATCAGCCGTGCCGCCGGCGATATCGAGTATACGATCGCCTTTTTTAGCGCCACTGGCATCAATTGCAAAACGTTTCCAGAGTCGATGTAGACCCATTGACATGAGATCATTCATTAGGTTGTAGCGAGCGGCAACGGAGTGAAAAACATCGGCAACTTTATGTGCTTTCTCAGATTCTTCAACTGTTTTAAAACCGAAGTGAGTCGTATTGGTCATGTCTATTTAAATATAAGGGAGCCCAAGGAAAAGCGGACGAATTAATCGTGCTTGATACCTGCAGCTTCGAGTCGTTGAAGATAATGATGCCACATTTTTTCTTGATTGACCCCGTAATTATAAAGTAAATCCCACGAATAGATGCCCGTATTATGCCCATCCGAGAAATGCGGTTGAATGGCATATTGCCCAATGGGTTCGATTTTCACAATGGTGACATCTTGCTTATCAGTTTGGAGTATTTCCTGTCCTGGCCCATGGCCCTGAACTTCAGCAGAAGGTGAGTAAACCCGCAAGAATTCACTGGATAACTGAAATTTTTGGTTGTTATTGAACGTGATTTCAAGCAATTTCGATTGTTTGTGAAATTTTATTTCTGTTGGAGTTGGTGTGTTTTTATTTAAGCCAGCCATAAAAAATTAATAATTAGTTTTAGATGACAAATTTGTATTTGTCACAAAGTTGCAATGTTAGCTTTATACTATTGAGAGACTTACTAAAAACTTATTTTTGAGTGGAGTCAATCGATGGCTGCAACAATTTTAATTGTAGAAGATGAACCTGCGATACAGGAGTTAATTTCTTATAATCTGCGCAACACGGGCTTTATTGTAGCGTGTGCGGGAAGTGCCGAGCAAGCAAAGATCATGGTAAATGACGTGCTACCTGATTTAATTTTATTGGATTGGATGCTTCCTGGGACGAATGGTATTGATTTTGCGCGATATTTGCGGCAAGGTGCCCGCACCAAAGCGATTCCCATTATCATGCTGACGGCTCGGGTTGATGAGAGTGATAAAGTATCAGGGTTAGAAGTCGGTGCAGATGATTATGTAATCAAACCGTTTTCACCGCGTGAGCTGGTTGCAAGAATTAAAGCGGTGTTACGTAGACGGCTACCAGAGGCCTCAGATGAAATCGTTGAAACAGGGGGGTTAAAGTTGGATCCGGCCACTCATCGTGTGATGGTGACCGATAGCGCAGATAAATCAAAATCAATCGAAGTCAATCTTGGGCCGACGGAGTTTCGATTATTGCATTATTTAATGACGCATACGGAACGTGTACATACGCGAGGACAGTTATTGGATCGCGTTTGGGGTGATCATGTTTTCGTAGAAGATCGAACGGTCGATGTTCATATACGTCGCTTACGTCGTGCTTTGGAAGATGTAGGTAAGGATGATTTGATTCAAACCGTGCGGGGTGCGGGTTATCGGTTTTCTTACCAATGTGAAGTTGATACTCATTAATCGGTATATCATTTAATAAAGTACGGCGGTTGGTTGAATGAAATAGTGTACGACCGACTTAGACTTAAGCTACTATATAGCGCCTTAATCAATTTAAGTCGCCTTGATAATTTTTAGCGTTAAATGCTCATTGTTTAGAAGTCATTGCTTGTCAAAAATATGAGCAATGATCTACCTGCATTTCAGATCGATTTCTTAGCTATCCTAACGTCAGAATAAATGGAAATTCGAGATTCTGTAACCAAACCCTACCTTTCTTTGGAATCAATACGTGTTTGAGATAGGGCGTCGATTTGTCGGGATCGTATTGCTGATCATCGTTTCCGTAATACTTGGATTTTTCTTTGATGAGATGATAGCACTGCTTTTCTTAAGTTCAATCTTACTGATCATTGTCAGTTACCATATCATTTCATTAGCTTCACTGGACCGTTGGCTGCAGCGCTATGATCCGTCTTCTCAAGTAATGGCTTCCGTTCCTAATAACTTTGGTGCTTGGGGCGATGTTTTTGTGCGGTTGACGCGCTATATGCGGCGTTATTATCGTAGCCGACAAAGCTTGAGCCGGGCATTAGAGCGCCTGCAAAGGGCCACTTCAGCCATGCCGGATGGAATTGTGATTTTGGATAAGATCGACCGGATTGAATGGTGTAATCCTGTTGCAGAGCAGCACCTAGGATTAGACTTAAAAATGGATATTGGGCAGCATATTACGCATTTAGTGCGACAGATGCAGTTTGTGGAGTATCTAACTTCGGGGGATTTTAGTAAACCAGTTATAATTAAGCAATCGCGCTATCAGGAGATCATGCTATCGTTACAGCTCGTGCCTTACGGGGATGAGGAAAAATTGTTGATCAGTCGAGACATTACGCGATTTGAGAAGATGGAGATTATGCGTCGGGATTTTATTGCCAATGTCTCGCACGAGCTCAGAACCCCTCTGACGGTAATCAATGGATTTCTTGAAATGCTTCAAGATAATGGAATGAAAGATAGCGATATGGAGAAACATGCGCTCGGATTGATGAGCCAGCAAAGTCGGCGCATGCAACGACTGGTCGAGGACTTACTAACGTTATCGCGATTGGAAAATGGACAAAATGTTTTGCGTGAGGAAGAAGTGGATATGAAAGAGCTACTCCAGAATCTCCTTCATGAGGCTCAATCTTTAAGTGCAGCGCGCCATACCATCACCCTACAGTTAAAAAAAGATGATATCAATGTGCTTGGTAGCGCGGATGAGTTGCGAAGTGCGTTGGGGAATTTAGTCAGTAACGCTGTGCGTTATACCCCGGATGGGGGTGATATCGTTTTATCTTGGGGGGAAGAGAAAGGTTTATTTTATGTTCGAGATAGTGGCATCGGTATCGAACCTCAGCATATTCCCCGCTTGACTGAACGATTTTATCGAATCGATCGGAGTCGTTCACGTGAAACCGGGGGAACTGGGCTTGGATTAGCGATTGTCAAACATATTTTGAATCGACATCAAGCGCGCATGGATATTATCAGTGAATTAGGAAAAGGGAGTACGTTTAAAGTGTGGTTTCCACTAAAACGATTACAAGCAACAACCAAAAATAGCTTACCAGAAGTGGTGGAAGCTCAGTTGGAACATAGCCAATTCATGCCACCGCAACAATAATAATTAATTAACTGTTAGGCAGAAATGACTGAGATGTGGGGAATTAGGGTGATTTGGATTAATTCCCTCGATGGTAGGCGCGATTGGACTCGAACCAACGACCCCCACCATGTCAAGGTGATGCTCTAACCAGCTGAGCTACGCGCCTAAGCGTGCTTGCATTCTAACTGAAAAGAAAATCCGCTTCAAATTTATTGTTTAAACATCAATGAAATCGACAAAATATAATCCTCCCCGATGGCTTTGGGGCGGTAATGCACAGACTATTTATCCCTATCTAATGAGCCAGCCAGCATCGATTCCCTACCGGCGAGAGCGATGGGAGCTTGATGATGGGGATTTTATTGATGTGGATTGGTTAGATGGCGAGGGAAATAAGCCACTTGTTGTATTGTTTCATGGATTAGAGGGTGGATCGCGAAGCCATTACGCGTTGAGTATGATGCGCTATTTACAGAGTCGCCAGTGGAATGGGGTCGTCATTCATTTTCGTGGATGCTCAGGTTATCCGAATCGGTTACCGCGTGCTTATCATGCGGGAGATTCTGCAGAAATTGACTGGATGCTAAAGCGCATTGCTTCAATACAATCCTCACAACTACAAAAATCAAATCGCACTATCTATGCAATGGGAGTCTCTCTGGGAGGCAATGCGCTATTAAAATGGCTAGGGGAACAAGGGAAAATGGCGAGTCAGTACATCGCAGCTGTGGCAGCGATATCAGTTCCCATGGATTTGGTTGCTGCTGGCAATGTATTGGATAAGGGATTTAATCAGCTTTATACGCGGCATTTTTTAAGCTCCTTAAAGCAAAAAATAGTGGGTAAACAAAAAAAATTTCCAGGCTTATTTGACATTAAAGCGGTTACCCAATGCGCGACGTTATATGAATTCGATAATTTGGTAACGGCACCCTTACATGGATTTCGTGATACCGATGAATATTGGACGACATCGAGTAGTAAACCCTGGTTACGGGTGATTGAAGTACCCACGCTCGTACTGAATGCGAAAAATGATCCTTTCTTGCCAGCACATGCATTACCCGAGTATTCAGCGGTTTCTTCGGCGGTAACGCTGGAGTATCCTGAACAAGGGGGGCATGTTGGTTTCTTACATGGCTCATTTCCCGGTAAATTGATGTGGCTGCCCGAACGTATACTTCGTTTCTTTGAAGGGGTAAACTGTAATAATCAGTGACTTATAAGTTTCTTTTACCAAAGTTTATGACTTAGTATTATCATGAGATCTAACGGCTATAGAAGTTATGGTCGTGAATATCGATATTGATAGTCAATCTACCGCAGGGGAGGTGATATGCTAAGGTTCGATCGAATTGCTTTGATATTACTGATTTTCTTTTTCTCAGAAGCCTATGCCGCAGGATGGGAGAAGGTAGAAATACCCAGTACTGAGTTAACGATACTGGATGATAATGGACAGTATAAAGATATTAAGCCAGGTTGCGCATTTAGTTATTTACCTGATGAAGCAGGATTACCGAATAAGCCATTTCATTTTTATTACCGGAAAGGGACTAAGCCACAAACACTGATTTTCTTTAATGGGGGAGGTGCCTGTTGGAATGATGCAACCTGTACAACATCCCTAACGGTTCCAGTTTCAAGCACAACACGGCCTGCCTATAATCCTTCCATGGATTTTGAAAATGATCCAGAAAGTGTAGGGGGAATACTTGATTTTGCTCGTGCAGATAACCCGCTGAAAGATTGGAATATGGTATTTATTCCCTATTGCACGGGTGATGCGCATATTGGTTCGAACGATAAAATTTATGCCGATCCGTTAGGAATCATTAATGCTGGTAATCCTATCATGGTACAGCACCGGGGTTTCGATAATTTTATGGCGGTGCGCGAGTGGCTAAAGCATAGATATGATCGATTCTATACCGAAAAAGTGTTAGTGGCTGGATCGAGTGCCGGTGCATATGGAGCGTTAATGAATTTTTCTCGATTGCATCGTATTTATCCGAGCATGACGAAAATTTCACTATTGTCTGACGCGGGTGCGGGTGTATTTACCAATAATTTTTTGAATACCGTTTTTGAGCCGAATGGTCCATGGGGAACAGAGAATACCTTAGCGACTTGGATACCGGGAATCAATCAGATTAGTAGCTATAACGATCTAAATTTTTTTACTAATTTGGCAACGGGTATTGAACGTTATTTTTACAGAAGTAAATTTGCGTATGTCACGACTGCTTGGGATGGTGTTCAAGTGTTATTTCTCAATATTATGAAAAAAACAGATCAGGGAATCAATGATCCAAACGAATGGTTCAATTTAACACCTGAAGTCTTTGTCGAGTGGAATTTGAGAATGTTGGCTTCATTTAACGTGAATGTATTATTCAATAGCAACGCTAAGTATTACGTAAGCGCAGGAACCTATCACGCGGGTTTAGTTGATGTGTTCGCACCTGATATCTTTTATACTGAGAACAGTGCGAGTGGTATTTTCTTAAAAGATTGGGTTAATCGGCTAGTCATCAATGATAAAAGGTATCCTTTGATTAATTTGATGTGTAGTGGTACCTGTGGAGCGCCTTTTTAAGGAAAGAAAGTAATCACTTTCTGAGAGAGGTATAGGTGTAGTCTCTGGTATTTGTTACGAGAGACTACACAAAATTTAAAATGGCTGCAGTATTAACATTAGAGTAATTTTGCAATAAAGGCCTTCTCGACATTTCCGGTTAATGGGATCCGAACGCGATGGCCGCTTCCTGGGGCAACATCGATAGTTTTGCCATTATGATCTTGCATATAGTCAAGTTCGATAATACGATTTCCCGATGGATGAATGATTTCCAGCCGATCACCAATACCAAAGCGGTTCTTGACAAGAATCTCGACCATTCCGTTGGATTCATCTGAAGTAGTGATATCTCCAACATATTGGCTTTGATTGGATTCGGAGTGACCGCGCAGGTAATTCTGAGTTTCTTGACTTGCATGGCGCTGATAAAAACCAGCCGTATACCCGCGATTCGCCAGATTTTCGAGTTGACCAAGCAAGGTGTAATCAAACGGACGTTTTGCGACAGCATCATCAATGGCTTTTCGATATATTTGTGCGGTTCGTGCAACGTAATAGGCTGATTTAGTGCGCCCCTCAATTTTGAACGAGTCAATTCCAATATGAATGAGTTGCTCAATATGTTCAATCGCGCGTAAGTCTTTTGAGTTCATGATATAAGTTCCATGCTCATCTTCTAGAATGGGCATCAATTGACCAGGCCTTTCTTTTTCTTCAATCAAATAAACATGATTGGCTGCAGGGTGGCGAATTGGCGAAGCGTCATCCAATGCAGACTGAGAAACTGCTTGATTAAAGTCGAAGTCAATCGTTTGCAGCGCTTGAATATCACCCTCCGGATTTTCTTGAGCCGGTTTGACTTTATAGTCCCAACGGCAGGAGTTGGTGCAGGTACCTTGGTTGGGGTCGCGGTGGTTAAAATACCCAGATAACAAACATCTTCCTGAGTAGGCGATGCATAATGCGCCATGGACGAAAACTTCGAGTTCAATGTCAGGACATAGCTGCCGGATTTCAGCTATTTCTTCCAGAGAGAGTTCACGTGATAGGATAATGCGAGTGAGGCCAATTTTTTGCCAGAACTTAACGGCAGCATAATTTACCGTATTGGCTTGAACTGAGAGGTGAATGGGAATTTCCGGCCATTTCTCTCGTACCATCATGATTAGACCTGGATCAGCCATGATCAGGGCATCTGGTTTCAAATCGATGACAGGCTCCATATCTGCCATATAGGTTTTGACTTTACGGTTATGGGGCATGAGGTTGCTCGCGACAAAAAATTTCTTGTTAAGTTGATGTGCCTCAATAATTCCAGTGCGCAGTTGTTCAAGTGAAAATTCATTATTGCGAGCCCGTAACGAGTAGCGTGGCTGACCTGCATAAATTGCATCAGCCCCAAAAGCATAGGCGGTCCGCATTTTTTCTAAAGAACCTGCTGGGAGTAATAGCTCTGGCAAAGTTTGCATGATGTAAAATGACCAATATTGGCTTGGATAATTAATTAATTGATGTAAATTGTAGCACTATGCCTATAGATCCTGCTTTTATTCATTTACGACTGCACAGCGAATATTCGATAACGGACAGTATTATTCGGATTGATGAAGTATTAGCAAGAGCAGCTCAAGATCATATGCCAGCCCTAGCGCTTACTGATTTGGGTAATTTATTTGGACTCGTTAAATTTTACCAAAGCGCAGAGAAAATAGGGATAAAGCCCATCATTGGCTGTGATGCTTGGATTAGTAATGAAGCTGATCGAAACAACCCCTTTCGCGTACTATTGCTATGCCAGACCCACTCGGGCTATCTATTATTGTGCCGATTGTTGTCGCGTGCCTATCGTGAAAATTTATTTCGGGGTAGGGCAGAACTGAAGAAAGCATGGCTTCATTCTTCTGCAGAAGGAACTGAAGATTTAATTGCAATATCCGGCGCACATTTTGGGGAAGTGGGTCAATTGGTAATACAAAATAATCTGCAGGAAGCCCAAGTAGTCAGTAAAGAATGGTCTGAATTATTTCCGAATCGATTTTATCTGGAGATTCAACGAAATGGGCGGGTGGATGAAGAACGGTTTATTCGAAACTCGCTGATACTCGCTGCCCAATTAAATATTCCGATTGTGGCCACGCATGCCATTCAATTTTTGGATGCAAAAGATTATAAAGCACATGAAGCTAGAGTTTGTATTGCGGAAGGTTATGTACTAGGAGATCGGCGGCGTCCCCGTGCATTTACTGATCAGCAGTATTTTAAAACACAAAGTGAAATGCAAGCTTTGTTTGCGGATATTCCGGAAGCGCTGGCCAATAGTGTCGAAATTGCGAAACGATGTAATTTGCAGCTTGAACTGGGTATTAATCGATTACCGTTATTTCCAGTACCTGACACGACCAGCATTGAAGCATATTTAAGCAACCAGGCACTATCAGGCTTAAAGCAGCGTTTACAAGCTTTGCCAGAGAATGAATTCAACCAAAAATTACCAACTTATCAGGATAGACTCAATTTTGAAGTGAACACCATTATCCAGATGGGGTTTGCCGGCTATTTTCTCATTGTTGCGGATTTTATTAATTGGGCTAAGCAGAACAACATTCCCGTTGGTCCTGGTCGAGGATCTGGAGCTGGCTCTTTAGTAGCTTATTCGTTAGGAATTACCGATCTCGATCCGCTACGATATGATTTGTTGTTTGAACGTTTTCTAAATCCAGAACGTATCTCGATGCCTGATTTTGATATTGATTTTTGCCAAGACCGTCGTGAAAGTGTCATCGAGTATGTAAAGAACCGATATGGTATGGAAAGCGTCTCTCAAATCGTGACATTTGGGACGATGGCTGCCAAAGCAGTGATACGGGATGTTGGGCGTGTTTTAGATTTACCATTCAATTTTGTTGATCAACTTGCGAAATTAATTCCATTCGAATTAGGGATGACACTAAAGAAAGCGCGCGCTATTGAGCCTCAGTTTGAGTCGCGTGCACGAGAAGAAGAGGATGTGCGCAATTTATTAGAGTTAGCTGAAAGCCTCGAAGGTATTACCCGAAATGTGGGTATGCATGCTGGTGGCGTGCTGATTGCACCCGGAAAAATTACAGATTTCTGTCCAATTTATTGTGCGGAAGCGAGTGAATCTGTGGTCAGTCAGTTTGATAAAGATGATGTTGAAAAAATTGGACTCGTTAAGTTTGATTTTCTGGGTTTAAAAACACTAACGATTCTTGATCAAGCAATCAGTGACATCAATCAGCAACAGCTCCATGATATTAAATATCAAACCGAGCCTGAATCAACCGGCGGCATCTCTTTGAATCAAATTGCTTTGGAAGATCCTGAAACCTATGCTTTATTAAGAAAAGGCAATGCGGTGGGGATTTTTCAATTTGAATCGCGAGGCATGAAAGATTTATTACAAAAAGCCAAACCCGATCGATTTGAAGATCTAATTGCCTTAGTTGCGCTTTATAGGCCAGGTCCTATGGATTTGATTCCTGATTTTATAGAGCGTAAGCATGGGATTCAACGTGTCGAGTATTTGGATCCAAGGCTTGAGCCCATATTAGGACCAACCTATGGTGTGATGATTTATCAAGAACAAGTGATGCAGATTGCGCAAGTCATTGGTGGTTATAGTTTGGGTGGAGCCGATTTATTGCGTCGCGCTATGGGTAAGAAAAAGGTTGAGGAAATGGCTCAGCAGCGTGATATTTTTGTTGAAGGTGCAATCAAAAATGGATTGACTGAACAGAACGCCATTAAGCTATTCGATCTCATGGAGAAATTTGCGGGATATGGATTCAATAAGTCTCATGCGGCAGCTTATGCATTAATTGCGTTCCAGACCGCTTATCTCAAAGCGCATTATCCAGCGGCTTTTCTAGCTGCCTGTTTGTCTGCGGAAATGAATGATACAGACAAGATTAATGATTTTTATGAGGATTGCAAAGTAAATGGAATTAACGTTTTACCGCCAGATATCAATTTCTCGATGTATCGGTTTGTACCTACCGATGCAAAAACGATTCGCTATGGGTTAGGCGCTGTTAAAGGCACAGGGGAAAATGCGATTACAGCTATTGTACAAGCGCGTGAACGGAGTGGTTTGTTTACTGATCTCTTTGATTTTTGTAAGCGCGTAGACCGCCGGGTTGTGAATCGGCGTAGCATCGAATCCTTAATTCGAGTCGGTGCTTTCGATGGTATCCAGTCCAATCGTGCCATGTTATTTGCGTCAGTTGGCAGTGCAATGGAATTTGCTGAACAATCGAGTTTATCAACTCAGCAAGTCAATCTATTCAGCGAAACTGAAGTTAATGCTCAGCTACCTACCTTACTTGAGCATGTGGCATGGTCTGAAAAAGAAAAGTTACAAAATGAAAAACTAGGTCTTGGGTTTTATTTTAGTGGTCATCCCTTTTCGTTTTATCTAAAAGAATTGAATCAATTTATCACGACGCGTTTAGATAAACTTCGATCACAGCGTGAGCCACAATTGATTGCCGGAATAATCCATGCGATCCGAACGCAGATGACCAAGCGAGGGAAAATGGCAATCGTTACACTCGATGACGGCCGGGCACGGGTCGATATCGTGATTTATAACGAAATCTTAGGCGAACATAGTAGTTGGTTAAAGGAAGATCAATTATTAGTTGCGAAGGTAATCATCGGTAACAGTATGAATGATCCCAATGAACTGCGAATCACGGCGGAGAAATTATATGACCTTACCAATGCACGCTCTCAATCCGCGAAGAAGATTCAATTTACGATTAATCAGTCAATCATTGATTGTAAATTGGTTGTGCCTAAGTTAAAGGAATTGATTGCTGCGAGTTTACCCGTTGCTAAAGGCGATCATGGGCAAGTACAACCCACACGATGCCCCGTTACAATTCTTTATCAAAATCAGCAGGCAACGTGTGTGATTGAGCTGGGTGATGCATGGCACGTTTTATTAAGTGATTTTTTTATTGAATCGGTTTCTCAGTTATTTAAACCCGAAAATGTCGAGATTCTATACTGAGCAAGTTCGATGAATCTAAGTTTAAGACTCGAATAAAGGACTCATCGGATACTCTAATGCTTCTTTGATGGTAACTAACGAGAGAACGGCTTCTTTACCATCAATAATGCGGTGATCGTAGGAAAGCGCAAGATAATTCATCGGTCTAATTACAATTTGACCGTTTTCAACAACGGGACGTTCTTTGGTAGCATGAATGCCTAAAATAGCGCTTTGGGGAGGATTAATGATCGGGGTAGACAGCATTGATCCAAAAACACCACCATTAGTAATGGAAAATGTTCCGCCGGATAATTCATCAATGGTGAGTTTACCGTTTTGAGCGCGAGTAACAAAATCGGCAATTTGCTTTTCAATTTCTACTTGTGTTAGTTGATCTGCATTTCTAAGAATTGGCACAACCAGGCCCCGTGGGCTGGCAACAGCAATTCCGATATCGTAATAGGGATGATAGATGATGTCATTTCCATCGACTGAAGCATTGATGATCGGGAATTTCTTTAGTGCAGCGACAACTGCTTTAACAAAGAACGACATGAAACCTAATTTGACCCCATGTTCTTTCTCAAACTTATCCTTATATCGTGTGCGTAGATCAATCACGGCTTGCATATTGACTTCATTAAAAGTGGTCAGAATTGCTGCTGTCGATTGAGATTGCACAAGTCGTTCCGCAATGCGCATTCTGAGACGGGTCATTGGGACACGTTGCTCAAGTCTTTCAGTGTTACTCGCTAATTGCTCCATATTCGGTACTTCAGAAAGTATGCTGGCAGGGGTGGAAGTAACCTCAGCGGTCTGCGGTTTGCTTTTAATGTGATTCGCGATATCTTCTTTGGTGACGCGACCTTCTCGGCCGGTTCCTACGATTGAGTTGACTTCATTTTGCTTTAACTGATTTTCCTCCGCCATTTTTTGGGCTGCTGGCATGAGTATTTTGGCTATTTGATTTTTAGTTTCTGGTTTAGGTTTCACGGTGCCTTGATTTACCGTCGAACTTGAGCTAACTGAGGCTGTGGAAGTCATTTCTGTTTCAATCTTGGCTATGATTTCCCCACTTTTGACGGTTGCTCCATCATTTTTTAGTATTTCAATTAAGATACCATCCTGCGTTGCAGGTAGTTCAAGTACAACTTTATCGGTTTCAATATCGATTAAATTCTCACCACGAACTACTTTTTCACCTTGCTTCTTATGCCAAGAAATCAAAGTGGCTTCAGCGACTGATTCGGATAATTGAGGAACTTTGATTTCAATAAGCATATTATTTTCCTTATTAAAGGTTGTCTCTGAAAGCTGCTTCGATGAGTTCATTTTGCCTGAATCGATCCAATGCCAAATATCCTACGGATGGTGAAGCTGAGGAAGGTCGTAACGCGTAGCCAAGTTTTTGATCAGGACGTTTATGTCGAATAATATAATGTTGAATTCGATGCCAAGCGCCTTGATTTCCAGGTTCTTCTTGACACCAAATGATTTCCTTTGCTTGTCCATAGCGATCAATTTCTTGTTGAAAATCTTCATGAGGAAAAGGATAAAGTTGTTCAAGACGAATGAGCACCATATCCGTGATTGCTTTTTTTCTTCGATATGCGAGTAGCTCATAATAAATTTTTCCACTACACAATATGATCCGTTTAACCTGATCAGGTGACAGATTTTCCGTTTCTGGAATAACGGGTTGAAAATGACCCATAGCAAGATCCTCGAGTAAAGAAACGGATTCTTTATTTCTTAGCATACTCTTGGGCATCATGACGATTAATGGCTTGCGCATGGGGCGTATCATTTGTCTGCGAATCAAATGAAATATTTGAGCTGGCGTAGACGGAATGCAAACTTGAATATTATACTCAGCGCAGAGTTGCAGATAACGTTCCAATCGTGCTGAGGAATGCTCAGGGCCTTGACCCTCATAGCCATGGGGAAGCAGCATTACCAAACCACATAATCGTCCCCATTTAGCTTCTCCCGAAGTGATGAATTGATCAATGACTACCTGAGCACCATTTGCAAAGTCACCAAATTGAGCCTCCCAAATGACTAATTCATTGGGTTGGGCAGAGGCATAGCCGTACTCAAACCCTAAAACGGCTTCTTCCGAAAGTATAGAATCGATCACGGTGAAATCAGGTTGCGTGGGCGTAATATGTCTTAGTGGAATGTAAGTACCATTTTCCCACTGCTCTTGTTCTCGATTTTGATCGTGTAATACGGCATGCCGATGAAAGAAGGTGCCACGGCCACTGTCCTGACCAGAAATCCGAATTGGAAAGTTATCTTTCAAAAGTGTTGCATAGGCTAAATTTTCAGCCATTCCCCAATCAAGCGGTAGTCTCCCTTTCCCCATCTCGCGTCGATCAGTCAAAATTTTTTCAATCCGTGGGTTTAATTTGAAACCAGTGGGAATGTCTGTGAGTCTCTCAGCTACGGCTATTAAATCATCAATTGGTACAGCGGTTACCACTGGTTGATTCCATTTGCCTGAATTAAGGAAAGGCACCCAGTTAACCGCGTGAGGTGATTTATAATCATAGCGGATCGTTTTGTTTGGATTAATGCCAGCATCCATTGCGTCCCGGTATGCCTGAACCATCTCATCCGCTTCAGTTTCATGGATGACATTGGATGCGAGCAGCTTGTCTGCATATAGTTTTCTTGTGCCAGGGTGTTTGTTAATAATCCGGTACATTGAAGGTTGTGTCACCATCGGTTCATCTTGTTCATTGTGGCCTTGTTTGCGGAAGCAAACCAGATCAATGATGACGTCTTTGTGAAATTGCATGCGGAAATCTAAAGCAATCTCAGTGGCCATAACGACAGCTTCAGGGTCATCGCCATTCACATGAAAAATTGGGGCCTCAATCATTTTGGCGATATCAGTACAGTAGAGCGTCGAGCGACTATCTC
>WBZL01002427.1_pt1 | contig 18181 bp, 16 predicted proteins | sample 5204291 | NCBI WGS metagenome assembly WBZL01 (sample SAMN12344345, study PRJNA552823) | activated sludge metagenome | biome: Activated sludge suspended growth; feature: Nitrification reactor; material: Wastewater; isolation source: activated sludge from nitrification reactor of wastewater...
ACGCGCCGCCTGGAAACGATTGAAGCCGATATGCACCAGGAAGACCGGTATATTAGCGAAAGCCAGGCGACCCAAATCAGCCAGGCGGTCAAAGCCATTGCCATCGCCATGGGAAAGAAAACGGGTCGAAATGAATTTGGCGCTACCTGGGGCGAGTTCTATAGAAAGTTCGGCATTTCCAAGTATCGGTATTTGCCCATTTCCAAGTTTGATGAGGCCATGGCCTGGTTGAATGAGTTTTACCAAAGTTTAACCGGTGAGACGCCATTCTAGGCCCCTGTTGGCCAGGGTAGGGGGCGTTTGCCTGTGTTCCAGCTAACCCCTGTGCAGCAAGCCATTCTTGAAGTAGTGCGTCAATATCCAGGCCGCTTCTCCCGCAGCGGCCTGGCGAAGATGCTGGTGGGGGCAAAGTCCTGGCAGGACACAAGCTTTCCGGAATACGGCCGTTTCTCGCAGCATCGCCGGAAGGATGTGGGCTACCAGGTGGAAGTTATGCTTCAGCAAGGGCAGCTTCAGTTAGATGGTCGGGATTGCCTGATTCCAGTCATTTCCGTAGATGATGGGTAATATTTTCCCTGCAATTACTTCGCATAGATGTTGTTCCCTGATGAAATTGACAATATGGTTACTTGTCGGTAACATTTCACCCGCTCTTTTAAGAGCCGTCTAGTACTTTAGTCCCCCCACAAATTTGCATCCCCGAAACCACAGCGATATACTATAGGTTATGAAATTGGTTTGTTTTGGTTTAATCATAACCTTTGGGCTATGAGTGGAGTAGTTTCGATGACCACGTCTGAAGAAGCAGGCAAAGATTTCGCCCAACGGCTGGACTATCTGTTTAAGCGGTTCACGCATCCTGACGGCCGCGAGTTCAGCTATGAGGAAGTGCAAAACGGCACGGACAAAGCGGTTACGGCCGCTTATATCTGGCGGCTGCGTACCGGCAAAGCCGCCAACCCCGGCTATTGGGTGATCAAAGCCCTGAGCGACTTCTTTGGCGTCGATCCCAACTACTTTTTCCAGGATGAAAAACAGGCCGTAGAGATGGCCGACAAACAAGCCCGAACCAACCTGGCAGATCGTTTGCAAAATGATTCCGTCAAGGACATCGCCTTACGCGCCAGCGAGCTGGATGAAGCAGGGCGACAGGCTATTTTGGGCATGATTGATTACATCCTGCACAAGAAAACAGAATAGAGGTATCGCTATCCCTATGACCGTTGAAGCAAAAATGAAAGCCGTACTGGATGAACTGGACTTCGATTTTTCGCAGTTTACGATGGACAGCTTCGTGGACTGGATTGAGAGGAGCAGGGGGCGAAAGATTCGCTTTATCCACTGGGAAATGCCGCCGGGGATGTTTGGTGTTTGGATGTCAGATGCCGACGAGCCGATTGAGCATGTTTTTATTGACAACAGTGTTCCCCCCATGCATCAGGTTCATATTCAACTGCATGAATTGAGCCACATTCTCTGTGCGCATCCCACTGCTCGCCTGTCCAGGCATGAGATGGGTGAGCTGCTGTTCAAAGCGGCCGAAGACCCTGGCGTGCTAAACGAAGTGCTGCTGCGGGCACCGGCGAAGAAAGAACTGGAAGAAGAGGCGGAAATCATGGCTGCTTTGATCCAGCATCAGGTGATCCGGCATGAGCGGCTGCAGCAGTTGGGCGTGGCCGCCTCGTCCAACGAAGGTGTTATTGATCACCTCCAGTCATTGGGATTGGTTTAAGCGTATGTGGGATAAAGTTATTATTGCCACACTGGCCTGGTTTGTGACTATCTATAAATTTGACGCGATGCGGCGAGATGGGCAGTGGCGCACCGGCTCGGTGACATTCTATTTCTGGGCGTTTTCCCTTTTCACATCAATTGGTCTGACCCTGATGATCTGGCCCGTCTATCTGGCCTTTGATCGTCTGGTGGGGCTGGCGAACCTGGGCTGGTTGGTGATTTACGTGTCATTTGCGCTGGCGATTTATTTCATCTCTGCGGGCTGCTATATCGTGCTGGAGCAGCCCAAACCCCGGCTTATGTCCTGGAGTTTACTGCTGACCGTGGTCGTGCTGACTGTAGTCTATGCCGTCGGCATTGTTACGCTGCCTGAAAAGGCGGACCATACCGTGCCGGAGGTGCTGGCTGAAGTCATCTTCATGCAAACCATTTACATCTACATAGCCGTTTTGTGCGCTATCCCCATGTTTACCTTCATCCGGCTGGCCCTGCACGAGCAGATTGTTTCGGCGCGACTGCGGTGGCTGGTGGGATTCTTTGCTTCTTTTTTCTCTTTCACCGTATTGCTTATCAAAATTGTGCTGACCGTGCTGGCCTTTCAGAACCCGGCCACGCCTGCACTGAAGATTCTGTATCCTTTGATCACGGTGGGGATTGTGGCTGTCAGCATCTTCATCACGCTTGCTTTCTTGCCCAACAAGCTCTATCAGGCGGCGGCACGGCCGTTTGAGTTCCTCGATAAGCTGCTGGCTCTCTACGAGTTAAAATCGTTGCAGAACCGGCTGGATCCCCTCTGCCCGCCCGTTGTGACAGGGCGTCTCCGCCTGAGAGATGTGTTGGGCGATCTGGATTATCATCTCTACCGGGCGCTGATCGCCATTTGGGATGCCAAGAAAACATTGTCCGGGTATGCCGGTCTTACCCATGACCTGACCCTGCTGCCGGTAACTGCGATTCACAGCCCTGGCAGAACCTTGCCCGAATGGGATGCGCAAAAATTGCAGCAGGCGCGGCTCTTGCACATCTCGCTGCAAACGGTGGGTGACGAGCAGCCATTTACGGCTTTGGTGAAATCATACCAGCGTGTCAGCCGGACCGTGCGCCGGAAGATGGGGGTCAATTTCTCTCTCGGAGGTACCGCTCTTGACGTCGCCTACCAAAACTGAGGTCGGCCAAGACCGCTTGGCCCGACTGCTATCTAATGTTTTTCACCCCTTCCTGGTGTCCCTGATCACGCTGATTCTGGTTATTTACCTGGACGGTACGGCGTTTTTAGACGCTATCAAGTGGACGGTCATTGGCTTTGGCATCGTTATTTTGCCGTTGACTATCTACCTGATTATCAATGTCCGGCGCGGCCGTTACAGCGACTGGAGCATCTCGATCCGGGAGCAGCGCCACACTATCTATGTTCTGGCCGGCATTTGTTTCGTGATTTTGGTGCTTACCTTCATCTGGGCCGGTGCGCCATCCATTGCCCTGGCTTGCCTGTATGCGGCACTGCCTACCGTGGCCATTGCGGCCGTCATCAACCGGCTGGTGACAAAGATAAGCCTTCATGCGGTGGCGATGGCCGGGTGCGCGGCGGCGCTATACTGGGTATCGCCGCTGCTTGGTGTGCTGTTGGCGTTGGCAGGTATTGGCGTCAGTTGGGCGCGGATGCGCCTGAAACACCACACGCTGGCGCAAATCCTGTTGGGGTGGGGGGTAGCCGCTGGCAGTGTATTTGTCGTTTTTGGATTGTATTTGTAATGGCAAGGAAAGATAGCGTATGATGAGGCCATAAAAGAAAAAGCCGTTGCCAGTATGGGGATACTTGCAGCGGCCTTCAAGCAACGTTTTCAACGTTGCCCACCGGGGTTAGCGGTGTATCAAATTCAGGCAGTATTATAGACAGTTTTTCTCGTCTTACCAACTTCCCCGGTGTCGTCATACAAAGGACAGGCGTACTCAGTACGGGCGTACACGGTACGCAATGCATTGAACCGTTTTGTTCAGGCGCAACGGCCGTTTGCGCGGCATATCCACGCGCCTGCAACATAGTCGCTGGAGGATCAAGTTGGTGATGATAATGAGTCGAAAAATCCGGGTGGTGGTGATAGATGATCAGGAGGTGGTGCGCATCGGGGTGAGAGCGGCGTTGGAGCGTAACGGCCGTATCGAAATCGTGGCCGAAGGAACAACAGAAGCCGACGCGCTCCGGTTGGCCAATGCCCATCACCCGGATGTGCTGCTGCTGGGTTTGAACACAATCAATAACGCCAGGCTGGCGCACAGGACCTTATCTGCTTTTGACACCATTCGCCGCCTGGTGAAAGACTGCCAGACAAAGGTTCTGGTACTGTCCCGGCACGGTCAAAAAGGCCTGATGCACACCATGTTGCATGCCGGCGCCAGCGGCTTCATGCTCAAGGATGAGGCCATGAACTCCTGCGAGGCGTTGGCGCAGGCTGTTGTGGACATTTTTCGCAAACGAAAACTTCCCATGAGTCATTCCCTCTACGAGAAACTGTTTCTGCCCGGCCCGGAGATAGACGACATGCCCCGCTTGACAAAGCGGCGCATCGAGATCATGCAGGCAATCGCCGACAACCCACACTTAACGCTGGCGCAGGTAGCGGACTTGCTGGGCATTGCCGAATCGACCCTGCGCAACAACCTGAGTGCCATCTCCCGCACCCTGGATACGCCCAATGTAAACGGTGCGATGATTGAGTGCCTAAAATTGGGATTAGTCAGAATCTGAAAAAGTAGCAGTCAAAGAAGCGTGAGATATTTCAATGCTGATAAAGTGCAAATCTATTAATCCAAGTAGAAAATATTTGACATTAGCTCAAAGATATTTGTTTTAAGAGGCTTCAGTATTTAGACACTGTGTGAAATTTTTTCCCAAAAGGCTTTTTACTTGGGGCGACCCAATTCCCCATAGCTCTGAAAGATAATCATGTATGTAGCACACATCAATTGGGACAACAGGCTTTTTGTTGAGCTTAATAAAGGGACCATCAGTTTCGGTAAGCACGCGTGTTTTAGGGATATGACTGATAATTTTTTTACCGTTCTTACTCGTTATCATAGATGTGTTAATAGAGAAATAATGCCCAGCAGCCACTATGCTCTCTAATGTTTTCAAAGAGCCACTATACCAATGAAACACAACTGGCCCAATATGGTACTCCTTCAACAGTTCAAGCACAGTGGTTTCTGCCCGTCTGGAATGAAGAGTGACAAAACGGTTTACACCCTTTAGCTGTTGAAGAACGAATCGGAAGGATTCAATTTGCTTTGCTTTTGTATCTATCCCTTGACTAGAAAAATCCAGACCAACCTCACCAACAAAGCGGGTTTCTCGGAACCCGTTTTGAAAGAGATGCTTTTCCTGAGGTGAATGTTCATTTGCCAATAGCGGATGAAGGCCAATAGCAAGTTTCAAAGAACGAAAACGGCGCATATGAGGTTTAGCAGCAAAATAGGCAGATGGTAGATTGGTAACGGCTATAGTCGTCACCCCTGCCATTTCAGTGGCTGAGGCTACCTGATAAGGATCAGGATATAAATCCAAATGACAATGAGTATCATACATCATAATGTGTCTAGCCCAGCCCACAGTTTAATACGAGCTTCTGCTTTATCAGAGATAATTTGCGTCATTTCCTCCAGGCCCGACTGGATAACTTGCTGGGCTACTTTCTGATTGGTTATAGGGAGATTCATTCTCTCCACAATTGATTGAGATGTGCGGCTATCATAAACTGCGCCATATACCCAAGATAATATGGCCCTCAAATCAACCGCCACATCTTCTGATAAGCCAAGTTCTCCGCCCCATACATCAAAGCCATAATCTGTTCCTTCATCTAAACCAATTTGGTGTAAAGAGGCTCGACGGATGAGGCAGGGAATGCAGTATCCACAATGCATCACATCGCGTCTATACCAGCCTTGTCGTCTGGTAGGATGTGCGCATGAAATTGAGAGGGGAGCAAGTTCTTGTACCAAATTCTTATTCAATGCCTGTGTCAACACTTCTCCTTTGGATTTGTTTACCAATGGATTGCGAATTTCATTTGGAATGCCAAGCTGTCCTACAACGCTTTGGAATTTGTCCAAGAAAACCGGGTGGGTTGTTTTTGTGCTACACGACCCCATACGAGCATCTGTGAGTGGAGGATTGAAGGCAATAAAGCCATTTTCAGGCACTAATAACGGAACAGTAGTTTCGGTACTATGTTGCTTGGCTACGTAAAGGCCCAGAGCTAGAAATATAATGGAACGACTACGAAAGGTTGTTTCTTTGATGTGTGGGTTTTGCACCCTCCCAAAAACGCCTTGACTACCATAAATGTTGGAGACACTACCAACTCTCGCCTGGATCAGGTTGATGCGCCAGGGATATTCTCGTTGCAATTGATTCACCAAGTTTGTCTGTGCTTTTTTTGCAGTAGAACCGAGATCGTAATGGCTGACTAAGGTTATAGGTGCGTCTTGTTCTTCAAGTAAATCAATTGTACCAACAAGTGAATCTAGCCCACCTGAAAACAAACAGACGGTAGAGGCGGATCGTAAGGGTTTGTTTTTTAGCCGACGCTCTCTGTAATGATATATTGGCACCTGCCGACCGTTAAATATAAATTGCCATCTGTCGCCAGTTAAGAATTGCAAGGCATCAGCTAATGGTTCGGAGACGCTATCCCAAAGCTGCGGATTGGCTACCGGAATTGAGAGAGACAAATCACGAGTCCAATTATCAGAGAAGCTGCTTCTCGGAACAAGTTGATCAACAAGATAAACGATGCCAGCTACGACTAATAAATCGGCTTCAATTCCCTCTGGTGCATTAAAAAAACGGTGAAACTCATCGAAGGGCAGATAAAGATATTGGCGTACGTCAAGTTCAGGAATGGTCACTTCAAAAACGGCCGTCCCATTTGGTAGTAGCTGTTCTTCAGGTGGTAGTATCGTGATGTGAATATCCATCATCCTTCCCCAAATACGCGCCAGACGCTAGTATGAATTTCTTCAGCCATTTGCAAGCCCTCTCGGCTTCTCCATTTAACCTGAGTCAGATCACGACCATGTAATTTGGCACGAATCGTATCAAATATATAGTCCTTGATATCTCGAAGTAGGCGATTCGCTTGCTTGACACCTCCTGCAGCTTTTAAGAGGCGCTCAGAAAAATCACGCTTGAATTTTTTGTAGACGAAATGTCCAAACAACCTTTCCATATTTTCGCTGATCGTATCAATGGCAGCTATGCGGGTGAGCGCGTCATCAAGTTCTTCATAGGTATCGTGCTGGCCAATGATTTCTTCTTGAAAATCATCAAAAGCACCCCGCACCAACTCATCATCCAAACTGCTACCATCACCAGTCAGAAAATTCTTGATACCCTGCATAACTTCAGAAGCGGAACGGCCAATCAAGTGGCCAAGCCCAACATCCTCTAAAGTAGAGCCTAAACCTTCGCTGCGAATACCTGATAGCAGTCCACCAAATCTGGCCCCAGCTTGATTAGCCACGGGAGATTGTTGAGCCGCAGCTCTGGCACCACCATGCGCTTGAACGTACTCACCTGTTACTTTTCCCAATTGCTTTGGTGTTGACACACCCGACCCGCCCCAAGCAGTGACTTCCCGTTTGGCATCGGGCCAATTACCAGTTTTGGGCAAGCTGTAACCAGTGGATGTTCCCATAAGTTAGCCTTCCTCCTGCAACGAACGTAACTGTTCTTGCGCGACTCGGGCAATGGCATCTCGGTTTCCGCGTGCCCATTTTTGCAACAGCGCAACCGCACCATCTTTAACCCGTGGTGTTTCGGTAGCGATCGCTCTTATTTTTGCAGGAGTTGCGCGAGGCAAACTGCTGGCCGGTATGCTATCTAAACAACTAATCAAACGTTCTGGAGCAGTCGGGATCACTGATATGAGGTTATCCCAAACCCAAATGAGGTTTCTCTTATCTTCAGCACGTTTTAGCTTTTCTTCTAATTCATCAAGGAGAATGTTTTGGTCATCAGTTAATAGTTGTTGGACTTGGGTTTTGAGTTCTTCAGGGAAGATGCCATCTGCGTCTAGTTCCAGCAACCCAAGAATTACTTGGCGCATGTATCTGGGAATGGCGGACACGCCGGATAAAATACCTTCAACTCGATCCCGCGTTATCCAAAAATAGCTCCGTAAATCCACACCCAATAACGATGGAGACATGGTTAACCAACGTCGAATGCTAGGGTAATTCCAGGTTGAACCATTCTCAACCGTTTCTGGGACATCGGCCTCTTGATCCTGCGCCCATCCTTCAAGAACACTGATTTCCTGGGGAAGACCATTTTGTGAGGCTTGCCATTTGTATAGCTGGCCGAATAAGCGCGGCCGGAGATACTGTAACAGCATGAGTTTGACAAGAATTTGGTCCGAAAGGTTTTCTAGATGCGCGGCCTCAGCTAACTTTCGGCGCAAGATAAGGGCGTTTAGTAAACGTTTGGTTTGACGAGGGTTTCCTTTCAAGAAATCACTGAGAGTGGGGGCGATGACGCTACACCAATTTAATTCTTCTAAAAGCTTTCCTGGCAATTCTATGGTGTTACTATCAGCAATTTCCTGAATTTGCTGGAGGTCAAAAATGCCAGTTATGTCCTGAGATCGTGAAGTTTTGAAGGCTTGATGAACAACTGCAAAATGCTCTCCGAGATGTTGCTTGCAGAAAAGCAAGCTCATATAAGTTTCTATCTCACTTTGGGATAATCGTGGTAAATAATAAGGCACTTGGATCAGTTTTTCGAGATAGTCTGTTACTAAGTCTGCCTGACGTTCTGTAGTTGGTATGTCCTGAGTAACATCTTCAGTTTCATATCGTTTTGCAATGGCGTGGCGAACAATGCGCTCATCGGCACCAATGACAAAAGCAACATGGGGAACTGTAAGAAAGAGCTTAATCGCCTCTAAAGTTTCTACCAAGCGCTTAGGCTCACATCGATCCAGGTCATCAACCAAGATGACTACTGCCTCAAGATTAGTTTCAGTAATTAAATCGTTAAAGTCTTTGCGGAATTGCCGAACCCCTAGCATAGCTTGATTGGCTGGATTACTTTTCATCAATTCAGTTAACTCGATATCTGCGATATCTTCTACTAATTGTTCCTGAGCTTCAGATGGGGGAGGTGCGGGCTGTGGCTGAGGTAACATTGGTGGTGTTACCGGAGTGCCAGATTGTGCAGCAATCCAAGCCGTTAAAAATGGAACTGCAACCTGGTAACCCGTATTGGCCAGCCGTAACCAATCAACTTTCTTAATCAATCTTTTGACGCGGTTTTTGATTTCTGGGCCTAATCTTCTATGTTCAGCCAACTCGATTAGTATTGAGTAGATTAGGGCGGATTTGGCATCATCATACCCTTCAAACTGCCAGCCATTGAAATAAATCGTGGCAACCTGGTTGTTGTCTTGCAAACTATGTTCCAGCATTTTCATGACACTGGATTTGCCGCTGCCCCAGTCACCAAAAACACCAACAGTAACAGGCAAAAGCAATTTGTCTGTAACAACAGATAGAATCAGGTCAGTGTGAACCTGAAAACCCAGGAGATCAGTGTTTGTTTCGTTATCTGCCCACATTTTGAATTTCCAATCCGAGACAGCAAAGCTGCCGAAGCTCTTCAGAAAAGATGATTTATTTCGGTATATTTATACCGGTTGTCGGGATAAATATACTCTAGAGTGAAAAATAAAGATGAGTAAGATCATGACTCGATGCACAAATAACAAGTCGGCTGTGGATAACGGCCCGACGGTCATGAAATTGTCTGGGCAACTGGACGCCAGGCGGTTAACAAGTCATGTATATGATACCGTAAGGCAGGGCGAGTACAAAACTAAACGCCGTGCCAGCAGCTTCCATTGCGTCCGCAAAAATTAACCCCCCAGACCCCGTAACCTGAATCAATTTGTTGTTGCCCTTTCCCCATGGCGGGTGGTCGCCTGCTGCCTGTTAGCCGCGGCCTGCATCTGGATTGGGCGCAACAGTAAGGTGAATGTATGAAGCGTATCAGGCCAATCTTTATTTTCCCCCTTATGCTGGCCACGGCCGTACTGCTTGCCGCCTGTGGCGGTTCGAGCGAGCCTGTTTCCCCAGATTGCACCAGCGATGGTATCGCCATCATCCCCACGGCCACCCGGCAAACAGACCCGGACTTATTCAGCCCACCATCGCCGCCTGACGGCGGGGATGGTGCGGATTACTGCCCCACACCCATTCCGGCCGAAACACCGGCCGAAGATTTCCCCGAACAATTCATCACCACCGAAGTCGTCAATCTTTCCCTGGATGTGGCCAACCAGGATTTAGCAGCCACGGCAGTCGGCGATGACATGCTGGCCGCTGCCTGGCTCGGCGACGGCGATATTTACGTCGCCCTGTCACGCGGCGGCAACCATTTTCAGGTGCGCCGGGTGGACAATGGTAACAGCGTTTCCCTCGCCTTTAGCCGTGCTAACCGGCTGCATGTGGCCTATGAACAGGACGGCCGTATTCTCTACCGCGCCGCCGACCAGGGTACACACCCGGCCGACGTGACCCCTCTTATCGTGGAAGATGTCCTGCACCCGGTGACAAACGGCCGTACTCCGCAAGTCGTTGTCGATGAACTCAACTGGGCCCACGTCCTGTATGAGCAGGATGGCAGCATCTTCAAGGCCAAGCATCTATCCAACGAAACCTGGCTGACGCAGTTCGTTGCCTACGGCACCAATCCGGCCGCCATCCCCTTCTACAATGAGAAAGAGCTGGTCTTGTGGGGCATGCCCACCGGCACCTACTGGTTCGGCATCATCATGGCCGCGCCGTATAACGGTGAGGTCCGCGTCTTTCGTTATCTCTCTTGGTTCAACGCCTGGGAGCAGGTGACCGCCTTTCCCATTCCTCCCGGCGAAGAGTTGATCGGTTCCGTGGGCCTGGATTTTCTGGCCGTTAGCGAAGAAGAAGCCTGGGCCTATGCTTCCTGGGTGACGAAACGGCCGTTTCCGGAGCCGCCACTGCCGCCCTATGCCCAACCTGTCTTTGAAGCTGCAAACCCGCTGTTTCCCAATCAGATTGCCAACCCGCATCATATCTACGAAGGGCTGAATGCCGTCCGCTGGCGCAGCCAGGAGACGCCCTTTGACGCCGGTCTGCGGCAAACAATTGACGTGCCGGATGGCAGCGGCGCCATCACAGTTGAAGCCTGGGGATTGGTTGAGGCGGCCGACAGCACCGAGATGGCCTTGCGCATCGGCATTGACCCCACCGGCAGCGACAACCCGGACAGCCCGGAGGTGGTCTGGTCCGCAGCGTCCGCGCCGACCGACTTCACCCAATTTAGCGTCACTGCGCCGGCGCAGGGCAGTACGGCAACGGTATTCCTACGGGGTACGCTCAACGGCCGGGATATGTCTGGCACTGCCGTTTGGGATGCCGTCACCATTCACCCTTCGGCAGGCTCAGGGTTAAGCGGCGTGAACCTGGATTTTGAAGCGCCCTTCATCACCCAAAACTCCATCACCGTACCTGACGGCTGGACAGCCTGGTATCAGGACAGCGGCTATGCGCCGACAGACGGCCGTGATGTGTATACCGTTTACGCCGCCTGGTCGGACAGCGGTGGCTACCCCTGGAGCAGTCCCGCAGTGGTTACGGCCAACCGTGATTTGAGCGGCGGCACTACCGGCGCAATCCGGTCAGACGTGACGCCCATCATCTCGCTGGCCACCGAGCCGCCCTCGGTCAGCTTCTTCTATATCTATGAGACCGGCGACCCGCCGCCAGACACGACCTTTCTGCGCTTTGGACGGCCGTATCAGACCCAATGCGAGCTGGGCACAACCAACTGCACTGACACCCCCGGCCTGCCGCTGCTGCCGCGTAACGTCGTGCGGCCCAGTACCCGGTTGCTGGCCGCCTCAGATCCATTCAATGCCGACCGCGCCATCCTGGTCTGGGATTCTCTGCAAACGGACATTGTGAGCAAAGACGTGTATGCCACCTACGTCGTGCTCAGATAGAGGAATTTATCTATGAAAAAGCAACCGCTCATGCGCAATCTCATCCTGGTTCTGCTGCCGCTTCTAGCCATTGCCCTGGCTGCGCAGGCCCAGGAGCAGCCCAATTCAGATGGCTTGATCATCGTCGGCCCCGGCCAACGCTACACCGAAACCATTCCCGTCATTGACATCCAGGCCCTTGATTATCAACCAGGAGCGCTGCCAACCAGTTACCCGGTTAATCATTCACAATTCACCATTCAAACTTCACCATTAACTCGGGGTGGGGGGAGTGACCCCAACAATCCGTATGCTGTTATTCGCAAAACCGGCCCTGCCTTCATGCAGCCCGGAAGCACGGCGCGGTATGAAATCACCCTGAACAACTACGAAAGCATCACCCGCTCGGTTCAATTGGTAGACACGTTGCCGCCCGGCCTGGCCTACGTTCCTGATTCCGCCAATGGCCTGGTCTACGATGCAAGTACCCGCACCCTGAGCTGGCAGAGCGAACTGGCGCCCGGAAATCTGGACTACATTATCGAAGAACATAGTCCGGCGCTGCCCTACCTGGACCTGGCCGCGTTCGGCGCGGTCAACCTGTGCGATGATTTCATTGCCAATGGGGAAGCCTGCGACGACGTCAGCGTGACTTTCAATCTGGGTGTCAATGGGTACACCACAAATTTATACGGCGAAGTGCTGAGCCAGCTAACGGTCTCCGCGAATGGCCTGATTCTTGCTCCGGAAACGGCCGTTTCCAGCCCGCACAATCATAACCAATGGTTGCCGGATGCCGCCACACCGGGATTCGTTTTAGCTGGTCTGTGGCGTGATACGGAAATGGGCGATGCTGAGACGCAAAACGGCCGTTTCCACGCGGCCATTATCAGCGGCCTGGTCGAAGGGCATGACGTTTTCTACGCCCAGTGGCACGACGCACCTCAGTCAGGAGATCCTGACCTCACCGCCCGTCACGCCATCGCCCTGCTGCTCAACGGCGATGGCAGCCAGGCCGGCCACGTGTTTTTCATCTACGACAACATTTCTAATCCGGCCCAACTGGTGGCCCAAGGCTACACCATTGGCGTCGCCGATAAGCTGGGCGCTCGCGGCGTAACCTATGCCTACGCGCCTTGCTGCGGCGATGACCAGCCGCCGCAGGGCTACCCACCAGCGGCGGAGACGACGCTGCATTTGCGGCCGGTGCTGTTTGGCGTGGAAAACGGCTACAGCCGCACCTTCAGCTACGAGGCGGTGGTTAACGCACCAGTGCCGGAGACGATAGCCAGCACGGCTGTTGTTACCAGCAGTTCCCCGGATCCGGCGCTGGCTACCGCCTGGTCTACCCATTACCTCTATGTGCGCTGGCAAACCTATCTGCCGCTGGCCATTGGCGGAGACGAGTGAGGGTACCATCATGAGCAACCGTGTTTGGCTGCGTCGCGTGCTGTTGGGCAGTCTGTTTCTGGTGGCTACGCTGGGCTGCGGCGTGATCGGCTTCATTGAGAACCCGGCCGCGCTGACCGGTCCGGCATACTGGGCGGCTGAGACCGGCACGGCCGTGCCCACCGTCACCGTCTTTCTGGGCACCTCGACGCCTGTCTATGCCGACACGCCCGTGCCCAACCTGATCACTACCACGCCGGAGTGGACGACGGTGACGCCGGTCTTCCTGAGTACGCCCACGCCGTACTGGGTAACAACAACGCCTGCTTACGTGACAGAAACTCCTGAAGCTCCCGTGACGACCACGCCGGGCCTGCCCATGATTGGCTACACCACGCCGGAGCCGCTGGAGACGCCCTATTACCGCATCGGCACCTTTTATCTGAACAGCGATGTGTATGTGGGTGGACCCAATGGCCTGGTTTTTCGCATCACAGGCCACGAGACGCAGCCCAGTCCCAATAACGAGGAGGCCACCTATCACTACATCACCATCCTCGTGACCAATTACACCAGCGAGGAGCGCATTGTGCCCGTCTCCGACGTTTTCTTCATTCGCCGTGTCCAGCGGGACGAGGCGCTATTAGCCGGGCGCTGGGTGCCGCAAAATGAACCGCTCATTGCCCGCAGCCTGCCTGCGTATGAGACGCAGCAGCTAACGCCAATACCGCCCGACAGCCAGCGAGAATTCGTGCTTGGCTTCGTGGTTCCCAACGGCGACGTGCGCGAGCTGGGCCTGATCACCGACTGGAACCGGCCAGTGGAAGGGGGGCTGCCCATCTGGTTCTACCTGGAGGACGATCCGCTGGGACCGTTTACCGACGCCTTTCAGCCGCCGCCACCGACTCCCATTGTGCTGGATGATGGCGGCACCCAATCCGGTGGTGGCGAGCCGGGCAGCGGTGATGGCCTGTGGCCGACGACCGGCATCATCACCCGCGGCTTTGGCTGCCACGAATTGTATACCGGCATTGACGGCACCGGCTTCGGCTGCCCGCCTGAACGCCAGTGGTTCCACAACGGGGTGGACATTGCCAATGCCCAGGGCACGCTGATCTGGTCGCCGGTGGACGGCGCCATGGTTTTTGCCGGTCCCAACAGCACCGGCCCGGACTGTTCCGACATTCCCGGCTCGCAGCCGCCCCATGAAGGACTGGGTAACTATCAGCGTGTGAGCGGCGGTGGCACGCTGCATTACTTTGGCCACCTCAGCAATTTCCTGGTGACATCTGGCCCCGTTAGCGCCGGGCAAAACGTGGCCGAGATGGGTTCCACCGGCTGCAGCACGGGCAGCCATTTGCATTGGATTGTGTATCAGAACGGCAACCTGATAGACCCGGCGCAGTGGGCCGGACCGGGACCGAATCCCTAAGCAGGAGACATGATGGCAAACAAGAAAGCACTGCAACTGATTGAACTTGGCCTGCACCCTGTCCTGTTGGGCCGCGACGGCGATGAGCTGAAACGGCCGTTACTGAAAGGATGGCAAACGGCCGTCTACACACCGGCAGACGTGGCGCGTTGGCCGACCCGAAATAATGTGGGCATTCGCTGCGGCCTACAGCGGGACGGCCGTGCCCTCATCGTCTTCGATTTTGACGAAGAAGCCCGGCGGGTTTTCCCTGCCTGGAGCGGTCAGGTAAACGGTGGAGGCGCATCGCTCGAACTGCGCCAGCCTCTGGTCATCGTCACCAGCGGCCGCGGCTGCCATGTGTACTTCTACACCACAGAAGCGCATCCCGGCCGCACCTTGGCCGGACGTTACGCTCCGGTTGAAGACGCGGCCAACGGCCGTAAGCGATTGGTCAAATTCATTGAGACCTTGGGCGCCGGTCGCCAGGTCGTGACTGCCGGCAGCCGTCATCCCAATGGCCAACGCTACCGATTTAGCCGGGGAATTCGCTACGAGGATATCCCCACGCTGACCGCAGCGCAGTACCAGGCGTTGGTCGCTCTCAGCAAATCGTTTGATGAACGACCGACCAGGCCGGAGCGTGCCTATCCTGTGCAGCTAAACGGTTCCTTCAAAGCGAACCACGACTGCCTGGACTATGCGCGGCGTCATATCGGCGCAGCCGAACAGGTGGAACGCAATGGCGACATCCGCTTTCTGGGACAGGGCGGGCTGCTGGTGACGGCCGACGGCCGTGGCTGGTATTCGTTCAGCGACGAAACGGGCGGCGGCCTGCCGGAGCTGATTGCCTGGCATCAATCCCTGGCAGGGGAGGGGATATGTTAGAAGCTATTCTGCTCGTTTGTTTATGCGCCATTCTGGCCATCCTTTTCTGGCCGCGGCGCAGCCCGTATGTACGCGACGTGACCAGCAATCGTAATGGACAGCCCTGGTGGCGTGACAAAGAGCCATATTGAGAAGGGGAATGCGTGTGATGAAACGTAAACGACATGGTTGGATGATGCTGCTCCTGGCAAGCTGGCTGATTGTGTGGACAGAGGTCGCTGTGGCGCAGGCGTCTGGGACGTTGGAACTGCGCATTCGCCTGCGCGCCAGTGACGGCACGGCCGTTATCGGCGAGACTGTCATTCTGGAGCGCCTGCCGGACGAAGAGCCGATTGCCCCGGATTGTGTGACCAACAACAATGGCGAATGCACCTGGATTGTAGGGCGCGGACTGTACCAGGTGCTGTTTACGCGGCCGTTGGACAACATCTCGGCGCTGGCTGTGGCCGAGGGCGGCCTGCGCGGTTTTGGCGTGACCGTTGGAGATAGCCCTATTACCTATCACTTCACCTTCCACGGCGACGGCCGTGTCTACTTCGATGCTGCCCCGGAAGCGGCCGTACCATCTCCGATCATCCCTGTGGGTGAAACCTTGCATGGCGGTGCCGCGCCCACGCCGGTACCAACATCGGAACAACGTATTGACGTTACGCCAACACGTCTCCCTGAGCAGGCGGATGCTGAAAAGCCAGATGTAAATTCAACCTCTGGCAGCCCCTGGCGTTTCCTTCTGTTTATCGGCGGGGGTCTCATGATTGGCGGCGGCTTACACCTGTGGTCGCGTAAGCGGCAGTCACCCAAGCGCAAATTGGAGGACGCTGATGCTTGATCCCGGCCGTTACTTCGCGGAAGCGATCTACTTCCTGCAATACACCTTGGCCCAGATATTGTGGGCTATCAATCGGGCGACGCTCTCCATTGCCGTCATTGCCGAGAGCATCAACAGCTGGGTGACGGACAACGTTGGCTACTTTGTGGAACTGCTGGTTAATGCCCTGTCGGCGCCGCTGGGTGGTATGTTCATCCTGGCCCTGACCGCCCTGGGTTTCTGGTATGCCCTGAACAACATCGTGCCCACCAACCGCTGGGTCGATCCGTCCAAGCTGTTCACCTACGGCCTGATCGCTTTCTTTTTCTTTTCTTCACCGATCGTGGTCATCGACATGATGGAGGATGTGCGCACGGCGCTAAACGCCGGCATCGACACTGCTCTGATCGACGGGGCCGCCGGTGACATCTTCGATACCAGCATGGACGGCACCGATGTCGGGCTGCCAGCAGCAATCCCTGATGTAAACAGCGATGGGGCGGTGGGCAGCTTTGACCTGGTTTCAGCCTTCATGCTGGTGGCCAACATGGATGAGCTGGACAGTAGCGAATTCCCCGTCGATTTTGAAGCCGCCTACTATCCTTTTGGCGATCCGTCTGGCATTGACCTCAGCGATGAGGCCGACCAGGAGCTGGCCAAAGCGCTGGCCAGTGATGGAATTGAACGGCTGTTCTTTGCTTTGGTCGCCGTCCCCACGGCCATCGCCGAACATTTCCTGCGCCTGGCGCTGACCGGCGTGGCCATGTTCCTGTATGCTGGCGTGCCTTTTGCCATGCTGTTTGCTTTTTTCATCTACACCCAGGCATTTCTGGGTGCGTATCTGCGGCAGTTTATCAACCTGCTCATCGAGACGCTGATGAGCGTCATCATCGTGGCCATCATGATTGGCTTGCTGGCAGCTGCTGCCCAGCAGGGGATTGGTCTCTACATCGGGGCCAGCATTATTACCCTCATTGTGCTGTTGTGGCGCATCAAGAGCGCCCTGAAGCTGGCGGCTGCTGCCTTTGATCTCTTCGGTGGTAGCGTCATCACCGGCGGCGTCGGCGGTATGGAAGTGGCCCGCATGGGACGCCAGGCCGTCACCGGCACAGCCATGTTAGCTGGCGCGGCGCTAACGGGTGGGGCCACAGTGGCGGCTGGTGGCGCGGTACTGGCCACAGCCGCAGCCCTGCAGGCCGACGGCCGCAACGATGGCGCGTATATGGGTACGGATCCCAATAAGACCGACGGCCGGGTGCGGCAGCTGAAGACGATTGCCGGTTATGCCCTGGGGCGTTCTGAGACCGCCCGCAGTCTGATTGAAGGCTCTCACGAAGCCCGTACCCTGGTGCGCAATTTCCGCGACGGCGACGTGCAGCCGCATGACCCAGACATGCTGGATTACCTGCGCGCCGGTTCTTCCATGTCCGGCTTTGGCTCCAGCCCCTGGCTGGCCATGCGCTTCTCACCGTCGCTGCGTGCCGCATACGATGAAATTGGCGGCCGCCGCTACGGCAACGGGGCGCGGGATGCGGCCTTTGATGGCGATGGCGAGCCGGTGGATCTGCCGGGCCCGTTGCCGGCCAATGACGTGGCGAGAGAAGGTGGGCAAAACGGCCGTTCCGCGCGTCATGGCGCCAGTCGGCCTCCAGCCGACAACGACATTAACGACCTCTGGCGTGAAGAACCGGCCACACAGCGGCAGTTGGCCTATTTGCAGCAGCTGGGCGTCGAACCGGAAGCAGACCCTTCGACACGCTCAGGGCAGGGCCTAACGCGCGGTCAAGCCAGCGATCTCATCGGACAGGCCCGGCAAACCCAACGGTCACAGTCAGAGACAACCGCTAACGGCGCCGCCAACGGGCAATCGCCGCGAGGTCGCACGCTTGCGCCCAACGATGCTCTAGCCAACCGGTTCGCCAGCCTGGAACAGGC
>WBZL01002428.1_pt1 | contig 18177 bp, 20 predicted proteins | sample 5204291 | NCBI WGS metagenome assembly WBZL01 (sample SAMN12344345, study PRJNA552823) | activated sludge metagenome | biome: Activated sludge suspended growth; feature: Nitrification reactor; material: Wastewater; isolation source: activated sludge from nitrification reactor of wastewater...
GCGTCATGTCCTAAATTGGGTAAAAAATTCTCCTACGTTTTCATTGGGAAGGTTGGATTACGATTATCAACATGAGCCTATTTTGTTTACTTGGATCAAGAAGCATAAAAAAATAATGGGCGGGCAGTTTAAATCCAGTGTTTGGAATATTGATAAACCTGTGGCAAATAAAGAACATCCGACTATGAAGCCTGTGGAGTTGTATGTTAATGCCCTGCTCAATCATACTGACATTAACGATATTCTTTACGAGCCTTTTGGCGGAAGCGGTACAGGCATGGTTGCGGCGCAAAATACAGGGCGAGCGTGCCGCATGGTTGAGTTGACTCCGAGTTATTGCGCCGTCATCTTGGAGCGCATGAGTACGGCGTTTCCAGAACTGGAAATCAAGAAACTATAGCCCCTGAATCTGTGAGAAATCTGAGACAATGACTGTTACCGACAAACAGAAAGCCAACCTCAAGCCGTTCGTCAAAGGCTACGACCCGCGCCGCGCCGTTGCCCGCGTGCCGAAAACCTCCGTCAAAGCGCGGGAGTTATTTCGGCGCATCGGCGCGGAACTCATGCGGATCAAGGAGCGCAATGAAGCGGGCGAGACCGTCGAGTATGACATCACGCGCATCGAGGCGGCGATCCGCATGAAATTCAGCAGTAAAGCCCCGAAGGACTTTGAGACGATCTTGAAAGCGTTATACCCCGGTCTGTTGAAGGATGAAATCGACCAGCAAAGCGTGGTCAAGCAGGAAGTGGTGTTTAGGGTGGTTCGCAAAAAAAGAGAGAAGCCAAACTCAACTGAAAAGCAAGTAGATGACATCGAATGATTTTGATGATGATGGACATCTCGAGTCCATCATTGGCATAGACAGCGAGGTGCTTGACGTTCATTTGAACGAGTTGCATGCCAAGCAGGATCAGATTGTTCGTTCCTCAGCGAAACGAAAGATCATCAAGGCGGGGCGGCGTAGTGGCAAGACCACGTTGGCGGCGGACATGTCCGTGGAAGCGTTTCTTGACGGCAAGCGCGTGTTGTATGCCGTGCCAACGGGCGATCAGTTGACGAAATGGTGGTACGAGATCAAGACCGCGCTTCGCGAAGCCATTGAAGCGAAAAAGGTGCGGGTCAGTGAACAGCAAAAGATCATTGAACGTGTCGGAACTGAAAATAGGATCAGGGGCAAAACAGCGTGGAACGCGCAAACCTTGCGCGGCGATTTTGCCGACTTTTTGATCTTGGACGAAGTCCAGTCCATGACCGAGGACACATGGAACGAGGTTGGCGCTCCCATGTTGTTGGACAACGACGGCGATGCGATCTTCATCTTCACCCCCCCGAGTTTGACCAGCCGCAACCGCAATCGGGGGCGGAACAAGATGTGGGTCAATGACTTTTTGAGTAAGCACGCCAATGATCCGACAGGTCGTTGGGAAGTGTTCTCGTTCACTTCATTTGACAATCCGTATATCAGCCGCGATGCCTTGTCTGAAATCTCGAAGGATATGACCCCGTTGGCGTATCGTCAGGAAATCATGGCGGAGATTGTCAGGGACGCCCCTGGCGCGTTATGGAGTCGCGAGGTCATTGAGAGAAATCGAATCAATAAGACGCAAGCCCCAGCGCGTGACGACTACGACTATGTTGTTGTTGCGGTTGACCCAGCGGCAACTGCGTATGGCGATGAAACGGGCATTGTTGTCTGCGCGAGAAAAGACGATCAGTTATATGTTCTTGATGACCTGAGTTTGCAGGGAACGCCAGAGTCATGGGCAACGGTCGTCGCTAGCGCGTATGACGACTATAAGGCGAACTTCGTGGTAGCCGAGACAAACCAAGGTGGCGAGATGGTCACAAGCGTTTTGAAGCAAGCCCATGATAAAATACCCGTTGTCACCGTGCGTGCCTCGCGTGGCAAACGCACACGCGCCGAGCCTGTTAGTGTAGAATATGCCAAAGATCGAATCCACCATGTGGGGTACTTCCCCGACTTGGAAGATGAAATGTGTTTATGGCTACCGGGTGATAGCTCGCCAGATCATTTGGACGCGATGGTGTGGGGCATGACGTATTTGATGGCTGGCGGTATGCCGCAGGTGTTTTAGGAGATAAGAGCGTATGTCCTCATTGAGTTGGCGCGAACGGGTACAGGTTGCGGTTTCTGCCTTGTTGCGCGGTCAGGATTACATTGGCAATCAAACCATAGAGGCGTTGAAAGCCTCTGGTGGAAAAGTCTCGTCCACTCAATTCGTGAACTATGACAAGGCGAAGTCGCCCGAGACGCGGCTTGAGCCGTTGATCAAGAATGGTTGGCGGCGCAATGAATTGATCTTCGCCTGTGTTTCCAAAAAGGCTAACACGGCTAGCCAGATTCGCTTGATGGTGGTGGGGAAGAAAGATAAAACCGAGATCGAGAATCATCCGCTTCGAAAATTGATCGCACGTCCGAACAGGTTTATGACCGAGGCGGACTTTTTTGCATCCATCGTCATCATGCAGGACTTTGCTGGCGCGGCGTATTTTGAAAAGGTCAGGTCAGGCTCAGGTCGCACGGTCGAGTTGTGGCCGATACGCCCTGATTGGATGAAAGCCTATTTGGGGTCTGACGGGATGCAACAGGGCTGGCTCTATACTCCCCCGGGTAAGACGACGCATGTGTTTGAAATGGAGGACGTGATCGCGTTCCGCACCTATGACCCGTTGAATGAGTATTTCGGTTACCCGCCTGTGGCAGTGGCGGCGCGGGTGGGTGATCTGGATAACTCGGTTACGGATTACATTCGTTTGGTGTTCGAGAAAGGCGGGGTTCCGCCCGGTATCCTATCTTCCACCCAGCCCATCACCGAAGCCATTGCAGACCGTATCCGTGCCATTTGGCGTGAAAAATATGGTGGATACGCTAATTGGGATGCGCCTGTTGTCTTGGGGCATGATACGCGGTATCAGAACACGGGCTTGACGTTCGAGCAAATGGGTTTGCAGTTCTTGGATGAACGCGCGGAAGTGCGTATCTGTATGACGCTGAAAGTCCCGCCCACGGTCATCAACTCAAAGATCGGATTGGAACGCGCTGTTGAAAGTAACGTCAAGGAAACCCAGCGGAATTGGTGGGACAATGATTTGTCACCGATCTATAAGTCGTATGCCGATGTTATACGCAACGAACTGCTTGCTTTGGAGTACCCCGATGGTCTTGACCTGAAATGGGACTTTAGCGATGTCCCAGCGCTTCAAGAAGATCGTGATAAAACACGGCAATTGGCATTGGACGCTCTGCGCTCAGGCGGCATCACCCGTAATCAGTTTTTTGCGGAATGGGGTTTGCCCGATCTTGGTCCGCGCGGTGAAGTGTTCCTGATGTCGGCTATGACGATTGAAGTGCCAGCATCAAAGATCAAAGAAGATGATGCAACTACGAATCAGGGTAACTCTAACGAGAATGATGAAGATAGTGATGACGACGAGGATAGCGGGGCGGGAAAGGGGTTATCGGCTCCAACGGATTTGAAGGTCAAGTTCCCCAGCGAGAAAGCCAAGGAGATGAGAGCCGTTGAAAAGAAAATCCAAGTCAAACTCTCGTCGTATCTGAAAGGATTGAAGGGTCGCTTGGTTGATTCGGTTCGTGAACTGACCTCGCACCGCGACATCAAGCAGGACGCTACCCAGCAATCGTTCTGGAACGGCGAACGGCAGACTTTGTTCGAGTTGTTGTTTCCGTTGTTCAAAAGCTCCATGACCGATGAAGCGAAAAGCGCGTATGACGAGTTAGCTGGTATCGTTGATGCGGGCGTTGCATGGGACATCGTCAACGATCAAGCGTTGTCGTGGGCGAATACGCAAACGTCTTTGGTGGTATCTCAGATCACCAAAACCAGCATGAATGGTTTCCTGACCGAGTTCGAGCCTTGGGTCAATTCGGGTGAGCCGTTGGACGTGTTGATTGATAGCCTGAGTCAGTATTATGACCCCGTGCGAGCCGAAATGATCGCGGTCACTGAAACGACCCGCGCGTTCGCGCAAGCCAACATCGGGACGTGGAGGCAATTTGAAAGTGTCACGGGGTACGATGTTCTGACCGCCGAGGATGATATAACCTGCCCAATATGTCTTGAAGAACAGGCTCGAAATCCGCACGCGCTGGACGAGCCACCCCCGCCATATCATGTACGTTGTCGGTGTGGTGTGCGTCCGGTGGTGAAGAATGCACCTTCCGATGTTGTTGGTTCATTGCCCGAGATTGAGGCTGTTATGCGCGAGTTGATAGGGCTGCCATGAAAATTCGCATTGAAGGCTTGGAGCGCTTACAAGGCAAGTTTGACGCCTTTAGCGGCGACCTTCCCAAAGAGATGGAGCATATCACCAAGGAAGCGGTGATCTATGTGCATGGGCATTTGCCCAAGTACCCGCCAGCCCCAGCCAATTCGAGTTATCGCAGAACGATGACCCTGTGGCGCACGTTGACGGGAATGGTTGGCTCAGCGCCTGACGCGCTTTCGCGCGTGGAGAAATTGTTTGGCGAGGTGCGCGGCTACATAGGAACAAGGTTGAAGTACGCTCCTTGGGTGATTGATCGTGACAATCAAACCTCTGTGCATAAGGAACATGGTTGGTGGAACTTGCAGGACGAGATCGTCAAGATGAAGGATGGCATAGTGAAGGTGTATCAGAACGGCATAGATCGTTTTGTGCGGAGGAATTTTTCATGAATCCCTTATTGGAGTTCCGAGAGGTGCGCTGTCCGACATGCAATAAGCTTTTGTTCAAGATACGTGGGATTGCCGAGGTCGAGATACTCTGCCCTCGCTGTCATGCCCCGAATAACAGGGTGTTGTACCCTGATATGAAATCAGTCAGGCTCACCCCCGTGATTGACTATGAAAAATCGGGTATAATGCCCAAGATAGCATGAGTGCCGTTGAGCGCCCCGATTGTGGGCGCTCTTTTTATTTTGGAGAATTACATGGAACAAAAGGCGTTTCAAGCCAAAGTCCTAGAAGTGAATGGCAGAACGATCACCGGCATCTCAGCGGTGGCTGGCGTGGTTGATTCGTACAATGACATCATCTTCAAAGGCGCGTTCAAGAAAACCGTCAAGGAACGAGCCTCACGAGTTCGCCATTTATGGATGCACGATTTCATGCAACCGCCAACGGCGAGTATTCAGGAACTCCGTGAAGTTTCACGGGAGGACCTGCCAAAAGATTTACAAGACCAATACCCCGAGGCGACGGCTGGCTTGTTGGTAAAGCGCTTCTATTTGGAAACCTTGCGCGGCGAGGAAATCCTCGCTGGTTTGAAGTCCGATCCCCCTGCGATCAATGAGATGTCCATCGGCTATGATCCCGTTCGTTTTGATTATGCCGAGAACAATGATGACGGTATCCTGATTCGAAACTTGCGCGAGGTGCGTCTGTGGGATACCAGCGATGTAAATTGGGGGGCAAACTCAGCGACGGTGGCGAACTTCAAGACCGTGTTGCCGTTCAAGGACACCGGTTTTGTCGAAGAACTGGAACAGGAATGGAAAGCGCCTGTGTTATCGGACTTTACTGACAATGATTGGGAATCGCTATCCCAGCCCGAGAAATCAAGGATCAGTTCTCATTTTGCCTTATCGAAGAACAGCCCTGCTCAGTGTTTCGAAGATTTGCTTTTACCGCATCATGTCCCCAGCAAAACAGGCGTTGGAAAGAGTCAATGGCTTGGAACAAAATCAGCCATGCAGGAATTGATTTGCGCGACCCATACCCTTGGCTTGAACGAGGAACAAGTTACCGCCGTGCATGCTCATTTATTGGGTCATTATGAACAGTTCAAAAAGGAAGCCCCTGCTTTGCCGGTCTTGCGTTTGATCGCGGCGGTGGGCGATTCGTTGGATATTCCGAGCGTCAAGGTAAATCCTGAAACGCTTGGCTTATTGCAGAAGTTGAATGACCGTTTGAGCGTCGAGCCGTTGTCTGTATCCGATCAGGCGGCACTCACCCTCAGAATTGAACAAGAACGGCTTTTGCGAAACCTTAGCTTGAAGCGTCGTAATGTGCTTCGAGCGCGACTCTAATCAGGAGAAAACATCATGGAATTGAAAGACATCAATGCGCAAATTGACAAGTTGATGGCTGATGCTACCGCTATTGAAAAGCGTTGGGAAGGGAAAGCCGACCCAATGACCAAGGAAGATCAAGATAACCTCTCAGCGATCCTTGGCAAAGTGGATGAATGGCAATCGCAAGCCGATCTCGTTAAGCGCAAGCAAAAGAACGCGTCCTTCATGGACGACCCACAAGCCAAACCGGTCGCAACCTCGGGTCACTGGCGCAACTCAGCGCCGGGCGAAGGTGATACGGATATTGACCCCTTGGCATGGCGTTCGATCAAGTCTCAGGTCGTGCAGGTTGACCCGATCTTTGGCGTGCCCGTGGTGACGGAACGTGAAGTGCGCTACCACGTGCCGTTAGCGGTTCAGGTGAAGGGCTACAATCATGCCTTTGAATCGTATCTGCGCAAGGGCGTGAACGATGTTGGTCCGCAAGACAGAAAGACACTGACCGAGGGCGTGGACTCGGCGGGTGGGTTCCTTGTCCCCGAAGATTATCAGGTCGAGTTGATCAAGAAGATCGCGACCATGGCGACCATCCGTAACCGCGCGCGCGTGGCGACCACAGGGCGTGATCTAGCGAAATGGCCCAAGGTCAACTACACCACGGACGACAAGTACACGTCAGGCGTTCGTTTGACGTGGACGGGCGAAGCCCCGTCCTCTTCGACGGCTCACCGCGTGACAGATCCTCAGTTTGGGTTGTATTCCATCCCGGTGCACACCGCGATGGCTTCATTCCCCATGTCGAACGATTTGATCGAAGACAGCGCGTTCGACATCTTGGGCATTTCATCCGATCTGCTCGCGGAAGCGTTCACCTTGGACGAGAACAACGCCTTCATCAACGGCAGTGGCGTTGGTCGCCCGATGGGCATGTTGACGCAAGTGGACGGCGATGGTCCCGCCTCGGTTGTTTCAGGATCGGGCTCCACATTGACTGCGGACGGCATCATTGATTTGATCTATGCCCTCCCTGCTCAGTATGAAGCCAATGCGGTAACGATCATGTCCAAGGCGACCGAGAAAGTCATCCGCAAGTTGAAGGACTCGCAGAACAACTATCTGTGGCCTGTATGGCCTCAGGTAGGCAACTTCGGCGTGTCCCCTCGTGAACTCTTGGGCTACCCGGTCTTCCGCGACGAGTTTATGCCAGCCATTGCCTCGAACGCGTATCCTGTCATTCATGGCGATCTGCGTGGGTACTTGGTCTTGGATCGTGTTGGTCTTTCGATCCAGCGTTTGACCGATTCAGCGTATGCCGAGTTGAATCTCACTGGTTTGCTGGCGCGTAAACGGGTTGGTGGTCAGACCATCGAGCCGTGGCGCTTGAAGGCGCACAAGATTTCGACCTAATCTAGTAAATTCAGGGGAGGCTTTTCAGCCTCCCCTGAATGAAAGGAAACCATGAATACACTTTTGCAACTCGTCAACCTCTTTCTTTTTACCCCAGCCGCGCGTACCGCAACTGCCAACGGCACAGGCGTGGACTTGCAGGGATACACCAACCCGGGTGGTCGGCAAATGAAAGCGATCCTCACCAACGGCACGACCTCGGGCACGTCACCAACATTGGATGTAAAACTCCAAGACAGTGATGACAATTCGACCTTTGCCGACATCACGGGCGCGACCTTTGCTCAGAAGACGGCGGCTGGAAATGAAGAAATCCAGTTCCGAACGAACAAACGCTATGTCCGCGCAGTGGCGACCATTGGCGGAACAAGCCCGTCATTCACCTTTGCCGTGTTGTTGCTGGTGAACAAACGCGCCGTGTAGGAAGATTGAAGATTTGGTTTCAAATGGGTCATGCTTTGGCATGACCCATTTTATTGATATAATGTGCCATGAATAGCTCTAGGAATGCTCAGGACGCGATTCGCTTGTCTCTCCACACCCAAAACCCAAACCATGCCCAAAGGATTGTTTGGCGCGGTTTGCAAGAGGCAAAACAGATGTCTTTGAACATCTCAGCGGATTTGTTGAAATAATCAATCGAGGAGTGACGGAAGTGAAGAGTTTTTTTTGATATGTGTTAGGTTGTTGAGTGCAACGGCTGTTTTGGTAATTGCCGTGTTTTTGATTTATATTCGTTTTGTCTTTCCTGATGTTACTCAGGTTCGATTCATGTTGACACACTGGAAAGAATATGTATTGTTTGTTTTTTTCCTGTGGTTGTTGTTTGCATCATCTAGGAATATTGAGAAATGATTTGAGATACTGTGAACTTGATAGTCAACCTCGCATGAAACATTATCTTGTCATATAATATGCACAATCAAGTAAGGAGTAGCCATGAGTGATCAAAAACTAGTAACTATCAAGATGAATGATACTGAATCTATGGCAACCAGCCGAGGTCCAGTTTTGTACAAACGCGGTGAGACGTATGATGTGGAGCAATGGATTGCTAGTTCGCTGATCGGTCGCGGCATGGCGGTTCAAGTTTCCGAAGCCGCGACGAGTCCCTCGCCCGAGGCGTTGGTTTTGGATTTGGATGAAATTGCCAAGATGAACATTGGCGAATTGCGCGATGCGGCTCATGGTTTTGGAATTGAGGGATGGGAATCCTTGAAGAAAGAGCCTCTCAAAACTGCCATCACCGAGTATGTTTTGAAAGTTCGGGGCGAGACCAAGCAACCAGCAGATTCGTTTGAACCGATCAATGTTTCTGGCGGAGTACAGCCGCCTGAGTTCAACGCCGAATGACAGCATCGTACACTGATATAACATCCCTCAAGTTGCTGTTTCCCAGCAATGAGTTTGGGACGAAGTATGATCCCTTGTTTGACTACGTCATTGAAGCCGAGTCCAGAAAGATCGACACGCACTTTAGACGCAAGCCCGGCGCGTTCAAAGTGGAAGTAGATACGACTCGATACCTCAACGGCAACGGCAAGACTGAGTTATGGTTTCGAGGATTGAACTCTGAACTTGCGGCTGTTCCGACGACAGTGGCGTGCGCCGAGAGTGGTCAAGTGGACACGATGGCTGGATCAGGCGGGACATATACGACTTGGGCGGCTACTGATTATTACTTGGAACCCGAGAATGCCTTGGAGGACGGTTTGCCGTTCTTGAAAATTTTGGTCAACGTGCAAACTGGCTTGAAGTCTTATTTCCCCCCTTACCCGCGTTCGGTCAAGATCACGGGACGATGGGGATTCTCGACCAGCGTGCCGTCCGAAATCCAGCAAGCTACGCAAATTTTGGCAGTGCGTTTTTTCAAACGAGCGCAACAGGCGTTTGCTGACGCGGGGGCGATCAATGAATTCGTAAAGATGCAATATGTTCGAGAAATTGACCCTGACGTGGTTGCTGTTTTGAAAGCCGATAAGTTCGCCACGAGTTGGATATGAGCATCAAGCCAATCTCAGCGGTATGCACGGTGTTGCAGAAATGGGCTCGTGAGGCGGGAGTAGAGGAAGCGCCCTCTGCCCCTACGGAAGGGAACATTGCTTTCCCGTTTTCGGTTGCGTATTTACGCGCGGCGGACATTTACATTGATGCTGGCCCTGCTGAACGAGATCTGGTTGATTTGTATTTGGACATCCATTTGAATCGTGTAGACCTTCCAACAGATCATGTCAAAATGATGACGATCTATGAAGCCCTGAAACCCAAGTTCAAGAACAGCCCAACCTTGGAAGGTACGGTGGACACATTGAACACAAGCGACGGCGCGGTGGCGCACGTGGAGTACGGTAAGATGCAATTAGGCTCGCAGGAAACTTTGGGCTTGCGCTTCTTGGTTAGGGTAAAGATTTTGGAGCAAGGCTAACGAAATCATGCTATACTAGCCATATAAATAAACAAGAGTGCCAGCGAGCGCCGTGTAACTACACGGTGCTTTTATTTTTTTTGGAGCATGTGCCATGAATGACGAAAAGATAGTTCTTTTGTACACAGGAGAAGGCTCGTCTATTTTGGGAGTCCCCGCTATGGACTTGACGACATCCATGATCTTGGAAACAGGTATGAATGTTGACGAGTTGATTTCAACTGGCTTGTACGCGAAGCCGAAAACCGCCAAGCCCTCTGCTGATAGTCATAAAGCTGACCTTGGCGGCTCAGAGAATAAATAGTAACGGAGTATAGCCATGCCCGGTATAAAAGCCCTGCGCAAGTTACAATTTGGACGAGAATCAACGGCTGGAACCATCGTTCCAGCGACAACGGTTTGGCGTGGAACCGGCGCATTAGAAGACGCGCGCGAAGTCACTTTCCCCCCCGAGGATATTGGCATTTTGTCAGGCACGGACAGGTCGTATGTTTCTTTCATAGAAGGAGCATTGGACTTGGAGTCTGTGCCAATGACGTTTGAACAACTGCCGCATATCCTTGAAATGGGCGTCAAGACAGCCACTCCAACGCAGGATGGAACTGGTTCTGGATATATATATCAATACGACTTCCCCATCGCCGCGCCGACAATCAAAACGTATACCATCGAGGGAGGCGATAACCAGCAAGCGCAAGTTATGGAGTATTGCCATGCAAAGGAATTCACGTTGGAAGGGGCGTCAAAAGAGGCGTGGATGATGTCGGCAAGCATCGTGGGACGACAAGTGGTAAATCAGGCGTTCACTGGAAGTGTTGCCCTGCCGTCTATTGAAGACATGCTGTTTGGAAAGACGAAATTATATATTGACGTGATTGGAGGCTCTTGGGGTGCGACCTTGAAATCGAACACGTTATTATCAGCGTCCTTGAAGTACACGACAGGCATCATTCCGAAGTATACCGCCGATGGCAACCTGTATTTTTCGTTCATCCAATACACCCAGCCCGAGGTGGTTCTTGACATCACTTTCGAGCATGATGGTACGGCGGTTGCTGAACGGGCTTTTTATGAAAGCCAAACAGCGCGGTTGATACGTCTTTTGATCCAAGGCTCCACATTTGCGGTGGCTGGAACGACATATTCTGTAAAAACAGCGATCATTGATCTTGCTGGTAAATGGGAAAAGTTCAACCCATTGGGCGAGAAAGATGGGAATGACATTGTGGAAGCCACGTTCCGCGCTCGTTATAATAGTACTGCCGCGAAGTTCGGAAAGATCATCGTGGTTCCCGCGCTAAGCGCGTTACCGTAACAAAGGAGAACACATGCCAGAGACTCATGAAGCCCTGAAAATCCACTTCCACATGAACGAGGAAGCGATCAACGCTTTGACGTGGGAGGAATATGAGGCATTGGAACTTGCCCAAGACGGGCAGATGAAGTTATATAAGGTGCGTCCCTTATTGGCTCGTTTTATGGTTGACGATTCAGGAACTCCACTGGATCATCAACAAGCCATGAAACTTTTAGGCAAGTTGGCTATGAATCAGATCAAGGACGTGCTTGAAGGGTTTATGAACGCCCTGAAAGAAAAGGCTGTCCCAAAAGAGAACGGGGGCTGATAGACATCGCCTTCCGTTCCAAGTATGGCGATCTGCCAGTCCCCGCATGGATTTCTACTCTTGAAACAGCCTTGGATTGGAAAATACCGCCTTGGGATGTTACTGGCGAACGATTGACTTATTGGAGGCGCATTGTTTGGATAGAAAGGAGAAAGGTATATTCTCAGGCATTAGCCTCGCGTAATCGAAGGCAAATGCAGGAAATGGAGAATGCTCGCTCGAGGCGAAGATAGTCATGGCTGAAAAAGTTGAAGTTGTCATAACAGGCAAAGATGAACTATCCGGTGCGCTCAGCGGAGTGAGCGGCTCGATTCGGGGCTTGGGGACAATTGCCCTTGGTGTTGCGGCTGGCGGATTGGCTGTGTTGGGCGCTGGGGTGGCGGGATTAGGGATGTTTCTCAAAGACTCTGTAAGCGAGGCGATGGACGCGCAAAACGTTCTTGCTCAGTTGAATCAGGTGATCGAATCAACAGGCGGGGCGGCGGGGGTAACGTCTGAGGAAATCCAGAACATGGCTGGCGAGTTGCAAAAAGTTACCCGTTTCTCCGACGAGGCGATTATTGGCGGTCAAAATCTATTGTTGACGTTTACCAATATTGGCAAAGATGTTTTCCCCGAAGCCACCGAGATCATGTTGGATATGTCTCAGGCATTGGGGCAAGACTTGAAGGGAAGTGCTATTCAGTTAGGTAAGGCATTGCAAGACCCGATCATGGGCGTCAATGTTTTGCGTCGTGTTGGCGTAAACTTCACCGAGGAACAGCAGAATGTTATCAAGTCCTTGGTCGAGACAGGGGACTTGATGGGAGCGCAAAAGTTGATCTTGGCGGAGTTATCGAAAGAGTTTGGCGGGTCGGCTAAGGCGGCTGGTGAAACATTTGCAGGACGGCTTGACATTTTGAAGAACCAGTTCAGCGAGATCAAGGAACGTGTTGGAAATGCCTTGCTACCTGTATTGGAAAGGTTCGCCGGCTTCTTGCAGGAAAAGTTAGCAGACCCTCGCGTGGAAGCGTTCTTGAATGCCTTAGTGGAAAGGATTGGACAGTTGGGTTCGCGGCTCAGCGAAATCCTTGATTTTTTTGCTAGCGGTGGGTCTCTGACCGAGTTCTTTGTTCCGCTGGAAGGTGGCACAGATCATATTGCTAACCTGCTGGAAGTGTTTGGCGTTACAGAGGATAAGGCTTCGGAATGGAGTCAGAAAATCGGAGAGGCGTTCCTGTGGCTAAAAGATACATTTGCTACTGTCTCGCAATTCGTTCTTGAAAATTGGGAACCGATCAAGGCGGCTTTGATCGCAATAGGGGCTGTGCTTGCCGCGGCTGGAATAGCAACGGCTATCGGTAGTATTGTGGCGGCTGTAACGGCTCTGGCAAATCCAGTCGGCTTGATCGTTGTGGCGGTTGGCTTACTCGCCGCCGCGTGGACTGGAAATTGGGGAGGAATACGAGACACTTTGATGGAAGCATGGGCAAGCATCCAGCCGGCGATTACTGCCTTGCAGGAATGGCTGGCTGTCAATATCCCTATTGCCCTGCAAGCCCTCAGTGATCTATGGAATAACACCTTATTGCCAGCGATCACGGCTGTTTGGTCTTTCATCCAGACGAACCTAATACCCTTATGGAGCGCAGTAGCAGAATTGGTGGGGTCTGTGGTGAAACTTGCGTTTGATGCGTTCATTGGATACATTCAAAATGTAACGATACCTGTATTGACCAAACTGTGGGAATGGTTCGAGAATAACATTTTGCCGACTATACGGGTTTTGGCCAGTTTCCTCAGTGATCAACTTCAACCTGCTTTTGGAGGAATTGGCGATGCGATCCAAACCGTCATTGGGTTTATACAAGACCTGACCGGCAAGATACAAAACATAAAACTGCCTTGGTTCTTGACCCCCGGCTCCCCTACTCCGTTTGAATTGGGTCTGATTGGAATAACGGATGCGATGAAATCCTTGTCCAATGTTCCAATGCTCGAGAACCTGCAAGGACTATCTGCTCCCTCTATCATTAGTTCCGGAGCCTCTGGATCAATGTCCCCTGTGGGTCAAGGGTCAATGGGTGGCGTTCAACCGATCATGGTAGACCTGAAAATAATGTCGCCTGTGACCATCATGGACGAAGAAAAGGCAAGGTCTGTTTTATTGCCGTTTATTCTCGATGGTATTAGGCAACTTCAAGCCAAAGGGTCACTGACATGACCGATAGGCATTATTATGTAAACAAATATGGAGATGGAAAGAAATACGGAAGTTCAGACATCTCGCAGAATTTGGGCTGGGACGTGTCTTTTGATTGGGACGGGGATGGTGCTTTTGAATCGCAGGAAGCCGATAGGATGGTTGGATTTTCCATCGAGCGCGGAAGGAAAAGACTTTTACTTCCCAACGGACAGGGGTTTGAGGGCGTAAGCACTGGCAAGGCTTCTGTTTTATTATCGAATCACGATGGCAGGTATGATGGATGGAACTCGTCAAGCCCGATCTATCCGAACATGGTGTACGGGAAAGAAGTCAGAATTCGTGTAAAGGATTTGAGTAGCGGTGTTTTGTTCCCGATCATCACTGGCAGGATAACAGATATACGACCTTCGGGATATGTAGTAGACCCTGTTGTTCAATTCGAGATCAGCGACAACCTTGAGTTTTTTAGGAATGTGAATGCTAGGGTAGCCATGCAACAAAACATCGCTCCCGATGATGCGATTGGCATGGTGCTGGACGCTGTTCAGTGGCCGTCTCGGTGGGGTCGTGATATTGCATCGTCGGCTGATGTTATCAGATATTGGTGGTCGTCTGGGAATGGAAGCGCAATGGGCGAACTGGAACGCCTTGCCAATTCGTTCCTTGGGTACTTCTTTGTTTCCCGTGAGGGTCAAGCGTCGTTTGTCAGTAGAACGACTATTGGGTCGACTGTTGAAAATTATGCTCAGTCTGACATTTTGAAAGATATAGGCAATCCCCAGCCCTATGAAATTCGACGTGATATTGTTAGGCTGAAAGTTCACCCTCGTATCTCAGCGGCTACTGGAACGATCTGGCAATTGGTGGAGAGCAAGCCCTATATTGAAAATGGGTCAACGTTGATTTTGTTTGCCAATTATGCGTACAACGGAGATGATGCGCCTGCAATAAATGTTGTTACCCCTGTTGCAACAACGGACTGGCTGGTAAATTCACAGGAGAATGGCGCAGGAACTAACTTGACTGGCGGTTGTGTCATGACGTTTACGGATTTTGGAGATACTGCCAAAATCTCCATTGTCAATAATAGTGGCGTCAATGGATATGTGACCTTGTTGAAGATTCGCGGTGACTCGATCTATGAGCCAAACGTTACTGATGTGACCTACCCTTCCGACCCCCCCGAGAATTCGCGCGAGTTGGTTTTGGATCTGTTTTGGCAACAGGATGTCAATGTTGCCGTAGACCTGTCTAACGTGCTTGGCCCGTTCTATTCGTCCCTGCATCCCATGCCGAACATAAAGATTGAGCATAGACCTGATATTCAGTTTACGCCCGAGTTGTTCGATATTGTTTCTGTTGACATCCCCAAGATAGGGTTGTCTGGATACACCTTTCGCGTGGCTGGAATTGAACATAAAAGTTTGACGGATAATTGTCAGTCTGTTTTGACGCGGTTGTATCTCGAACCTTATGCCAGCGCTGATGATTTTTGGCGATGGGATGACGAATCAGTCTTTGATACTTCGACTATTTTTGGTTGGTAACCATGAGCAAACTTCGTTCTGTTGACCGTATTATCACAGCCGCTGATTATGGCGGTAGTGCGCGCGCGTATATTCGCGCTCAGCAGGAAAAGATTTTCAGGACTCGCGGCGTTTCCGTGTATATACGCGATCTCGACAAACCCGCGACCGGCGTGCCTGTTCAGCCGAGAATTTGGCAGGGTCAATGGATCGCGGATTGCGAATGCAATGGAGCTTCGTTCGTAGACCCGAATGATCCGATCTTCTTTTGCTTTAGTTGCTTGAATCGCGCCAATGACTCAAAGCCGCGTCCTGTGAACTTTCCCGTGAATTACAGGGACATCGAAAAAACCCTGCTCGAGCGCCCTGTGGATGACCGTGTCGGTTTGACTGATTTGGAGCGCGTAGGAATGGCTAAGGCATTGATCCATTTTGAGACAGCCACAGGCGAACTGCTTCCGCTTACACGTTCTTGGAATCCAAGCGAGACACTCAGCGACCTAAACAATCAACAGAAAGATGCCCTCGAGAAGTGGCGAAAGGATTTGAATGGCATTTGATAATTCCTTCACTGCCGTCACTGGCGCAACCTATACAGCGGCTCAGTACAATACTCATGTGCGCGGGAATTTTTCTGCTATTTGGGTCTATACCACTGCGGGTGATATTGCTTATGCTGTCAATTCGACTACATTATCGAGGCTTGGTATTGGAACAAGTGGCTATTTGTTATCTTCTAACGGTTCGGCTCCGTTGTGGGTAGCAAACACGCGCTACATTACTGCTTTATTGAACCTGAATGTTGCTCTTGTTGCAGGTGATGACGCCTTCCGTTTCCGCATCCCATCTGCGTTGAATGGCTGGAATATCACGAGCGTGGCAATGTCCCGCAAGGCTGGAACAGGAACCCTCACGATTCAGATCAGGAATGTCACTGATGCTGTGGATGTCTTGTCTACAAAACTCACCGTAGACAGCGGAGAAACTGATTCACTCACGGCGGCAACTCCCGCTGTCATAGACACGACCAAAGATGACGTGGCTACTGGTGATCAGTTCGCCATAGATGTGGACGTGGCTGGAACCAATACGTTTTATGCGTATGTGGAAATTGGACTATCAAAACCATGACGACTTTATCCTTCAATGCGGGAAGTGGCGATTGTTGGGGTGATAATGACGGCAATTTCTCGAACAGCGGAACCTTTTTGTGGCTGGCTGGAACCAATGGCATTGATTTTGATGTCAGGACGTGGATACCGTTCGTGGTCAACCTCCCCTCCCTACTCATTACGTCCGCTGTCATTCGATGGGTTGCCAGTCAAACTCGAAGCGATGCAGTGGATGTGCGTATTGCGTGCGAAGCGTCGGATAATGCCGCTTCCCCCGTAGACAACGGCGGCTTGTTAGGAAGAACCTTAACTTCGTCTAAGGTATTTACGTCATTGGAAGCCTATACAACAGGAGTTTCATATTCCTATGACATCACCGGTCCAGTTCAGGAAGTTTTGAACAGATCGGGTTGGGTCTACGGCAATACGCTCGCGGTTATTGTGGACGATGATGGGACGATCAATGACAGAAGAAGGCAGATTGCATCCTACGAGAATGGAACCTATGCCCGCGCCATTTTGGACATCACCTATAATGCCTATATCCCGCAATCAGGAATGATCTAGCCATGACAACTCTCAATGATTTTTACAAAACCGATCTGGTTGACGACCATGTTGCTGGCGATGTCAATAAACTCATAGCCACGTCCCTTCGCGCGGAACATGCGAACACGGAAACCATCTCTGCCACCAAGACCTTGACGGACGGGGATACGCCATTTCAAATTTTAACTGCTAGTGGTGCAGATCGTGATGTTCGGCTTGCTGTGCTTTCGGTGTCCAACCACCCGACACTTATTTACAATAAAGGTGCGTCGAACAGCCTTGTGGTCAAGGACAATGCAGGAAGCACGACCTTTGCCACCCTTGCTCCAGGGGAATGGGCGTTCTTGCTATCAATCTCAGGTGTGGCATGGAAGTTGGCGGTTTACTCCAACACTAACGCCGGCACTAACGCCGGTCTTACATTCTGGACTGCCGTCCCCGGCTCACCCACCCGCACGAGCAACACTACGTTAGAGGTGACCGACACAGGCAATGCAAACAAATATGACAAATTGATCAGTAAGGGGACTTGCCTAAAGTGGACGGAATCTGCAAGCGTAAAACAGGCGATGGTTATCAGCGCGACGTATGCCACAAACACGGTGACTGTGACCATCATAGGCGACACGATGGCTAGTATTGACGCCAACTCGCTCAAATACGGCGCGGAGAAAGCCCGTGAAGTGAATTGGGCGGTGGCAGGGACTATCGGGGCAACAGGGACAGATGTTGCAGGTCATTTTTACGCGCCGATGGAAATGAAGATATTCGGGGCTGATATTCGGCTTGGGACGGCTGGAAACGGGACGACCACAGTGGACATCAACGACGACGGGACGACCATGTTCACGACCAAGCCAAGCATCACAACCACAAACACAAGCGACTTGGATAATACTGCCGATTCTGGAACAGTGGCGGCGGAGGACAGTAAGCTCACAATTGATTTGGATGCGGTGGCAGGGACGGCTGGGGTGGATTTGTATGTCAAGTTGTTCTGGACGCCGAACCTCAACCAGCATCTGACATGAGGAGGCGCGATGAGTCTTGGTGAATATCTTGGAGCGGGAAGTGGTACGACCAAACTTCTACTAAAACTCAATGGCAATGCCAACGATGACGGCGGCAATAGCAATAACGGCACTGCCAACGGCGTAACGTGGGGATTGTCGCATGGGCGATTTGGGCAGGGCGCGTCGTTTGTGGCGGGGTCGTCGTCTAATATCGCCCTTCCGTCGTCCATTGACACGCCACTTGCAAACGGATCGTTCACCTTTGGGGGCTGGTTCAATCAACAGGTTAATAGCCCTGTT
>WBZL01002430.1_pt1 | contig 18173 bp, 17 predicted proteins | sample 5204291 | NCBI WGS metagenome assembly WBZL01 (sample SAMN12344345, study PRJNA552823) | activated sludge metagenome | biome: Activated sludge suspended growth; feature: Nitrification reactor; material: Wastewater; isolation source: activated sludge from nitrification reactor of wastewater...
ATTTCGCTTTCTTGTTTTGAATAATCTATCATATATTTACAGTTAACTATGGCAATGGAGTTTTCAGTAGTGATTCCAATATATCACACCGCAAGTAATTCAATAAAACATATTCAAAGTGTTATTACTGCACTCCAAAACAAATATACAACCTTTGAAATAATATTTATCATTGACAATAATTACGTAAGTGCAAATGTGCAAGAACTATTTCTTTTAGAAATGAAATACAACTGTATTAAAGTACACCAACTCAATAAAAACTATGGTCAACAATTTGCGACGCTGTGTGGTTATTATTTGGCGAGTGGCGACTACATATTAACGGTTGACGAAGACATGACGCATTACATTCCATTAGCTTGTAAAACAAAAGCATACACTATTTATGATGTGTACTACTTTTATTACAATAAAGATTTGATGTACGAGTCTGATATTCGTAAAAAACTGAGCAATATTTACAAGTCGATTATTATGAAAGTAGTCAATTTAAAACGCAGTTCGACGTTTAGAATTATTTCTCAAAGTTTAAGAGACAAGCTCATTTCCAATAAACATATCTATTGGAATATCGACGTTTCCATATTCAACAACACAAACAGCATTGGAAGCGAAGAGATTGAACACATTGACTTTAGCGATAATAACTCAGCCTATAATTATAAAAAATTATTTCAAATGGCATTTGAAATTGCTTATGAGCACAATACAATATTTATGAATTTAATTTTTGCTATGGTGCCTGCAATTATATATTTTTGGAAGTATCATGACACGATGCGCACCACTGTCGTCTATATATTTTTTGCTGTATTAATTACATCAATTTTTGTTGGATTGAAAATATTGTCACCATCAACAGCAAGCAAAATAAAAAAGGCATTGAAACAGAAAACTATTTAAATCTGTATTGAAATAAATTGATAATAAATTCTGCAACAGTTTTCCAACCTACAAAACTGCCTTTGCGTTCGTTCTTATAAAACACCGTAGAGATTTCTGCAATTTTCAATTTATGCTTAAATGCTTGTATCATAATTTCAGCATCTGTGAACCAATCGTTGGATTGTAATTCCATTTTTTGAAATGCTGTTTTTTTTAAAATTTTTGGTTTTGAATTGATATCGCGAACTGGAAAAGTTGGTGAGTACAAAATCCTAAAAAGTATGTTATACACACTCGACATCGTTGAGCGAATAATGCCGTCGTATCGTTTTGCTCTATATGTTTTTACAAGGTCATAATTACTGAATTTTATTACGCCATATACAATTGGAATATCACTTGCTGGCATTTGTGCATCACCATCGATTACTGCAATATATTTTCCGACAGCAGCCGACAAACCAGAGCGCATATCCCAACCCATTCCGCCTTCTTTCTCATGAGCTAAGACTACAATATTCGGATATTTCTTAGCAATTTCTGTTGCTAATGCTGGTGTGTTATCAATTGAATTTTTATCGTAATTTGCAACCAATATCAATTCATAAGTAATTTGTAATTCAGAAATTTCATTGATTAATTGCGCCACAAAACGTTTGATGATATTCTCAGCGTGATAGCACAATACGACAACAGAGAGCTCTATTTCTTCATTGGATTTTTGCATACTGGTTTTTTCAAAAATACAATTTAAAATCAGAAAAAATTATTTAATTACATAAAAATAGCTGTATTTTAGTTGAGTATTCACGCATAAACCATCAGACATCAAATCATTTCTCACCAAATACAATGTTGCTACAAGTATATTACTATTACTCATCGCCTATTTTGTAGCTGTTCGCTTCTTATTAATTTTTTCATACGCTATTGATTTAGATGGCGCTGAATTTACATTTATACATTACATTCAACAAACATTAAAAGGTGAAAGATTATATTTAAATCCTGAAACTTTTCCTTTCTCAATCACCATATACACACCTTTGTATTTAAAGATTGTTGAATATACGGCAAGAATATTTTCTTTCGATTACATTACAGACATCAGACAATTATTTATCGTTGGACGATGCTACAGTTTCGCATTCACTTTATTTGGAGTCTTATTAATTTACAAGCATTCATTGAAAATTATAGGAACAAAAGCAATTGCTTTGTTAATAAGCCTTATTTATTTATTACTATTAACTGGACATGCATACGCCACAAGACCTGACAGCCTTAAAGTGCTACTGTTCCTAATTTTTTTAATACATTTTATAGATTATTTTTATGAAAATGGCAGTGTCAAATCAAAATACGTTTCTTTGCTTGCTGCCTTATTCGCAGTAGCTACTAAGCAAGATGTCATCATTTATATTGCTTTAATAATTGGTGTTACCTTTTTAATTCAACGAAATAAATCTATCATTTTATATGGAATATCATTTGTTATTCTAGCTGTTTTTTTATTTATTTCCTTTCACATATTTTTTGGAAATTATTGCATAGAAAGTTTATTCTTATATAATCTGCAAAAAATAAAGAATTATCGAGAGTCTTACAATTTTATGATTGTCCTATTTAACACAGTGCGATTGTCACCATTTTATATGCTATTTATTTTTTTACTGCTCAAATCTCTAAAATCAAAACAAAAAAGTCTTGGTTTATTATTCGGAATTAGTGGCATTATGGCTGCTATATTAAGTAGCATATTTTTATTTAGGCCAGGAAGTTATCTAAACTATACGTATGAACTAATCCTCATTAGTATATTGGCATTAATTTATTTTCTAAAAAATTATACACTTAAAAAAACAATCATCGCTGCTGGTTTTTATATTTTATTTTTATTAGCATCAAATGCTGTACTTAATAATTATTCAATTAATATAAAAAAAGAAAAGAAGGAAAAACAAAAATTCCAATCTAATTATCAACTTAGAGATGCATTGCAAACGTATTTAAAAACAAATTCGACAATCTATGATGTAACGCTTCAACATAGTTTATTTATTGCAGATAAACGTGTTATTTATGGCCACGAAATACATTTGGACAGATTAATATATGCGCTATTAAAATTAAAAAGTAATTCAGAATTATATAATGCACCTACACAAAAATATGATACCTATTTTGCTGATGGAAGTGTTCAATATATATTGACAACTAACAAAGTTAGTGAGCAGCAAATTGTATCTTCATTTTATCCGAATTATAAAGAAGAAAAAAAAATCAACAACTTTATTCTTTACAAATTTGAGAAACCTTAGCGGCTTAAGCTTCTATAATACTTTGCTTTTTCTTGATTTCCTTTTGTTTCGTAGTAATATGCCAACTTCGCCAGCAAACTTGTTTCGCGATAGCCTTTTTCAATCGCTTTATCAAAATAAATTACAGCACTATCATCTTTCAATGCAGTTGAATAATAAACGCCTAAATTGACATATGGATAATAGTGATTTGGATATAGGTTCAAAAATTCTTTATCAATTTTGTACGCAGTTGAGAGATTGCCCATTTTCAATGCTGTTTGACCATAATAAAATAAAGTCATCGAATCTGTTGGCTTCAATGGATATGTTTTTTCAAAATAATAATTGCTTCTTTGAAAATCAGCTTTATCAAAAAATAATTTAGCCATCTCATAATTAGCATCTGCATAAATAGAATCTAAGCTTAAGGCATAACCATAATAAATTTCTGCACTGTCTAAATTTTTTAAATTATATCTGTAGGTGCTAGCTAATTTATAATGAAATTCAGGAAATCCGGGAACCAATTTAATCGCTTGTCGATAGTGTGTCACTGCTTTTTGTGCCAATAATTTTGAAGTACTGGTGTCGATAGCTTGCTTACTTTCATACTTTAAATTATTTGCATAAATGTAATTTGCAATGATAGAATTTTCTAAATATGGCATATCCTTTTCCATTAAAATCAATGAATTTTTCCAATAAAAATTCCTGTTGATAGTCAAGAATGAATACACTATAAATACAACACTTAATACAATCAGTACAAACTTATTATTAAGACCAAAATGACCTTTTATTGGCTTTAGCGAACTCAACAAATTAAACAGTGAAACCATTATTAATATAAACCACAAACTGCTTATAAACTGAGTACGCTCAGCATACATACTCGTGTATGGTATCGGAAAATTGGCGTATAACATGATAGAAATAAAATAGCAAATAATAAACAATCCTATCATTTCTCTCTTGAAAAATTTAACACAGCCATATACAAAAAATGTTACATGTAATAACATAGAAAACAATGCTAAAGGATTTCCGAGTGTCACCAATGGAAACGTATTTCCACCATAATAAAACAACATTGGATTTGGAAAAATCAACATCTTAATATGATGCAGTAGTATCAAAAATGCAGTGCCAATTTTTACTAACAAATTTGTCTCTTTGATTAATGGATTTTCAAAAACTAGAAATTCTCTGTTTACTCCTTCCAATGTGACATATAAGCCTCTGAATAATAACAGCACACTCCACAACACAAAAAACCAGTTTCTTTTATTAATAGAATGCCATTTATAAAATACAAACATGGCAATACCAATAAATACAAATACAAAGCCTGTAATTTTTGACAAGAGCATTAACGCTAATGAAAAAATTGCGAGCGATAAATACAACACTCTCCTACTGGAAGCGTGTGCATATTTATAACTCAACAACAAATAGAGCAGACCAAACAGCATGACCAATAATTCATCTCTGTTTTTTAATGAACTTACTACTTCAGTATGTAATGGATGAATAGCAAATAAAACAACAATTAATAATGGCAGCCATTTGTTGACTTTTTCTAATTGAAAAGCTTGTTGTAATAAAACATACAACACCAACAATGTTAGCGCATACAAAATAATATTTATAAAATGACTGATATGTGGATTGTCATTAAAAAGCTGATGTTCAACAGCAAAAGTAATCAATGTAATAGGTCGTTTATCTAACTGAACAGAATCAACTACTGCATACGGATTCTCAAAAATTGCTGGTATTCCTGCAATGCCTTCTTGCACATATTTATTTCCCTTTACAACAAAAACATCATCATAACCATAATCATTAAAAATGGTATTTCCATAAAGTACAAATGAAAGAATGAAAAGCAATAAAAAAGTCCATTTATTGGACAATGCGTGTAATGGTTTTTGCATGCAATACAATTTTAAACAAATATACATATTCAATCGTTAATTATTTTGAAGTATTCATCGAATATCTACACACATTTTATATCTTGTGTTCAATTAGGTTTCAAATATGAATGCAAAAAAAGACGAATATAAAAACATGGTATTATCGCCAGTGTTTAGAGCTGGTTTACTAAAAGTAATGCCAATGGGCGCCATTGCTGGATTAAAAGTAACTGCATTAGATGATCAACATTGCAAAGTAACTGTTCCATATAATTATGTCAACAAAAATCCATTTAATACTACCTATTGGGCAGTGCTAGGCATGGCAGCAGAAATGGCAAGTGGCGCAATGGTGCAAATGCACACACACAAAACCAATCCTTCCGTTTCCATGTTTGTAACGGCATGTAGTGGCAAGTTTGTAAAACGTGCTATTGGTGTCACGACTTTTATTTGCAACGATGGCCAGCTTATAGCAGACAAAGTGCATGCGGCAATGACTACTATGGAACCTCAAACAATTCAAAGCAATGTAAAAGGTTACGACAAAGCAGGTGATTTATTAGTAGATTTTGATTTTGAATGGAGTATTAAAGCTAGAAAATCTAAATAAAATGGCAATCAACACAATAAGCGTTATCGGATCAGGTACGATGGGCAATGGCATAGCTCACGTTTGCGCACAATTTGGTTTTAAAGTAGCATTAATCGATATTTCGCAATTGGCATTAGATAAGGCTATTCAAACAATACAAAAAAACTTAGACAGACAAGTGCAGAAAGGTGTATTGTCTGAAGAATTAAAAATACAAACACTTGCCAATATTACAACATATACTTCTATAAAAGACTGCGCTCATGCTAGTGACTTAGTCATTGAAGCGGCATCTGAAAATTTTAACATCAAAGAAAAAATATTTCGCGAACTCGATGAAATATGTGCACCACATTGCATTTTAGCAAGCAACACATCGTCTATTTCTATTACTAGAATCGCTGCTTGCACTAAACGCCCTGACAAAGTCATAGGCATGCATTTTATGAATCCTGTGCCTATTATGAAATTGGTGGAAGTAATTCGTGGCTATGCTACTTCTAACGAAACCAATCAGCATGTTTTTGACGTATCAAAACAACTTCAAAAAATCCCTGTTGAAGTCAACGATTATCCTGGATTTGTTGCTAACAGAATATTAATGCCAATGATTAATGAAGCAATCTACTCGTTGTATGAAGGCGTTGCTGGCATTTTAGAAATTGACACAGTAATGAAATTAGGCATGGCACATCCAATGGGACCATTGCAACTTGCCGATTTTATTGGCTTAGACGTATGTTTAGCCATTATGCGTGTGCTGCACGAAGGATTCGGCAATCCAAAATATGCACCCTGTCCACTTCTCGTCAATATGGTAACTGCAGGTTATTTAGGCGCAAAAAGTGGTGAAGGTTTTTATAAATATGAAGCTGGCAGTAAAGAACTGGTGGTCAGCCCAATGTTTCAAAAGTAATCTTACTGTTCAATATTAAATTTTTCAATGTTAACAAATTGTTTTGTTAAATAATTGGACTTATAGAAATCCTTTTCTAAATTCGAGTATCGTAAACAAAAACTAACAATTCAAAAAATGAAAAAACTAATGTTGATTAGCACGGCAGTGGCTCTTTTGTTCTCTGCGTGCCAAAAAGGAAATTTAATGGAATCTGACGATAACGCAATGGCGACTCATCGTAACTGTAATTCAATGGAAGTATTGGCTGAACAACTAAAGGCCGATCCAACTTTAGAACAACGTATGAATGCTTATGAATCTATTGTTCAACAAAACATCAAAGAAAACAAAAGCGCGCGTTTAGTAAATGGCGTAATTGAAATTCCTGTAGTCGTGAATGTCTTATACAGAACTACATCTGAAAATGTATCAACTGCGCAAATTCAATCTCAAATTGATGTATTAAATGAAGATTTTAACGCTACAAATGCTGATTTTAGTTTAGTGCCTTCTACATTTTCTGCTGTAAAAGCAAACGTAGGTATTCGCTTTGTATTAGACCAAGTAGTAAGAAAGAAAACTACTAAAAAAAGCTGGAGCACTAATGATGCCATGAAGAAATCTTCACAAGGAGGTATTAATCCAACTTCACCAACTACAAAATTAAACCTTTGGGTTTGCACGCTAAGTGGTGGTATTTTAGGCTATGCACAATTTCCAGGTGGCTCCTCTTCTACAGATGGTGTGGTTATCTTAAATAAAGGTTTTGGTAGAACTGGTACTGCTGCTGCGCCATTCAACAAAGGCAGAACAGCAACACATGAAGTTGGCCACTGGTTGAACTTGCGTCATATTTGGGGCGATGCAACATGTGGCTCTGACTTAGTTTCTGACACGCCGACACACAACACAGCAAACTATGGTTGCCCAGCTGCTGGTCATAAATCTACATGCAGTGGCACACCAATCGAGATGACCATGAACTTCATGGATTATACTGATGATGCTTGTATGTATATGTTCTCTAGTGGACAAAAAGCTAGAATATTAGCAACATTTGCCAGTGGCGGTCCAAGAGCAAGTTTCGCACAATAAATCTTTTTCATAGTTTTCACAGTTTTTTAGGTTGCCTGCAAAGGCAACCTTTTTTATTTTAAAAATCAAAAATTATTAGCATAAATCTATTTATATCGTGCTTGAATTACTTGCAACAGATCAGCAGAAAGCAATGCGTTTGATGCAAGCATTTGTCGGCCATGCAGCCAATTATTTCCGCCATCAAAATCAGATACTTTTCCTCCTGCTTCTTGTAAAATAATTGCTCCAGCAGCCACGTCCCAAGGCGATAATGAATATTCAAAAAATGCATCAAATCGGCCACAAGCAGTAAAACACAAATCAATTGCAGCCGAACCTAAGCGGCGTATTCCGCGTGTAGAGGTCATTAAGTATTTAAATACAGACAAATAATTATCTAAGTGTTCAAAATCGTAGTAAGGAAATCCAGTCGCAATCAAACTATCTGCTAAAGTTGTTGTTGAAGAAACTGCAATATTATTTGCATTTAAAAAGGCACCATTATTTTTTGAGGCATAAAATAATTCATTCCTATTCAACTCTTGTACCACGCCAACAACAATTTCATCTTTATGTTTTAATCCTACAGAAATACCAAACACTGGCACTTGGTGAATAAAATTAGTAGTGCCATCTAATGGATCAATAATCCACTGCCATTCGCCATGCGTTGTGGCAATAGTGTTTTCTTCTGTTAAAAAGGTAGCATCTTGCATAATTTTTTGAAGTTCACGCACTAATATTTTTTCGGCTTCTTTATCGACATAAGTCACCAAGCTATTGAGTGCTTTTGTTTCGATATCGCTATTCGAAGTTTTACCTATTTCACTTTTAATAAAAGTAGCTGCCTTCTCTACAGCCAATATTGTTTGTTCCTGAATATCGAGTAAATGATTCATTTATTTGCCATATTTTTCTTTATTGCTAATTGCAATATGTTCTTCTTTCGTTTTCCCTTCCAGCACGACAACAAATTCGCCTTTTGGTTCTTTTTGTGTAAAATGAATAATCGCTTCAGCAATGCTTCCTCTAAAATTTTCTTCAAATTTTTTTGTCAATTCTCTGCTAATAGCAATTCTTCTGTTTCCACCGAAATAAGCATTTAGCTCTTCCAATAATTTTACAATTCGATATGGTGATTCGTAAAACACTATTGTTCGCGTTTCTTCTTGTAATGCCTGTAGGCGCTTTTGCCTTCCTTTCTGATGTGGTAAAAATCCTTCGAAAACAAATCTGTCCGTTGGAAATCCTGCATTGACTAAAGCAGGTACAAATGCAGTTGCACCAGGTAAACATTCTACTGCTATGTCATTTTGCAAACAAGCTCTCACTAGCAAAAATCCAGGATCAGAAATTGCTGGTGTGCCAGCGTCTGACACCAAAGCCATCTCAACACCTGATTTAATTTTTTGCACAATAGCATCGACTGCTTTATGCTCATTGTCTTTATGATATGCTTGCAATGGTGTGTCTATTAAAAAGTGTTGACATAAAAACTTAGATGTTCTAGTGTCTTCTGCTAAAATCAATTGTACCGATTTTAATGTATCGATTGCACGTAATGTTATATCTTGCAAGTTGCCGATAGGTGTAGGAACTATATATAATTTAGACATAGCGTAAAGTTATTGAATTACCTTTATCAATAAATCATCTAAAAAGCTAATTAAATGAAAAGGTTTATAAGAACGCCAATTTATAGTAGCATAGCGCTCATTGATATTTATATAATGGTGAATATTTGCTTGACGCATTTCTGCTAAAACATGTTCTCTGAAATTAATGGCAATAATCCAACCTGCATTGTCTTTGATGTCATCGTACCATTCTTCATAATATTCGCTATCACTACTAAAAAATTCGAGTACATTTTCTCCAATTAACACGTATTTTGAAATGCCTTGATGGAGTAAAATATCTATAAAATCTCGTTTTAATGTTTCAATAGTATTTTGCGTGCAATCGTTCCATTCTCCAATAAATTCAATGATGGCAGCACCAGTTTTGTAATTTGCATACAACAATTTTAGGTATAGTGTTTCCGCACCAAAACTGTCCCATTGTGGATGAATATAGTAATTGTAAATTGTATCTGAATATTCGAACTCGCTGTACTCTTTGCCATAGAATGGCGATTTTTCGTCTTCTTCTGCTGTATAAAAATCACGCCATTTCCAATATGGTTCTATCGTATGCATAACAAGCTTGTTTATTATACTATAATTTAACTAGAATTAGACAAACAATAGAAATTATCTAATATTACAGATTAGCTGCAAGTTTTTTTTGAATAAAATAATCAGCTACTTCTTCAATCGGATTGCTTACAAATTTGCCTAAAGTACATTCAAAATCATTCGCTACACGTTCTAGTTCTGGTCGGAAAGTTTTGGCAATTGAGCCTACAAAACCAATTGGATAATCTTGATAATTTTCAAAACATGTAATATGGAAATCAAAGAATTCTGTGAAGCCTTGTTGCAACACAACTTGCGCATAATCTGTTTCTCTAAATTTAGATAAAATTGGTGCAAAGCTAGCTAAATATCTATTTGGCGATGCTTCTTTATAGACCAATTGAAAAATGGTATTTTTATCTAATTTATAGGCTGATAAAATATGCTCTTCTATTTCTTGTGGCAATAAATGATATAAAAAATCTCGTAATATAATTTTTCCGAAGTAAGCGCCACCTGCTTCATCGCCTAAGATATAACCAATACCAGCGTAAGAGTCCACTAAATTTTCGCCATCAAAGAAAATAGAGTTTGAGCCTGTGCCTAATATACATGCGATGCCAGGCTCATTGCCACAAACTGCATAAGCAGCTGCCTTCATATCATGGTCGATTTCTATGGAAGCATTATAAAAAATACTTTTTAATGCAGACGCTGCTAATTGGTTGCGTTCAACACTGGAGCAACCTGCACCAAAAAATTTAATATCTGTAATTTCATTAGCATATGCAGTCAGCTCAGTATTGCTATAAATTTTTTGATAAATCTCTTCGTGTTTGTGTACAATAGGATTAATACCTAATGTTTCAAAATGTTTCTTAGTATTATCGGCTTCATTATACAACAACCATGATGTTTTAGTAGAGCCAGAATCTGCAAATAATATCATAATTGCAAAAATACGGAGTATTCAGTATTCACACAAATAATGTTTACATTTGATAAAATATTTTTTTATGAAAACTGCATTGGTGATAGGCGCAAGTGGATTAGTTGGTGGTCATGTCGTATCGCAGCTATTAAATGAGCAAGAATTTAGTGCCATAAGTATTTTAACCCGAAAACCATTGCATCTTCAACATCCTAAATTAAAAGAAATAATAGTTGATTTTGATAATTTAGAGAATTATGCCACACAAATCAAAGCAGATTGTGTGTTTTGTTGCTTAGGCACAACCATAAAAACGGCAGGTACGCAAGCCGCATTTCGAAAAGTTGATTTTGAATATCCATTGAAAGTGGCCGAAATCGCTAAACAAAATGGTACTACAACATTTATATTAATCTCTGCATTAGGTGCTTCTAAAAACTCTTTTATTTTTTATAATCGTGTAAAAGGAGAAATTGAGGAAGCAATAAGTCAACTACAATTTGACAGTTTTCACATCTTGCAACCAAGCTTGATAATTGGCGAGCGTAAAGACACAAGACTGGGAGAAGGAATAGCGCAAAAGCTATCACCAGTTTATGATGTGCTTATGTTTGGCCCTTTGTCCAAATATAGATCTATCAAAGCAGAACAAATTGCAAAGGCTATGGTTGAGTATGCAAAGTCTGATGGCAAAGGTGTATTTCGTCACGATAGCGGTGCTTTACAGCAGGTATAATTATTCTAATGTTTTTTAGCATTATTTTATCTTATAGTAGCAATTCTTAAGTGAGTTTCTAAAAAAGGTTTAATATCATTCCAATAATCGCCACCTAATGCTAATTCGACGGTGTGTGACAAATTAGGCTGTGCTACTATTGTACACGAATTTCCTGAATTATTAATAGCTTGTTGAGTAGGTAACACACTATTTGTCCATGTGGCTCCTGTAGAACCATCGTTTTCTTTTGCATGAAATAATAAAACAGGCGAATCATTCGCATCATAATGCAATACGCCTTGCTGACTTGCTGCATCATCATTGATTAAAGTTGCGCCTGTAGAAATCGAGCCGTTTGTTTTGCTCGAAAAACCAACATGGTCATTTGTACCAAATGGAGCATCATATTCTATCGCATTTATCAAAGACAAACCGCCACCTGCAGAGCCACCAAAAACAACTATGCGTGTTGTATCTATAAAATATAAATTTGCATTTTTCTTCAAAAATCGAATTCCATTTTGAATGTCTTCAACAGCACATTGTACTGCATACAATCTCAAAAGAGAATCTTGATTTCCGCCATTCTGCGTTAATCTATAATTTAAAGAAGCACAAATATAACCTGCTCTAGCATAAGTGTAAGCTTCGTTTTGCCAAGCTTGTTTATCACCACTAGAGTAACCACCACCATGAATCATGACCAAGAGTGGTTGCTTTGATGTCGAGCTTGCATTTGGTGGAAGATAAATATCCATTTTAGCCGTTAATGTAGGTTTATTTATTTCTGCCTGTTTTGTTTTCTCTGATGTATATTGAAGATTATGAAAATTTGGTCTGGCGGTAAATGACACTTCTAAGATGTCAATATCTGTTTTTTCGTACACCATACTATCATACAATGCAGGTGGCACTTGAATGTCATCGTTTTTTTCACAAGCAATGATACTTATGGCAAAAACAGCTATTAGTATTCTTATCATATTCCTTTCGGGTTTTATGATTAGACCTAATATTGATGAATAGGTTTAATTGCAGATAAAAAATCTTTTTTATTATAAAATAAAATAATAAAAATTACAGTGATTGCTCTATAGAAAGTTTAATGATGGAAACTGCTTCTTTAATTTGGCTTTCATTAATCACTAATGGTGGTGCAAAACGAATAATATTTCCGTGTGTAGGCTTCGCCAATAAACCATTATCTCGCATTTTTAAACATATATTCCACGCAAGTTCACCGTCAGTATTCCAATTGTGTTCCGATTCTTCTTTGGTACGAATCACCATAGCATTTAGCAATCCTTTTCCACGCACGAGTTCTATCACCGGATGATTTAGTTTTCTTAATTCATCACGGAAAAGTGCACCCATTGTATTGGCATTATCTGCTAATTTCTCTTCGACAATTACTTTCAAAGCTTCAATTGCCACAGCACATGCTAGCGGATTGCCACCAAATGTAGAACCATGTTCTCCTGGTTTTATACATAGCATAATTTCATCTCGTGCCAATACGGCACTTACCGGCATCGTGCCGCCACTTAATGCTTTGCCGAGCACTAAAATATCTGGTTTTACAGACTCATAATCGCATGCCATCATTTTACCAGTACGCGCAATACCAGTTTGCACTTCATCAGCAATAAAAAGTACATTATGTTTAGAACAAAGTGCTTTTACATTAGACAAATAAGCTTCATCAGGCACGACAACGCCAGCTTCACCCTGAATAGGTTCAGCCATAAAAGCTGCTACATTTTTATCTTGCAATGCTGCTTCCAATGCGGCAATATCATTATAGGGAATTTTGACAATTCCAGGCACGTAAGGACCAAAACCACCATAGGAAGACGGATCTGTAGATGATGAAATAGCCGCAACAGATCGACCCCAAAAATTATTTTCACAAACAATGATTATCGCTTTATTTTTCTCGATACCTTTAACATCATAACCCCAACGACGTGCTAATTTGAAGGCTGTTTCAGCAGCTTCTACACCTGTGTTCATGGGCAATACTTTGTCATATCCTAAAAGTGTAGTGATGTATTCTGCATAAACACCTAATAGATTATTATGAAATGCTCTAGAAGTAAGAGTTAACACTGCTGCTTGCTCTTGCATCACCTTTATTATTCTTGGATGGCAATGACCTTGGTTGACGGCTGAGTATGCAGACAAAAAATCTAAATATTGTTTTCCTTCAACATCCCAAACATGAACGCCTTTGCCTTTAGACAATACAACTGGTAAAGGATGATAATTATGTGCACCATATTTTAATTCCAAATCAATAAGTTGTTGTGATTGTAATGGATTCATAGCTATAACTTTTTATATACAAATATATACTAAAAAAAGAGAATAGTTAGTTGTTATAACAACTATATTTTATACAAAATGAAAAAAACTCAAAGTAAAAACGAGAAAATAAAAACAGAAAACAATATATAAATTCGTCGAAAAAATAGGGTAAGCAAAGAAAACTATAATACTTATTCGTTAATTGTGAGTAATTTTATATTGTACAAGTTTGCAATAGCTTATTATTTTGTAGTATAAATGTTATATTTCAATTGAATTAATCGTAAAGTTACGCTTGAAAAAAATGAAGATCAATTACATACTTTCCTTTCCTGCACCACATACTCATTATGTTGAAGTAGAGATGCATATTAGTGATATCGTGAATAATAATTTACAATTAAAGATGGCAGTTTGGACGCCTGGCAGTTACCTCATTCGCGAATTTCAAAAAAACATAGACTTCGTTGAATATAAAGCTGAAAATAATATATGGAAACGTTTAGAAAAATCTGACAAAAACACATGGTTGCTCAATGTCGAAAATAGGAATGAAATCACGTTGAGATATGCTGTTTATAGCTTTGAATATTCTGTACGTACAAATTTTGTTGACACAACACATGCTTTAATTAATGGCGCTTCCACTTTTTTATATATTGATGGTGCAGAAGATACCGCATTAAATATAAACATTCATCCTTTTGATGAATGGCAACAAATTTCCACAGCTTTGTCACAAGCCGGCGACAACAAATGGCAGAGAGCGGCAGCAAACATTGATGAATTAATAGATTCGCCAATAGAAATTGGCAATCACACATCATATTTTTTTCAAGCTGCTTCCATTCAACATGAGTTGGCCATCTATGGAGAAAGCAATATTGAAGTTGAGAAAATTATCGAAGATTTTAAAAAAATAATCGAAGAAGAAGTAAAGATATTTGGCAGTCATCCATGTGAAAAATATGTTTTTATCATTCACCATACGGATAGTAGTTACGGAGGTTTAGAGCATTTAAACTCGTCAGTAAATCATATAACACGTTGGAGTTATGACAAAGAAAATTATCAGCGTTCTATTAGTTTATTAGCACATGAATATTTTCATTTGTGGAATGTAAAACGCATCAGACCTTCATCATTAATCCCATATAATTACAACACGGAAAACTATACCGATTTACTTTGGTTTTTTGAAGGTATAACAAGTTATTACGACGATTATGTATGCTATCGTGCAGGTGTAACTCCTTTAGACAGCTTTTTAAAAATTATTGAAAAAAACATTAATGACGTAATTAACAACACAGGATTTAATGTACAAACACTTTCAGAATCGAGCTTTGACACTTGGCTGAAATACTACAGAAGAAATGAAAACAGTATTAATGCTCATGTCAACTATTACACGCAAGGTGCTTTGATTGCAATGCTTATAGACCTTAGTATTATCCATGCTTCGAATGGACAGAAATCTTTAGATGATGTTATGCGCACGTTATATGATGCATATCTTAAACAAAATTACAAAGGCATTACAGAAGATGATATTATACTAGCAATCGATAGTGTTTGTCCTATTAATTCCAAAAATTTACTCGACCAATATTTAAGAAGCACAACACCAATTCATGTAATCGACTTTTTTGAAAACATAGGAATTGAAGCTAAAGAAAAAAGTGATGAAAATGTAATATATTTAGGTTTAGGTTTTTCATGGAAAGAAAATAAGCTCATGATAACACAAGTTGACAAACAATATGGTGCATCAATTGGTGGATTAAGTGCAGAAGATGAAATTATTGCTATTGATGGTTTTAGAGTTAATAAAAACTACAAAAACATATATGCCCACAAAAAAGTGAACGACACAATTGAAGTAACAATTGCGAGGCAAGGCATACTAAAGACATTACAAGTGCCGTTAACAGCAGACAGATTTAAAAAAATTACTTTACAAAAACTAAGCAATCCTAACGAATCACAACAAATCAAACTTGAAAAATGGTTAGGGAAAAATTAAGCATATGAGAATAAAACTATTAATTTTAATCATTATTACATTTCTATTTACAGAAATACCAACAGCAAATGCTAGACCGAGAAGGCCCAAAAGTTGTGTAAAAAAAGTATTGTTGCCTGGTCACAGCAAACCTGTAAAATGCAGTAAAGCTCGTAAAATTAAAAATAGATATTTTTAAAAAACATAAACTATGAAAAAATCAAAATTACTCATCATAATGCTATTCGCATGCAATGGTGTATTCGGACAATCATTTTTAGGTGGACACTTTTCCACGAGAGAAGCATTATTGAGCAACACCTTAAATCCAGCAGCTGGTATAGCAGGAGAAATGAAATGGCAAGTCAATTTTTTAGGATTAAGCTCAGAAGTTGGCAACAACTATTTTTCCATCAACGGTAGTCTAAAAGGTATTGCCAACAACTGGGACAAAGAAAAATACATAGGACAAAACTTAGATGGCAAACGCAAGGAATTGCACGCAAACATTGGTCTCGTAGGGCCAAGTGGCTTTGTGCGTATTAAACAAAATAATGCAATTCATTTTGGCATACGCGCCAGAGCCGTATTGACAGTAAATGACATCAACCAAGATTTTGTCTATTCTATGTATAATCATTTTGAAGAAATATTACAATGGTTGCCCAACTTCAATGATGAGCGTGCTACTGCAGCGGCCAATGTTTATTCAGAAATATATGCTGGATACGCACGCACTATAAAAATTGGAGAACGCCATGCTGTACATCTAGGACTTACCGCAAAAATGAATTCCAATATCTTCAATGCTCAGTTTGTTGCAAACGACATCGACTTTAATAAAATTGTTACAAGTCCAACGGACAGTTTTATCAATGTAGGTAATTCTAAGTTCGATTTATTTGTTTCAGATGTCATCGACGATGGATTCAAATACAAATTCGGTGCAAATGGTTTTGGCGTTGATCTTGGTATTATCTATGAATATAAATTAAAAAATAGCAATGAGCATTTTGTTATGGCTGGTATCTCATTAAATGATTTTGGATTTAACACGTATAAACTAGGCAAAAACAGTCGTTCATTTGTTGGCAATGGTCGCGACATTCCTGCATCACATCTAACTGATGCATTTGGCGAAACAAATAATATTGATGAAGTATTGGATTCATTAGGCACACGTACCGTGCCAACTGGTACTAAAAAAATAAAAACACCGGCTACAGTAAACGTTTTTGCTGATGTTCGAGTGGTAAAAATGTTTTACATCAATGCCAATATGCAATTCAATCCTTATAGCTTTAAAAAGGGAACTGCTGTTGCCAATTTACCAATAGACATTACAGTTACACCACGTTTTGAACACAGAATTGCATCTGTATATTTGCCAATCAATTACAATCAATACAGTGGTTTTAACATGGGCGCAGGTTTTCGCATTGGGCAGTTCACATTAGGTAGTAGTACTATTATTACTTCGTTTGCCAAAAAGAAATTTACTGGTGTTGACTTCTACATGAATATCGGATTTGGTGCTTCAGAAAAAATAAAGAAAAGTAAAAAGAAAGAGAAAGCATAAAGCATCGTTCAAATTATAAGGTAAGGTTTCATCTATGTTAAAAAACAGTAAGTTATAAGGATTTAACACTTATATTAACACATATCATCAAAACTTGTATTAAGTTTGAATAAGATTTCTATGTCAGTAGAAATATAATCACCCTTTCATTGCCGTACAATATTTTTTTTATGAAAGGAGTTTTTATTTTAATCGCTGTTATTTTACTAAGTATTTTCACTACTGATAGCTTTGCTAAATGCAAAAAATATAAAAAATCAAAATCTAGTAGCAATATTTATGTGAGCAAAAAATACAAAGGACATTCCTGTCCAAAGCCACGTAAAATCATCAATGCTGTTTATTTCTAAGCTAATAATTCTGTTATAAATTGCTGGCAAGCAAAACCAGGATTTTCAGTTTTCATAAAGTTTTCGCCAATAAGAAAACCTTGAAAGCCATGCTGTTTAAATTGTTTTAAAGTAGCGACAGAAGAAATACCACTTTCTGCAACTTTAACAAATGAATTTCCAAGTTTTTCTGACATGCTGATAGATTGTTCAATATCTACTTCAAATGTTTTCAAATTTCTGTTGTTAATGCCTACCATATCAACATCAGCACATACGTGCTGTAATTCTGATTCGTCATGTAGTTCCAACAATACTTCTAAATTAAGGCTATGTGCAATGGTAGTAAAATTTTTCACTTCTTGCGGTGTAAGTATCGCAGCAATTAAAAGTACAACATCAGCACCAATTGATTTTGCTTCATAAAACTGGTACTCATCAATCATG
>WBZL01002432.1_pt1 | contig 18167 bp, 14 predicted proteins | sample 5204291 | NCBI WGS metagenome assembly WBZL01 (sample SAMN12344345, study PRJNA552823) | activated sludge metagenome | biome: Activated sludge suspended growth; feature: Nitrification reactor; material: Wastewater; isolation source: activated sludge from nitrification reactor of wastewater...
AGGGCTCGCACCACGACGTGACCGACGACGGCCGCGGGCACGCACGCCACGAACGCCCGGACCGTGCGACGTCGGGCGACCTCCATCGCGAACACCACACCGGCGAACGGGACCCCGAACACCGAGCCGAACCCGCCCGCCAGCGCGGCGCGCGCCAGCATCGCCCGGTGGTCGTGATCGAGCCGCAGACGTCGAGCGACGGCGTCGGTGATCGACGACGACATCTGCACCGCGGTGCCCTCGCGCCCGACCGACGCGCCGAACAGGTGACCGAGCAGGGTGCCGCCCAACACCATCGGCGCCATCCGTGCGGGGGCACCCTCGGTGTACGCGTGGGCCTCGCTGACGGCGAGCGCGGTGCCGCCGGCGGCGCGGCCGGCGAAGCGGTGGTACACGAGGCCGATGACGAGGCCGGCGAGCGGGAGGAACCACACCAACCCCTCGTGGCGGTAGCGGAACGAGGTGACGTGGTGCAGCAGTTCGAGGAATGCGTACGACGCCACGCCGGCCAGGGCTCCCGACATCGCGCCGAGCACCACGAATTGCAGGTTGCGGACGAGGTGGCGGGTCATGACGGCGTGGTCAGAGCTTCTTGAGCGGCGCCCACGCGAGCGAGAGGTGTTTGGTGCCCACGCCGCGGAAGCGGATGGTGGCCTCGGCGCGATCGCCCTCGCCGCGCACGTCGACGATGACGCCCTCGCCGAACGTGGGGTGCTCGACGTCGTCGCCCACCGTGAGACCGAGCGACTCGGCGCCCGACGGTTGCGGCGACGAACGTCCCGCTCGCATCGCCGCCTCGACCACGCGCTCGCGGTGTGCCTCGGCCGCGTCGTCGTCGGGGTCGAACGACGACAGCGCGGCGCGACGCCGGTAGGGCGCCGGATCGCCGTAGGTGCGATCGCGGGCGCCACGATCGCGGTCGCGGTAGCTCGACCGGCCGCGCACCGCGTTGCCCTTCACCTCGACCAGTTCGGCCGGGATCTCCTCGAGGAAGCGGCTCGGCGGGTTGTACTGGGTGCTGCCGAACAGGCTGCGGCTCCAGGCATGGGTGAGGTGCAGCCGGCGTTGCGCACGGGTGATGCCCACGTAGGCGAGGCGCCGCTCCTCCTCGAGCTCGGTGGGCTCGGTGAGCGCACGGGTGTGCGGGAACACGCCCTCCTCGAGCCCGAGCAGGAACACGTTGGGGAACTCGAGGCCCTTCGCCGAGTGCAGCGTCATCAGCACCACCCGGTTGTCCTCGTCGAGGTCGTCGGTGTCGGCCACGAGCGCGACCTGCTCGAGGAACTCGTCGACCCGGGTGTACTCGCGTGCGCTGCCGACGAGCTCGCCCAGGTTCTCGAGGCGCCCGTTGGCCTCGACCGACCCCTCGGCCTCGAGCTCGGCGAGGTAGCCGCTCAGTTCGAGCGCGTTCTGCAACACGTCGGCCGGACCCGCAGGCGGCACGCCGTCGGGGTCGCCCTCGGCCGGCTCGACCACCATCGTCCCGAGGTCGTCGAGCAACTGCACGAACCGGTCGACACCGCGGAGCGCCGGCCCGCTCACGCCCGCGTCGGCGGCGCGGCGCATCGCGTCGGTGAAGCTGATGCCGGCGGCCGCCGCGAGCGCATCGATCTTGGCGACGCTGGTGTCGCCGACGCCGCGCTTGGGCACGTTGAGCACGCGCTTCACGCTGACCTCGTCGGCGGGGTTGACGACGGCGCGCAGGTACGCCATCGCGTCCTTGATCTCGCGCCGGTCGTAGAAGCGCGTGCCGCCGACCACCTTGTACGGCACGCCGAGCCGGATGAGTGCCTCCTCGAGGACGCGGGCCTGCGCGTTGGTGCGGTAGAACACCGCGACCTCGCGCCACTGCTGCGCCTCGTGCTCGTGCAGGGTGTGGATCGTTCGGGCGACCCACTGGGCCTCGTCGTGCTCGTCGTCGGCCTGGTAGCGCACGATCGGGTCGCCCGCGCCGAGCTCGCTCCACAACCGCTTCTTGGTCTTCGACCGGTTGTTCGAGATGACCGCGTTGGCCGCGTCGAGGATCACCTGGGTGCTGCGGTAGTTCTGGTCGAGCACGATCGTGGTGAGGTCGGGGAACTGATCCTCGAGCTCGTTGATGTTCCGCACGTCCGCCCCACGGAACCCGTAGATCGAGTTGTGCACGAGGATCCCGTTCGCCACGTAGGTGTGCGTGCGCTCGACCTCGAGGTCGTACACCGGGCCGGAGTGGTCCTCGAATGCGGTCTCGATCACCTCGTCGGGTTCGAACCGACCGTCTCGTTCGACGTACACGCGCATGCCGCGGCGGACGTGGCTGATCGGCATGAGGTCGAGCAGTTGTCCGTCGATCGCGAGACGCCGCCGCAACGACAGGCCACCTGACGCCGCCGCCTCACGGGCCAACCCCACCGCCTCGCGGTAGCTGTCGGCGACGCGCACTCCCGTCGGTGCGGTGACGAGGTGGCGGCCGTGGTCGAACATCACCAGGGACACGTGGTGTTCCGGCCACTGGTCGGCGAACTCCGGATGCAGGAGGTGAGCCTCCATCAGCAGCTTCGCTGCGAGGATCTCGTCCCCCGACGCACCCCACTCGAGCGAGAGTCCACATTCCATCGTGAGTGCTCGTGCGCAAGCAGCGGCCTCGTGCGAGGAGTGCGCGACGTCGAGCACCCAGGCGAGTTCGGTCGGGCTGCGGTCGCCCGTGATGCCGATGCGGTAGCCGCGGTCGGCGCGGTGCATGAGGTAGACGAACCACTGGTCGGGGCGCGCCGCGATCTCGACCGGGAGGACGTGCCAGGGCGTGGCGGCGAGTGCGCGGCCCGACGCGGTGGTGATGCGCACCAGGGGGCCGTGGTACGAGCCGTCCTGCCGATGGCGGACGGACGCCGTGGTGGGCGTCGAACGCCCCCCGGTGCCCTGGACGACGGCGCCGGGCTCGATCCGCTCGATGGTGACGGCGCCGCCGGCGGTCGCCACGAGGGTGCCCCACGGCAGGCACTGGTCGCTGTCGCCCACCGCGGTGATCTCGCCGGTGTCCTTGGCCAGCAGCACGGCGAGCTCGTTCTGCGCCATGTTGGTGTCCTGGTACTCGTCGATCAGGATGTGGCGGAACCGCTGCTGGTAGCTCTCGAGCACGTCGGGGTGCTGGCGGAACAGCTCGACGGTCTTCATCAGCAGGTCGTCGAAGTCCATCGCCCCGGCCCGCTGCAGCCGCAGCTGGTACTCGCGGTACACGTCGGCGTGCTTGCGGTCGAAGATGTTGTTGGCCTTGAGCGCCGCGTCGTCGGGCGTGACGAGCTCGTTCTTCCACAGGCTGATGATCCCGTGCACGCCTCGCGGGGTGAACCGTTTGGCGTCGAGGCCGAGGTCGCGGATGACGTAGCCGGTGAGGCGCTGCGCGTCGGCCTGGTCGTAGATGCTGAACGTGCGCGGGTAGCCGAGGCGGTCGGCGTTGGCGCGCAGGATGCGCACGCACGCCGAGTGGAACGTGCTGACCCACATCTTCATCGCCACCGGCCCCACCAGCGCGGCGACGCGCTCGCGCATCTCGCCGGCCGCCTTGTTGGTGAAGGTGATCGCGAGGATCTGCATCGGGTGCACGCCCTCGTCGATCAGGTGTGCGATCCGGTGCGTCAGCACGCGCGTCTTGCCCGAGCCCGCACCGGCCACCACCAGCAGCGGCCCACCCCGGTGCACGACGGCGTCGAGCTGGTCGGGGTTGAGCCCCTCGAGCACGACCCGGCCTCGACGCACGGGCTCGTCCGGAGGCGGCGGGTCGTCGAACAGGCGGAGGTCGGACATGACGCGCCCATCCTAGGGACGGGGTGCGACAGCCGGGATGAGCCGGACGCGTCCGTCGGGACCTACGTCCCGAACGGGTGCGTCGCGGTCCGGCACGGGCCCGTGAAGGCGGAGCGGGCCGGCCTCACGTGATTGAATCTCCCCCCATGAAGGCAGCAATCCTGGTCGAGAGCCTCACCGGCAACACGTTCAAGGCGGGCGAGAAGATCGGCACCCTCCTGCAGCAGGAGGGCTGGACGATCACCGGCCTCGACCGGGTGCGCCGGCCCGACCACGCGGCCATCCAGGACGCCGACTTCGTGCTCGTCGGCACCTGGGTGCACGGCCTGTTCGTGGTCGGTCAGGCCCCGTGGGGTCTCGGGGCGATCGACCACCTGCCGATGATGCGTGGCAAGAAGGCGGCCACGTTCTGCACGTTCGCGCTCAACCCGGGCAAGACGCTCGACAAGCTCACCAACGCGGTGATGGGTCGCGGCGCCGACGTGCTCGGTGGCCTCGCGCTCAACCGGGCCAAGCTCGACGAGCACGCCGAGGTCTTCGTCGACCGCCTCCTCGCGAACGTCCCGCCCGCCCTGCGCTGACGCCGGCGGCCCGCGGTCAGCCGCGAGGGTCGGCCACGCGGCCGAGGAACAACACGGCACCCGTCGTGCGGTCGCGGAGCGCGAACACGAACGGGCGGTCGAAGCGGAGCTCGATCGGCTCCTCCTCCGGCGGCGCGGCGCCGGCGACACCGATCACGGCCGTGGCCGCGGCCGCCTCGGTGCCGTCCTCGCCGACGGTGATGTTCGCCTGGTGGATCACCGCACCGATCCGGAGCGGCTCGTCGGTGGTGATGCCCGTGAAGTCGGCCGCACCGGTGAACGCCGTGGGCATGCCGAGCGCCGACAGCTGGTCGGCCAGGTCGAACGATCCCGACGTGTCCCAGCGGGGGAGCGAGAGCAGCACCAATCGCGGCTCGAGGTACTGCGTCGCGTCGGTGACGAGGAAGATCTCCTCGAACGTGGGCAGGAAGTCCGGCTCGGGCAGGAACAACAGCATCGCCAGCTCGCCGCCGACGTAGGGCACCTCGACGGCCTGCCACCCGTCGCCGGCGGCGTAGGGCAGTTCGGTCTGCTTCACCATCGTGGGCACCTCGACGGTGTCGCCGGCGGCGGTGGTGAACGGCGCGTCGCGGGTGATCGACGGGTCGAACGGGTCGGCCCACATCGCCTTCAGGTACACCGCGTTCACGAGTACGAACCGGGTGAGCTCGTCGATCGTGCCGGGTGCGAGCAGGTCGGGGATGCGGCCCTCGGTGCGTTCGTCGACCCAGGCGTTCACATCGACCCGAGCCGCGTCGGGATCGGCCTCGAAGTCGACGACCTCGACGCCGGAGCCGTACGCCGTCGCGAGGGTGTCGAGGAACGTCGGCGCGACCGCCATGCCCCGTTGCAGCCATGTGGCGTTGGCGATCGACAGCCGGACGTCGTCGCCGTTGCGGGCGGTGAGTGCCGCCTCGAGCGAGTTGGCGGCCGCTTGCAGGTCGAGCTCGTCCGCGTGCAGCGTCGCGACCATCTCGTCGGCCGTGGTGCCGCGGGCGCCGGCGGTGGCCATGGCGAGCGCGAGCGCGATGCTCGCGGGGGAGACGACCAGGTTGTCGGTCGGTGCGTCGGCGGCGAGCCGTCGGTAGAGGCCGAGGCCGGTGTCGCCGAGCGCGGTGGCGAACGCAGCGGCGAGCGCCGGATCGGCTGCCGCCCGTGCGAGCCCCGACCGCAGCTCCTCGACGCCGGCGCCGTCGCCGCTCCCGGTGTCGTCGATGTCGTCGGTGTCGTCGGTGTCGTCGCCCAGGTCGTCGCTGCAGGCCTGCAGCACCGCGGCCAGCACCGGGGCCGCCGCCAGTGCGGCGAGGAAACGGCGTCGTTCGAACGGTGCGGCGGTCACGGTGTCGCCGTCGTGGTCGAGGTGCCGTCCTGCTCGTCGCTCTCCGCGGCCGCGCCGCGCAGGTCGATCACCACGACGTCGCTCACGAGCGGTCGCACGGTCTCGGGTCGGGCCAGGTCGTCGTAGGCGACCGTCCGACCGTCGCAGTCGGTGAAGGTGTCGGTGCCCTCGATCTGGCTCACCTCGCACCGATCGTCGCGGTCGGCCGGGAACGCCCACCGCACCGACCAGTTGCGGGTCGGGTCGTCGCCGGTGTGGTTCAGCACGACGCTGCGATCGGCCGCGTCGCCCACCAGACCCTGGAAGATCAGCGGACCGCCGTCTGCGATCCGGTCGGACACGAACTCGATCCCGCCCACCTCGAACGTGGTGGCAGCGAGACGCTCCTCGACCTGGTCGGCGTTGCGCGACAGCAGCGCGGCGATGCCCCACGTGGCGAGCCCCAGCAGGACGAAGAAGCCCAGGCCGGCCGCCACGGGGACGACGGCTCTCCGGAAGGTCGAACGTTCGCGCCAGCGGGGTTCCACGGCGCCAGTCTGCTCCACCAGGTGGTCGGACCCAACGCGAGCCCGATCGCCACCAGCGCACCGTCGGTCCACGACGTGGAACACCAGTTGGTCCGGACGGCCCGTGACGGCGTAGGGTCACGCACTCGTGAAGCGCACGTACCGAGTCGTCGTCGCGAAGCCGGGTCTCGACGGCCACGATCGCGGAGCCAAGACCATCACCCGAGCGTTGCGTGATCACGGCTTCGAGGTCATCTACACCGGCTTGCACCAGACGCCCGAGCAGATCGCGGAGACCGCGCTGCAGGAGGACGTCGACGCCGTCGGCCTGTCGCTGCTGAGCGGCGCCCACCTCACCTTGTTCCCACGGGTGATGGAGGAGCTGCGCAACCGCGACCTCGGCGACGTGATGGTGTTCGGCGGTGGCGTGATCCCCGACGCCGACGCCCGGATCCTGCGCGAGCAGGGCGTGGCCGAGATCTTCGGTCCCGGCGCCTCGCTCAAGGGCATCGCTCAGTGGTTGGAATCGGCGCTCGACGCCAGAGAGGACTGAACCAGTGGATCTGTTCGAGTACCAGGGCAAGCAGTACTTCGCCCGCTACGACATCCCGGTCTCGCCCGGCGACGTCGCCTACACCGTCGACGAGGCCGTCGCCGCCGCCGAGATGGCCGGCTACCCGGTCGTCGTCAAGGCGCAGGTGCAGGTGGGCGGCCGCGGCAAGGCCGGCGGCATCAAGCTCGCCGACTCGGCCGACGAGGTGCGCCTCCACGCCGGGAACATCCTCGGGATGGACATCAAGGGCCATCTCGTGAAGCGGGTGTGGGTCGAGCACGCGAGCGACATCTCGAAGGAGTACTACGCCAGCTACTCGCTCGATCGCGGCGCCAAGAAGCACCTGCTGATGCTCAGCGCCCAGGGCGGCGTCGAGATCGAGGCGGTCGCCGAGAGCAACCCGGATGCGATCGTGCTGCTGCACATCGACCCGGTCGACGGCATCACGCTCGAGGCCGCCCGCGACGCCGCGGTGCGCGCCGAGATCGACGCCGAGGCGGTCGACGGTGTGGCCGACATGCTCGTCAAGCTGTACCGCTGCTTCACCGAGGGCGACTGCGACCTGGCCGAGATCAACCCGCTCATCCTGCGCCCCGACGGTGGCGTGCACGCGCTCGACGCCAAGGTGAGCCTCGACAACAACGCCGGGTTCCGTCATCCCGAGTGGGACGAGTTCCGCGCCACCGAGGAGCTCGACGAGCGCGAGCAGCTCGCCCGCACCCACGACCTGCAGTACATCGGTCTCGACGGCACGGTCGGCATCATCGCCAACGGCGCCGGCCTGGCGATGAGCACGCTCGACGTCGTGAACCAGGTGGGTGGCAAGGCCGCCAACTTCCTCGACATCGGCGGTGGCGCCAACGCCGACGTGATGGCCGCCGCGCTCGGCGTCATCAACTTCGACGAGAACGTCAAGAGCATCTTCATCAACATCTTCGGCGGCATCACCCGCGGCGAAGAGGTGGCCAAGGGCATCGTCGAGGCGCTCAGCCGGGTCGAGCTGCGGGCGCCGATCGTCATCCGCCTCGACGGCACCAACGCCGAGGAGGGTCGCTCGATCCTCGCCAACGCCGGGATCCCCGAGAGCAAGCTCACCTCGAAGCCCACCATGCTGGAAGCCGCTCGTGCGGCCGTCGCGATCGCCAACGGGAGCAACTGATCATGGCCATCTTCGTCAACGCCGACACCAAGGTGATCGTCCAGGGCCTCACCGGTGGCCAGGGCAAGTACCACGGTCTGCGCAACAAGGCCTACGGCACCCAGGTCGTCGGCGGCGTCACGCCCGGCAAGGGCGGCACCGACGTCGAGGGCATCCCGGTGTTCAACACCGTGGCCGAGGCCGTCGCGGCCACCGGTGCCAACGCGTCGTTCATCGCCGTGCCGCCGAAGGCCGCCGGCGCCGCGATCCTCGAGGCCGCCGCGGCGGGCATCGCGTTCGTCGTCTGCATCACCGAGGGCATCCCGGCCCAGGACGAGGCCAAGGTCTACAACACCCTGGTCCGCGACTTCCCGAACACTCGCCTGCTCGGCCCCAACTGCCCGGGCATCATCAGCCCAGGCAAGTGCAACATCGGCATCACGGCCGGTGAGATCGCCGAGCTGCCCACCGCGTCGGGCCCCAACGTCGGCATCGTCAGCCGCTCGGGCACGCTCACCTATCAGGCGCTGTACGAGCTGAAGCAGCGCGGCATCGGCGTGAGCACCTGCGTCGGCATCGGCGGCGACCCCGTGCCGGGCACCAACTTCATCGACTGCCTCGCGCAGTTCCAGGCCGACCCCGAGACCCACGCGATCATCATGATCGGCGAGATCGGTGGCTCGGCCGAGGAAGAGGCCGCCGAGTTCATCAAGGCCAACGTCACCAAGCCGATGAGCGCCTACATCGCCGGTGTCACCGCGCCCGAGGGCAAGAAGATGGGCCACGCCGGCGCCATCACCTCGGGCGGCAAGGGCACGGCCAAGGGCAAGATGGAGGCGCTCGCCGCCGCTGGTGTGAAGGTGGGCCAGAACCCCACCGAGGCCGGTGACCTGATGGCCGAGATCGTGGCGGCGCTGAAGGGCTGAGCCCGCTGTCGCTGCGTGCGACACCCGCCTTCGACACACCGAGAACGCGAGGAGCCCCGCCGTGAGGCGGGGCTCCGTCGCGTCAGGTCTGATGTTCGGGTCGCTCAGCCGGCGGGCGGTGGCGGCGGGGGCGGCGTGCCCGGTGCCGGCGGGGGCGGCGGAGGCGGCGGCGGTGCAGGAGCCGGCGGGGGCGGCGGCGCGGCGCTGAAGCCCGGGGGCGGCGGCGGGGTCATGCCCGGAGCAGCGCCACCGCCGACGTTGAACTGGCTCTTGAGCTTGTTCACGTCCTTGAGGTCGTTCAGGTCGCCGCCCGACTCCTTGAAGCCGAGCACGGCGCCGACGAGCACGACGATCACCGCGATGAGCGCGAGGAACAGCCCGATGCCGCGGGTGATGCCGTCGTCGAACTCGCTGTCGACCCCGTTGCTGAAGAAGCGCACCAGGACGAGCAGGAACGACAGAGCCGATGCGGCCAGGATGATCAACGGCGTCGGCAACGAGGTCGGCAGCTTGACCACCCCGCCCACCGTGAGCACCGTGAGCACGGCGATCGCGAGCAACAACAACCAGGGCACGGTGCCCGTGAAGAAGTAGTCGCTGCCGCTGGCCCCGACGCTCTCGCCGAGGAAGTCGACCTTCCACCACTTGAGGAAGAAGGCGATGAACATGAGACCGCCTCCACCCACCTTCAACCAGTCGCTGGTCTTGAACTTGCTGAAGTCCATCCGAAAATTCCTCCCATGAACGTCGTGGCGATGTCACCCCGTCCAACGGTCGACCGTACACCTTGTCAAAGCGCCTCTCGTGCGATCGCCACCGTCTCGTAACGTCCCCGCCATGCCCATGGCGCTCCTCTCCGTGTACGACAAGACCGGCATCGTCGAGCTCGCGACCGCCCTCCACGAACTGGGCTGGACGGTCGTCAGCAGCGGCGGCACGGCCAAGGTGGTGAGCGCCGCGGGCGTCCCCGCGATCGATGTGGCCGACCTCACCGGCGTCCCGGCGATCCTCGACCACCGCGTGGTGACGCTGCACCCGAAGGTGCACGGCGGATTGCTGGCCGACCCCACCAACAGCGAGCACCAGGCCGACATGGCCGAGTACGGCATCCAGCCGATCGACCTGGTCGTCGTGAACCTCTATCCGTTCTCGCGAGATCCGAGCATCGAGCTGATCGACATCGGCGGCCCGGCGATGGTGCGGGCAGCCGCCAAGAACCACCACCACGTCGCGGTCGTCGTGAACCCGGCGGACTACACGGCCGTGGTGGCCGAGGTGCGCGACCACGGTGCGATCACACCCGCCACCCGCCGCCGGCTCGCCCGCGACGCGTTCGCCACGATCGCGGCGTACGACGCCCAGATCGCCAACTGGTTCGACGCCAGCGGCGATCACCTCGGTGACGGTGCCGGCGACGCACTGCCCGCCGGCCTGCAGCTCTCGCTCACCCGGCAGCAGGTGCTGCGCTACGGCGAGAACCCGCACCAGCAGGGTGCGCGCTACCTGGCCGACGGTGCCCGCAGCTGGTGGGACGAGATGGTGCAGCACGGCGGCAAGGACCTGAGCTACCTCAACCTGTACGACACCGAGGCCGCGTGGAAGATGGTCCACCGCTTCGACCGGCCCGCCTGCGTGATCGTGAAGCACGCGAACCCGTGCGGCGTGGCCGTCGCCGACGACCCGACCGCCGCCTACGTCCAGGCCAACGCGTGCGACCCCGTCAGCGCGTTCGGCGGCATCGTCGCCGTCAACCGCGAGGTCACGGCCGATCTCGCCGAGGCGCTCGCACCCGTGTTCACCGAGGTCGTCGTCGCCCCGTCCTACACGGCGGACGCGCTCGAGGTGTTCGCCCGCAAGGGCAACCTGCGCGTCCTGTCGGGGCCGGCGCCCTACGGATCGGCGCTCGACCTGCGTTCGATCGACGGCGGCCTGCTGGTGCAGCAGGCCGACACGGTCGACCTCGACCGCAGCCACTGGCGGGTGGTCACGACGGCCCAGCCCAGTCGCGAGCAGTGGGAAGACCTCGCGTTCGCCTGGACCGTGTGCGCGTCGGTGAGCAGCAACGCGATCGTGTTCGCCAAGGACCTGCAGGCGTTCGGCATCGGCGCCGGTCAGCAGAACCGCGTCGACAGCGTGCGGATCGCGGCCACCCGATCGGCCGGTCGGGCCGAGGGCGGGGTGTGCGCGAGCGATGCGTTCTTCCCGTTCCGCGACAACATCGACGAGCTCGCCAAGGCCGGCATCCGTACGGTGATCCAACCGGGTGGCAGCGTGCGCGACGCCGAGGTGATCGAGGCTGCTGACGAGCTCGGCATCGCGATGGTGTTCACCGGCGAGCGCCACTTCCGTCACTGACCGCCCGATCGCGGCGCGTCACGCGGCTCGACCTGGAAGACTGACCACATGGCACGGATCGCCGACCTGCTGGCGGCAGGGACCACCTACAGCTTCGAGTTCTTCCCCCCGAAGAACGAGGCGGGCTGGCTGAGCCTCGGCCGCACGATCGCCGAGCTCGAGCACCTCGAACCCCACTACGTCAGCGTCACCTACGGCGCAGGCGGCAGCACCCGTACCCGCACCGCCGACCTGGTGTCGTGGGTCAAGCGCCAGACGCCCATCTCGCCCATGGCGCACCTCACGTGCGCGGGCCACACCCGGGCCGAGATCCGCGACATCCTCATCGACTACCGCGCCGAGGGCATCGAGAACCTGCTGGCCCTCGGCGGCGATCCGCCGGCGGACGGATCGCCGGTCGTCAGCGACTACCGGTTCTCGAGCGAGCTCGTCGACGACATCCGCGCCTTCGGTGGCTTCTCGATCGGCGTGGCGGCGCATCCGGAGGGCCATCCCCGGTCGCCCGACCTCGAGAGCGATCGTCGGCACCTGGCCGACAAGCTCGTCGACGCCGACTTCGCGATCACCCAGTTCTTCTTCGAGGTCGACCACTACGTGGCGATGATGGACGACCTGGCGTCGCACGACGTGTACAAGCCGGTGATCCCCGGGATCATGCCCGTCACCAACCTCGCGCAGGTGAGCCGCATGGCGCACATGTCGGGGGCCGAGGTGCCCGGCTGGCTCGTCGAGCGTGTGGGCAAGGCGGGCGACGACCCCGACGAGGCCACGCGTATCGGCGTCGAGATCGCCGCCGAGCTGTGCGATCGGCTGCTCGAGGTGGGGGCCCCGGGCCTGCACTTCTACACGCTCAACCGCAGCGGCCCCACCCGCCAGCTGTGGCGCCTGCTCGGCCTCGGCTGACGGCCTGACGCGGCTCGCTCGCGCACCCACCTCGGGCGTATGGTGCGCCCATGCGCGCGTACGAGAACGTCTACATCAACGGCAAGTGGGTTCCCTCCAGCGGTGAGGGTGCGCTCGAGGTCACCGACTCCGCCACGGAAGAAGTGATCGCCTCGGTCCCGAACGGCACGGCGGCCGACGTCGACGCCGCCGTCGCGGCGGCGAAGGCCGCCTTCCCGGCCTGGAGCCAGCTGCCCCGCGAGGAGCGGGCCGGCTACCTCATGAAGATCCACGCCGGTCTCGAGGCCCGCACCGACGAGCTCGCGGAGACGATCGCGCACGAGGTCGGCATGCCGCTGATGCTCTCGAAGATCATCCAGGCCGGTCTCCCCAAGGCGAACTTCCAGATCGCCGCCGGTCTCGCCGCCAACTACGAGTTCGAGAGCCAGGTCGGCAACTCGCTCGTGGTGCGCGAGCCGATCGGTGTGGTCGGCTGCATCACGCCGTGGAACTACCCACTGCACCAGATCGCGCTCAAGGTCGCTCCGGCGTTGGCCGCCGGCAACACGGTCGTGCTGAAGCCCAGCGAGGTCGCCCCGATCAACGCCTTCATCCTCGCGGAGGTCATCGACGAGGCCGGTCTGCCGGCGGGCGTGTTCAACCTCGTCACCGGTGTCGGCCCGGTGGTCGGCGAGGCCATCGCCGCCCACGCCGACGTCGACATGGTGAGCTTCACCGGGTCGACGCGGGCGGGCAAGCGCGTCGCCGAGGTCGCCAGCCAGACCGTCAAGAAGGTCGCGCTCGAGCTCGGTGGCAAGAGCCCCAACGTCATCCTCGACGACGCCGACTTCACCAAGGCGATCGCCGACGGTGTCGGCAAGTGCTTCCTCAACTCGGGGCAGACCTGCACGGCGCTCACCCGCATGATCGTCCCGCGCGAGCGCCTCGCCGAGGCCGAGCAGATCGCCGCGGCCACCGCGGCGGCATTCACGCCGGGCAACCCGTTCGAGCAGACCAGCCGGCTCGGGCCGCTCGTGTCGGCGGCGCAGCGCGACCGCGTCCGTGGCTTCATCCAGTCCGGCATCGACGAGGGTGCCACGCTCATCGCCGGCGGCCCCGACGCCCCCGAGGGCCTCGACCAGGGCTACTTCGTCCAGCCGACGGTGTTCTCCAACGTCACCCGCGACATGACGATCGCCCGCGAGGAGATCTTCGGTCCGGTGCTGTCGATCATCCCGTACGACACCGAGGAAGAGGCGATCGACATCGCCAACGACACCATCTACGGCCTCGCCGGCGGTGTGTGGAGCGGCGATCCGGAGCGTGCGAAGCAGGTCGCCCGCCGCATCCGCGCCGGCCAGGTCGAGGTGAACGGTGGCGCGTTCAACGTCATGGCGCCCTTCGGCGGCTACAAGCAGAGCGGCCTCGGTCGCGAGGCGGGCACCTTCGGGCTCGAGGAGTTCCTCGAGGTGAAGTCGCTCCAGCTCTGAGGCCTCCGGGCCCACCACTCGTCCGTTCCGCGCCCGGCTTCGCGCGTTCTGCCGCCGGAAGCCGGGCCGGAACTGGAAGAATGTCCCCCCGATGACCGACTGGTCTCCACCGCGCTCGCCCCGAGTTCAGATCAGCCGAGTCCCGCACCTCCCGGGCCTCGACGGCATGCGCGCGCTCGCGGTCGTGGCCGTGATGATCTACCACGCCAACAAGAACTGGCTGCACGGCGGGTTCCTCGGCGTCGAGGTGTTCTTCGTCATCTCCGGCTACCTGATCACGCTGCTGCTCATCGCCGAGCACGAGCGTGGCGGTCACGTCGACCTGAAGCAGTTCTGGATCCGTCGCGCCCGACGCCTGCTGCCGGCGCTGTTCGTGATGCTGGCGTTGCTGATGGTGTACCTGGCGTTCTTCAAGTCGGTCGCCCGGGGCCGGGTGCGCGGCGACATCATCGGCGGACTCGGCTACGTGTCGAACTGGTACCAGATCTGGGTGGGCGCCGGTTACACCGCCTCGGAGGACTTCGCCCCGTTGCGGCACCTGTGGTCGCTCGCGGTGGAGGAGCAGTTCTACCTGATCTGGCCGCTGGTGATGGTGGCCATCCTGCGCCGCGGTCGGGCACGGCTGCCCCAGGTGGCGCTGTGGCTGTTCGGCGTGTCGGTGGCGATCACGGCGCTGATGGCGGTGCTGTTCGTGTCGGGCGACATCAACTCGACCTGCAGCCCGGACGCGCACCGCGGCTACTGGATCGTCGCCGGCCGATGCATCAGCATCAACGACACCCTGTACCTCAGCACGATCACACGTGCCGGTGGGCTGATGCTCGGCGCCGCGTTCGCGATGGTGTGGCGCCCGCTCGCGATCATGCGGGGTCCGATGCGCGGGCGCGGTCGTCAGCTCGACCTGCTCGCCGTCGTGGGCGTGGCCGGCATCGCCGGCCTGATGTGGGTGGTGCACCTCGCCGATCCGGCGCTCGAGATCCTCACGGGCAGCCGGTTCGATCCGTGGCTGTTCCGCGGCGGCATCTTCCTCACGGGCATCTTCACCCTGTTCGTCATCGCCGCGGTCACCCACCAGCGGGCGGCCGCCGGCATGCTGCTCGGCAACCCGGTGCTCACCTGGATCGGCACCCGCAGCTACGGGCTGTACCTGTACCACTGGCCGATCTACCAGATCATCCGTCAGGAGGCCGGCAAGACGCTGAACCTGTGGCAGTTCCTGTTCGCGATGGGTGTCACGAGCCTCATCACCGAGGCGAGCTATCGCTTCGTCGAGATGCCGGTGCGCAAGGGTGCGATCGGCGAGTGGTTGCACGGCGAGCGCCGCCGACCGTCCCATCAGGCCCTCGCGCGACGCCGGCAGCTCACCGGACTCGGGCTCGTCGCGGTGATCCTCGTCGGCTGGGCGGGCGTCAGCATCGCGATGGCCCCCAACCAGTGCGTCGGCCAGCTCGAGTGCGACCTCCTCGCCGGCCAGGAGAGCATCGACGAGGCGAGTTCCACGACCCTGCCGGGCAGCACCGGCGATCCGTCGCAGACCACGCTCGACCCTGGCGCATCCGTCGTGCCGGGCAGCACCGACCCGAACGCCACGCCTGCGTCGACGCTGCCGGGTGAGACGGTGCCGCCGAGCACCGCCGCGCCCACCACCGTGCCCGAGACCACGGTGCCGCCCGAACAGCGGCCCATGCTCGCGATCGGTGAGAGCGTGATGCTCGGCGCCGCACCACAGCTGCAGGCCGGCGGCTTCAGCGTGAACGCGAGCGAGAGCCGCCAGGGCAAGGAGACCGCGACCGTGATCGGTCAGCTGCGCGCTGCGGGCCAGATCGGTCAGGTGATCGTGATCCAGGTGGGCACCAACGGACCGGTGTCGCAGGAGACCTACGACGAGATCATGTCGTTCCTGCCCGCGGCCGAGGTGCCGACGGTGCGTTTCCTCACCGTGCACGCTCCCGGCAAGGCCTGGATCGAGGGCAACAACGCGCTCATCTGGGGGCTCAAGGGGCGCTACCCGAACGTCGACGTGCTCGACTGGGACGGGCTCGTGACGAGCGGACAGGTGCCGGGGATGTCGGGTGACGGCATCCACCTGCGCACCGGCACCGGCAAGCAGTTCTACGCCAACTACGTGTTCGGGATCATCGGTCGCAACGACCTGATCCAGCCGCTGCCCGAGGAGTGACCGGCCGCCACGAGGCCGCCCCTCGCCGTGGCTTGGTGGGCGGCCACGCACGAGGCGTACGCTCGTGGCCATGACTTCTCCTGTGCGCGTCGCCGTCACCGGTGCTGCTGGCCAGATCGGCTACAGCCTCCTCTTCCGCATCGCCTCGGGCTCGATGCTCGGTCCGGACACGAAGGTGATCCTCCAGCTGCTCGAGATCACCCCGGCGCTGAAGGCGCTCGAGGGCGTGCGGATGGAGCTCGACGACTGTGCCTTCCCGCTGCTCGCCGACGTCGTCTGCACCGACGACGCGAACGTCGCGTTCGGTGACGCCGACGTCGCCCTGCTCGTCGGCGCGATGCCGCGCAAGGCCGGCATGGAGCGAGCCGACCTGCTCACCGCCAACGGTGGCATCTTCAAGCCGCAGGGCGCGGCGCTCAGCGCGAGCGCGAAGAAGGACGTCAAGATCCTGGTCGTCGGCAACCCCGCCAACACCAACGCCTACATCGCCCAGCAGAACGCGCCCGGCCTCGACCCGCGCCGCTTCACCGCGATGACCCGGCTCGACCACAACCGTGCGATCAGCCAGCTCGCCGCCAAGACCGGCACCACGGTGAACGACATCACCAACATGACCATCTGGGGCAACCACTCGGTCACGCAGTACCCCGACCTGTTCCACGCCAAGGTGAACGGCACGAACGCGTACGAGCTCGTGAACGACCACGCGTGGGTCGACGGCACGTACATCCCCACCGTCGCGAAGCGCGGTGCGGCGATCATCGAGGCCCGCGGTGCGTCGTCGGCCGCGTCGGCCGCCAACGCCGCGGTCGACCACATCCGCTCGTGGTCGCTCGGCACCGCCGAGGGCGACTGGGTGTCGATGGCCGTGCCGAGCGACGGTTCGTACGGCGTGCCCGAGGGCCTGATCTCGAGCTTCCCGTGCGTGTGCAAGGACGGCGAGTACTCGATCGTCCAGGGCCTCGACATCGACGACTACAGCCGCGGCAAGATCGACGCGTCGGCGGCCGAGCTGGCCGAGGAGCGCGACGCGGTCAAGGAGCTCGGCCTGGTCTGAGCCGGTCGCACCGGACCACCCCACATCTCGAATCGACCACGGACTCGGCCGGTGTCGACGGAACGCCCCTCGTGGCGGGTCGTCGGCCCGGCCGAGCGTGTCGTGGTGCCCTGGGCGAACGGTGGGGGCACCACCGCCGTCGTCGCTCGGGTGCCGGACGACGACGCGTGGGCCTGGCGGCTGAGCCTCGCCGACGTGGTCGAGGACGGGCCGTTCTCGTCGCTGCCCGGTGTCGACCGCTGGATCGCCGTGGCGCGCGGCGGGCGGATGGAACTCGAGGTCGGGGACGCGCCGGGTGCGGTGCGCGCCTCGCTCGATCCGACGGCAGACGCTCTCGAGTTCTCCGGTGACGCCGCGACGTCGTGTCGCGTGTCGGACGGGCCGCTGGTCGACGTCAACCTCATGCTGCGCCGCGGCGTGGTGACCGGGAGGATGTCGATCGTGACGCTTGCGGCGGAGGACACTGTCGGGCTGACCGACGTGCAGGCGCTCGTGGCGCTGTCGGGTCGGGTGCGTGCGTCGGTCGACGACGAGCACCACGAGCTCGACGGTGAGGTGCTCGACGCGTTGATCGGCACCGCCAGCGCTTCGCTCGTGGTGCGCGCACACGCGCCGACACGTGTCGCGCTCGTGCGCGTCGCACCCGCGTGAGCGGACATCGAACCCATGCGCTGGAAGGTGGCGGCGGGTCGCCTCGGCGACGGGTTCGGCCGTTCATGTCACCGGGATCTGGCTGGTTTCGTGCGGTTCGGTGGGACATGAACGAGGGTCGCTCGTTCATGTCGCGTGATCCGGTGCGAGGGGGCCGGATTCGGTGACATGAGCGAGGGTCGGCTCGCTTCCCCTCACCAGCCCTGCCGGTGCACGCTGGCGTGGGCCGGCGTCGAACCCATGCTCCGGAAGGTTGTGGTGGGTCGGGTTGGCGGCGAGTTCGGCGGATCATGAACGGGGTTGCGCCTTCTTGTCATGCTGATACGACCTCCAGCCGCGCGTTCGCATGACGAGAACGTGCGTGCGGGTTCCGGGGGCGTGTGCTCCGCTTCTCCTTCCGGGGCATCCCTGGCGGTTCGCACAGGCGTGGGTCGGCGTCGAACCCATGCTCCGGAAGGTTGTGGTGGGTCGGACCGCCGGCGGGGTTCGGCCGTTCATGTCACATGGATCCGGTGGATTTCGTGTGGGTTGGTGGGACATGAACGAGGTCGGCCGTTCACGTCGTACGAAACGATCCTGTGGCGATCGATCGGCGCGACACGAACGGGTCGGAGGGCTCGGGTCGGGCCGCAGGCCCGAGGGGTACGCTCGCCGCATGCCGATCCACGTGCGTGCCAACCCGGGTGACTTCGCTCCTGCCGTTCTCGTCCCGGGTGATCCGAAGCGG
>WBZL01002434.1_pt1 | contig 18151 bp, 18 predicted proteins | sample 5204291 | NCBI WGS metagenome assembly WBZL01 (sample SAMN12344345, study PRJNA552823) | activated sludge metagenome | biome: Activated sludge suspended growth; feature: Nitrification reactor; material: Wastewater; isolation source: activated sludge from nitrification reactor of wastewater...
GCATCGTGGCGCTTCTGCGTCGCGCCGATGATGGACTGGACCGACCGCCACTGCCGCTACTTCCACCGGCGGCTCTCGAAGCACGCGCGTCTCTACACCGAGATGATCACCGCGCCGGCGCTCGAGCACGGCGACGTGCCGAGGCATCTCGATTTCGATCCGGAAGAAGCGCCGGTCGCACTCCAGCTCGGCGGCAGCGATCCTGCGGGTCTCGCGCACGCCGCGCGCCTGGGCGAGCGCTGGGGCTACGACGAGGTCAACCTGAACTGCGGCTGTCCGTCGGAACGCGTGCAGACCGGAAGCTTCGGCGCCTGCCTGATGGCGGAGCCCGCTCTGGTGGCGGAGTGCGTGCGGGCGATGCGCGAGGCGGTGGCGGTCCCGGTCACGGTGAAGCACCGCATCGGACTCGACGCGAATGACGAGTACGGCTTCGTGCGCGACTTCGTCGGAACGGTGCGCGACGCCGGCTGCGGCACGTTCATCGTGCACGCCCGCAATGCAGTGCTGAAGGGCCTGTCGCCGAAGGAGAACCGCGAGGTTCCGCCGCTGCGCTACGAGGTGGTGCACCGGCTGAAGCGCGATTTTCCGGAGACGACGATCGTTCTCAACGGGGGACTCGCGGACTGGCGCACCATCGAATCGGAGCTCTCCGTGGTCGACGGCGTGATGCTGGGCCGCACCGCCTACCACGACCCCTACTTCCTCGCTCATGCGGATGCGCGGCTCTTCGGCGACGAGGCGCCCCCGAGGAGCCGGGCGGAGGTGCTCGCGGCGATGGTCCCCTACGCGGCGGCGCAGCTCGCGCGCGGGACGCCGCTCCGCTCGATCGTGCGCCACATGCTCGGGCTCTACCACGGCTGCAGCGGCGGGCGCCGCTACCGGCAGGTGCTGTCCAACGCCGCGCGCCTCAAGGGCGCGGGACCGGAACTGCTGCGCGAGGCGCTCGCCGAGGTCGAACCCGCGCTCGCCTGAACCTACTTGCGTTCGCGTCGCCGGCGGCGCCACGACGCGGTGCCACCCTCGCCGATCCGCGACGGCGCGCGCGGACCGTCCTGCGGTCGCTCGGGGTCGGCGAGGTCGGCGCCGCCGGGCATGTGGCGCAGGAAGTGGTCCGGCGCGATCTCGACCACGATCGACGCCGCGACGTAGGCCACGACGAGGACGATCGGCAGGAACCGGCCGAACCACTCGCCGATCGAGTACACGATCAGGATGACGACGATCCAGCGCAGGAACACCAGCGCGAACCGGCGCTTCAGGCGAAGTTCCTCCGGCGAGCGCTCCTTCAGCGCGCGCCAGAGCCCGAGGTACGACCCGATCGCGGCGACCACCTGCCACGCCGCGCCCGACAGGAACGCGTTGTCCTTCCAGAGCCCGGCGAAGCCTTCCCAGCCCGACCAGGCGCCGACGAACACCAGCGGCATACCGAGCGGCACCGCGATGAACACACAGATGAACGCGGCGGCGAAGATCGCGCCGGCCTCGCCGTTGATGCGGGACGCGCCCCCTTCGGCGGTCTGGCGCGCGAAATACGATCCGAGGCCCGCGAACATCACGCCCATCGCCAGCATCGTGTCGATGAAATACAGGAGCAGCACCTGCACCGCCGACCAGCCGAACGCGAGGATGCCGACTACCGGGACGATGTTGCGCGCGACGACCTGTCCGATCGCCAGGGGATCGTAGCGGCGGGGCGAGTCGACGGCGTCCACGGTCGAGACCTACTTCGGCATGTCGTGCTCGATGTACTGGCGCACGATCGAGACGAAGTCGGCATCCGAGCGCATACCGAGCGCGCGACCGGCGTGCGCATCGAAGTCGCGCGGCCAGGTGCGGACGATCCGGTCGATGGCCGGATCGTGGCGGAAGGCCACGCGCCGCGCCACTTCGTCGCCCGCGACCCGTCGCAACGCGTCGATCATCTCCCCGACGGTCACCGAGATGCCCGGGACGTTGACGGCGTGCGAAACCGGGAAGGCCGAAGCGGGCGCTTCGTAGCCGGCGACGAGGTTCGCGATCGCCGCGCGCGGCGACAGGAGCCACATTCGCGTCGCGGCGTCCACCGGGCAGGGTGCCTCGACACCGGCGAGCGGCTCGCGCACGATGCCGCTCGCGAACGACGACGCGGCCTTGTTGGGCTTGCCGGGCCGCACCGTGACCGTCGGCAGCCTCAGGCTGCGGCCGTCGACGAAGCCCTTGCGCGCGAAGTCGTGGACGAGCATCTCGCCCACCGCCTTCTGCGCGCCGTACGACGACTGGGGCGTGAGAACCTGATCGTCGGGAACGCGATCGGGCAGCGCTCCGCCGAACACCGCGACCGAGCTCGCGAACGCGAACCGCGGCGGCGAAGGGAGTGCTCGGCAGCGCTCGAGCAGCGCGCGGGTCGCATCGACGTTCACGCGCCAGCCGAGGTCGAAGTTCGCCTCCGCTTCGCCGGACACGACCGCGGCGAGGTGGAACACGCCGTCGACGCCGCCCTCGAACGCCCGGTCGAGCAGCGCGGCGTCGCAGAGGTCGCCGGCGAGGCTCGTCACGCGAGGGTCGCGCGGACCGGAGGCCGTGGCGACGTCGACGAGCGTCAGCCTTTCGACCGCCTTCGGGCCGCCGTCCGCTCCCGCGATCGACCCGCGGGCCATCAGTTCGGCAGAGAGCTTGCCGCCGAGGAATCCGGCGCCGCCGGTGATCAGGATGCGCATGGTGGAGGACGGGCGTGTCGTGTACGGGAGGCTATGATAGCCACAACCCCCGCGCTGCGGCGCGCGGCGTCCAGGTCGGCTGGAGCAGCGCCCAAGGCGGCGTGCCGATCGACGGGAACCGCGAGCCGCCTGCCCGCCATCGATCTCGGGATCGCCCATGAGCAACGATCGCCCGGGTTCGGGCCACGTGGAGCCCGGCGGAATCGCAGACGCGATCGCCCTTGATGCGGTCGCCGTCGTTTCGTCCTTCCTCCCGAACGATCTCGTCGCAGCGCTTCGCGCACGCGCGAAGGCCTGCGATGCGGCAGGCGAGTTCGTCGCCGCGGGCGTCGGCCGCGGCAGCGCGCGCGCGTTGCACACCGACCAGCGGGGCGACCGGATCCGGTGGATCGACGAGGCGCCTGCCGACGCTGCCGAGAGAGGGTTTCTCGCGGCGCTGGAAGGTGTCCGCGCGGACGTCAATCGCACGCTCGCGCTCGGAGCCTTCGCGCTGGAGGCACACTACGCGCTCTATCCCCCCGGCGCCGGCTACCGGCGTCACCTCGACCGGTTCCGCGACGACGACGCTCGCGTGCTCTCGGTCGTCGCCTATCTCAACGACGCGTGGCACGCAGACGACGGTGGCGCGTTGCGGCTCCACCTGGACTCCGGGCCTCGCGACGTCCTTCCGGCCGGCGGCACGCTCGTGGCGTTCCTCTCCGCTTCGGTCGCGCACGAGGTGCTGCCCGCGAGCAGGGAGCGGATCTCGATCGCCGGCTGGTTCCGGCGGCGCTGACGTCAGGGCCGCAGCCGCGCGTGCCCCTGCTTGAGCGCCCGCTCGAGATAGGCGCCGTAGAAGTCCGCGGTGAGGAGTCCCACCACGGCTTCGGAGAGCGGTTCGCCGCTGCCGTCGACGACGAGCACGGTGGGCGTGAGCGTGGCGCCGTAGCGGCGCGCGAGCGCCCGGTGCGACGTCGGGCGGCCGTCGAAGCCGACGATCGTTTCGTCGCGGTTGACCTCCAGTTGCCGGAACAGCGCGTCGTCGCGCCACGGCGGCTCCGCGCTCATCGGCACGAGGTGCTCGCGCAGCGCGCGCTCGCAATACGGACAGTCGTCGCGGTCGAAGAACAGCAGGATCGGGATGCGCCGCGCGCGGCTCAGCTTCGCATCGGCCGCGAGGTCCGCCGCGGCAGGCAGCGCGAGCGTGCGCGGGCGGGTCGTCGCGCGCGACGGCGCGTCGGCGCTCGTTCCGGCCTGCGCGCGGGCGTGCGCCGCGGCGGAGGCCGACGCGAGTGCTAGAATCGCCCGCAGCAGCCGCCGCCTCGACGCGACTGCGATCGCCGTCCGCTTCGCTTCCACGCTTCGATGACCCCCGCTCCGTTGCCGCGCCGTCTGGTGATCGCGACGCGCGAGTCCGCGCTCGCGCTGTGGCAGGCCGAGCACATCCGCGCACGTCTCGCCGGATTGTATCCGCAACTGCACGTCGACCTCCTCGGCGTCACGACCCAGGGCGACCGGGTGCTCGACCGGCCTCTCGCGTCGATCGGTGGCAAGGGACTGTTCATCAAGGAGCTCGAGGTGGCGATGTCGGAAGGGCGCGCCGACATCGCGGTCCACTCGCTCAAGGACCTCCCGATGGAGATGCCCGACGGCTTCGCGCTCGCCGCGGTCACCGCGCGCGAGGACCCGCGCGACGCGTTCGTGAGCAACCGCTGCGCGAGGCTCGCGGACCTGCCCGAAGGCGCGGTGGTCGGCACGTCGAGCCTGCGGCGCGAGGCGCAGTTGCGCGAACGCCGCCCGGACCTGGCGATGCAGCCTTTGCGCGGCAACGTGAACACGCGCCTTCGCAAGCTCGACGAGGGGCAGTTCGACGCGATCGTGCTGGCCGCCGCGGGACTCAAGCGCCTGGGGCTCGCCGATCGCATCGCCGACTTCCTCGCGCCCGACGAGAGCCTGCCGGCCGCGGGCCAGGGCGCGCTCGCCATCGAGTGCCTCCGCGACAGGCCCGACCTCGCGGATGTGCTCGCGCCGCTTGCGGACCTCGCGACGACGCTCGCGGTCACCGCCGAGCGCGCGTTCGCGCGCTCGCTCTCCGGCAACTGCCGCACGCCGCTCGCGGCTTACGGCGAGTGGTCCGGCGAGCGGTTGTGGCTGCGCGGCCTCGTCGCGGGTGTCGACGGACGCGAGGTGATCCGCGGCGAACGCGACGAGCGCGTCGAGGACGCCGCTGCCGCCGAGGCGCTCGGCCTTTCGCTCGCCGACGAGTTCCTGGCGCGCGGCGCGGCGCGGCTGATCGCGGGATGAACGTCCACCCGCTCGATCCGCGCCCGGCGGCGCGGGGACCGCTCGCCGGTATCGGTGTCGTGGTGACGCGGCCGGCACGACAGGCGGGGGCGTTCGCGCAGAAACTCGCGGCGCTGGGCGCCTCGCCCATCGCCTGGCCCGCGATCGTGATCCTGCCTCCGGACGACCCGGCCCTGCTCGCGAGAGCGCACGCGGCGATCGCGTCGTACGACTTCGCATTCTTCGTCTCCGCGAACGCAGCCGAGTTCGGAGCGCCGGCGGTCGGGAGTTGGCCCGCGCGGGTGCAGGCGTTCGCCCCGGGGCCGGGCACCGCGGAGGCTCTGGCCGGCGTCGGCGTGCCGGACGTGCACATTCCTCGCGAGCGCTACGAAAGCGAGGGCCTGCTCGCGCTGCCCGAACTCGCTGACGTGCGCGGCAAGCGCGCGATCGTCTTCCGGGGACAGGGGGGGCGCGAACTTCTCGCCGACACGCTGAGGCAGCGTGGTGCGCGCGTGGACGTCGTCGCCTGCTACCGGCGGGCCGTGCCATCGGGTGGAGCCGAAGCGCTCGTCGAGGCGATCGACGCCGGTCGCGCCCACGCGCTCACGCTCACTTCCTCGGAAGGCGTCGACAACCTCGTCCAGGCCGTCGGCGCCGCCGGACTCGCGAAGCTCGCGCGCCTGCCGGCGTTCGCGCCGCACGGGCGCATCGTCGAGCGCGCCCGCGCGGCAGGGCTGGACGCGCGCCTGACGCCTGGTGCCGACGCCGGTCTCATCGCCGGATTGCTAGAATGGGCTCGAAAGCGACCAACGAACGACAGGACCGAGGGACCATGAGCGCACCGGATGTGATCGTCACCGCCCCGCTGCCGCCGTTCCTCTACGATCCGCTCAAGGCGGATTACCGCTGCCACGACTACGCGCAGGCGGCGGACAAGGCAGGACTCCTGCGCGCGGCGTCCGGGGCGATCCGGGGACTGGTGCAGGGCGGGGGCACGGTCACGCCGACCGACCTGCTCGACGCGCTGCCGAAGCTCGAGATCATCTCGGTGTTCGGCGTCGGCTACGACGGCGTGCCGGTCGACTACTGCCGCGGGCGCGGCATCAGGGTGACCAACACGCCCGACGTGCTGACCGAGGACGTCGCCGACACCGCGGTCGGGTTGGTGCTGATGACCGGCCGCGGCTTCGCGAAGGCCGACCGCTTCGTGCGCGCCGGCGAATGGGTGAAGCGCGGACCCGAACTCACGGCGAAGCTCGGCGGCAAGAAGGTCGGCATCCTCGGGCTGGGCCGCATCGGCAAGGCGATCGGGCAGCGGCTCGCGGCGATGGGGATGCAGATCGCGTACACCGGCCGCAAGGCGCAGCAGGGCGTGGCGTGGCGGTTCGTGCCCGACCTCGTCGCGCTGGCGGCGGAGTCGGATTTCCTGATCGTGGCCTGCCCCGGCGGCCCGGCGACGAAGAACCTCGTCGATGCGAAGGTGCTCGCCGCGCTCGGCAGCAAGGGCACGATCGTCAACATCGCGCGCGGCTCGATCATCGACGAGCCGGCGCTCGTCGCCGCGCTCGAGCAGGGCACGCTCGGGGGTGCGGGGCTCGACGTCTTCGCCGACGAGCCGCAGGTGCCGAAGGCGCTGCTCGCGATGGACAACGTCGTGCTGCTCCCGCACGTCGGCAGCGCGACGCGCGAGACGCGCAAGGCGATGGGCGACCTGTGCAAGGCGAACCTCGACGCGTGGTTCGCGGGCAGGCCGCTTCTCACGCTCATTCCCGAGCTCGCGTAGGCGAGACCGCGCGCCTGCCGGCGGCCGCCGCCCCACGACTCCTTCGGGCGATTGCGCGATGAAGAGGCTGCGCGTGGGCGTGATCGGCGCCGGCCTGATCGGGAGGCGCCACATCGCGACGCTCGCCGCGTCGCCGGACGCCGAACTCTGCGGCGTCGCCGACACGCTTCCGCGCGACGAGATCGCGGGGTTGCCGCCGGCGGTGCCGGCCTTCACGTCGCACCGCGCGCTGCTCGACGAGGCGAAGCCCGATGCGGTGGTGATCGCGACGCCGAACCGCCTCCACGTTCCCATGGGGGTCGACTGCGCGCGGGCCGGTGTGCACATGATCGTCGAGAAGCCGGTCGCCGACACGGTCGCCGACGCCTGCGTTCTGGTCCGCGAGGCGAAGAAGGCCGGCGTCGTGCTGCTGGTCGGGCACCACCGCCGCCACCACACGCAGGCGCAGGAGGCACGGCGGATCGTCGGCGACGGCGAGCTGGGCCGCGTGGTCGGCGCGACGATGCTGTGGGCCGCGCGCAAGCCCGACGCGTACTTCGACGCGGCCTGGCGGCGGACCGCGGGCGGCGGGCCGGTGCTCATCAACCTGATCCACGACGTCGACATGCTCCGGTTCCTGGTCGGCGAGATCGCGGGCGTGCAGGGCCGCGCGAGCCGCGCGATCCGCGGATTCGAGGTCGAGGACACCGCGGCGGCGGTGCTCTCGTTCGCCAACGGCGCGCTGGGCACGATCCTCGTCACCGACGCGGCAGCGAGCCCGTGGACCATCGAGCAGGGCCTGGGCGAGAGTCCGCTCTTCCCCTATTCGGGCGAGAACGGCTATCGCATCGTCGGCACCGCGGGCGCGCTCGAGTTTCCGGTGCTGCGCGTGTGGCGTCATCGCGACCCGGCGAACGGGAGCTGGAACCAGGCCATCGGTCCGACGCCGGTCAAGGGCTTCGACCGCGATCCCTACTTCGAGCAGATCCGGCACTTCGTCGCGGTAGTCGAGGGCCGCGAGGCCCCGCTCGCGTCGGGCGCCGACGCGGCGCGCACGCTGGCGGCGACGCTTGCACTCAAGGCGTCGTCCGAATCCGGCGCGCCGGTCGACCTCGCGCGCGACCACGACGCGATCGCCGCGGCGTCCTCCTGAGATCGGACCCGGGCACGACCCCGGACTTCCATCCGTCGGATCAGTCCGGCGCCGTCGGTGCGGCCGCGGCGCGCTCCTTGGCGGGCCACAGCACCGCGACGAGCGAGGCCAGCACGAAGCCGAGCGCGAGCCACTCCGCCGTTCCGGGGCGCTCGCCCAGCACGACCATGCCGGCGAACACCCCGACCACCGGCACCGGCAGCGACACGAGCCCCGACACCGCGACCGGCAAGGTGCGCGCGAGCGTGAACCACGCCAGGTTCGCCATCGTGCCGGCGAGGAAGACGTTGTAGACGAGCGCGAACCACGCGTGCCACGAGAGGTCCGCGAGCCTCGCCGGGAGCGCCGTGTCGTCGAAGAACGGCGCGGCGACGACCAGCGGCGCGCAGCCCAGCAGCATCATCCAGCCGGACAGCGCGTTCTGCGCGATCGGAGGTTTCCACTTGCGCAGCAGCACGGTGCCGATCGCCCACAGGATCGCCGCGCCGAGGACCATCGACGCGCCGAAGGGGCTGCGCCCGATGAGCGCGAAGTCCTCGCCGAGGAGCAGCGCCATGCCGATCATTCCCAGCACCAGTCCGGTCGCCTTCCGGCGGCCGAGCGGTTCGTGCAGAACGAGGAGCGCGATGAGCGTTGACCACACCGGCATCGTGTAGCCCAGGATCGCGCTCCGGCCGGCCGGCAGTTGCTGCACGCCGAACAGCACGAGCCCGTTCCAGCCGGCGATGTTGAAGAACGCGAGCACCGCCACCTTGCCCCACCAGGCGCGAGGAATCGCGACAGTTTCGCCCGCGTGCCGCGCCACCGCGAACATCCCGGCCGCGGCGAGCGGCAGCGTCATGGCGCGGAACGTGAACGGCGGAATCTCAGTGACGCCGAGTTTCAGCACCGGCCAGTTGCAGCCCCAGATGAGCCACAGGATCGCCATCGGCAGGTACGCGTGCGACAGCGCGTGACCGGCCGCGTGGGGCGCGTCGGCCGGCTTCGTCACGCGCGCTCGCCGTACTTGCTCTGGTGCAGCGCGCGCGCCTGAACGACCCAGCCGTCGCGGCGGATGCGTCCGGGGAACTCCGCGAGCTTCGCGTCGAAGGCGTCGATGTCGTGCTCGGTCCAGCGGGCGATCTGGCGGAACGTCGTGACGCCGAGCTGCTGCAGCATCCGTTCGAGCATCGGCCCGATCCCGACGATCAGCTTGAGGTCGTCCGGCGATCCCGGTCCGCCGAGGATCGCTGGTGGCGCGTTGGTTTCGAAGTCGACGACGAGCTGGCGGTAGCGGGCGGTCTCGCCTCGCGCGTCGGCCAGCGCCGACAGGAGCGCGCGGCGGTCCTCGGCGAACGCGTCGCGCTCGTAGCGCGCGGCCGACAGGTCCGCGACCTGCGAAGCGAGGCGCAGGCGTTCGGCCTCGGCCGAAGCTTCCGCGGCGCGCGAGACATCGACTGCGTCCGGCGCACCGACGGGCGGAACGGGTTGCGCCGGTGCGTCGGCGGTCGAGTTCGTCACGGCGACCTGCGGGAGCGAGAACGGCGGCGGTCCGGCACTCGCCTCGCGACGGCCCGCGATGCGGCCCGCGCGATACGCGAACACGATGCCGATCGCGAGCGCGATCAGCGCGAGCAACGTCAGTCCGTTCACGGGGGGCGGAGCGACGCGGGGCGACGGCCGCGCGGTCCGGCATTGTAATCCCAAACGCGCGCGGGTTCCGGATGGCCGTGCGCCCGCCGCTGCTAGAATCCCCGAGGTGAGCGCACCTGCCGACCGCGTCGATCTTCCCGAGGCCGACCGGCAGCGGCGGGCGGACGCCCCGCGCTCCGGTCCGGCCGAGCGCGTGCGCAGGATCGGCATCGCGGCGGTGGCGATCCTCGCCGTCGGCGTCGCGCTTGCCTGGCTGGACGCACGGCGCGAGCTGTCCGCCCTGCGCGGCGAGGTCGCGGCCCGCCTCGCGGTCAACGACGGCGCGGAAGCGCAGGCGAAGGCGCGCGACGCCGCGATGGCGGGCGACCTGCGCGAGGCCCAGGCCAAGCTCGCGCTGCTCGAGGCCCGGCTCGCCGAGTCGCAGTCGCAGCAGGCGTCGCTCGAGACGCTCTACCGCGACCTCGCGCCTTCGCGCGACGAACTCGCGGTGGTCGAAGTCGAGCAGATCCTCTCGCTCGCGAGCCAGCAGCTCGCGATCGCCGGAAACGTGCCGGCCGCGATCGCCGCGCTGCAACTCGCCGACGGCAAGCTCGCGCGGCTCGACCGCCCGAAGTTCGCTCCGTTGCGCCGCGCGATCGCGGCGGACCTCGAGAAACTCAAGGCAGTGCCCTACGTCGACACGGCCGGCCTCGCGGGACGGCTCGACGCGGCGATCCAGTCGATCGACGCGATGCCGCTCGCACGCGACGACCGGCTGCCTCCGCCGGTGCCCGCGCCCCCGCTGGCCGAAGCGCCAGCGTGGTCGCGGTTCCTGCGCGAGGCGTGGGCGGACTTCAAGTCGCTGGTGCGGGTCGAGGTGAGCGACCGGCCGGAGCCGCCGCTCCTCGCGCCGCCGCAGCAGTACTACCTGCGCGAGAACCTGCGGCTGCGGCTCCTGTCGGCCCGGCTCGCGCTGATCGCGCGCAACGATGCGGCGTTCCGCGCGGACGTCAAGGCGGCCGACGCGTGGCTCCGGCAGTACTTCGACGCGAGGGCGAAGCCGGTCGCGGCCGCGCTCGCCTCGCTCGCGCTGATGTCGTCGGCGACGATGTCCGCCGAACTGCCGGAGCTCGCGCGGAGCCTCGACGCGGCGAGGGCGCTGCGCGTCGCGCAGGAGGCGCGCGCCGACGCGCCCCGCGGCCGGCCATGAACGCCCGCGGCAACTCCTGCGGTTGAGCGATCGCGATGCGCCTGCTCGCTGCGTTCGTCCTGATCGCCGCGCTCGCGGTCGGCTTCGCGCTGCTCGCGAAGGCCGATGCCGGGTACGTGCAGTTCGTGCTGCCGCCGCTTCGCGTCGAGATGTCGTTCACGGTGTTCGTGCTGGGCACGTTCCTCGCGTTCCTCGCGCTGCACGCGATCCTGCGCCTCGCGGCGCGGATCGCCGCGATGCCGCGCGAGGTCCGGGCGCAGCGCCTGCGCCAGCAGATCGAACGTGCGCGGACCAGGCAGGACGCGGCGCTCGTCGCGCTGCTCGAAGGGCGCTTCGGCCGCGCGCGGGAACTCGCGGACGACGCGCTCGCGCTGCCGCGTTCGGGCGGGCTCCCGGCGCTGATCGGCGCGCGCGCCGCGCTCGAGATGCGCGACTTCGGCGCCGCGGCCTCGCTGCTTGCGCGTCCGGACGCGCAGGTCGGAAGCCTCACGGTGCCGCGGTTGATGCTCGAGGCGGAGATGGCGAACGAGCAGGGCCAGCCGGGCGAGGCGCTGGCGAAGCTCGACGCGCTCAGGCGCGAGGCGGGTTCGCACACCGCGGCGCTGCGGCTCTCGCTGCGCGCGCTCGCTTCGGCCGGCCGTCCCGCAGAGATTCCCGCGGTCGTCGACCAGCTCGTGAAGCGCAAAGTCTACGACGCCGACCAGGGTGCGATGGTGCGCGCGAGCGCCCACGCCGATGCGCTGGTCGGCCTCGCGCACGACGGCGCGGGGCTTCGCGACTACTGGAACCGGCTGCCGGAAGCCGACCGCCTCCATCCTCGCGTCGCCCGCGCGGCGGCCGCGGGGTTCGTGCGGCTCGGGCGGGATCGCGACGCGGTGGAACTCCTGGCACGCAGCCTGGACCGGCACTGGGATCCGGCGCTGGTCGCCCAGTTCGCGGAAGCGAAGCCGGAGGACGACGCGCGCCAGCTCGAGATCGCCGAGCGCTGGCTCGCGCAGCACAGCGACGACGCGACGCTGCTCTTCACGCTCGGCCGACTGTGCGAGCGCGCGCAACTGTGGGGCAAGGCGCAGACCTACTACGAGGCGAGCCTCGCGCTCGCCGACCACTGGCGCACGCGGGTGATGCTGGGCGAGATGCAGGCCCGCCTCGGCCGCATCGACGAGGCCAACGCCCACCTCGCCGCCGCGCTCAAGCTGGCGCTCGCCGAACTCGGCGGGCGATCCGCCTGATGCCGCTCGCGATCCTCGCCTACCACTCGCACCACGTCGTCGGAGCCGGCTACGAGGTGAACGATCACGTCGCGTTCGCGCGCGACCTCGATCTCCTCACCAACCTCGGCTGGACGATCGTGCCGCTGTCCGATCTCGTCGCCGCGCACGCCGAAGACTCGAAGGAGCGGCTCGTCGCGCTCACCTTCGACGACGGGCCGGTCTACGACGTCGACGACGTCGTGCATCCGGAGCTGGGTCCGCAGCGGAGCTTCGCCGGCGCAATGCGCGATTTCGCGGCGCGGCGGCCCGGCGCACAGCCGCGGCTCCATGCGACCAGCTTCGTGATCGCCTCGCCCGAGGGACGCCTCGCGATGGAGGCGAGCGCCGACGCGACGTACACCTGGCTCGCGCCCGGCGCGCTTTCCGAGTCGTGGTGGCTTCCGGCGATCGAGTCGGGTCTGATCGCGATCGCCAACCACAGCTGGGACCACCTGCACCCGGCGCTCGCGGCCGTGCGGCATTCGCGCGGCGCGCGCGGCGACTTCGCGCAGGTGGACACCGCAACCGACGCGGACGCGCAGGTCCGCGACGCCTCCGCGTATCTGTGGAGCGCGACGCGCGGGCGCTCGCTGCCGTACTTCGCCTACCCTTTCGGCCACCACAATGCGTTCCTCGCGCGCGACTACCTGCCGTCGGTCGGGGCGGGCGTGTGCGCTGCGGCGTTCACGACCGAACCCAGGCTCGTCGTGCCGGGGGACTCCCGCTTCCTGCTGCCGCGATTCGTCTGCGGCGCGGACTGGCGTTCGCCGGAGGCGTTGGCGCGGCTGCTGGCGTGAGCGCGGCGATGCGCCACGCATCGTTCCCGCTTCCCGGCGTCAGCGCCGCGCTTCGGCTTCCGCCGCGTAGGTGAAGCTGTCCGCGAAGAACTCGTCGTCCGGGAGCTTGCACAGCGCCGTGAAGTCGCGTCGCGCCGCGTCGATCATCGCCGGGGCGCCGCAGGCGTAGATCTGATAGCCCGAGAGATCGGGAAAATCCTCCATCACCGCGCGATGGACGAAGCCGGTGCGGCCGGGCCACGCATCCGCGGGCAGCGGATCGGAGAGCACCGGGATGAACGTGAACTGCGGGTGCTCCGACTGCCAGCGTCCGGGCAGGTGAGGCAGGTAGAGGTCCTTCCTCGCGCGCGCTCCCCAGTAGAGCACCATCGGCCGGTCGATTCCGTGGTGCAGCGCGTGCTCGATCATCGCCTTGATCGGCGCGAAGCCGGTGCCGCCGGCCACGAAGATCATCGGCTTGTCGGCTTCCTCCCGCAGCGTGAAGGTGCCGAGCGGCCCCTCGAGGCGCAGGATCTCGCGTCCCTTGAACTGCGTGAAGAGCGGATCGGTGAACAGCCCGCCGGGAATGTGGCGCACGTGCAGTTCGATCAGCGCGTCGTCGTGCGGCGGATTGGCGATCGAGAAGCTGCGGCGCCTGCCGTCCTTCAGCAGAAAGTCGACGAACTGGCCGGGCAGGAACTGCAGGCGCTCGGACGCGGGAAGCTTCAGCCGGACGATGGCGACATCGCCGGCGGGCTTGTCGATCGACTCGATCCGGCAGGGCAGCCGCTTGACCGGGATGTCGCCGGCGCGGCGAACTTCGCGGACCTCGATGGCGAGGTCGGTCAGCGGCGTCGCGCAGCAGAAGAGCGCGTAGCCGCGCGATTTCTCGTCGTCGGTGAGCGTCGAGGGCTGGTGCGGGCCGTAGTCGACGCGGCCCGACAGGATCCTGCCCTTGCAGGTGCCGCAGGCGCCGTTGCGGCAGCCGTAGGGCAGGAGCAGGTCGGCCCTCATCGCGGCTTCGAGAACCGTCTCGTCGGCCTCGCACGCGAACGCGTGCTCGCCGGGCCTTATGGTAACCTCGAACGTCATGTCGGTCGTCGGGCGGGAATCGGGGTCAGAGTCGCGTTTCCGTCGGCAGTGCGCCAAATTCGGGGTCAGTCGAGTTTGCGCGGTCGACATCCGGCAGGCGTGCGGGAAGCTTCAGCCGCGAAAACTCGACTGACCCCGAATTTCGATGATCCGCATTCTCATCGTGGGCTGTGGCGACGTCGCGATGCGCGCGGCGAACCTGCTCGGCGACCGCGCGCGCCTGATCGGACTCACGCGGAACGCCGACGACGTCGCGAGACTGCGGGCGAGGGGCATCGTGCCGCTCATCGGAGACCTCGACGACCTGCGCGCGCTCTCGAGGTTGCGCACGGCGCCAGGTGCGGTGATGCACTTCGCGCCGCCGCCCGCGGAAGGGCGCGGCGACCCGCGCACCGGGCGCCTGCTGGCCGCGCTCGCGAAGGCGCGCAGGATACCACGGCGATTCGTGTACATCTCCACCACGGGAGTGTACGGCGACTGCGCCGGAGCACGCATCGACGAAACGCGGCCTCGCCGCGCGCAGTCGCCGCGCGCGCGCCGGCGCGTGAACGCCGAGGACCGCCTGCGCGCGTGGGCGGCCCGCAACGGCGTGTCGCTCGCGATCCTGCGCGCGCCGGGCATCTACGCGTCTTCGCGCCTGCCGCTCGAGCGCGTCCGCCAGGGCACGCCGGTGCTCTCCGCCGAGCACGACGTCTACACCAACCACATCCACGCCGACGATCTCGCGCGCGCCGCGGTGGCCGCGTTGTTCCTCGGGCGGCCCAACCGCGCCTACCACGCGACCGACGACTCCGAGTTGAAGATGGGCGAGTGGTTCGACGCGCTCGCCGACGCGCACCAGCTGCCGCGCCCGCCGCGCGTGGACTGGGACGAGGCCGAGGCGCGCATCGCGCCGGTGCTGCTGTCGTTCATGAACGAGTCGAGGCGCCTTTCGAACGACCGGCTGAAGCGCGAGCTTCGCGTCCGGCTCGCCTACCCGACGCCGCAGGCCTTCCTCGAGGCGGCCGCCCCGCGCGCGCCGCGGCGTCAGATGCCGCTCGCGTTCTGAGCCGGCGGCGATGGACGGCGAAGGGACCCGCGCGCCGCCGCGCACGCTGCTCGAGCGGCTGGACGCGTACGAGCGGCTGGTCCGGCTCGACAAGCCGATTGGCATCCTGCTGCTGCTGTGGCCGACGCTGACGGCGCTGTGGATCGCCGCCCGCGGCGCACCGCCGGTCACGCTGGTGCTGATCTTCACGCTGGGCACGGTGCTCACGCGCTCTGCGGGGTGCGCATTCAACGACTGGGCCGACCGGCGCTACGACGCGCACGTGAAGCGCACCAGCGGCCGTCCGCTCGTGACCGGCGAGGTTTCGGGCCGCGAGGCGCTCGCGGTCGGCGCCACGCTCGCGGCCGCGGCGTTCGTGCTGGTCCTGTTCACCAACCGGGCGACGATCCTGTTGTCGTTCGCGGGATTCGCCATCGCCATCGCGTACCCGTTCTTCAAGCGCTTCTTCGCCCTGCCGCAGGCGTTCCTCGGCATCGCGTTCTCGTTCGGCATCCCGATGGCGGTCGCCGCGGTGCGCGGCAGCGCCGAGCCGCCAGCATGGGAGATGCTTGCGATCAATCTCCTGTGGGTGGTGGCCTACGACACCGAGTACGCGATGGTCGACCGCGACGACGACCTCCGGCTCGGCATGCGCACCTCGGCGATCACGTTCGGCCGCTTCGACGTCGCCGCCGTCGGTCTGTGCTACGCGGGCTACGTCGCGGGCATGGTCTGGGTCGGCCGCCTGATGGACCTCGGGCCGATCTACTTCCTCGGATTGCTCGCGGCGCTGGCCTGTGCCGCGTATCACCTGTGGCTGATACGCGACCGCGATCGCGACCGGTGTTTCCGCGCGTTCCTGCACAACCACTGGCTCGGCCTCGCAGTGTTCGCGGGTACCGTCGCCGACTACGCCGTGAGGGCGGGTGCGTGGCCGAGGTCGCTGTAGCGTGGGTCGGCGAAACGCGCCTGGCGCGGGAATGTCTTCAGACGCCCGCTCCGCGAGTCCGACGGCGGCGCGCGGCCTCGATCCGGTGCTTCCGCGCAAGGCTCGCATCCTCGTGCTCGGGAGTTTTCCCGGCGTGGCGTCGCTCGCCGCCGGTCAGTACTACGCGCATCCGCGCAACCACTTCTGGCCGGTGATGGCCGCGCTGCTCGACGAGCCGCTGCCGTCGCTTCCCTACGCAGAGCGGCTCGACCGCATCGCGCGACGCGGCGTCGCGCTCTGGGACACGATCGTCGCCTGCGAACGTACCGGATCGAGCGACCAGGCGATCCGCAACGCGGTACGGGCCGAGGTCGCGCGCGTGCGGCGCGCGTCGCCGTACATCGAGGTCGTCGCGTTCAACGGCCACACGGCGGCCCGGGCGTTGCCGCGATGGCGCGACGCGGGCTACGCGACCGTCGCGCTGCCTTCGACCAGTCCGGCGTACACTCGACCCCTGGACGAGAAGCTCGCGGCGTGGCGCGCGCTGGAACCGTGGCTCGGGGCGCGCGGTGCGGCGATACCCGCGCGTCGTTAGCCGCGGGCCGCCGCGGCAGGAGAAGAAGGGATGAAGCTGGGACTCGAAGACCGCGCCGTGCTCGTGACCGGCGCGAGCAAGGGCATCGGGCTCGCCTGCGCGCGGGCGTTCGCCGCCGAGGGCGCGCGGGTCGTCATGGTCTCGCGCTCGCGGGTGAATCTGGATGCGGCGCTCGCTTCGATGCCGCCGTCGGCGCACCGGCCGGTCGCAGTCGAGGCCGACCTCGTTCGCGCCGACGAGGCGAAGCGCGCGGTCGACGAGGCGACGCGTGCGCTCGGCGCCATCGACGTGCTTGTGCAGAGCGCCGGCGCCGCGAAGCGCTATCCGCCGGACGAACTCTCTGCGCAGGCCTGGCGCGACGCGATGGACGCGAAGTTCTTCAGCTACATCCAGGTCGCCGACCTCGTCGTGCGCGCGATGGGCGCGCGGGGCCGCGGCGCGATCGTCAACGTCATCGGGCAGGGCGGCAAGGTCGCGAGCCCGGTGCACCTTCCCGGGGGCGCAGCCAACGCGGCGCTGATGCTGGCGACGACGGGGCTCGCGGCCGCGTATGGACCGAAGGGGGTCCGCGTCAACGCGATCAACCCCGGCGGCACGCTCACTGGCCGAGTCCAGGAAGGCCTCGCGGCCGAGGCGCGCATGACCGGCCGCGCGCCCGACGAGATCCTGGCGCGGATGCAGGAACGCATCCCGCTCGGCCGGCTCGCCGCGCCGGAGGAGATCGCGGCCGTCGCGGTGTTCCTCGCCTCGGATGCCGCGAGCTACGTGTCCGGCGCGATCGTTCCGATGGACGGCGCCTCGAATCCGGTGATCTGAACCTTCACTTCGGTTCGCGGACCGCGAGCGAGGCGAGCGCGCCCACCGCAGCCGATCCCGCGAGGATCGCGATGCCGAGCGTCCACGCGCCCGGAAGGTCGCCCGATGCGCGGCCGCGGTCGATCGCCCAGCCGACGAGCGGCTGCAGGATGCCGGTGCCGAGGAAGATGCCGGTGTTGACGACCGAGGTGGCGATTCCGGAATGCTCCGGCCTGTTCGCCTCCTTCGCGATCGTCCACGTCAGCGTGAAGCCGGGGATCAGGAGCCCCATCAGGAAGAACCACGCGAGCGTCGCCCACGGCGGCCAGGCTGCGTGCAGGAGCCACGGCAGCCACGAGGCCGCGAACGCGAACGTGAACACGCGCATCACGACGCGGCGGTTGCCGATCCGGTCCGAGACGGCGCCGATCGCGACGGCGCCGATCGCGACCCCCAGGAGAAGCAGGCTCGCGTGCTCGGCCGCGGTGACGCGCGAATAGCCATAGGCGTGTTCGAGCCACGGCACCGTCCACAGCCCCCCGAACGCGAGGTAGCAGCCGCCGACGCCCAGGTTGACGACGAACGCCGGCCAGATCGCGCGATTGCGCAGCACCGTGACGAGCGCTGAACGCCAGTCGAGCCTCGCGCGCTCGGGCGCAGTCGGCGCGACGGGAGCGAAGCCGAGCATCTCCGGCCGGTCGCGTACTCGCCACCACGTCATTGCGGCAAGCGCGACGGACAGCGCGGCGAGCGCGACGAACACCGAGCGCCACGATGTGTACGTGACGACCCATGCGAGCGGCGCGCCGGCGATCACCGCGCCGAAGTTGCCGGCAAACATCGTGATGCCGGTAAGCGTCGCGAAGCGGCGCGCCTCGAACCAGGTCGCGTTGATCTTGAGGACCGCGAGGAACGCGACCGAGACGCCGACCGCGACCAGCGCGCGCCCGGCCGCGGCGACTTCCCAGGTCGGTGCCAGCGCGAACACGAG
>WBZL01002435.1_pt1 | contig 18149 bp, 16 predicted proteins | sample 5204291 | NCBI WGS metagenome assembly WBZL01 (sample SAMN12344345, study PRJNA552823) | activated sludge metagenome | biome: Activated sludge suspended growth; feature: Nitrification reactor; material: Wastewater; isolation source: activated sludge from nitrification reactor of wastewater...
CCCAGCCACGACCTGGTCCAGGTAGTAGCCCTCCGACCCGGCCCCCAGCCGGTGCACGCTCAACACCAGCCGCCCCCGACGACGTTCCGGCTGATGACGCGCGTTCGTTCCACAACCCCCTAAGCGCACGCGCCGGGCCCCGACTCGACGTGAAGCACGGACGATGGCGAGACCGCCGCGCGCTTGGTCAGGCTCGTGGCCACCCCGGGTGCATCTCTGTGGGCTTCACTCGGGCGCGGTCAACTCGGCTCACCACCCGGGCGCCGTCGCGGGGTGCCCCCTACCGGCACATGAGGGACGCCGTTCGGCTCCCTCGGTGTCGGTCGAACTGAGCGGATCAGCAGTTCGCCATCGCGTCGAGTGCGCGACAGATCCGCAGACGCCCGCCGGCGCCGAGCGAACCCAGCCTCGTGGTGAGCACCGACTTGGGCACGGCAGCGAGGCTGTCGAACGTCGCGACGCTGTCGTGATCGATGCCCTCGTCGGTCCCGACGGGAATACAGGTCGGGATGCTCCGGATGGTGCTCGTCACCGGAGCGACCACGACGTTGTTCAGGACCTGTATCACCTCGTCGCGCGAGACGACGAGGACGGGTCGCCGCTTCTGGTTCGGCGTCTCCATCAGCCACAGCTCGGCTTGAGCTACCACGGCTCGGCCTCGGTCATCGCGATCGCGCTCGCCATGGCGAGCTCATCGTCCTCACCTGTCTGGGGCAGGTCTCGGTACGACGCGGCGATGTGCGCCCATCTCGTTGTACGGATCTCACTCCGCCTGGCTGGCGGCCTCACGCAGCCATTCGACGACCTCAGCGTCTACCTCGTCCGTGCCGTCAAGCTCGAGGTGATGCATCCAGCGACCGGGCGCCGGCTCCACGACCTCCTTGAACCGAGGCGAGGGATCATGTCGATCGAGCGCGACGGAGAGCACAACGTCTGCGTGCGGGCCACGGAGGTACTGGCCGGGCAACCATAGGTAGGCGAAACCCCGCGCCGTCGTCGGAACGCGATCTGACTCTTCGACGTCCGGGTCTCGAATGGCCCGAGCTCGCTCAGCCTCAGACACACTCTCTCGTAGACCGACGTGGCGGTCTCGTGTCCATCGAGGAAGTCTGCCGGTTGCACCAACCCACAGTGTCAGGTCCGAACCGCCCCAGAACGCCGGCTCTGCGCGGCGTTCGTCTGGTGGAGGCTTCAGCTGCCTGCGACGCCCAGGAACACGATGACTGCACGCCCGAGCCGAACCATGTCGTCGTCACCGAGTCGGCCGATCTTCTCGCCGAGCTTGGCGCGTGGAACCGTCGTGATCTTGTCCACCATCAGGTTGCTGGGCTCCCGGATTCCGTTCGTCTCGTCCGGAGTCACCGGCAGTCGGAACAGGGGCGCTTCGGTGGGGTCCGTCGTGAGCGCGCAGACGGTCACGGATGCCGTGGCATCGAAGCGGTCGTCCTGCATGATGACGACCGGCCGTGGCTTGCCGACGTACCCGCTACCTGCTGCTGCGGTCCAGATCTCCCCGCGTCTCACTCGTCGTCCGAGCTGAGGGCATCGATGAAGGCCTGGTCGTCGGTCTCGTGCGTGCTGGCAGCGACCGCTGCTGACTGCAGATGGGCCTGTTCGACGAACTGCGGAGAGCGAACGTCGGGGACCCAGATCTGCACGGGACGCAAACCCTGGGCGCGCAGGCGCTCGCGGTAGGCACGAACGCGTTCGGCTGTCGGGATACTGGATCGCCGAGTCATGACGACATGTTACATGTAACGACCGACGGTGTCACCTACCGCCGGGCAGGGGTCAGCCGCCGGCGACGAAGGCGACGACGATGTATGCGGCGTGACGGTCGAAGTTCTGCCGACGCCGGTCGTAGATCGTCGTGGTGCGCGGGTCGGCGTGGCGGGCGGCTGTCTGCACGTCCCGTAGCGGCACCCCGGCGTCGAGGGCGGCCATGATGAACGCTGCGCGCAGCATGTGCGGGTGGACTGCGTCGAGTCCGGCTCGTTTGCCGATCGACGCGACCCATCGGTGCGCGGTGCGCCGGTCGAGTCGTTGTCCGTCGCGGCGTCGCAGGATCGGTCCTTCGTGGCGGTCGCCGATGGCGAGGTCGATCGCGCGCGCCGTTCGTGGCACCAGCGGGATCACGGCGGGCTTGCTGCCTTTGCCCATGATCTGCAGGGTGCGGTGACCTCGTTCGAGGCCGAGGTCCCCGATGTTGGTGCTGCACGCTTCGCTGACCCGCAGCCCGCTGAGCCCCAACAGGACCGCGAGTGCTGCGTGGTCGCGGTCGTAGCGCTCGGCGGTGAACAGGAACACGCCGAGCTCGGAGCGGTCGAGACCCCTCGCTGCGGAGGGGTGCACGCGTGGGCGTCGGACGTACTGAGCGGGATTGGAGGCGGTTCGCCCGTCGATGTGCGCGAACCGGAAGAACCCGCACACCGTCGACAACCGTCGGTCCACCGTCGAGGGCGCTAGCCCGCGGTCTTCGAGCCAGCATCGGTACACCTCGATGTGCGCACGGGTCGCGTCGAGCACCGCGAGGCCACTGTCGGCCGCCCATTGAAAGAAGCAGCGCAGGTCGTAGCGGTACGCCTCGAGCGTTCGGCCGCTGTAGCGGGCCAGGAACGACATCGCAGCGAGTTGGGCGTCGTCGACCACGTCAGCGTCGAACCGTTCCAGCGTGATGTTGGGTGGCAGGTAGGTGGTGGTCATCTGGTTCTCCGTTTCCTGGGGAGAACCAGCGAACACGTCGACCCAAGTGGCTTCCACGGGTCACTCGCGGAACACCGACCGCGGAAGTGGGTTGGGGAGGACAAGCAGGAACGACTCCGGCCAGAATGACCGGTCTCGCATCCCTACGACCAGCTCTTCGGCGAGGTCACTCCCGAACCCACCCACCACGGCAGCGACTCCGCACCTCCGAAGCCGACAGACGGTCATCGATCCGGCGTTCTGGGGCGGTTCGGACCTGACACTGTGGGTTGGTGCAACCGGCAGACTTCCTCGATGGACACGAGACCGCCACGTCGGTCTACGAGAGAGTGTGTCTGAGGCTGAGCGAGCTCGGGCCATTCGAGACCCGGACGTCGAAGAGTCAGATCGCGTTCCGACGACGGCGCGGTTTCGCCTACCTATGGTTGCCCGGCCAGTACCTCCGTGGCCCGCACGCAGACGTTGTGCTCTCCGTCGCGCTCGATCGACATGATCCGTCGCCTCGGTTCAAGGAGGTCGTGGAGCCGGCGCCCGGTCGCTGGATGCATCACCTCGAGCTTGACGGCCCGGACGAGGTAGACGCTGAGGTCGTCGAATGGCTGCGTGAGGCCGCCAGCCAGGCGGAGTGAGATCCGTCCGACGAGATGGGCGCATGACCGGCGGTATCGGGCCAGTCAGCCTCACGGTGAGAAACTCGGGTTCGTGAGCGACGCAGAGCATGGTGACCTGGCGTACGTAGCTGCTCCGAACGGAGGGCATGGTCCACCCGTTCTCGTGCTCCATTCCTGGTGGGGCCTGACCCCTTCGTTCACGGAATTCGCCGACGACCTTGCGGCGAGGGGATTCCTCGTTGGCTGCGCCGATCTCTACGATGGTTTGGTCGCCCAGACGGAGCTGGAGGCCCGACGGCTCCGAGCCCGGCACGGTGAGCCTGTCTACAAGCGGCTCCGAAGGTGCCTCCGAGCGTTCTCCGAGTTCGAGCAAGCCGCAGACACGGCTCCCGCGGTCATCGGGTTCTCGATGGGAGGCCATTGGGCGATCTGGCTGGCGCAGCACCCAGATCAATCGGTTGCTGCGGTGGTTCTCTACTACGCCGCCCGAGGCGGGGACTTCTCGGCTGCGACTGCCCCGGTTCTCGCCCACTTCGCAGAAACCGATGATTTCGTCTCGGCATCATCACGGCGCGCGATGGAGCGGGCGATCACCGCACGTGGGTTGCACTACACCGCGCACGAGTACCCCGGCACAGAGCACTGGTTTGCCGAGTCCGCCGAAGCCACCTTCGCCCCTGGCGCAGCGGCGCTGGCGTTGGACAGGACGGCCTCGTTCCTCGCTTCCACATCGAGGTGACGGCGCCTGGCATCCCGCCGATACACGTCGCGCCACCGCCGCCCTCAATGTGCCGGTAGGGGGCACTCAGAGCCGTTCACTCGAGGCGGCCCTAGTCGGCCGGTCCGCGCGCTGATGTTGCACAGATGTTGCACAAGAGGCGGCGGAACAGGACGGACCTCGACGGAACGGGCCGGACGGCCCATCACATGGAACCCCTGCAATGACTGGGATCCACGGATCTCAGCGGCACTCGACGGACCTGCTCGGAGACGCAGAAGACGCTCTCCGGTGAGCCTCCCGAGCTGAATGCGGGAGTTCGGTTCTCCTCACCCGCTCCGCCATGAAGGCTGGGGTTGGAATCGACACCACCTGTCGATTCCGACCCCAGTTCTGGTCGGACGGCAGGGTCAGCCCGCCTTGAGGACGGTTCGGCCGGCCAGGTCGACGGGGATCCACGTCTCGAGCGACCGCGTCCAGTCCTGACCCGACTTCGGGTCGAACTTCGACGGCAGATCCACGCCCTCGGGGACGTCCGCGGTCAATCCGGCGGCGCGGGCGGTGAGCACGCAGCGTTCGGCGTGGTAGCGGAAGCACAGGACGCCGGCGTGACCTGGCTCCTTGCCCGCGGCGGTGAGCTGGCGGAGGCCCTTGTCGGCGACGCCGGCGGTGCTGAGGTAGACGACCGAACCGTCCGGAGCAGTGTCGGGTTCGACCGAGATGACGTCGGCGACGTCCAGCTTCTGCAGCTCCCGGGCCACCTCCCACTGGGCGACGACGGGCACCGGGTGATCGGCCACGACATCCGCGGCCGCTCGGGCGAGCGCCTCGTTGGTCGGCCCGGGGACGAGCTCGTCGGGGCCGGGAACGCGAGCGCCCAACCCGACGGGGCCGGCGGCAGGGTCGGCGAAGCGGAAGCCGTAGGAGAAGACCCACAACGAGTCGATCTCGTCGACCGGCACCGCCGAGGGCCGATACGACAGCCACGGGCTGCCGGCGATGTCGCCGTCGGCGAGCGCCTCGGCGGCCGCCACCGCTGCATCGTCCATCGCGGCGACGACGCTACGGGCGCCGCCGGGGTCGTCGAGTTCGGTCGACAGTCGGGCCGTGAGCTGGGACCGGGGATCCATCGGCACCTCCGCGGTGGTCGAGGACGGACTGGTCGAGGACGGTGCGGCGGAGGACGGCACGGTGGAGGACGGCGCTGACGACGACCGCCGCTCGGCGACGTCGTCGCCCCCGCCACACGCGGCGACGGCAGCGACGATGGCGAGCATCCCGACCGCCGCAGCAACCGCTCCGCGGCGGAACCCACGCCCCGGCGATCCGAGGCCGGGTGGACGTCGAGGGTGTCGCAGCGACGACCGCACTCAGCCGTCGCCGACGAGCGCGTCGAGCTGCGAGGTGTAGGCCGACATGTCGAAGTAGTCGCGCCACAGCGTGATCAGCCCATCGTGGACCTCCCAGAACCCGGCCACCGGGAGCTCCAACCAGCCGTCGCCGATGAGGAACCGGTCGACCCTCTCGTTGATGACGATGTCCCCGTCGAGGACCTCGCGCACGATCCGCCACTCGACCTCGGTGGAGAGATCCAGGTAGGAGTGCAGCACCACCCCCGTCATCTCCCGGCCGACGATGGGGTCCATCGGCATGTTCTCGTAGGACACGTCCTCGGCGAGGAACGCCAAGGCAGCGTCGACGTCGCGGGACTCGATGGCGGCGATGAAGCCCGCCACGACCTCCTGGGGTGTCATCGGTCGTCCTCCTCGATCGGGTTCACCGTCGTTCGTCTCCAGTGGTGTTCGTCCGTCGACATCATGGCCGAGCAACTCAGGACGTCGCGGCGGATCGACGCGATGGGCTCTGCGGTCACCGGAGCGTGGCACCATCGGGCCATGACGGTGTGGGCGGTGCTGGCCCTGGGGTTCGCCGCCGCGTTCGTCGCGGCGATGGTCGCAGCCGCGCATGGCCGTTCGACCAAGTTCGTCGGGTCGCTCGCCGGACTCATCGCACTGGCGTGCGGCTGGGTCTGGTGGAGCGACGCCCGCATGGAGGCGCGGCTCTCCGAGGCGGCCAGCACGGTTGCCGGGGTGCAGGTCCACGTCGACTGCCAGGAGCTGTTCTTCGGCGAGTGGATGCCGACCCGCGGCGCCGGGCGGGTCGACGCCCGCGACGACGGCAGCATGGACGACGTCGCCCACCTCGACCGCAAGATCTGCACCGCGGCCGCGTCGTGGCCCGAGGACGACACCGACGACGCCTACATGGCCGTTCACGTGCTGACCCACGAGGCCGGCCACGTCCGCGGTGAGGCGAACGAGGCCGCCACCGAGTGCTGGGCCGTGCAGAACTCCGCCCGGGTCGCCGAGGCGCTGGGAGCGTCCCGTCGCCAGTCCGAGCGCCGCGCGCAGTGGTACCTCCGCGCTGTCTTCCCTCGGATGAGCAGCACCTACCGCGGCGACGGCTGCACCATCCCTGGCAGCTGACGCACGGGGTCGACCGGCTCGGACCGTGCGGTCCGACCAGATCTCCGTTCCGGACCCCGGGCGACGTCCCGTGCGCGACGATCGGACGATGCGCGCCGTGACGATCACCGACGGGAACCTGCAGTGGACCGAGCACCCCGACCCCGAGCCCGGGGCCGGAGAGCTGCTGATCGCCGTCCGAGCGGCGGGACTGAACGCGGGTGACCTGTTGCAGCTCGCAGGCCACTACCCCGCCCCGGCCGGGTCACCGGCCGACATCCCCGGCCTCGAGCTCGCCGGCGAGGTGCTCGCGGTCGGAGCCGGCGTCCAGCGCTACGCGGTCGGCGACCGGGTGATGGCCGTCGTCGGCGGCGGCGCCCAGGCCGAGAGGGCGGTGGTGCACGAGAGCTGCGCGCTCCCCGTGCCCGACACCCTCGACTGGGCCGGGGCCGGAGGTTTCCCCGAGGCGTTCACCACCGCGCACGACGCCGTGTTCACCCAGGCCGGACTCGCCGTCGGCGAGACGCTGTGCGTGCACGGCGCCGCCGGGGGCGTCGGGGTCGCCGGCGTGCAGCTGGGAGTCGCCACCGGCGCCCACGTGGTGGCGACGGTGCGGAACCCCGACCTGCGCGACCGAGTCGCCGAGCTCGGTGTGACCGTGGTCGCACCCGAGGGCTTCGCCGCCCACGGACCGTTCGACGTGGTGCTCGAGCTGATCGGTGGACCCAACCTGCGCGACGACGTCCGGTCCCTGGCCGTCGGCGGACGCATCACGGTGATCGGTGTCGGCGCCGGACCCAAGGCGGAGATCAGCCTGCTCGACCTGATGGCGGTCCGGGGTCGCATCCACGGCTCGACGCTGCGGGCACGTCCGCTCGAGCAGAAGGCCGCGGCGGCCGACGCCGTCCGGCGCCACGTGCTTCCCCTGGTCGCCCGGGGTCGGATCCACGTCCCGGTCGCGTCGACGTTCCCGATGTCGGCCGCGGCGGAGGCCTACGAGCGGTTCCGCGCCGGCGGGAAGTTCGGCAAGATCGTGCTGGTCGCGGGCAGCTGACGCCCACCCCGTGATTTCCATGACTCCTGGTGCCACTGGTGGCGCGAAGAGTCATGGAAATCGCACGGCACGGCATGATGAGCGCCATGCGCCACCACGTACGCGTCGTCGCCGCCCTGCTCGTGACCGCCACGCTGGCCGTCGGCCTGGCCGCGTGCACGCGGGACCCCGACGTCTCGGGTCTGCCATCGGAGCTGCCGCCGGCCGACGGGACCACGACGACGGTGCCGGTGCCGGTGGCGGCACCGCCGTGCGTGCAGACCCCGAACGGCGTGGGCCAGGACCCGCCGGCCGGATCACGCCCCGGCGACCTGATCGCCTCCTACGAGCTCGACGGCCAGTACAAGTCGTCGGTGGGCTTCCCGACCGACGCCCACGCGTGGCGGATCTCCTACGTGTCGACCGGCCTCGACGAGCACGACCTGCAGATCGTGTGCGGGATGGCGGCCGCGCCGGCGAAGGGCCCGTCCACCTTCACCGTCGACCCGGGTCCGGTCGGGCGGATGCTGGCGTGGGCCCACGGCACCTCCGGGCTTCAGCAGGCGTGCCTGCCGTCGCTCGCTCCCGACACGTCGCTGTGGGGGAAGATGTCCGACGGCATCAACGCCATCGCGTGGGGCAGCGGGTTCGGTGCCCGCAAAGGCGACCCGGCGAACGGTGCGCTGCAGACGGCGCTCGACCGGGGTTGGGTGGTGTCGGCTGCGGACTACCAGCCCAACGACACCTACGTGGTCGGCCGCATCGCCGCGGCGAACGTCATAGACGCAGCCCGGGCGACGACCCAACTGATGGACCAGCAGCACCCCGGCGAGGCGCCCGACACCTACGACACGATCACCTGGGGCCACTCGCAGGGCGGCCACGCCGCCATCTGGGCCGGCCAGATGATGGACTCCTACCAGGCGGCCGCTCCCAACCACGACGCCGCCACCCTGCGACTGGCGGGAGTCGCCGCGTTGGCGCCAGCCGCCAACTTCATCGTCCAGCCCGACCGTCAGCGCATCGAGGCGGGCAACGGCCTGGCCGACTGGGAGATGCACCACACCATCGAGATGCTGGGCCTGCCCCTCCCCGCCCTCGAGCTGCAGATCGCTCCCCCGCTGTTCTCCTACATCTTCGGTTCGTGGGCAGTGCTGTCGGGACGGGGCACCCCCGCAGATGACGCGACCACCCCCGCGTTCCCCCGCGATGCCGGAGACCTCGACCTTCGGGCCGTCACCACCGCCGAGGGCGCCGAGACCGTCGCGCAGCTGGCCGCACTGTGCACGGTCACCGACGCGAGGAAGGTCCAGTCGATCGCGGCGCCTTACCGCGACGCCGCCCGTCACAAGATGCTGGTCCCCGAGCTGTGGAACCTGCCCGACGCCTACTCCCCGGGCGAGTTCTTCAAGGGCGGCGTCGACCGGGCGTGCGCGACGCGCGACCCGGAGCGCAGCGACGACGGCGGCCTGGGCGACTGGTGCCGTTGGATCCGCTGGAACCTGCCCGGACCCGACGGGGTCAACCCGTTCCCGAAGGTCCCCGAGCAGGACGGCGCGCCGGTGCCCATGCTCATCGGCCAGGGGATGGACGACCAGGTCATCCACTGCCGACCAGCCGACGGGACGCCGGACGCGGACGTGCCCGCAGCCGCCGACTGCATGAGCGTCGCCCTGTACGAGTCGCTGCGGACCGCCGACGACGGCTACTGCCCGGCGACCGGAGACCGTGGCCACCTCGAGCTCGCGCTGTACCGCAAGGACGGTTCGGCAAGTCCGGCGGGTCACCTTCCGATCCCCGGTCAGATCTCGGCGGCCGGCAGCGGCAAGGCCGCCGCGGATCTCACATTCACCGGATCACCGATGGAGCGGTTCATGACCGGGGCCTTCGACCGCACCCTGGGCACCGGCTGCACCGCCCGGGTCATGAATCCCTGAGCGAACCCCTCCCGGACCCCGCGGCCGCGTCCGTCACGCAGTGGACGTGGGCCGTCACGGCGACCCGGGGTCGGCCGTCGTCGTCGGGCAGACCCGGGTCACGGACCTCGACGCGGACCAGGGCGACCGGGCCGTCGACGCGCAGCACCGACGCCGACGCCTCGACCGGACCGACACGGGCCTGAGCCAGGTAGGTGACGACGACGTCCGCGACCCGTGTCGGGACCCCGGTCCGTTCGGCCGCAGCTCCCTCGGCGGCAGCGGCCGCCAGAGCGGCGACCACGCCGCCGTTGACGGCTCCGAAGCTGTTGCGCACGTACGGGGTCACCTCCAGAGCGACGGAGCCCCTCGACTCGTCCACGCCGATCGACCGGCGGAGCGGAGCGGTCAGGCCCGATCCGGGGACGGCCAGCGACAGGCGTCGACCGGCTGAAGGACCGTCGGTCGGCAGGTCCAGGGTCGTGTCGCGTCGGGGCAGCCGGACGAAGGTCAGCTCGGCTGCTCCGACGCGGCGTGGACCATCCGATCCGGCGCCCGACACCCCGTGGCCGGCAGGCCGGGCCGGGCCGACAGCGATGTCGGCGGACACGACGACCGTGCTGCGGCCCGCCCGGACGACGGTCGCTCCGATCCGCAGTTCACCGACGCCCGGGTGTTCGAACATGTGCAGGGCGAGCTGAGCGGTCGCCATCCAGTCCGGGGCGATCACCCGACCGACCAGGAATCCGCCCAGCACGTCGGTGAGCACGAGCAGCGTGGCCGGGTCCACGCGTCCGTGGTGGCAGTGGTTCGGCGTGAGCCTCAGACGGGACACCGCCGAGCGGGGACCGGTCTCCTCCATCTCGAAGGGGAGGTCACGCAGCACGTGATCATCGGGCGGATAGACCGACGGGAGCGAGGGTGCCGGGCGGGTCCGGGCGGTGCCGCGGTCCGGCGGGGCATCGTCGACGTCCGACACGGAGCGGATGGTAGGCCGCTCAGGGCGGGACCTGTCCGTGCCGGGGCTCTAGCGTTCGGACCCGTGCCCGTGCTCGACCTGGCCGACCGCCACGCCCGACACCGCCAGAACGTGCTGCTGGTCGCGGTCGGCGCCTACATCGGCGTGTCGCTCATGGCCAACGTCATGTCGGTGCGCATCGTGCTCCTGGGGCCGTGGGCGATCGACGCCGGCACGTTCACCTACCCGTTGACGTTCACCCTGCGCGACGTGGTGCACAAGGCCGGTGGGCGGACCGCGGCGCGGGTGACGATCGTGACCGGAGCGGCGCTCAACCTGGTGATGGTCGCCGCCTTCTGGGTCACCGCGAACCTGCCCGCGGACCAGACCGTCGGCCCGCAGACCGAGTTCGGGAACCTGCTCATCCCGGTGGCCCGCATCGTCGTCGCCTCGATCGTGGCCCAGGTCGTGGCCGAGCTGATCGACACCGAGGTGTACCACCGGGTGATGGAACGGCTCGGGCCCCGCCACCAGTGGGCACGGGTCGTGGCGTCGAACGCGGTGTCGATCCCGACCGACTCCGTCCTGTTCGCGATCATCGCCTTCGCCGGCGACGTCCCGACCGCCGCCCTGGTGCAGATCATGGCCACCAACGTCGGGCTCAAGGCGGCCACCACCGCCCTGACGTGGCCCCTCATCTACACCGTCCGCGAACCCGGCGACCCCGAGGACCCAGCCGCGAACGCACCCGTCCCCGTCCCGTGACCTCGGCGGAGCCCCGAGCACGCCGGGCGGCCGCGGGCGACGGACCGACCGACGCGCTGAGAGGCCGCTCGGGCGACTCGACGGCCTGAACCGCGTCGCGACGGCACCTCGGTAGCCTCGACCGGCGTGACCCGAACCCTCCCGGCTCCGCCGGCGACCCGCATGGTCGCGGCGTGCCTGCTCGCCGCCGTCGCCCTCATCACCTCCGGATGCACGCAGCGTTCCGACGAAGCCCGCATGGAGTCCGACCCGCGACCGGCCACCTCGGGCGGGTCCGCCGCCCCGGCGCCCTCGCTGGACTGGGCCCCCTGCCGGGGCAAGCTGACGTCGCAGGCCGGCCTGCAGTGCGCCACCCTGGCAGTCCCGATCGACCCCTCGACGCCCGACGGCCCGACCCTCGACCTGGCGTTGGCGCGCAAGAAGTCGACGGGGTCCGCCGACGAGCGGATCGGGTCCCTCGTGATGAACCCCGGAGGGCCGGGCGGTTCGGGTCTCGAGTTCCTCGCCAACGCGTCGATGGCGTTCCCGTCGTCGCTGACCGACCGGTTCGACCTGGTCAGCTTCGACCCGCGCGGCGTCGGGGAGAGCGATCCGGTCCGCTGCCTGGACGACGACCAGAAGGACGAGCAGCTCGAAGGTGACCTGTCCCCCGACGACGACACCGAACGGGCCCACTCCGAGGCCCAGCAGGCCGAGCTGCGGAAGGGGTGCGAGACCCGCAACCCCGACCTGGTCACGCACATGAGCACCGCTGACGTGGCCGCGGACATGGACCGCATCCGCGCCGCGGTCGGCGACGAGAAGCTCAACTACCTCGGCTACTCGTACGGCACCGCCATCGGGGCGACCTACGCGGCGAAGTTCCCCGGGAACATCCGGGCGATGGTCCTCGACGGCTCGGTCAGCCCGTCGGCATCGGTGGCCGACCAGGCCATGGTCCAGGCGACGGGGTTCGAACGCACGCTCGGGAACTTCGTCACCACCTGCGATGCGGACAAGTCCTGCGCTCTCGCCCCCGACACCGCGGCGGCGATCGAGTCGACCCGCCGGTCCCTCGAGGAGAAGCCGGTCGAGGTGAAGACCGGCGCGGGCACCCGCACGCTGACGTCGGACCTGTTCGACTACGGCCTCGCGACCGCGCTCTACGACACCTCGACGTGGGGTCCCACGGCGAAGGCGATCAAGAACATCCGCTCCGGGGGTGCGAAGACGATCCTGGCGTTGGTCGACCGTCAGACCGGGCGACAGGCCGACGGCAGCTACGACAACTCGAGCGACGCGCAGACCATGGTCAACTGCGCGGACCAGAACGACCACCTCACCGAGGAGCAGGCCCGCGTCGAGGAGGAGAAGATCCGTGCCGCGGCGCCGACCTTCGGGGGTCTGCTCGGCGCCGGCCTCACCGGCTGCAACGACTGGCCCGCCCCGGCGGAGCCCACCCCGGCGCCGTCCGCGGTCGGCGCGCCGCCCATCCTCGTCATCGGCACCGTCGGCGACCCGGCCACCCCCTACGAGTGGGCCCAGGAGATGTCCGCTGCGCTCACGGGCAGCGTGCTGCTGACCTACGAGGGCGACGGCCACACCGCGTTCCTCCGGGGCGGCCCCTGCATCGAGGACGCCGTGGTCGACTACCTGGTCGACCTCACCCTGCCCGCCGTCGGCACCCGTTGCCCGGCCCAGAGCACCGGCGGCGGGTTCGGCGGCACCCGCGACATGCTGGTCGAGCAGCTGACGGGGTCGGGCATCCCGAAGGAGATGGCGACCTGCATGGTCGACGGGATGATCGAGAAGGTCGGCGAAGCCGAGTTCGACGACATGGTGCTCAACAACGACGTCGACGGGATCACCAAGCTCGCCCAGGCCGCCGCGCTCGGGTGCGCCACATCCGGAGGAGGGTGAACCCATGACGATCGAACTGGTGCGCACCGACGGGGTCTTCGCCCTCGACGGCGGCGAGTGGGAGGTGACCAACAACATCTGGCTCGTCGGCGACGACCGCTCGGTGCTGATCGTCGATGCCGCCCACGACGCCGACGTGATCGCCGATGCAGTGAACGGGCGGCGGGTCACCGCCATCGCGCTCACCCACGGTCACAACGACCACATCAACGCGGCGGTGGCGCTGCGGGAGCTCGTCGACGCTCCGGTCCTGTTGCACCCCGCCGACCGGATGCTGTGGGACGCAGTGCACCCGGGCGCGGATCCCGACGGAGACCTGGCCGCGGGCGACGTGCTGAGGGCTGGGCCCGCCGAGCTCGCGGTGCTGAGCACCCCGGGCCACTCGCCCGGCTGCTGCTGCTTCCACGACGTCTCGGGCGGGCACGTGTTCTCCGGCGACACGCTGTTCTGCGGTGGCCCCGGAGCCACCGGGCGCAGCTTCTCGGACTTCCCGACGATCATCACATCGATCCGCGAGCAGCTCCTCACGCTGCCGCCCGAGACCGTCGTGCACACCGGCCACGGCGAGTCGACGACCATCGGGGCCGAGGCCCCGAACCTCGAGGAGTGGGTCCGTCGGGGCCACTGACCGACCGGGGCCACTGACCGACCGTCGGCGACTGCGGTCAGCTCAACAGGCTGACCGCGCCCCACACCGCGGCGATCGCACCGACCACGATCATCGCCGCCGCCCGTCCCACCGGAGCCCGCTGACCGTCCGCGGCGGGACGGACCAGGGCGAGGATGTTGCCGACGACCATGGCGGCACCGAAGGCGAGGATCATCCACGGGAAGAAGTCCTCGCCCAGGAACAGCGCGCCGCTCCCGTCATCGGCGGCGAGCAGCAGAGCGATCACGACGGGTGCCTCACGGTCCGGTCCTGGGTCATGACGCCGCGGAGACCTCTCAGAAAATAACGGGATTATCCGGCCAGAATCTGTTCAAGCCGGCGGGACTTGTGCCGATACTAATGACGTCGGTGGACATCGCCCCCACCGACACCCCACAGCCGGGGCAAAGGAGCGAGGGACACCAATCTCCCTCCAAATGCATCGCCACCAGCACCCTCCCAAGTGCTGGCGCCTTGTGGCCCTCGCTCCGCCCCGCTGTGTGGGGTCGTCGATCCGCTCCGGGATCCGACCCTGTTCCACTTCTTCGTTCGGTTCCGAACGCGTCCTGCACCACGCCGCCGCCCGCGTCGGGGTTGTGCCGGATCGAGTCCACGTCGGCCCTGACAGCGAACAGAACGTCTGGCGGATCGGGGTCGGCACGGCCGACAATGGAGCATGACTGCTGAGCCCCGTCCGGGCGGTCCGGATCCCGTCGTCCACCTGCCCCAGCGCGACCGCCCGTGGTTGATGCGGACCTACTCGGGCCACTCGACCGCCCGGGCCTCCAACGAGCTGTACCGCACCAACCTGGCCAAGGGGCAGACCGGCTTGTCGATCGCCTTCGACCTGCCCACCCAGACCGGCTACGACCCCGACCACGTGCTGGCCCGGGGCGAGGTCGGAAAGGTCGGCGTCCCGGTGGCGCACCTCGGCCACATGCGCACCCTCCTCGACGGCATCCCTCCCGGCGAGATGAACACGTCGATGACGATCAACGCGACCGCGGCGTGGCTGCTCGGGCTCTACACCGCCAACGCCACCGAGCAGGGCGTGGCGACCACCGCTCTGCGCGGAACGACCCAGAACGACATCGTCAAGGAGTACCTGTCGAGGGGGACCTACGTCTTCCCGCCGGGGCCGAGCCGCCGGCTGATCGTCGACATGTTCGCGTTCTGCAACGAGCACATCCCCAAGTGGAACCCGATGAACGTGTGCTCCTACCACCTGCAGGAGGCCGGGGCGACGCCGGTGCAGGAGATCGCCTACTCGCTCGCGTGCGCGCTGGGTGTGCTCGACGCGGTGAAGGAGTCCGGCCAGGTCGCGGCCGAGCGGATGCCCGAGGTCGTGGCGTCGGTGAGCTTCTTCGTGAACGCGGGGATCCGCTTCGTGGAGGAGATCGCCAAGATGCGCACCTTCACGCGGATGTGGGACCGCCTCACCGCCGAGCGCTACGGCATCACCGACCCCAAGGCCCGCCGCTTCCGCTACGGCGTTCAGGTCAACTCCCTGGGTCTGACCGAGGCGCAGCCGGAGAACAACGTGCAGCGCATCGTGCTCGAGGCGCTCGGCGTGACCATGTCCCGCGACGCCCGGGCCCGATCCCTGCAGCTGCCGGCGTGGAACGAGGCGCTCGGCCTGCCCCGCCCGTGGGACCAGCAGTGGTCGCTGCGCATCCAGCAGGTGCTGGCGCTCGAGACCGACCTGCTCGACTACCCCGACCTGTTCGAGGGGTCGGTGGTCATGGAGGGCCTCACCTCCGAGCTGGAGGACGCCGCTCAGGCCGAGCTCGACGAGGTGCTCGAGCTCGGCGGCGCCTTCGAGGCGATCGACGAGCTCAAGGGTCGCCTGGTGCGCTCCCACACCGAGCGCATGCGTCGGATCGAGAGCGGCGAGCTGACCGTGCTCGGCGTCAACGCCTTCACCGAGACCGCTCCCTCACCGCTCGCAGGCGACGACAGCATCCTCAAGGTCGACCCCGCGGTGCAGGACGAGATGATCGAGGACGTCCGCCGTTGGCGCGCCGAGCGCAACAGGGCCGCGGTCGACAAGGCGATGCGCGAGCTGGAACGGGTCGCCCGCTCCGACGAGAACATCATGGGCCCGACGATCGAGCTGGCCCGAGTCGGCGGAACCACCGGCGAGTGGGCCGACTGCCTCCGCGAGGTGTTCGGCGAGTACCGCGCCCCGACCGGGGTCGCCGCCGCCGCGGGTGTGGCCGGCGGGTCAGACGGGCTGCGCGCCCTGTCGGAGCGTCTGCGCCGCGCGGACGGCGGCCCGCCACGGTTCCTGGTGGCCAAGCCCGGCCTCGACGGCCACTCCAACGGGGCCGAGCAGATCGCGGTGGCCGCCCGCGACGCCGGCATGGAGGTGATCTACCAGGGGATCCGCCTGACCCCGGAGCAGATCGTCGCCGCCGCCCGCGACGAGGACGTCGACGTGATCGGCCTGTCGATCCTGTCCGGATCGCACATGGAGCTGATCCCCGAGGTCGTCCGGCTGCTGCGCGACGCCCACGTCGACGCCCCGGTCGTCGCCGGCGGGATCATCCCCGAGGACGACCGACCCAAGCTCCTCGACAGCGGGGTCGCCGCGGTGTTCACCCCCAAGGACTTCGAGCTGACCCGGATCGTCACCGAGATCGCCGAGCTGGCCCTGGCCGCCCGCGACTGACCAAGGGGCAGCGACGAATGTTCACGTCCCCGGACGACGGAGCCGATGGAGGAGCCATGGTCGACGCTCGTGTCATCGCGCTCGTACTCGGGGTCGTGGGACTGGCCTTCGGGGTCGGTTCCCTGGCTCTCGACGTGCCGGTGCTGGGCCTGGTGGCCGGTCTGTCGGCGCTGGCCGCCGGCGCCGTCGCCCTGGCCGCCCGGCCGACGGCCACCGGCGCCGCCGACGTGGTCGACGCCGACCGCGACCAGGTGATCGACCGGACCCGTCGCGAGTTGGCAGAGACCCGGGTCGAGCTCGACTCCGTCCGCCGCCAGCTCGCCGACGCGGCATCCGACCAGCCTGCCGCCGTCGCCGCCGCGGACAACGACCCGACCCCGGACAGCGACCCGACCGTGAACGGCGCCGGACCGGGCGGCCCCGTCACGTCGGTCGCGGATGCCTCGGCCCTGACCGACGCCGCGTCCCAGCTCTTCTCCGAGGCGTACTTCGTCGTCGCCCTCCAGTCCCGCCTGGCCGCGGCCCGGCGCCACCTCCGGCCGGTGTCGGTGTGCCTGATGCAGGTCGCCGAGGGTCAGGTCGAGGACGCGTCCCGCGCCGCGCCGCCGACGAAGGTGGCCGACTCGATCCGCCAGACGCTGCGGGAGGCCGACATCGCCTGTCGCCTCGACGACGGCACCTACGCCGTCATCCTGGAGGACACCCCCGAGAACGGTGCGGTGTGGACCGTGGAGCGCACCCGGCGGAACCTGGTGAGCCGTTCGGGCCCGCACACCATGTGGGCCGGCGTCGCCTGCTACCCCGCCCACGCGTTCAGCGGGCCGGAGTTGATCGACCAGGCCCGTGCCGCGCTGGTCGCCGCCCAGGAGTGGAACCAGGACCGCATCGAGGTCGCCGTCGTCGAGGGCTGACCGCCCGGACCGACCCCGCCCGGCCTACCGGCGGCCGGAGCCGACGACGTGGCCTCTCAGCCGGCGGCGGATCCGTCGGTGTCGACCTCGCGGCGGATCACCTCGCCGTCCGCGTCGAGCGGACGACCCGCCCAACGCACCCGACCCGGCGTGGCCGACAGCCGGGCCACGACCTCGGGCATCGGAACCCCGTCAACCTCGACGATCGAGCCGCGTGCACGGAAGTGCGGGTCGGCGGCGATGTCGGCCATGTCGTAGACCGGCGCCACCGCCGCATGGGCCGCCTCGAACTCTGCGAGCACCTGTTCCAGCGTCCGGGCCGCCATCCACGAAGCCATGCGCTCGTCGATCAGGTCCCGGTGCGCCACCCGGCCCGAGAAGTCCCCGAAGCGGGGGTCGTCGCCGAGTCCGATGAGGTCCATGACCCGTGCCGCGACCGACTCGGCGCTGGTCGACACCGCCACCCACCGCCCGTCGGAGGTCCGGTACGTGTTGCGGGGGACCGTGTAGGGGATCCCCGCGCCGAGACGCTCCTGCACCTCGCCGAGCAGGCCGTACAGCGGCACGAGTGGCCCCATGAGCTGCAGCATCGACTCGATCAGGTTGACGTCGACGACCTGTCCGACCCCCGAGTGCACCGCAACCATGGTCGCGAACGCGGCGACCAGCGCCGCCACCTCGTCGGTGAGCGCTATGGGCGGCAGCAGCGGCTGACCGTCGGGTTCGCCGTTGATCGCGGCGAACCCCGACAGCGCCTCGGCCTGGGTCGCGAACCCCGGGCGGTCCTTGTACGGGCCGGTCTGGCCGAAGCCGGTCACCCGGGTGACCACCAGACCCGGGTTGGTGCGGT
>WBZL01002436.1_pt1 | contig 18148 bp, 8 predicted proteins | sample 5204291 | NCBI WGS metagenome assembly WBZL01 (sample SAMN12344345, study PRJNA552823) | activated sludge metagenome | biome: Activated sludge suspended growth; feature: Nitrification reactor; material: Wastewater; isolation source: activated sludge from nitrification reactor of wastewater treatment...
AATCCTGTTGACACAAAATTCTGAACGGTCTCTTTTGACTTCGGCTGCGCTCAACCTACCTTTTCGTGTTCGTGTTGATTTGGTCATCTCATATCAACAGATCAACAATTCCTCGATTCCTCCTCCGACCGCCGTAGCCTTGGCGGAGGTGGTAATTCCTCATTTCCTACATCCAAACATCCACTCCAGCAACCAGGGCTCGGCATAGGCCTTTTCCCAGCTGTTGTGGTTCACGTCCGGATATTCGGTGTAGACCACGTCGGCGCCGAGGGCTTTCAGGCGTTCGGTCATTTCGCGGGAGTGTTTGACCGGTATGACGCCGTCCACATCCCCGTGGAAGATCCGGAAGGGGACCTTCGCGGCTTTTTTGTTATAGGCCTTGACATCGCCGCCGCCGCAGGTGGGCGCAGCCGCTGCAAACAACCGGGGTTTCCGGTAAACGGCCTCGAACGTCCCCATGCCGCCCATGGACAACCCCGTGATGTAGATCCGTTTTTTGTCCACCCGCTCCGTTTTGGCGATCGTCCTCACGAGTTGGACCGCGTGGTCCAGCGCCCAGGTGACCGGGTAGTCGTAATTGAAATCCAGGTCAAGCGGGTACTTGGTCCGTTCGAATTTGACAGAGGCCCAGTAGTCGCCCTCGGGGCATTGCGGTACAATGACGATGCAAGGGTATTTGGCCCGGTTTTCGGGTTGCAGGAACAGCTTCGCGCCGTGTACCAGCTGCTTTTCATTGTCGTTGCCGCGCTCCCCGCCGCCGTGCAAAAGCAGGACCAACGGGTACTTTTTCGATTGATCGTAGTTCTCCGGGTAGAGGATGCGGTAAGGCATGATCTTGCCGTCCTTGCCGGTGAATTCCCGCTTCTGGTACAGCGAAAGGTCCTGACCGGACAGGGTTTGCACCAGCAATAGGAGCATAATCGGAAATAGTAATTTCATAAACCTTTCGGTTGTTTTTTTGAACCGTTAATGCCTTAATGGTTCAATTTTAAGTATTTCTTTCACCTCAAAACCAGGCTCTCTCACTGTCTCCCTGCGCCCTCTCATTGTCTCACCCTCTCACCCTCTCACCCTCTCACTGTCACCCTGCGCCCTCTCACCCTCTAAATTCACTGTATATCCACCGCCCCCACCGTCCGGGAGTGCCCTTCAAAGTCGATCAGCTCCACGGTTTCCGTTTCCGGAGAAATGAACAGGTTGCGGGACGACTGCGAAAGATAACCCTGCCCATAACTCATTTCCTGGCGGAGGATGCGGCCGTCTTTCAGGTGGATGATGGCGATGAAATCCATGGGTTTCAACGGGATCGACTGCCAGTTTTGTGCTGATTGGTAAACCTGCAGCCGGCCTTTGTTCTGGCCCGCCGCCACCAACAGGCTGCCGTCGGCGCCCTTGACCGCTGCCAGGCTCTTGCCGTCGCCGGGAATGCAGATCCCGCTCTTTGCCATCGGCACGGGGATGAAGTGTCCTGCGCCGTCGCCGGTCAGCAACAGGCCGTTGAAGGCGTCATAGCGGCCCATGCCCACTTCGCCGCCGAAATCGTTGCCGGACAGCAGCAGGTCGGGGTTGCCGTCGCCGTTGAAGTCGCCGGCCAGGGCGCCGTAGACCGGAGCCGTTTGGGCTTCCAGGGGCAGCTGGCTGATCTTGAACTTACCGCCGCCCAGGTTCTCGATATAAGCGCTCCTGAGGTTGGCAGCCTTCAGCGCCAATGGCTTCGCATTCGGAAATTTGGCCAGCACTTCCTGGATGGAAGCCACCCCGAATTCCTTGTGCCGGGGGAAGAGTCCTTTGATCTTGGTCAATTGTTTCTCGATATCGATCCGCTGGTAATAGGGGTATTCGATCATCTGGCCGTTCCGGTCCGGGAACCAGGCGGTGGGGATGGCGTCGACCGATTGGTTGCCGTCAAAATCGGCGGCGTAAATGCCGATGGGATGCGCTTCGGAGGCCTTGAAAAAGCTGTTCTCCCCCAGGTTGCCCGCTACATAGTCCATATCGCCGTCCAGGTCGAAATCGGCGGCGACGAGACTGTTCCAAAGGCCGGTAGCCTTGGCCAGTTCAGGACTTTGAACCTGTTCCAGTTTACCCTTGCGGTTTTTGAGCAGGGTGAGCGGCATCCATTCGCCGGTCAGGAGGAGGTCGGCCCAGCCGTCGTTGTCGTAGTCCGTCCAGATGGCGTCGCATACCATGCCGATATCTTTTAGCATGGGGGCTGCTTCGGCGCTGATGTCCGTAAATTTCACCGTCCCGTTTTGGGAATCGTTGCGCAGGATATAGCTGCTGACCGGCATGGGATAAAAAGCGGGCAATACGCGGCCGCCGATGAAGAGGTCTAGGTCGCCGTCGCGGTCAAAGTCGGCCGCTTTGATGCAGGAGCCGCTCTTGATGAAGTCGGGCAAGGCGTTTTCAGCCTGTACAAAAGCGCCGCCGTTATTGACAAACAGCCGGTCCTGGTAGTATTTGGCGCTTTCCGGGGTGTTCATCGGGAATTCATTGCCGCCGCTGACGAGGTAGAGGTCATTGTCGCCGTCGCCGTCCGCGTCAAACAGCAAGGCGCCCAGTTCTTCTTCCAGTTTGACCCCGTTTTCGGGCGTCGGCAACAGGTCGCGGCGTTCAAAGGAAATACCGCCTTCGGTTTTTTGCTGGATAAAGAACGCCCCTTTGTAAAAATGGGATCCGCCGACATAGAAGTCGTCCAGCCCGTCGCCGTTTACGTCCCCGGCGGCAATGGCCGGGCCGTATTGGGAGAGCTTGTGGGTGAGCAGGCGCTGGATGTTGAAGTCGATGAAATTGCTGTCGCGGTGCACAAAATCGATGCCCAGGTAGCGGGTAATGTCCGTAAAGGCGGGCGGCGTTTTTTTGATCATGGGCACGGGTTCATCGATCGCCTGGGATTCGTCGGCCTCCAGCACGGTATTGGCGGCCACGTTACGGAAATGCTGCTTTTTGCCGCCCACCCAGGTCACGATCACCTCGTCGGCCTTATCCATATTGCCCAGGCCGAAATGCAGGGAATTCTCGACCGTTGAGAGGTAACCCCGGTACGGGCTGTTTTCGGCCACCTTGATCTCGTTGTCGGGCAGGCGGACCTCCACTTTGGCGCCCAGGCCGTTGAGGTTGTGCCCGCCGCCCTTGAATTTCACCTTCAGCCAGTTGGCGTTTTCGGGACGGGTTTCGATCAGTTGATTGCGGAAAACGAAGGCGCTGTCGTTGATGTTGTTCACGATATAATCCAGGTCGCCGTCGTTGTCGAGGTCGGCATAGGCCGCTCCGTTGGAAAAAGAAGGTTTTGAAATGCCCCATTCCTTGGACACATCGGTAAAGACGGGCACTCCAGCCCCTGAATTGCGGAAGAAATAGTTGCGGATCCTGACGGCCGGGATCTGTTCCAGGAGCATATCGTGCGGCGTAAATTGCCCGCTTTCGACGTGGTAGTCCATGAAGTCGCGGTCGGTCACATCCTTGGGAAAGCCGTTGGTGACGGCGAGGTCGCGGAAGCCGTCGTTGTCAAAATCGGCGAGCAGGGCCGACCAGCTCCAGTCGGTAGCCGGCATGCCGGACAACATGGAGACGTCGCTGAAGATCACGTTGCCGCTGCCGTCTGCGGAGGGTTGCACACCCTGGTTCAGTTGCAGCATATTGCGGCCGAACTGGTATTGGTACCCGAAGTTGTCGTTGTTCACATAGGTCATGTAGTTATTGGGGGGCAGCATGGTCTTGCGGCGGTAGTTGTCCTCCGGCATCATATCCAGGGAAACCACATCGGGGAGGCCGTCGTTGTTGACATCGGCGATGTCGTTGCCCATGGCCGAGTAGCAGGTATGTTTGAGGTATTCAGCGGCCCGGTCGGTGAAGGTGCCGTCGCCGTTGTTGACCCAAAGGAGGTCGTTGGTGAGGTAGTCGTTGGTGATGTATACGTCTTTCCAGCCGTCGGCGTTGATGTCGCAGATATTTATGCCCAGGCCGTAGCCCTCGATGGTGATGCCCGCTTCCCTGGAGACGTCGGTGAAAACGGGGTGGCCGAGGGTTTCATCCCAGTCGTTGCGGTAAAAGTGGTCGGTCCGGCGGGAGGAGCCGTCGGTGATCTTGGGCCGGTATTTGTTGGGGAGGCGTTCGTCGTCCATTTCGTCTACGAGGATGTACAGGTCCAGGTCGCCGTCGTTGTCATAATCGAAAAAGGCGGCATTGGTGGTATGGGTGGTATCCGCAACGCCGTATTCGGCGCCCATTTCCCTGAATTTGACCTCGGGGCCGTCGGCGCCCTGGTTGATGTACAGGAGGTTTTTCCTGCGGGCGCCCGGTTCATATACTGTCGCGCACACATAAAGGTCGAGCCAGCCGTCGGCGTTCACATCCACGGCGGCAACGCCGGAGCACCAGCGGCCCTTGCCGGCGACGCCTGCGGTTTCGGTCTGGTCTTCAAATTTGAAATCCCCTTTATTGATGTAGAGCCGGTTGTCGGCGGTATTGCCGGTGAAGTAGAGGTCCTGCAGCCCGTCGTTGTTGAAGTCGCCTGCGGCTACCCCGCCGCCGTTGTAGACAAATTCAAAATCGAGGATATTAAAGGTATCGTTCTCTGTGATCCGGTTGGCAAACTGAATGCCGGTTTCCGCCGGATCGAGCTGCTCCAGCAGTGTTGTTTCTTTTTTCTGACAGGCGAAAATGCTTGCGATCAGGATGGTTGCGACCGCCAGGTAAAATTTTTTCATAATATGAAAGGCAAAATTTGGATTGCAAGATAAATCTCATGATCCGAACCCGTCAAAGTCCTGATCCGGGATCAATTATTTTGTCAACTGCCTGTAAACCAAGCAAAAAATAAATTTCAAGTACACAGCAGCCCCTCTGCAATGTGCGGGGAAAGGGTTTTATCGGAAAGGACAAAGGTTTATTTGGCAATCAACCGCTCCGGGTTGCCCGGTCAAAGGTCTGCAATTCCGAATAAAATTCTATAAAAATATCCATTCAAAATAAAAATAATACTAATTTTGCTCCCGGCTTTACATTCATTTCCTAACCAGCTATTGTACCAAATTGAATCAAAAACCTCTGCGAACCCCGGGAGGTTTATTGATTTTGCCTCGAATCAGCCATTCCGTGTTTCTGCCTCTAACCAAATTTTATCCAGATCAGGTAATTTTTTCAATTCACCAACTTTTTACAAATCACTATTTATGAAACGACTTTTTTTCCTTTCGCTTATGACCTTGTTCCTGGGAGCAAGCGCGTATGCACAGCGAACGGTCAGCGGGTCCATCACCGAGGATGATGGTACGCCGTTGATCGGTGCAACTGTCCAGGTCAAAGGAACCGGCACGGGTACGGTAACTGACCTCGACGGCAACTTCACTGTGGATGTGCCTGGTGATGATGCGATACTGGTGGTTTCCTACACGGGTTATGAAACCCTGGAAATCGCAGTAGGCAGCCAGAGCACGATGGCGATCAAAATGTCCCAGGGGATCAGCCTCGACGAAATCGTCGTAACGGGCTATTCTGTGGACAACAGGCGTCAGACGACCGGCGCCGTGTCAACAATCAAAACGAAAGACCTGACCGTAGTCCCTTCCGGCAACGTTGAACAACAGTTGCAGGGACGGGCAGCCGGCGTAACCGTGATCACGAACGGGCAACCCGGCACCAGCAGCATCGTCCGGGTGCGCGGTTTCGGCGCATTCGGCGGCAACGAACCGCTGTACATTGTGGACGGTGTGCCCGTAGGCTCCACGGACTTCCTCTCCCCGGATGACATCGAATCCACGACCATCCTGAAGGATGCAGCTTCCGCCTCCATCTACGGCGCCCGCGCCGCCAACGGCGTGATCGTTTACACCACCAAAAAAGGCAAGAAAAAGCCTCAGCCGCTGACCATTAGCTATGACGCACTTTACGGTGTAACGACCCCGGGTACCGGCCAGACCATGCTGAATCCGTCCGAACAGGCCGAGTGGACCTGGAACGCCATCCGCAACCAGGCGATCCAGAACAACACCACGCCTACCTTCAGCCACCCGCAGTACGGAACGGGCAATACGCCCATCATCCCCGACTATATCAACGTCGGCGGCGCTTCCGGCATCACAGGTTCGGTTGACCTCAACGCGGAAAAGGCCAAGTACAACGTCGACCCGACCGTCGGCGCGATCTACCAGGTTGTGAAAGCCAACAAGGCCGGTACCGACTGGTACGACGCCATCACCCGCAACGCCCCCCTGACCCGCCATTCGCTGGGTTTCCAGGGCTCATCGGATAAGGCGCGCTACTATATCGGCCTGAGCTATCAGGACCAATCCGGTATCCTGACCTACAACGAATTCAAACGCCGGTCATTCCGCGCCAATACCGAATTCGATCTTTCCCCGAATGTCCGCATCGGTGAAAACCTGCAGTTCACCTACCGCCAGGTTCTCGGCCTGAGCGGCGGCAGCGGCGGTCGCGGTATCAACCAGGATGAGAACGACATCCTCTCCGCATTCCGGATGCCTCCGATCATCCCGGTATACGACGAATTCGGCGGATACGCCGGTACGGCTGCCAAGGGCTTCAACAACCCGCGTAACCCGGTGGCTTCCCGCGACGGGCAGGCCAACAACTCCGGCTTCAACGGCAACGGTTTCGGTAACGTCTACATCGAAGTGGACCTGCTGCCCGACCTGACCCTGAAGAGCAGCCTCGGCGGCCAGTACAACAACTTCTTCAGCAAGTCGTACACCCGCCTGCAATACGAGAACTCGGAGAACAACGCCAGCTTCGGCTACGGCGAAAGCTCCTCGTACGGTTTCAGCTACAGCTTTACGAATACAGCCAACTATAAGCGGCAGTTCGGCGCCCACTCTATCGACCTGTTGGCAGGTGTCGAAGCCCTGAATACGGGCTTGTCCTACTTCACCAGCAGCTCCGGTCTGAACCCGTTCTCCACCAACCCCGACTACATCAACTTGTCGACGGTAGGTAACGACGTGGTCAACTCCGGCTTTTCCAAAGGCGTGAACTTCTTCTCCTATTTCGGTAAGGCCAACTACTCCTACAACGACAAGTACTACGTAACCGGCGTTATTCGCCGCGACGGTTCCTCCCGTTTCGGTGAGAACAACCGCTACGGCGTGTTCCCGGCCGTTTCCGCAGCCTGGCGGATCACCGGCGAGCCGTTCATGCAAGGCGTTTCTTTCATCAACGACCTGAAGATCCGCGGCGGCTGGGGCCAGATGGGTAACTCCAATAACGTGGACCCGAACAACCAGTTCTTCCTGTTCCAGTCCAGCATCGACAACGCTTCGTACGATATCAACGGCTCCAACAGCAGCGCCGCAGAAGGGTTCTACAAGAGCCGGATCGGCAACCCGGACGCCAAGTGGGAAACCTCTACCACGGTCAACGTCGGTTTGGACGGTACGCTTGCCAAAGGCAAACTTGACGTGATCCTCGACCTGTGGAAAAAGGATACCCGCGACCTGTTGTTCCAGGTGCCCATCCCGCAAGTGGTCGGCTCTTATGCTACGGCGCCTTCCGTCAACGTGGCCAACATGTTGAACAAGGGTCTTGACCTGCAGCTGATCTACCGCGGCAAGGTGAACGACGTGGGCTACGAAGTGAACCTGACCGGCTCCTGGCTGCACAACGAGATCACGGGATTGGCTGACAATGTGGACTATTTCGAAGCCCGCCCGCCGACCAACCGCCTGAGCGCGCCGATGATCCGCAACCAGATCGGATACTCCATTTCCGCATTCTACGGCTATCAGGTAGTAGGCTTGTTCGCAGATGCTGCTGAAGTAGCTGCCGCGCCCGATCAGGAAGGCGCTGCGCCCGGCCGTTTCCGCTTTGCGGATATCGACAGCTTTGACGACGAAGGCGAACTGACCGGCATTCCCGACGGCAAGATCGACGCAGCCGACCGCACGTTCATCGGCAGCCCGATCCCGAAATTCCTGGGCGGCGTGACGTTGACCTTTACCTATAAGAACTTTGATTTGCAGACTTACCTGTACGCTTCGATCGGCAACAAGATCTTCAACATGTCGAAATGGTATACGGACTTTTACCCGTCCTTCTCCGGCGCAGCTGTTAGCGCACGCGTCAAGGATTCCTGGACGCCGCAAAACACCGGTACCGACCAGCCGATATTTGAAGACGTTTCCAATTTCAGCACCAACACGCAACCCAACTCCTGGTATGTTGAGGACGGCTCTTACCTGCGGATGCAGAACCTTTCCCTGGGCTACAACCTGCCTTCCGGCGCGTTCGGCGGCTTCTTCAACCGGGCAAGGATCTACGTGTCCACCAACAACGTTTTCACCATTTCCAAGTATGACGGCCTCGACCCAAGCGTAGGTGGCGCAGCTGATACGAACCTTGGTATCGATATCGGCAACTACCCGATCACCCGCAGCTTCCTTGTCGGGTTGAATGTAGGTTTCTAATCAAAACAGCGTTTAAAAAGAAAAAAAATGAAAAGTTTGATCAATAAATTCGTTCTTGTTCTTGCACTGGCTCTCATTGTCGGCGCTTGTAAGGACAGTTACCTGGAAATTCCGCCTACCGGCCAGTTGACCGAGGAGGTATTGAATTCCAAAAAAGGGGTTGAAGGCCTGCTCATCGGCGCCTACAGCATGCTGGGCGGCCGCGGCAACTATTTCAGCGGCGCTTCCAACTGGGCCAACGGCAGCATCCAGGGCGGCGAAGCCAACAAGGGCACCAACGCCGGTGACTTCAACGACATCAACTTCGTAGAACGTTTCGAGTTGAACTCGACCTCCCGGGTTCCTGCTGATCGCTGGAACGGCCTTTACGAAGGCGTCAGCCGCACCAATGCCGTGCTCAAGCAGCTCGCCAAGGTGACCGACCCTACCCTGACGGATGCCGACCGCACCCGGATCACGGCTGAAGCACGCTTCCTGCGCGCACACTATTATTTCCAACTGAAGATCTCCTACAACAAGGTGCCCTTCATTGACGAAACAATGGAATTCGGCGCAGGCCTGGAAGACGTGACCAACGACGCGGACATCTGGCCGATGATCGAAGCCGACTTCAAATACGCCGCCGACAATCTGCCGGAAGTACAGGACGCCGTAGGCCGCGCCAACAGCTGGGCCGCCAAGACCTACCTGGCCAAAACGTACATGTTCCAGAGCAAGTTCAATGACGCCAAAACCTTGTTCACGGACATCATTGCCAACGGCAAAACCTCCAACGGCCTGAAATACGGCCTGATGGACAACTATAACGACAACTTCAACGCCGAGACGGAAAACAACAAGGAATCCGTATTTGCCGTACAGGCCGCAGCCAACACCGGCAGTGTCAATAACGCCAACCCGGACCTCGTGCTCAACTGGCCTTACAACACCGGCCCCTCCGGCCCCGGCAACTGCTGCGGGTTCTTTGCACCCAGCATCGAACTGGGCAACTCTTTCCGCGTTGACGCCAACGGCCTTCCGCTGCCCAACGGCACCTACAACCAGGGCGCCAACCAGTTGAAGACCGATCAGGGCATCCTGTCCAGCGAAGCGTTTACGCCGGATGCAGGCCCGGTTGACCCGCGCCTCGACTTTTCGATCGGCCGCCGCGGGATCCCGTACCTCGACTGGGGCCTTTTCCCCGGCTTCGACTGGATTCGCGACCAGGCCTACGCAGGCCCCTATTCGCCGAGAAAGTACATCTACTACAAGTCGCAGGAAGGCTCCCTCACCGACGGCAGCTCCTGGACCCGCGGTTATCCGGCCATGAACTTCGTGCTCATCCGTTTCGCCGACGTCCTGCTGATGGCTGCCGAAGCTGAGATTGAAGCCGGCACGCTGGAAACGGCGCGCGGTTATGTCAACCAGATCCGCGCAAGGGCCGCCAACCCGGATACCTGGATAAAAATGCCCGACGGCTCCAACGCCGCCAACTACGTGATCGGGTTGTACAACGATCCTTGGACGGATAAGGACGCCGCTCGCCAGGCTGTACGTTTCGAGCGCAAACTCGAACTCTCCGGCGAAGGCCACCGCTTCTTCGACCTCGTTCGCTGGGGCGTTGCCGAAAAAGACATCAACGCCTACCTGGCTTATGAAGGCGCCAAACTGGTGAACGCACTGGGCGGCTCCCAATTCACGGCAGGCAAAAACGAATACTACCCGATCCCGCAAGGTCAGATCGACATTCAGGGCGCTGACGTCCTGAAGCAGAATCCGGGGTATTGATATTGAGGAATCGAGGAATCGAGGAATCGAGGAATTGAGGAATTGAGGAATCGAGGAATCGAAAAAAAAATCCCTCCGGGTCGGATGATCCGGGGGGATTTTTTTTGCTTTCTGTGCCGGTATCCGCGAATGCCTGGGCGCTCGTTTTTAGTCTGGCAGTTTTAAGTTGTAAGTCGTAAGTTGTAAGTCGTAAGTTGTAAGTCGTAAGTTGTAAGTTGTAAGTCGTAAGTGGGGATCTCCTGAGCGTAGTCGAAGGATAAGTCGGGTGTCCGTAGAGACGGAAGATTTTCCGTCGCATTTTCCGTCGCATTTTCCGTCGCATTTTCCGTCGCATCTCCCGTCGTATGAGACCGTTCAAAACAGTGTTTTCGCGCCAAGATGCAAAGATCTGATTTTTAGCAAGTTGTGCATGCCAAAAATCCGGTTGGCACAAAATGCTGAATAGTCTCCGTCGTATGCGCCAATATTCCCACATCCTATTATTTAGGATCGCGCGGGCTGTCAGGGCTGCCATATTGGTAGCATTCGGGCGGCAACGCCGTCCGCCATAGCTCCTCAAGAGCGGCGGCGGGCAGCAACGCCGTCCGCCATAGCTCCTCAAGAGCGGCGGCGGGCAGCATCCCTCCCGCATAATCATGCAGTTTTCCCGCCGCTTCAAAGGGCCTTTTTTTGCATCAAAATTGAATCGCGATGAAAGGCACTATCCTGATTGTTGCAATATTCCTGTTCGCGACAGGAATGGGCCGGGCGCAGGAGCCGGCGGATACGGTTTTCGGTACCGGGCTGCTGGTCGACCAGGCGGCGTTTTCACGGGAAGTGGAAATGACCCCGGATTTTTCCAATGACGGCCGCCGGGCGGACGATCTGCCCAGGTGGTTCAGCCTGCGCCCCTATACGCCGTACCCCAAGAACCAGGGCGGGATCAACTCCTGCATCGGTTGGGCGATGGGGTACGCCGCCATGACCACCCAGCGCGCCTTCGAGCGCCGGATCACCAACCGCAAGGAGATCACCGACAACGCGTTCTCGGCCCTGTTCATCTACAACCAGGTCAAGGAAGGCAGCTGCATGTCGGGGGCCTTCCTGCACAAGGCGGCCCAACTGCTCACCCAAACAGGCGATTGCAGGAGCGCGGACTTCGATTTTCCCTATACGGAATGCGACCGCGAACCGAAAGCCGAGTTGTTCAACCAATCCAAAAACCACCTGATCAGGGATTTCGCAGCGCTGTTCGACAAGGACACCCCGGCCAGGACAGCGGTCATGCGGTGCAAGCGGAGTATCGCCGAAGGCAAACCGGTTGTGGTCGGCATGAACATCACGGAAAGCCTCAAGAGGCTGCACAAGCTGGATTCCAAATGGCAGCCCAGCGGCAGCTCGTCCGATAAACCGCTGGGCGGGCATGCCCTTTGCGTGGTCGGGTACAACGACTCCCTCGGGGTTTTTGAGATCATGAACAGCTGGGGGCCTTCCTGGGGCGATATGGGTTATTTCCAGGTGAGTTATAAAACCTTTACGGAATACGCTTTCCAGGGGATCCAGCTGATCCTGCCGCCGCTGGAGTTGTCGCCGTCGGAGCTGGCGGATATTGAAAAACGTAAAAATGCGGCTTACGAACAGCAGCAACAGGCCCTCGCCCGCAGGGAATCGGCATCCCGGGCGCAGACGAAGGCGGACCTGGCCCTTCAGGAGGCCACCGAACAGGGGAACCTCAACAAAATGGAGCAGGCCCGGGAGGTGATCCGCCGGTCCCAGCTCACCCGGCAGGAAGCGGAATCATCCCTCCGTCAGGCCGACCGCGCTATCCAGGACGCCGAACTGACGACGGCTGCCCTGGCCGGTGACTTTGCCGTGCGGGTGCTGCTCACCGACGATTTCGGAACCCCTTTGCGGGAAAACGGCCGGTACCTTTTTGAGGAGGCGACACCCCATTGGACGGGCGCTTTTTACGAACTGGACAAAAAAGACTGGATGGAAGGCGATATGTTTCAGGTTGTAGCCCGGAACATCAAAAAAGACAGTTACGTCTACCTGTTCAGTCTCGACGGCAACAACAAAGCCGAGGTCCATTGGCCGCGCAACCAGCGTTTCGAACAGGATCTGAACGGCCATGAAGCCGCCGGCGCCGGCGAAGGCGCGATGGTAGCCCACAGCGGCGCAGAAATCGTCATTCCCGGCAATGACCGGGTGCTGACCCGCGAGAACCTGCTGGCCGACCACCTGTGCGTATTGTATTCCAACGTCAGGATCGAGGATTTCCGTCAGCGGCTCATCCGCATGCGGGATGAATGCCGGGGCGATTTTGAAGCGCGGCTCCGCATTGCATTCGGCGACCTCCTGATCCCGGTGCAGGCTTCGGGCTATGAAACGGATATGATGCGCTGCCGGGTTGAAAAACCGGACGGCGGCACGGCGGTTGCAATCGTGGTCAAGGTGGAAAACGAGTGATTTTAGTTGATCCGATCCAAATTCAGCAAACATGAAAAATATCCAAATAACCGGTTTATTGTTCATCATTCTTTGTTTCGGGGCTTCCGCGCAGCGCGCTCCGGGTTTGATCTGGAAAAAACATTTCGGCGGCAATAAAGCTGACCGGGCCCTTGATGTGGCTGCCGATTATACGGGCCGGATTGCGCTGGCGGCCTCCACCACCTCCCCGGCAGAGGGCGATAAGGCGGGGGCTTTCGGCGGGCAGGACGCCTTGTTCATGTTGCTGGACGCCGACGGGCAGGTCCGGAAGGAGACCCGGCTGGGCGGCAAAGGCAACGACCTGTTGAAATCGGTAGCGCCAACGTTCGACGGCGGGTTCATCCTGGCCGGCCGGACCACCTCCTCAGGTGCGGGCAAAACGGACGGCTGGCTGGTAAAGCTCGATGAAAACGGCGACACCCTTTGGCAAAAGACCGCCGGATTCCACAGGAATGAGGAATTCAACGATATCATCCAGACCGCCGACGGGGGCTTGCTGGCGGTAGGCTCCATTGAGCGGGCCGAAGGCAAGACCGACATGTGGGTGTATTGCGCCTATCCGGACGGCACGGTCCGCTGGCAGCAAACCTTCGGCAACCGGGGCGCCGACGAAGCCCGGGCCGTTGCCGAAACCCAGGACGGCCATATCGCCATTGCCGGGGTGACCTCCCAGGGAAAAGGCGGCCGAAACATCTGGTTGTTCATTATCGATAAAAACGGCAAACCGCTCAACCATCATATTTTCGGCTCCCGCATGTATGAGGAAGTCTACGGCATCGTCGCAACCATGGACGGCGGCTTCGCACTTTCCGGATTTGCGAAAACAAATACGGAAAATGAGGGCCGGGGCATGAAAGACGCCTGGCTCATAAAAACCGCCGCTGACGGGGAGATGGTCTGGCAGACTACCGTCGGGGGCAGAAGTAACGATAGTGCCTTCGGTATGACCGAAACGACAGACGGCAGTCTGCTCCTAGTAGGTTATACCTTTTCCCATCTCATCGGCGCCAACACCTCGAACGCGCTGATCGCCAAGGTCGACTCCGCCGGGAAACTGATCTGGCAAACAGACGAATACGGGGGCAAAGCCGACGATGAGCTGACGGCGGCGGCGCTGTTGCCTGACGGCAGTTTCGTACTCGCCGGCACAACGGCTTCGCGGCAGGAAGAGGCCCGGGAGGAAGATATCTGGGTGATGCGGCTCAACCGGGAATACGATTTCAACACCACCGTGCCCACGCAGCTGGCGATATCCGGCCTTCAACTGCTCGATAACGGCGACGGCATACTGGAAGAGGGAGAGGAAGCGTGGTTATCCATGACCGTAGAGAACAAGGGCCGGCAGGATGCCTACGACGCCGATCTCGTTATTCAGGAAACCGGGCAGAACAAGTTCCTCCAATTCGCCGGTTACCGAAAGATCGGCTTCCTGGCCGCAGGCCGGTCCCGCCGGGTGTTGATCCCGGTCAAAGCCCTGGAAGGGGTTGCCCCTGGCGACGCCGCATTCGAGGTATTCTGTACGGACGCCAGCCGGACCAGAACCCAGCCCGCTACTTTGAGTTTCACGCTGAAGCCCCTCAACCTGCCGTCCGATTACCTCGACATTCAATGGATGTGGCCGGCAGCCGGCAGTAAACCCAGCCGCGAGCTGCAGGTCGAGGTCAAACAGCCCGTGGTCTCCATCCGGGTGAGAACCCGCAGCGACCGCAAGCTCAACAAAAGCCATTTTACCATCCTGCTGAACGGACAACCCTATAAAGTCGGGCAGAAAGCCGGCGAAGCCAACCTGGCCGACAAGGGCAAAACCCGGGATATTTTCACGTATGAATACGTCAACCAGGTCGAGCTGACTTTGGGAATGAATACCATTGAGGTGGTAGCGGAAAACGGGTCGAAAAAGGCCGTCACCCCGGCCATCCGGGTGGAATACAGCAACAAGCCCAACCTGCACGTGCTGGCCGTCGGGATCGATCACGACGACCTGAAATACACCGCACGCGACGCCATGGATTTCGCCGCCAGTTTTGCCGGACAGGACGGCAAACTGTTCGATAAAGTATACATGACGGCCCTGGTGAGCGGCAGCAAGACCCGGTCCGGTGTTTTCCAGACTGACGGCGACGTGGTCAGGAAAGCGTTCCGCGACCTGCAGGACAAATACCAGTACACCATCTACGAACAGGACCTGCTGCTGGTCTTCGTTTCTTCCCACGGGAAGACGGTCAACAACGAATTCAAGATCATCCCGACAGATTTCGGGCTGACCGGCGAAAAAAGCCTGATCGATTACCGCCAGGACATCATTGACCAGCTCACTCCCCTGCCCTGCCGCAAACTCGTATTCATCGATGCCTGCCACAGCGGCAGCTTTGACCTGGATGAAGCTTCCGGCACGACCGTCGGCACGGAGGCGCAGGACAATGCGCAGTCAAAGGCGCTCATCGGCCTGAGCGACGGATCGGCTTATGCCAGTACCCTGGCGTCGTGCCGGAGCGACGAATCGAGCTGGGAGGATGCGCGTTGGAACAACGGGGCGTTTACGGAGGCTATCCTCGGGGCATTTCACAACGAGCCTTTCCAGGACGGTCAAGGAGTGTTCTCGCCTACCGACGACGACCGTACGCTCACCATCGGCGAACTCTACCGGTACATTTCCAGGCGGGTTCCGCAGATGCTGCTTGATGCCGGCAAACAGGGCGCGCAACACCCCTACCTGTCGCAGGAACAATACGCCAGGGTAAAGGACATACCGGTTTTTGAAGTGGGCGGCAATAATTGACTGAACTGGTCGAGGTCAAGGCTGCCCGCATAATCATGCAGTTTTACCGGCCGGCCCATGCCCCTAATTTTGCCGCAGATTATTCAACGAACATTCAAAAAATCAAATTAAAGATCATGAAAAAGGCACTTATCCTGTTATTTGTCAGTCTCGTTTCGATGCCGGCCGTATTTGCGCAAAGCAAGCGCGAACAGAAGATGCAGGCAGCCATTGATGCCCTGATGACCACGCAATTCGTACAGAAATACAAGGAATACAAGGAATTGGTCGAATTGACGGCTTCCGATTTCAAGGCCATTTCGCCGAATTATGACAAAATGGAGGTGGACCGCATCCGGTTCAATTACGAAAGCAGTCGCGCGGCTTTCGACAAGATCCTTTCCGGTGTCAAAAAGGACCTGCTGGATAAGACAACCCGCGGATACATCGCTGAAAATGCCGACCGGTACACGCAATTCGTAGCCAGCGAGTTGGAGATGGCCATGAACAACTACCAGGAAAGCGTCATTTACAAGATCAACCTCCTGACCGGCCAGCAAACCGTGGGGTTCGGGATCACGGACCTCAAGCTGATCCTGGATCTGGTGTTCGACGTGGTGGGCGTGATCAGCAGCATCAACAAGGAGCTGGAGCGGATGAGCGAGGAGTATCTCGACGCCAATTTTACGAATTTGCTCAAGATCCGGTCGTGGGATGAACTGGGCATGGCGCCCGCAGCCGGCCAAATGAATACCTCAAGCAATTAAGAGACGCTGTGTTTATGAATCTATAAAGTTCCGGTACGGATCAAAATATCTTTAAAAGGGAGTTGGCAATCACCCGGCAGGTTTATTCTGCCGGGTTTGCTTTTTGGGCCCTTCGCAACGTTCCGTCCGGGGTTTCTTCCGGAGCGAATAATTTCCTCAAAATTGCTATTTTTGCTGCAAGACAGGTCGGATACCGCCCGGTTGAAGACCGCATCAGATGATGCCCGCAAATAAACACCAAGAGTTGCCGTCGTACCGATTAAAGTATTTAGCAGCAAACACTATGAGGGGGCATTCCTGGTACAACACAAAACTACTGCTTTCCCTGCTTTGCCTGACGGGGTTAGGGAGTAACCGCCTTTCCGGTCAATCGGACTATCGGATTGACAAATTCAATGCACAAAACGGCCTGCAGGAAGACCACTGGGTGAGGAGCGTTCAGGTAGATTCCAGCGGGTTGATCTGGCTTTCCCTCAACAAGCGCGGACTAGCCTGTTTTGACGGCCAGCATTTCATCAATTATCCGTTGCCAAAGGAATGGGAAGCAACCGGCAGGCGCAGCGAGGTCTTCCGGCACCGGATTGACGGCCACAACAAGTTCTGGATCCAATATTTCGACGCCATCGGTTTCTTCGATCCGGAAACGGGCGTTTATACCCTGCCGGAAACCCTGGGCGATATTCCGAATAAAGGCCTGGTAGGCATGCAATGTACCCGCTCTGGCAGCATTTCCTTCAGGTCCATTGAGTATTTGTACGTCGCCCGCCCCGGCAAAAACCCGGAAGTTATCGGTATTTCGCCCGATGTCGACCATACTGGAATCGGCGTTTACGGCGTCAGCGAGGACAGCAAGGGGGCGTTCTGGCTGGTCACCAATATCGGTTATTTCCATTATGCCCGCGGCTCAGAAACCCCGGAATTCCTGGGCTTCAACCACACGCCCGACAATCCGATCCCGCCCATTGACCGAGCGGACACCAAAACCGTCATGCTCCCATCGGGATATCTGTGGGATGTTTACGGCGACCAGCTCAGGAAAATCGACCCTGCCGGCAAGATCGTCGAATCCTACCGTTCCCAGGAGTACAAGTATTTATACGATGTCCTGGAAACGGGCGATATCCGCTGGTTTGCTACTTTTGACGGGTTGACCAAGCTCACATACCGCAAACACCGTTTCAAATCCTGGCTGGATGTGCCGTACGACCTGATGAGCGGCCCGGTAACCGGGATCAGCTGCTACGGGATCCTGGAGCGTGAAGACGGCCGGATGATCGTTACCACGGCCGTCCCCGATACCATCTTTGAGATCTTTCCGGACCAACCCGGCAAGGCGAAAGCCATCCCGATGCCCGGCGTCCATATGTACGGCTCGGGTACTGACCGGCAAGGCAGGATCTGGATTACCTCCAACGGCGATCCCGGCTATTTTGACCGGTCGATGGCCGCTTATACCCGGTACCGGCGCGATAAACTGGGGCCGCATATCCTGAGCTACCTACAGCTCAGTAACGGCGAGATCTGGTTTGCAGGCGCCGAAGGGATTTACAAAATGGATTTTGAACAGGAAAAGCGGGTCCTGATCACGCCCGAGAACAAGTACTTTGTGTGGCAACTTCACCAAACATCCGACGGCGACCTGTGGGCAGCCACGCGTGACGGCATCCTCAGGCTTCGCGAGCAAAACGGCGCAAGGTATCGCGTAAAACGCCGACGACGTGTTCACGACGCCGAGCTCCGAGGCGGCCCGCAACGTCCCAATCAAGCTCTCGTCCGTGCCATCGTAGGCTTTGCGTGCGAGCGACTCCTCCTCGAGCAAAGACGTCTCGTCGTTTTTCTTGGCCGCCGCGTCGCTCGCCTTGTCGATCTCCGCCTGGATCTTCTTGATCGCCGCGTCGCGCTCCTTCGACGCCGGCCGGAATGCATGCAAAAAGAGCGCATAATCGAGCTTTTGCACGAGGCCCTTC
>WBZL01002437.1_pt1 | contig 18144 bp, 17 predicted proteins | sample 5204291 | NCBI WGS metagenome assembly WBZL01 (sample SAMN12344345, study PRJNA552823) | activated sludge metagenome | biome: Activated sludge suspended growth; feature: Nitrification reactor; material: Wastewater; isolation source: activated sludge from nitrification reactor of wastewater...
TGCCGTTCGGGCGGTCCAGTTCAAGAAGGAACGCGGGCGGCTTCCGTCCATCAGTTCGACCGACGCATGGGAAAAGCGCATGGCCGAGGGTGCCGCCGCTTTCGTGCGCTTCAAGGATGAGGGCCGCTATGAGTGACCTCGACCTTGATGAACTGCGCGACGAACTCGCGGATTTCGCCCAGCCTGAAAAGAAGGGCGGACGCTCCGCGCGCGAGGAACGCATCATCGCGGGCTTCGAGGAAATCCAGCGGTTTACCGATGAACATGGTCGCGCGCCGCAGCATGGCGAGGACCGCGATATATTCGAGCGGCTTTATGCCGTGCGTCTGGACCGGCTTCGCGCCTTGGAGGAGTGCCGTTTGCTTCTAGCGCCGCTCGACCGTCAGGGGCTTTTGTCCAGCGCGGAAGACGAAGCGCCCGCGATGCCCTCCGAGGAGATGGACGCCGACGCGCTCTAGCAGCGGTCAGGCTTCGGCGCGGTCGCGGCCGCGCTGCTTGGCGCGGTAGAGCGCCGCATCGGCGCGGTCGAGCAGGCTGTCGCGGTCCTCGTCGCGCCGGCATTGGGCGATGCCGATGCTGACGGTCACCCGCAACCCGGGATCGATCTTCGGGAAGCGCAGGCCGCGCGTCGCATCCAGCAGGCGGTGCGCGACCACGGTGGCCTGCGCGAGGCTGGTTTCCGGGCACACCACCACGAATTCCTCGCCGCCCACCCGGCCCAGCGGGTCGCGCCCGCGCAGCTGGGCCTCCCATGCGTCCACCGCGGCGCGCAGGACGGCATCGCCGGCCGCGTGCCCGTAGCGGTCGTTGACCGTCTTGAAGTGGTCGAGGTCGAGCATCAGCAGCGACAACGGCTTCCCGTCGGCATGCGCTTGCGCCAGCGCGCGCGCGGCCTCGTCCTCGATCCCCATCCGGCTGGCCGCCCCGGTGAGGGGATCCTGCATCGCCAGCGTGTGCATCGCGCGCGACCTGGCGCGCTGGCGCCAGGCCAGCGATGCCAGCAGGGCGACCAGCAGCGCGCCCAGCGCCAACGCGGCGGTTTGCCAGCGGCGAACGCGTTCCAGCACCGCCACTTCCTGCTGCTTGCCCAGCGCTTCCGCGCGCAGCCTGCGGTTGTCCCATTCGCGGCGCTGGATCTCGGATTCGTACTCCAGCAGGAGGCCCTGCTCGAGCCGCATCTTGCCCTGCAGCTTGAGTTGCAGGCCTGCATAGCGCTTGTAGTCTTCCAGCGCGGCGGCGGTCCAGCCGAGCGCCTCCTCGCTGGCGGCGCGCGCCTTGAACAAGTCGGCGAGGTAGCGCTGGTTGCCGTTGCGTTCGATCAGCGGCTGCGCCTGCCGGTACCGTTCCATCGCGCCGATGTGCTGGCCTTGCCGCGCCAGGGCTTCGCCGGTGAGCAGCAACAGCATGTCGTCGCTGGAGGTGTCTTGTTCGGCGGCAAAGCCGGCCCGCGCCAGCGCCAGCGTCTCCAGCGCGGCCTTCGGGTCGCCGAGGGCGACCTGCGCCCCGGCGAGGCCCAGGCGCGCGGCGTTCGCGCTGTAGTTGTCGCGTTCGCGCTCGGCGATGGCGAGCGCGCGCCGGAATGCATCGCTGGCCTTCTCGGGGGCGCCGGATTCATCGTGGAGGAAGCCGAGCTGGATCAGGTTGGTGGCCACGCCCTCCCAGTCGCGGCGCGCTTCCAGGCGCGTGGCCGCCGCCTCGAAATGGCGGCGCGCCTGTTCGAAATCGCCCATCCGCCGGTAGCCGATCGCCATGCTGAGCATCAGCGATTCGACTTCGCCTTCGATCCCCGCGCCGCGATAGGCGGCACGCGCGCGCTGGAAATCCAGCATCGCGCGCGCCTGCTCGCCGAGCAGGGACAGGATGTCGCCGCGTGCATGCAGCGCCTCGCCGAGGAGTTGCTGCTCGGGCCCGCCTTGCAGCAGCGCGATGGCCTTGTCGATCTCGGGCAGGCCGCGCTGCGATCCGCTGGCGGCCATCAGGTAGGCGGTGCGGCACAGCATCGCGCGCGCCTCGGAGGCCACGTCGCGGACGTCGCGCGCGCGGCGCAGCGCTTCGTCTGCGTAGGCCAGGCCCTGCGCCGGATCCTTCCAGCGATCGCTGCCGCAGTACAGGGCGCGGAAGCGTGCGTCGCGGAGCGGATCGCCGGCCGGCAACTGGGCGCGCAGGCGTTCCAGGTCGGCGTCGTAGGCGGCGCGGGTGGCATCGAGCGAGGCGGGACCGACCACGCGCTGGAAGGTCTGGTCGAATGCGGCGGCGCGGGTGCTGCCGGGCTCGGCCTCGTCGCGACGGACGACGTCGCTGGCATGCGCCGCCCGCGCGCCCGCCAGCGCGGCCACGAGCAGGATCGCCGTCAGGATCGTCAAACGGCCTCGCACAGCCTGTCTTCCACCGCCCGGGAACGCCACCCTATCCAGCCGAGGATACCCGCACCGTGCGCCCGGTCGCACTTCGTCCGCGGTCAGCCGGCGGCCAGGGCCTCGGCCACGAACGGCGGCAACGCCTGCGCGCCCTTGTGCAGGTCGGCGCTGTAGTAGGCGGTCTTGAAGCCCTTCGCGCGCGCGTCGGTTTCGCGGAAGCCGAAATCGGCGCCGGCGGCCTTCTTCGCCATCGTGCAGCTCCACCAGCCGGTGGGGTAGCAGGGCTGCGGGAACGGCAGGGTCTGGAAGCTGGCGAAGCCGGCCTTGCCCATCTCGGCGCGCATCTCCCTGATCAGGTCGAGCAGGACCAGCGGCGATTCCGACTGCTGCACCAGGATGCCGTCGTCCTTCAGCGCGCGGTGGCAGCTCTCGAAGAACGCCTGGTTGAACAGGCCCTCGGCCGGCCCGACCGGATCGGTGGAATCGACGATCACGATGTCCACGCTGCCGGGCGCGCAGTTCGCCATGTAGGCGATGCCGTCGTCCCACAGCAGTTCCGCGCGCGGGTCGCCATTGGCCTCGCACAGTTCGGGGAAATACTTCTCCGCCATCCGCGTGACCTGCTCGTCGATGTCGCACTGCACGGCCTTTTCCACGCCGGGGTGGCGCAGCACCTCGCGCAGCGTGCCGCAGTCGCCGCCACCGATGATCACTACCCGCTTGGGATCGGCGTGGGTGAACAGCGCCGGGTGCGACATCATCTCGTGGTAGAGGAAGTTGTCGCGGGTGGTGAGCATCATCGCGCCGTCGATCAGCATGACGTTGCCCCAGTCGGTGCTCTCGTAGATCTCGATGTGCTGGAACGGCGACTGCACCTCGTCCAGCTTGCGGGTCACGCGGAAGCCGATCGACGAGCCGGCCTTCTCGAAGTGCTCGTGCAGCCAGGTCGGTTCGGTCATGGCGGTCGGTTCCGTGCGCGGGCGGGGCGCACATTGTAGGGCCAGCACCGCACGCCCGGACCCCACGCCCTACAATGCGCGTCCCCCGTTCCGCCGGTGCCAATGCAATGACCGACTGGTCGCTCGACCTCGCCCGCAAGACCTATTCGATCCCGCATTGGTCGGAAGGCTATTACGAGGTCGATGGCGCCGGCCGCATCGCGGTGCGCCCGAAGGGCGCCGCCGGCCCCGCCGTGGCATTGCCGGACGTGGTCGATACCGCGATGGCGCAGGGTGCCAAGCTGCCGATGCTGGTGCGTTTCCCGGATGTGCTGGGCGACCGCCTGGGCAAGCTGCAGGCCGCGTTCGCGCAGGCGCAGCGGGACTGGGACTACGCCGGCGGCTATACCGCGGTGTACCCGATCAAGGTCAACCAGCACCAGGGCGTGGCCGGCACCCTGGCCAGCCACCATGGCGAGGGCTTCGGCCTGGAGGCCGGCAGCAAGCCGGAACTGATGGCGGTGCTGGCGTTGAGCCGGCCGGGCGGGCTGATCGTCTGCAACGGCTACAAGGACCGCGAATACATCCGGCTGGCCCTGATCGGCCGCAAGCTGGGCCTGCAGACCTACATCGTCATCGAGAAGCCCTCCGAGCTGAAGCTGGTGCTGGAGGAAGCCAAGGCGCTGGGCGTGCAGCCGGGCCTGGGCGTGCGCATGCGGCTGGCCAGCCTGGGCGCCGGCAAGTGGCAGAACAGCGGCGGCGACAAGGCCAAGTTCGGGCTCAGCCCGCGCCAGCTGCTGGACCTGTGGAAGCGCCTGCGCGACGCCGGCATGGGCGACTGCCTGCAGCTGCTGCACTTCCACATGGGCAGCCAGATCAGCAACGTGCGCGACATCGCCAACGGCATGCGCGAGGCGGTCCGTTATTTCGTAGAGCTCAGCAAGCTCGGCGCCAAGGTGACCCATGTCGACGTCGGTGGCGGCCTCGGCATCGATTACGAAGGCACCCGTTCGCGCAGCTACAACTCGGTCAACTACGGCATCCACCATTACGCGTCGAGCATCGTGCAGCCGCTGGCCGAGGCCTGCGAGCGCGAGGGCCTGCCGCCGCCGCGCATCCTCACCGAATGCGGCCGCGCGATGACCGCCCACCATGCGGTGCTGGTCACCAATGTCTCGGAGGTGGAGCGGGCGCCGGAAGGTCGGGTGCCGCCCCGGAACGACGACGAATCGCACCCGGTCCGGCAGCTGCGCGAGTTGCACGACGAGATGGGCCAGCGGCCGGCGGTGGAGGTCTTCCACGAGGCCGCACAGGCGCACGCCGAAGGCCTGCAGCTGTACGCGCTCGGGCAGATCGACCTGGTCCAGCGCGCGCGCATCGACGACCTGTTCTACGCCATCGCGCATGCGGTGAAGGCGCGCCTGACCTACGACGAGAAGAGCCACCGCGACCTGCTCGACGAACTCAACGAACGCCTGGTCGACAAGTACTTCGTCAACTTCAGCGTGTTCGAGTCGATGCCGGACGTGTGGGCGATCGACCAGGTGTTCCCGATCGTGCCGATCGAGCGCCTGTCCGAGTCGCCGACCCGGCGCGGGGTGATCGCCGACCTGACCTGCGACTCCGACGGCAAGATCGACACCTACGTCGAGAACGAGGACCTCGACAGCTCGCTGCCGCTGCACGAGTTGCGCCCCGGCGAGCGCTACCGCATCGGCTTCTTCCTGGTCGGCGCCTACCAGGAGATCCTCGGCGACATCCACAACCTGTTCGGCGACACCGATGCGATCGAGGTGAAGCTCAACGGCGATGGCTACGCGATCAGCCAGCAGCGCCGTGGCGACACCACCGACGTGATGCTGGACTACGTGGGCTACAAGCTCGACGACCTGCGCCGCCGTTACAAGGCGCTGGTCGGCGCGTCTACCGACTTGTCCAAGGCCGAGGCGGAGCGCCTGAACGATGCGCTGGAGCGCGGCCTGACCGCCTATACCTACCTGAGCGACGAACCGCTGGAGTGACCGCATACGTCGCGTGATCGCGTGATACCCCTTGGAACCGAGGGGGAGCCATGATGATCCGGACGATCCTGTTGCTCGTGCTCGCCGCATCGGCCGCGCCCGGCGTTGCCGCCGAAACGACGGCGGCATTCGAGCCGGCGCCGTGCAAGTTCGAAGGCGTGAAGGCCAGCTGGGCGAAGAAGAACCGCGTCGAATGCGGCTGGCTCAACGTGCGCGAGTCCCGCGACAAGCCCGACAGCCGCAAGCTCAAGCTGTGGGTGGCCATCGCGCGCGCCGACGGTGCGGACAGGCGCGAGGATCCGATCCTGTACATCCAGGGTGGCCCCGGCGTCGCCACCGTGGATTACTTCTTCCCGTACTTCCCGAAGAGCAAGACCTGGCCCGGCTTCCGCAAGGCCCGCGACATGGTGTTCTTCGACCAGCGCGGTACCGGGCGTTCGCAGCCCGCGTTCTGCCCGGAGCTGAACGCGACGCTTGCGCAGGTGCAGCAGGAGGCGCCGCCCGCGCGCGAGGCGCTGGACCGGAGCAAGGCTGCCTACGCCGCTTGCCGCCCGAAGATGCTGGCGCAGGGCATGGACTTCACCGCGTTCAACAGCACGGTCACGGTCGAGGACGCCGAGGACCTGCGGCGCGCGCTCGGCATCGCCCGATGGAACGTGTACGGCATTTCGTATGGCAGCCTGGTCGGGCTGGAATACCTGCGCCGCCATCCCGAGAGCCTGCGCAGCACGATCCTGGATTCGCTGTTCCCGCCCAACTCACCGTTCGGGGCCGAACAGATCGGCATGACCGCGGCGGCGTACCAGGCGGTGCAGCGCGCCTGCACGCTGGACTCGGGATGCCGCGAGCGCTTCCCCGACATCCTCGGCGCGTTGCGGCAGGCGGTGGAACGCCTGGACGCGGCGCCGTTGTCGCGGCCGGAAGGCGGACGCATCACCGGCGATACCTTGCGCGACATCATGTGGATGATGCTGGTGCGCACGTCCACTGTGCCGTGGGTGCCGCTGGCGCTGGAGCGGGCCGCGGCGGGCGATGAAGCGGTGATCCGCAAACTGGACGCGCTGTACGGCGGCATCGACGGCGGCTTCGGCGACATCAGCGAGGGACAGTCGTTGGCGGTCGTCTGCTACGAGATCTTCGGCGGCCGCACCACCGACGCTCGCAAGATGGTCTTCCAGCGCCATCCCTACCTGGTGGCGCAGGACGCGATTCCGTCCGACTACGACGAACTCTGCGCGAGCTGGCAACCGCAACGCGCGCCCCTCACCTTCCATGCACCGGTGTTCAGCGAGGTGCCGACCCTGCTGTACGGCGGCGAGTTCGACCCGGCCACGCCCTACGACGATGCGGTGCTGGCGGCGAAGAACCTGCCGAACGGCACACTGGTGTACGTGAAGGGTGCATCGCACGCGGCGTTCGCGCTCGACGACTGCACCCGCGGCATCGCCCATGCCTTCCTGGATGCGCCATCGAAGCAGCCGGACCTGGGCTGCCTTGCGCAGCGCAAGGACACCGTCTTCCCGACCGAAGGCCTCATGGAATTCCTCGCCTCGCAGGAGGGCTGAGGCGGGGACGCGCGCGTCAGCGCGAGGCGGCGTTGTCCGTGGCGACGGTCGCCTTCGCGGACGGCATGGTGCGCCACGGCGCCACCACCAGCACCACGCCGGCCAGCACCAGCAGCGCACCGACGACGCGCAGCGCATCCACCGGTTTCGGTGCCTGCAACACCCCGAACTTGTCCAGCAGCAAGGAGGCGGTAACCTGCCCGAGCACCGCCAGGCAGACCATCCCCGCAGCGCCGATCCGCGGCATCAGCAGGGTGAAGCAGGCCACGTAGACCGCGCCCAACGCGCCACCCGCCCAGATCCAGGGCGGCAGCTTGAGGCTGCCCTGCAGGGTGAGCGGCGTGCGGGTGGCGAGCAGGTACAGCCCCAGCATGACCGTGCCGACCAGGAACGAGACGAAGGCGGCGGCGACCGGTCCGCCGACATGGGTGCCGAGGCGCGCGTTGACCAGTCCCTGCAGCGGCAGGATCGCGCCGACCAGCACGGCGACCAGCAGCGCGGCGGCGAGGTTCATGCGGACGGCTCGCGGTGGACCTGGAAGCCGGCGACCGACTGCGAGGTCGGCATCAGCTCGAGGCGGTTGATGTTGAGGTGCGGAGGCAGGCTCGCCACCCACAGGATCGTGCCGGCGATGTCGTCGGCGGTCATCGGGTTCGCGCCAGCGTAGAGCGTGTCCGACGCCGCCTGGTCGCCATGCGTGCGCACCACGGTGAACTCGGTTTCGGCCATGCCGGGTTCGATCGTGGTCACGCGCACGCCGGTGCCGTGCAGGTCGCTGCGCAGGCCCAGCGAGAACTGGCTGACGAAGGCCTTGGTCCCGCCGTATGCGTTGCCACCGGGATAGGGGTACACGCCGGCCACCGAGCTGATGTTGATGATCGCGCCCTTGCGCGCGATCAGCGTCGGCAGCAGCGCGTGGGTCAGCGTGGCCAGTGCGGTCACGTTGGTGTCGATCATGGTCTTCCAGTCCGACAGCAGCGCCGCCTGCGCAGGCTTGGTGCCTTGCGCCAGCCCGGCGTTGTTGACCAGCAGGTCGATGCCGCGGAAGCGCTCCGGCAGGGCGTCCAGCGCGGCGCGCATCGCGGTCTCGTCGCGGACGTCGAAGCAGGCGGTATGCACGGCGTCGCCGAGCTCGGCGCGCAGGACCTCGAGACGGTCGGCGCGGCGGCCGGTGGCGACGACCTGCCAGCCGGCATCGACGAAGCGGCGCGCGGCGGCGCGGCCGAAGCCGGCGGTGGCGCCGGTGATCAGGGCGGTCTTGGGCATGGCGGGAGCGAAGGCGATGGCGTGGGGGTGCCCACGATAACCGCCCGCGTCAGCCAGCGGTGGCGACCAGCGCGAGGACCCAGGCCAGCGCGTGCAGGTGCACCGCGGCGAGCATCGCGATGATCGCCGGGTGCAGGCGGGCGGGGTGGTCGTCATTCCGGTGCAGGCGCAGGCTCGCGTAAAGCGCGGGCGGGAGGCTCGCGAGCGGTGCCCATGCCCAGTCGCCGGGCAGGGAGCCCGCGGCCCACCACGCCACCGCATGCGCCGCGAGCACCAGCGCGCTGAACAGCCATGCGGCGTGGCGTGCCCCCAGCAGCACGCGCAACGTGCGCTTGCCGGCGGCGGCATCCGCGCGTGCATCCGGGAAACCGTTGAGCAGCAGCACCGCGGCGACCAGCAGCGCGAAACCGGCACCGCAGGCGACGGGTGCCGGCGACGGATGGCCGCGCACCAGCGCATCGGCACCGACCACCACCAGCCACCAAGCGATGCCCACCGTGGCCTCGCCGAGGCCGCGCGCCATCAGCGCCAGCGGCGGCGAGGAATAGGCCCAGCCCAGCGCCACGCCCAGCCCGCCGATGGCGAGCAGCTCGGGCTGTCGGCGCCACGCTACCAGCAGCAGGCCGCCGATCGCGCAGGCGAACAGCAGCACGCGTGCGTAGCGGCGGGTCGCCTCGATCCCCACCACGCCGCCTTGGATCAATCCGCTGCCGCCGGTGAACGGGGCGATGGCATCGTGGTTGCCGGCGTCCGCCCCGCTGCGCGCATCCTCGTAGTCGTTCAGCACATTGCCGGCGGCATGCCCGAGCAAGGCGATCGCGAGGCCGGCCAGCAGCACCCCGACCGGCGCGCGGGCGCCCCCATGCCAGGCAATGGCCGCGCCCAGCGCATAGGCGACGAGGGTCAGGCCAAGGAAACCCGGTCGGGTCATCCGCCAGTACGGCATCCCCTGCCGTGCCGGCGTCATGCGCCGGTCTTGCGCGGCGGCGCCGGTTTCCGGCGCGGCGCGGGGGCTGCAGGCGTGCTTGGGGTTGCGGGCTTGCGGCGGCGACCGGTCGCCGCCTTGCCGGAGGTCTTCGCCTTGGTCGCGCGATGCTTCTGCAACATGTCCTCGGCCAGCACCACGTCCTCGGAGAGGATGCCGGCCGCCTTGGCGATCGCGATCCGCGCCTGCGCCTTATTCTCGTCGGGATTGGCCAGCAGCAGTTCGCGGATCGCCTCGCGGATCGCGGCCTCGGCGTTGCGCTTGAGGTTGGCCTGTTCGCCACGGCGCAGCAGCGCCATCAGGGCGTCGACCACGGGCTTGATGAGGGCGGATTCGATCGGCACGGCGGGGTTCCTGTCCGGTCGGTCAGGCTAGCGCCGGAGTGTCTCAGGGATCGCGATGCTGCGCGAACAGCCAGTCCCGCCATGCGTCGCCTGGCACCAGGTCGCCCGGCGGCATGTGCTGCAGGCCGGCGTAGACGCGCAGGCGCACTCGCCGACCACCGGCGGCGCGGATGGCGGCGACCATCGCGCGGTCCGCATCGATCGGGTTCTCGGTGTCGGCATCGCCGTGCAGGACCAGGATCGGCATGTGCACGAAATCGATGGCGTGCGAGCGCTCGGGCGCGATGCCGGCGATCGGCACCGCGGCGGCGAACAGCCCCGGCCTGGCCAGCAACGAGAGCCAGGTGGCGGATCCGCCCATCGAGAAGCCGCTGGCATAGACGCGCGACGCATCGACCGGTTGCCGGGCGATCACGTCATCGACCAGTTCCAGCGCCGCCGCCAGGGCCGGCGTGGCGACCGCGACGCGCGGCGCGGTCGGGTCGTCGTAGTTCGCGCTGCGCACCGGGAACTGCGGCACCAGCACGAAGGCGGGATGGCACGCACGGATGGCGGGGATCGCCCAGGCGCGTGCGGCGAAGTCGCCCGTGATCTGCGCACGGTTGTCGGTGCCGACTGCCCCGGAGCCGTGGAATTGCACGACGAGCGGGTAACGTCGGCCGGGTTCCAGCCGGGCGGGCACCAGCAGCCGGTAGGGCAGCGTCGTGCCGTTGCGGGCGGTGAACGATCCGGCGGCGAAATCGTCCACGGAAATGGCCGCTGCGACGCTGCGATCCAGGGGTGGCGTGCCACGCACCAGGAGCTCGCCGGCGTCCTGGGCGTAGCTCGACAGCAGCAGGGCTGCGCAGGCGAGCAGCCCGAAGCGCATCACTGGGTCTTGACCGCCATCGCGGGCAGGCCGCCGCCGGCCAGCTTGGCCTTGGCCTCGGCCAGTTCGGAGGCGCTGCCGTATGGCCCCATCCGTACCCGATACACGGTCTTGCCGCCGATCTGCGCGGATTCCACGCGGGCATTGAGACCGAGCAGGGCGATCTTGGCCTTGACCGCCTCGGCATCGCCGGAGGCGCCGAACGCGCCGGCCTGGAGGATGTAGCGGGCGTCCGCGGCATCGGTCACGGTGGCGGGCTTCGGCTCGACCGCGGGCTTGGCGTCGACGGGGGCGGGTGCGTCGGGCGCGGGCGCGGTCCCGGCGATCGCGCTGTCGCCGATCGGGGTCGGCAAGGCATCCGTGCCCGCAGCCGCGGCGGCCGCGGTCTGCTGCGCTGCCTTGGCCTGTGCGGCGGCTTCGGCTTGGGCGCTCGCCGCGAGCTCGGCGTCGCTCACCTCGACTTCTTCGCCGGGCAGCAGGGTGTAGAAATCGTATTGGGTGGGCTTGGCCTTGCCGGCATCGGCGGCCTCGCCCGCGGGAGCGGTGTCCGGTGCGATCGCTTCGCCCTCCGCGCCGGCGCTGGCCGGCTGGGCATCCGGATTCGGCTTGGGACGGAAGAAGCCGTCGGTGCTGCCGTCCGACTTCAACAGGCGTGGCGCGGCCAACACCACGGCCAGCGTCACCAGCACGCCGACCACCAGCCAGGCCCAGCCCGGCAATCCGTTGGACCCATTGCGTCGCGCCTGCGACTTGCCGCGTCGTGCCGCCATCACATGCTCTCCGGTGCGCCCACGCCCAACAGGTCGAGGCCGTTCGCCAGCACCCGACGCGTCGCCAGGGCCAGGGCCAAGCGCGCGTCGCGCAGGTCGGCATCTTCCACCAGCACCGGGCTGGCGTGGTACCAGCCATGGAACGCGTTCGCCAGTTCGCGCAGGTACTGCGCCACCAGGTGCGGCTCCAGCGTGGCGCCGGCGGCTTCCACGACTTCCGGGAAGCGCGAGAGTTCGCGCATCAGCTCCTGCGCGGGTGCGTCGTCCAGACGGTGCAGCGCGGCATCGCCGCGGGCCGCGTCGTGCGCGTAGCCCTTCTCGCCGGCCTGGCGCAGCAGGCTGCAGATGCGCGCGTGCGCGTACTGCACGTAGTAGACCGGGTTGTCGTTGGACTGCGAACGGGCCAGGTCGATGTCGAAGGTGAGCTGCGAATCCGGCTTGCGCGCGACCAGGAACCAGCGCACGGCATCCGCACTGGTTTCCTCGATCAGGTCGCGCAGGGTCAGGTAACTGCCGGCGCGCTTGGACAGCTTCACTTCCTCGCCGCCGCGCATCACCGTCACCATCTGGTGCAGCACGTAATCCGGGTAACCGGCGGGAATGCCGCAATCCAGCGCCTGCAGGCCGGCCTTCACCCGCGCCAGCGAGCCGTGGTGGTCGGCGCCGAGTTCGGTGACCGCGCGCTGGTAGCCGCGCTGCCACTTGCTCAGGTGATACGCCACGTCCGGCACGAAGTACGTATAGGTGCCGTCGGACTTGCGCATGACGCGATCCTTGTCGTCGCCGAAGTCGGTGGTGCGCAGCCACAGCGCGCCGCCTTCCTCGTAGGTGTGGCCGTGGGCGATCAGCTCGCGCACGGTCTCCTCCACCTTGCCGTCGGCGTACAGCGACGATTCCAGGAAATAGCGATCGAACGACACCCCGAACGCGGCGAGGTCGGCATTCTGTTCGCGGCGCAGGTACGCGACGGCGAACTTGCGGATCGCATCGAGGTCGTCGGCATCGTCCTTGCCGGTGACCACATGGCCTTCGATCTCGATGCTGTCGCCGCGCAGGTAGGCGGCCGCGACGTCGCCGATGTAGTCGCCGTTGTAGGCGTCGGCCGGCCAGTCGGCGTCGCCCGGCTTCAGGCCCTTGGCGCGGGCCTGGGTGGAGATCGCCAGGTTGTTGATCTGCACGCCGGCGTCGTTGTAGTAGAACTCGCGCTTCACGTTCCAGCCGTTGGCGGCCATGACGCGGGCGATGCAGTCGCCGATCACCCCGGCGCGGCCGTGGCCCACGTGCAGCGGGCCGGTCGGGTTGGCGGACACGTATTCGACGCCCACCGTCTTGCCGCCGCCGCGGGCGTTGCGGCCGAACGCGGGGCCGGCCGCGTGGATGTCGCGCACCTGCTGCTGCCAGGCGCCGGGCGCCAGGTGGAAGTTGATGAAGCCGGGGCCGGCGAGCTCGATCTTCGCCACCGCATCCGATGCCGGCAGCGCATCGACCAGTTGTTGCGCCAGCGCACGCGGATTGCTCTTCGCGGCCTTGGCCAGCAGCATCGCGGCGTTGGTGGAGAAGTCGCCGTGCGCGCGCTCCTTCGGCCGCTCGACGGCGAAGTCGGGCGAGGGCAGGTCGGCGGGCAGGGTGCCCGCGTTGCGCAGGGCGGTCAGGCCCTGTTCGATCAGGGCGCGGAGCTGGGCTTTCACGAAGGCTGTGCGATGCGGTTCAACGGTCGGGCATTGTACGCGAGGCGATGCGTAGGCCTCCCGACGATGCAGGCCAGGCCAGCGGGCCAGGGCTACCGCAACCGAGCGAGTATCGGGGAGCGACTTGCGGTAGCCCCGGCCCGCTGGCCTGGCCGGGGCATCGCAAGAAGCTCACACCAATCCCCGCGCCGCCATCGACACCGGCGCGCCATCGCCCACCACGAAGTGGTCCAGCAGGCGCACGTCGACCAGCGCCAACGCCTGCTTCAGGCGGGTGGTCACCGCGCGGTCGGCGGCCGAGGGTTCCGGGTTCCCGCTCGGATGGTTATGGCCGACGATCACCGCCGCGGCGCCGCGGGCGAGCGCGCGTTCGACCAAGGTGCGCGGGTGGACTTCGGCGCCATCCAGCCCGCCGCGGAACAATTCCTCGAAGCCCAGGGCGCGATGCCGGGTATCGAGGTAGAGCGCGGCGAACACCTCGTGGCCGAGGCCGCGCAGGCGTTGCGCGAAATAGCGGCCGGCCGCGGCGGGGTCCGCCATCGCCTCGCCGCGGGCCAGTTGCGCGGCCAAGTGGCGATGCCCGAGTTCGAGCGCCGACGCGAGCGTGCAGGCGCGGGCAGGCCCGATCCCGTGCAGGCGCACCAGCGCCTTCGGTTCGCGGTCGAGCAGGCCGCGCAGGCCGCCCTGTCCGGCCAGCAGGTCGCGCGCGGCGGCGACCGCGTCGCGGCCGGCGGTGCCGGAGCCGAGGAAGATCGCCAAGAGTTCGGCGTCCGAGAGGCTGCCGGCGCCGCGGGCCAGCAGTTTCTCGCGGGGGCGTTCGCCTTCGGGCCAGTCGCGGATGTGCATGGCCGCAGGATCGCGATGGACGGGACGCGGTGGCATCGGCGCAAGTGGTGCCTTCGGGTAAGCTGGCAGCCACTCCCACGGTCAGGAAACGACCCGATGCCCGCCGCCAGCGGCCCCTTGCACGCACGCCGCGTGCTGCTCTGCGTCTGCGGCGGGATCGCCGCCTACAAGAGCGCCGACCTGGTGCGCCGGCTGCGCGATGCCGGCGCCGAGGTGCAGGTGGCGATGACCGAGGCCGCGCAGCGCTTCGTCGGGGCGCAGACCTTCCAGGCGCTCTCGCACCGCCCGGTGCGGACCTCGTTGTGGGATGCGCAGGCCGAGGCGGCGATGGGCCACCTCGAACTGGCGCGCTGGGCGCAGCAGGTGGTGGTCGCGCCGGCGACCGCGAACACCATCGCCAAGCTGGCTTGCGGCCTGGCCGATGACCTCGTCTCCACCCTGTGCCTGGCCACCACCGCGCCGATCGCCATCGCGCCGGCGATGAACCACGTGATGTGGCGGCATCCGGCGACCGTGGCCAACGTGGGCACCCTGCGCGCACGCGGGGTGGCGGTCGTCGGGCCGAACGACGGCCCGCTGGCCGAGGGCGAGTCCGGTCCCGGGCGGATGGCCGAGCCTGCCGAGATCGTGGCCGCGCTGGCGGGGCCGGCATGAGCGCATCGCTGGCGGGCAGGTGCCTGGTGGTCAGCGCCGGGCCGACCTACGAGGACATCGACCCGGTCCGCTTCATCGGCAACCGCAGCAGCGGCAAGATGGGGTTCGCGATCGCGGCGGTCGCCGCCGCGCGCGGCGCCCGGGTCACCCTGGTCGCGGGGCCGGTGCACCAGCCCACGCCGGCCGGCGTGCAGCGGGTCGACGTGCGCAGCGCGGCGCAGATGCACGCGGCGGTGTTCGCTGCCCTGCCTTGCGATGCCTACATCGGCGCCGCGGCGGTGGCCGACTTCACCCCGCGCGCGTTCGCCGCCGGCAAGCTGAAGAAGACGCCGGGGCAGGACACCCTGGTGCTGGAGCTGGTCAAGACCCGCGACATCCTGGCCGAGGTCGCCGCGCATGCGCAGCGCCCGCGGCTGGTGGTCGGCTTCGCCGCCGAGACCGACAACGTGGCCGGCTACGCGCGCGGCAAGCTCGAGCGCAAGGGCGTGGACCTGGTCTGCGCCAACCGGGTCGGGGTCGGCGCCACCGGCTTCGAGAGCGACGACAATGCGCTGCTGGTGCTCGGCCACGACGGGTTCGAGCGCGCCCTCGGCCCCGCCGCGAAATCCGCGCTGGCGGGCCTGTTGCTGGACCTGGTCGCGGAGCGGATCGGCCGATGAGTACGCATGTCGAACACGTGCTGCAGGTGAAGGTGCTGGATCCGCGCTTCGGCGCCGAATGGCCGCTGCCGGCCTATGCCACCGCGCACAGCGCCGGCATGGACCTGCGCGCCGCGCTCGACGCGCCGCTGCTGCTGCCGCCGGGCGAGGCCGCGCTGGTGCCTTCGGGCCTCGCCATCCATGTCGCCGACCCGGGCCTGTGCGCGGTGCTCCTGCCGCGTTCGGGGCTGGGCCACAAGCACGGCATCGTGCTGGGCAACGGTACCGGCCTGATCGATGCCGATTACCAGGGGCCGCTGATGATCAGCACCTGGAACCGCGGCAGCGCGCCCTACACGATCGAGCCCGGCGACCGCATCGCCCAGCTGGTCCTGCTGCCGGTCGTGCGCGCGACGCTGCAGGTGGTGGATACTTTCGAGGAAAGCGCGCGCGGTGAAGGTGGCTTCGGCCACACCGGCGTGCGTTGACGGGGGGCGACATGGACGACGAAGGGAAGCGCAAGCTGCAGCTCGGGCGGGAGCAATCCGCGCGTGCGCTGCCGGTGCTGGTGTTGCTGATGCTGGTGCTGGCGGCCTGGCTGCTGGTCTCCGGCGGCTTGCGGATGCGCGACGGCGCCCGTGCGACCAGCCTCGAGCAGGCCCGTGACGACGCAGCGGTCGGCGTCCAGCGCAGCCTTGAAGCCGAGCAACGCACGATGGCCGCGCGCCTGGCATCGCCCGAAGTGCTTGCGGCGCTCGCGGCGGGCGATCCCGACAGGGCGGCCAAGGCGCTGGCCGCGGGCTGGCCTGGCGCCGCCCGCAGCGCATTCTGGCCGGCGGACCTGCAGGCGCAATACGCCGCGCTTCCGCGCAGCGGCTACGGCACGCTGGCGGTGGCGGAGGCGGCGCTGGCCGCGGGCAAGCCCGTGGGCCGGATCGTTCGCTCGGCGGGCGGCGAGCGCCTGGCGCTGGCAGCACCGGTGCCGGCGGCAACGTCAGCGGTGGTGGCCTACGCGGAGGTGCCGCTCGCCCGGATCACCAAGGGCCTCGATGCCGTGCCGCTGCCGCCGGGCGCCTACCTCGCGTTGCGGCAAGGCGGCCGCAACGTGAAGGAGCGTGGCGACGTCGAACTCAACGGCAGCGCGGAAGCGCTTGCCGCCAAGGTGCCGGACAGCGACCTGCGGATCGCCGCGTCGATGCACGATCCGGTCGCCACGCCCTTCGAATTGGAGGCGATCCCGGCGCTGGGGCTGGGCGTCTTGCTGCTGGCCACGGCGCTGCTGCTCTGGCTGGTGGTGAGGCCGCGCCTGCTCGGGGTGCAGGGCGGCGCGGTCGACGCCGCCCCCACCCTGGCCGACTTGCAGGCGGAGCAGCCGGATCTGGTTGCTGCGCCGACCCGCGCGCGCGCGGAGGGCGAGCGCACCGCGGAGGTCGCGCCGGTGGCGATCGACCGCGGCATCTTCCGTGCCTACGACATCCGCGGGATCGTCGGCCAGACGCTGGATGCCGGCGTGGCCGAGCTGATCGGCCAGGCGATCGGCTCGCTCATGCACGAAAAGGGACTGGACGACATCGTGGTCGGTCGCGATGGCCGCCTGTCGGGCCCGGAGATGTCGGAGGGCTTGATCGCGGGCCTGCGCAAGGCCGGGCGCAACGTCATCGACCTCGGGTTGGTGCCCACGCCGGTGGTTTACTTCGGGTGTTTCCACCTGCGCACCGGTTGCGGCGTGGCCATCACCGGCAGCCACAACCCGCCCGACTACAACGGCTTCAAGATCGTCGTCGGGGCGGAAACGCTGTCCGGCGAGGCGATCGTGGACCTCTACGCGCGCATCGCCGAGGATCGCCTGCACGAGGCCGCGCGCCCGGGCACCAGCAGCGAGCGCGACATCAGCGAGGACTACGTCGAGCGCATCGCCGGCGACATCCAGATCGGTCGCAGGCTCAAGGTGGTGGTCGACGCCGGCAACGGCGCGGCGGGCGTGATCGGGCCGCGGGTGCTGGAAGCGGTCGGTGCCGACGTCGAGCGGTTGTTCTGCGACATCGACGGCACGTTCCCCAACCACCACCCCGACCCCGGCGACCCGCACAACCTCGACGCGCTGGTGCAGATGGTCGAGCGGCTGGACGCCGACTTCGGCCTGGCCTTCGATGGCGACGGCGACCGCCTCGGCGTGGTGACCCGCGGCGGCAAGGTGGTGTTCCCGGATCGCCTGCTGATGCTGTTCGCGGCCGACGTGCTGCAGCGCAACCCCGGCGCCGTGGTCCTGTACGACGTGAAGTGCACCGGGCACCTCGCCGCGCACATCCTGCGCCACGGCGGCAGCCCGCTGATGTGGAAGACCGGGCATTCGCTGATCAAGGCGAAGATGGCCGAGACCGGCGCCGAGCTGGCGGGCGAGATGAGCGGGCACTTCTTCTTCGCGGAGCGCTGGTACGGGTTCGACGACGGCATCTACGCGGCCGCCCGCCTGCTGGAGATCATGGACGGGTCGGCGCACGCCCCGAGCGAGTTGCTGGAATCCGTGGTCGACGGCGTGTCGACGCCGGAGCTCAAGCTGCAGGTCCCGGGCGACGATGCGCATGGCTTCGTGGAGCGGTTCCGCGCGATTGCGCGCTTCGAGGGCGCGCGCGCCTCGACCATCGACGGCTTGCGGGTGGATTGGCCGGATGGATGGGGCCTGGTCCGTGCCTCCAACACCACGCCGGTGGTGGTGATGCGCTTCGATGCGGATTCCAATGCGGCGATGGCGCGCATCCAGCAGGTGTTCCGCGATCAACTCCTCGCGGTCGAGCCGGCGCTGCAGCTGCCGTTCTGAGGTCGCCGGGCGGCGAGGTTCACCGTTGGGTGGCGGCCTCGCTGCCGGTCGCGCTGGCGGCCTGCGCGGAGGGCGGATCCTTCAGCGCGCGGTAGCGTTGCAGGGCATCCGCGAGTTCGACGTCGAGTGCAGCGCGATCGCGCGCCTGGTCGGCCAGGATCCGCTGCTGCCGCAGCAAGTCGTCGTGTTGCTGGCGCACCGCGTCCCGGAACGACTTCGGCACGACCTCGCCGGCGAGCTCGCGATCGCCCGCCTGCCGCAGCTGGCTCAGCAGGCTGAGGCGCAGGTTGGCGATCCCGAGCCGGCTTGCCTTGAGGGTCTCGTCGAGCAGTGAAATGCGTTCGCCGTAGGCGCGGCGCAGGTCCGCCTCGGTCATGTAGGACTCG
>WBZL01000821.1_pt2 | contig 18137 bp, 15 predicted proteins | sample 5204291 | NCBI WGS metagenome assembly WBZL01 (sample SAMN12344345, study PRJNA552823) | activated sludge metagenome | biome: Activated sludge suspended growth; feature: Nitrification reactor; material: Wastewater; isolation source: activated sludge from nitrification reactor of wastewater...
AATGGAGTGGCCGCACAGCATACTGTTTGAGCCTGACCTGAGAAATTAAGGCAAAGCCAGGCAGCCAGGCAATCACAAAAAACAGACAACTGCAAAAAACTGAGGGCGAGTTTATTCTGTGCAACGGAATGCAGGGCAATTTTAACATAAATCAAGCCAGATCAGCGTAAATAACCGCCCGATCCACCTTATCCGGCAGGGGGCCGAATACGCTCAGTTTCAATTCGGCCATATTGCGGCCGGCCCGGGCACAGTTCTCCGGCGTATGGCCGTCCAGCCAGGCGGTGATATAGCCCGACCAGAAGGCGTCGCCTGCGCCGGTGGTGTCTTTGACGGGTACCTTGCGGCCGGAGATGAAATGCATGCCTCCTTTGGATGAACCTGCCAGACAGCCTTCTCCGCCCATGGTAATGCAGGCTTCCCCGGCTCCCAGGTCGAGGAAAAAGGCGGCTGCCCGTTCCGGATCTTTCATTGGGTGGTTGTAGAGCCGTTCCCAGTCCACTTCGCTGACCTTGATGAGGGCGCCTAACTGCGCAAATTCCCGGACCAACGCCTGGGCTTCGGCCTGATCCGGCCAGATTTTGGCGGCGTAATTGGCGTCGAGACTGAGCTGGCAACCCGCGGCAGCGGCTTTCCGGGCGGCGGCTATGATCGCACCCTGAGCCGGTTGACGGCTGATCCCGAAGCAGGTGGTGTGGAAAAGGGTGAGCTGTGGCCACAGCTCGTCGGGCAATTGACTGCTGTCTATTTCCGAATCTGCCATCCGGTAGGCTTCGAAGTTGGAGACGTTTTTGGAACGCGTAACGAGGATCAGGGTTGAAGGCATGGCGACCCGGCGTATCGGGCTGGTATCAACCCCGGTCCGGGCTACGGTATTCACCAGGAAATCACCCATATCATCCTGCCCGACGGTGGCCGCCAGGCGGGCGTTATTGCCCAGGCGGGCCATGTTCATGCACCAATTGGCGGGACTGCCGCCCTGAATGCGTTTGAAACTGGAAACGGAATCGAAAGAATCAGCAAAGTCTGCACTGAGGAAATCGATCAAAAGTTCTCCTGCGCCGAGGACATCCACGGGCCGGGTCCGTCTGCTGGTCATGATTAGTCGCTTTGTTTGTTCCTGCTAAGGTATTAAGACAATTTCAGTTCTGGGATTTTTTCTTCCTGGAGGCGGGGAGGGGAGAGGGGGTGAGGGTGAGAGAGAGTGAGAGGGGGTGAGAGGGTGAGGGGGTGAGAGGGTGAGAGAGGGTGAGAGAGGGTGAGAGAGGGTGATGCTTCGGCTTCGGGCCACTAGTGGCGTCACTTCGGCGGATGAGCGGCTCGTAGTTGCTCATTTTGTACGGTTGCGGGGGAGGCGGTTTGCAGCCTGCCGGCCGTTTTTAGGGATGTTTCAAAAATCCTTCCCACTTTTTCCCACCGATTTACCCGATTTCCCGAAATTTTGATGCTTCAGAAAGTCGTATAATTCAAGGAATTGTAAATTTAATTTTAAAACGCCTATTGATTTGTAATCAAAAAATGAACGATTTGTAACTAAAAAAGGGTTATTTGGTTGTTGAACGTGTAAGTTGGTGGGAAAATTTGTCAAAAAATGAAAAAAAAGTGGAAAAAAGTGGTAAATTGTGGAAAGAACCCTTACTTTTGGGGTAATCAATCGGAGCACAATGGCTCTTTCGAACTTACTGGGGGAATATGATTGCAAGCTGGATCCGAAAGGGCGTATGCGGATGCCCTCCGGGTTGATCTCCCAATTGGGCGAAGAAGGAAAGAATGGATTTGTGCTCAACCGCGGTTTTGAAAAATGTCTGGTATTGTACCCGCGGGCCCTTTGGGACCAGATCGCGGAAGAGGTCAATCAGTTGAACCTCTACAAGCCGGAAAACAGGGAGTTCGCCCGTTATTTTTTCAGGGGCGCCCAGGAGATCAGCCTGGATGCAGCGGACCGGATCCTGCTGTCCAAGCGATTGACGGATTATGCAGGGATTGACAAAGACGTCATCCTGTCGGCCTACAGCGGCCGGATTGAAATTTGGGCTAAAGAAATTTATGATACGATGTTGGATCAGGAGCCGGAAGATTTCGCCAACCTGGCCAACAAAGTACTCGGCAAAGAAGATAAAAGGTCGGAATAATGGCTTATCACGTTCCGGTTCTGGCAAAGGAGTGTATGGAACTTTTAGCTATCCGACCTGAAGGCGTATATGTTGATGTTACTTTTGGCGGCGGAGGACATTCCCGCCTGATTTTGGAGAAGCTCGGCGGCAAAGGCCGCCTGATCGCTTTTGACCAGGATGAAGACGTAAAGGCAAATGAAATTTTGGACCCCCGTTTTACCCTTGCCCAACACAATTTCAGGATTTTTAGACGCTTCCTGCGATTGGAAGGTGTGGACAAGGTAGATGGGATTCTGGCCGATCTCGGTGTTTCCAGCCATCAGCTGGATGTGCCGGAACGGGGTTTTTCCCACCGTTTTGACGAAGTGTTGGACATGCGAATGGACCAGCGCTCCGAACGTACGGCGGCTGATCTGATCAATACCTACGACGAGTCTCAGCTCCTTGAGGTATTCAGTCGCTATGGAGAAGTGCGCAATTCGCGTTCCCTGGCCGCAAGGCTGGTAGCCGAACGTTCAAAGCGCCCCTTACGGTCAGTCAATGACCTGCTGCAGGCTATTGATCCCCTTATCCGGGGCGACCGGCAGCGTTACCTCTCCCAAGTTTTCCAGGCCTTGCGTATCGAACTCAACGACGAAATGGGCGCCCTGCGCGATTTCCTCGAACAGTCCCTTGACTCCCTGAAACCCGGAGGAAGGATAGTGGTGATCTCCTATCACTCCCTCGAAGACCGGATGGTGAAGAATTTCTTCCGGTCCGGTTCGGTTGACGGTGAAATCAAGCAGGATTTTTTCGGGAACATCTACCGTCCTTTCGAACTCCTGACCAAAAAAGCGATTGCTCCCGGCGAAGAAGAACTTCGGCTCAACCCGAGGTCGCGCAGCGCAAAATTGCGCGCAGCAGTTCTCGCCCCCTCTCCAGCTGAGTAATCCCGGCAAATTCCGTTTTGCCGCAAAGTATAGGTTATGGCCAAGAAGAGAAAAAGTTTCAAGTTTTCCGAGTCCGTGTTGAATAACCTGGCATTCATCGCATTCCTGGGTTTTCTGGCGACCATTTATATCGCCAATACCCATTATGCCGACCGGAATATCCGGAATATCCAGGTGCTGAATAAGGAGGTGCGCGAAATGCGCTGGCATTATATGTCGCTCCAGTCGGAAAACATGTTCAACAGCCTCCGGTCCGAAGTGGAGTCTCGCGTAAAAGACGAAGGACTCCGGCTCTCCAGAGGCAAACTCATGAAAGTTGCCATTTCCGATTAACCCCCTTTAACCTTAATCCTTTAACCTTCACCCTCATCCCATGGAAATTAAAAACGAGGTGCTTTACAGGGTTTATTTTCTGCTCGGCCTTTTTGTGGTCCCGGCAGCCCTGACCCTCGTTTACCGCACGTTCCAGATCGGTGTCATTCAACAGGATAAATGGAAAGGGATGATCCGGGAAGCCAAGCATATCCAGGAGCGCGAGATCGAGGCCGAACGCGGCAGCATCATGGCGAACGACGGCAGTTTGCTGGCCACCTCCGTTCCGATCTTTGACCTGTTCTTTGACCCGCAGGCTCCTTCCGACGAGGACTTCAACGAACACGTGGATTCGCTGGCTTATTGCCTGGCCACCTACGTCGATAATTCCTATACGGTAGGCGCCATGCGCGACCACCTGATCAAACTCCGGACGGACTCCACCTACAATAAGAGCCGCAACGTTCCCATCAAACGCAAGGTGCTCTATGCCGAGAAGCAACGGATCGAGGAATTCCCGCTGTTCAATCTCGGTCAGTTCAGGGGCGGTTTGATCGCCAGAAAGCGCAGTGAGCGCAGGCGGCCCTTCGGGTTGCTCGCCCGCCGCACCATCGGCTACATCCGGGAAGAAGCCAAACCCATCGGCCTGGAAGGCAAATTTGATCAGGTGCTGGGCGGCGAACCGGGCAAGGAACTGACCATGTTCCTGGTAGACCCTAAACACGACCTCTGGAAACCGCAAAATAACCTGACCGCCATTGAGCCGCGCAACGGCGATGATGTGGTCACCACCATTGACATCAATATCCAGGATATCGCTGAAGACGCGCTGCTCCGGGCCATGGAACGCCACGATGCAGAGTGGGGAACGGTCGTTGTCATGGAAGTGAACACCGGCGCCATCAAGGCCATCGCCAATATCGGCCGGGAATCGGACGGTTGGTACGAGTCCTACAACTACGCGATCGGAAACGCCACCGAACCCGGGTCGACCTTCAAACTGGCCTCCATGATGGCCATGCTGGAGGACGGGTACATCAGCCTGGAAGATTCCGTTGATATCGAACACGGTAAGACGACTTTTTATGACGAGGAGCTCGAGGATTCATCTCCCCTGAGCGCTACTATGGATACTATTTCCGTCCGGCAGGCCTTTGAAATGTCCTCCAACGTGGGGATGGCCAAGCTGGTCAACGAACACTATGGCAATAAAGGACTGGAATCGGCAGCGCATTTCATTGACCGGCTCCGCGAATTCAACCTGAATTTGCCCACCGGCATCGAGTTGGATGGCGAGGCCAGTCCTTTTATCAAAGATCCGAACGACAAGGACAGCCAATGGAGCGGTACGACCCTGCCCTGGATGGCCATCGGCTATGAATTGCAGATCACGCCGCTGCAAATGCTGACCTTGTACAACGCGGTAGCCAACAACGGACGGGAAATGAAACCCTACCTCGTTTCCAGCATACAACGCTACGGCGAAACGGTGCGGACCTTCCCGCCGACCGTGATCAAACGCAGGATCGCCTCAAAGGAGACGATCAGACAGGTCAAATCCCTGCTCGAAGGCGTAGTGGAGCGGGGTACGGCTTACAAACTGAAATCCGACCAGTACAATTTTGCCGGTAAAACGGGTACCGCCCAGATCAATTATCGCCGAGGCATCCGGGGCAATCTCGTAGGCGGCTATCAGGCCTCCTTCGCAGGCTATTTCCCGGCTGAAAATCCGGTGTATTCCTGTATCGTGGTCATCAACAAGCCGCGTCAGGGCGGTTATTACGGCGGCGATGTAGCGGGCCCCGTGTTCAGGGAAATCGCCGACCAGTGCTTCGACGCGCTCATGGAACTGCATCCGGCGATCAACGTAGGAAAGAAACCGCCCATGGCCGGCTGGCGGCTGCCGAACGGCTCCATCGGGTTGAAATCGGATTTCTTTACCATTATGAAGGACCTGCGGATTCCCTTTTCCGGAAACCCGGGTACCGAAATGGCGGTTCTGCAGGTTGCGGCCGATACCTTATCCGTTCAGCCGCGCAGCGTTCAGGCCAACCTGATGCCCAATGTAGTCGGTATGGGACTGCGCGACGCCCTCTACCTGTGCGAGAACAGCGGCATAACCGTAAAGGTGAACGGATTCGGGAAAGTGATCCGCCAGTCGCTGCTGCCGGGCACCCGGGCCAATGGTCAAACCGTCTGGCTTCAACTCGAATGACGGATGGAAGGCAGAAGATTGAACGAGATCATCGATAAACTGCCGGTCAAAGGATCGGCGGGAAACCTTGAAATACAGATCGGTCAGATCGATTTTGACTCCAGGAAAGCCGGACCCGGGAGCCTGTTCGTCGCTGTAAAAGGGACGCAGGTTGACGGACATGATTTTATCGGCAAGGCCCTGGAGAACGGCGCCGCCGCCATTCTTGCGGAAATGCCTCCTCCTGCGGATTTAGCCGGTAAGACCTGGATTCAGGTCGCCGATTCGGCTGCCGCACTGGGCATGGTCGCCACGGCTTTTTACGGCGATCCGTCCCATCGGATCAGGCTGGTGGGCGTTACGGGCACCAACGGTAAGACCACCGTAGCCACCTTGTTGCACCGGCTTTTTTCCGCGCTGGGGTATCGGTCGGGGTTGCTCAGTACGGTTGAAAACCGGATCGGCGACCAGGTTCTGCCGGCTTCGCATACCACACCCGACGCGGTTTCGCTGAATGCCTTGCTGGCGCGAATGGCGGATGAAGGTTGCGATTACGCCTTCATGGAGGTCAGCTCGCACGCCATCCATCAGAAAAGGGTGAAAGGGCTGTCGTTCACCGGCGGCATTTTTACGAATCTGACCCACGATCACCTGGACTACCACGGCACATTCAAAGCGTACCTGGAGGCGAAAAAGCAGTTCTTTGACGACCTGCCGGCCTCAGCCTTCGCGCTGGTGAATGCCGATGATAAGCACGGTGACGTCATGGTGCAGAACACCAGGGCGAGGATACAGCGGTACAGTTTGCGCAGGCTGAGCGATTTCAAAGCCAAAGTGCTGAGCAATGCGCTGACGGGCCTCCACCTGCGGATCGGCGACCAGGAAGTCTTCACCAGGTTGATCGGCGAATTCAACGCCTACAACCTCCTGGCGGTGTACGGTGCGGCCTGCCTGCTGGACCAGGACCCGACGGAGACCCTGATGGCGCTGAGCCAATTGACCGCTGCGGAAGGCCGGTTCGATTACGTGACGGATCCGGGCAGGCAGATTACGGCAATCGTCGATTACGCCCACACCCCGGATGCCCTTGAAAAGGTGCTGGAAACCATCCGGCAGGTCAAGGAGCCCCGCTCAAAGGTGATCACGGTGGTGGGTTGCGGCGGCGACCGGGACAAGGCAAAACGGCCCAAAATGGCGGCTGCCGCCTGCCGGTTGAGCGACCGGGCGGTGCTCACATCCGATAATCCGCGCACCGAAGACCCGGAAGCCATCCTGCGGGATATGGAGAAAGGGATCCCGGAGCAAGCGCAAAAGACCACCCTTGTTATTGCCGACCGGAAAATGGCCATCCGGACCGCCGTCCAACTGGCCGCACCCGGCGATGTGATCCTCGTGGCAGGCAAGGGCCACGAAAAATACCAGGAAATCAAAGGGGTAAAATATCCCTTCGACGATAAGGAAGTGCTTAAAGAAGCCCTTTCCTGAATAAAAAGGAGAAAACCATGCTGATAGAGATCATTGAATGGCTCAAGAGTATTTTTGGCGAATTTGGCGGCTCGGGGTTGATCAACTATGTCACCTTCCGGGCCGGGGTCGCCACTATCTTGTCACTGATCATTTCTTTGGTCTTCGGCGGGCGTATTATCCGGTTTTTGAAAAAACTGCAGGTCGGCGAAACGGTTCGCGACCTTGGTCTGGAAGGACAGAAACAGAAAGACGGCACACCCACCATGGGCGGCATCATCATTATCATGGCGATCCTCATCCCGTGCTGGCTGATGACCAAGCTGGATAACGTCTATATCATCCTGATGATCGTATCCACCGTCTGGATGGGCATCATCGGTTTTATCGACGATTATATCAAGGTCTTTCTGAAGAACAAAAAGGGCCTCCGCGGCCGGTTCAAGATCATGGGCCAGGTCGGATTAGGGCTGATCATCGGCGTCACCATGCTGGTCAATGACCAGGTGGTGGTCAGGATGGATGCCAAGGAGGCTACCCGACTTCACATCACCGAACAGATCAAGGGTGACAGCATCTTCATCGAAGAGAACCGCGGCTACCCGGAATTGCGGGCGGATTACAAGACCAGTCTGACCAACGTGCCGTTCCTCAAGGGCAACCGCCTGGATTATTCCAGCCTGGTGCCGGCCCCGACAAGGAAAAAGGCGCAGGACTGGGTTTGGATCCTGTTCGTACCGATCGTGATCCTTATTGTCACTTCGGTTTCGAATGCGGCCAACCTGACGGATGGGATCGACGGGCTCGCAACGGGGGTTTCGGGCATCATCGGGGTCACGCTGGGCATATTTGCCTATGTATCCAGTAATGCCATCATCTCCAGTTACCTGGGGATTTTGCACTTGCCGGGAACGGAGGAGCTGGTGATTTTTGCGGCCTGCTTCACCGGAGCGTGCCTTGGGTTTCTCTGGCACAACTCATTTCCGGCGTCGGTCTTCATGGGCGACACGGGGAGTCTGACGCTGGGGGGCATCATCGCCGCCATGGCCATCCTGCTGCGAAAGGAGTTGCTGGTGCCCATTTTCTGCGGCGTATTCCTGGTGGAAAACCTGTCCGTAGTGATCCAGGTGGCGTATTTCAAGTACACCAAGCGGAAATACGGCGAAGGCAGGCGGATCTTCCGGATGTCGCCGTTGCACCACCACTACCAGAAGGGCGGCATGCACGAATCCAAGATCGTGACCCGCTTCCTGATCATCAGCGTATTGCTGGCCGTTTTTGCCATTTTGACCCTTAAAATACGCTAACCGGAAATGGCAGAAACGGTGATACTCGGAGGCGGTGAGAGCGGGGTAGGGGCGGCGGTGCTGGCCCATAAAGCGGGTTTGAATGTTTTTCTCTCGGATAAAGGTGAAATCCGGGATAAGTATAAACAGGAATTGAACGAAAAAGGCATTCCATACGAGGAAGGCCGGCACGACTGGGACCGCATTCTGGCGGCTTCGGAGGTGATCAAAAGCCCGGGAATACCCGATAAGGTGCCCCTGGTGCAAGCCCTGAAAGTGGCGGGAAAGCCCGTCATTGATGAGGTTGAATTCGCCTCCCGCTACACGGATGCCACCCTGATCGGCATTACTGGCAGCAACGGCAAAACGACGACAACCCTGTTGACCTGGCACCTCCTGCATTCGGCAGGCCTGGATGCCGCGCTGGTCGGAAATGTCGGATTCAGTTTTGCCAGAAGGGTGGCGGAAAGCCCGGCGGCGATCTATGTGCTGGAATTGAGCAGCTTTCAATTGGACGGGATCGTGCGGTTCAGACCGCATATCTCCATCCTGCTGAACATCACGCCGGATCACCTGGATCGGTACGACTACGAGTTTTCCAACTACGTCCGCTCCAAATTCCGGATCGTCATGAATCAGCGCCCGGAAGACCGGTTCCTCTACTTCAGCGAGGATCCCAACGTGATGAACTACCTGAAGAGCCATGAGGTCAAACCGGCCAGACTGGCGATTCACGGCGGGATGATCATGGGGACCCGGATCGAAGTCGTCGGACAGGAATACGACCTGGCCCCGACCCGGTTGCTGGGCAAACACAATGCCGTCAATGCCCTGTTCGCCGCCAATGTTGCGGTCATGATGGGGGTAAAACCGGATAAGATCCGGCAGGGGTTGGAAAGTTTCCAGCCGGCGCCGCACCGGATGGAGGACTCAGGGACCATCAACGGGGTCCTGTTCATCAACGACAGCAAGGCCACCAATGTGGATGCTGTGTTTTACGCCCTGCAGTCTATGACCGTGCCGACGGTTTGGATCGTCGGCGGTCAGGACAAAGGCAACGATTACGGACCGTTGATGCCGCTGGTGAAGGAAAAGGTCAAAGCCATTGTTTGTCTGGGCGCCGATAACAGCAAATTGCTGGCAGCTTTCGGCCCGCTGGATAAACCGATGGAAGAGGCGAACACCGCAGCGTCAGCCGTTGCGAAAGCCCTGGCGCTGGCCGAACCCGGAGAAGTGGTGTTGCTGTCCCCCGCCTGCGCAAGTTTCGACCTGTTCAGGAATTATGAGGACCGGGGCGAGCAGTTCAAAGCGGCTGTTCGGAAGTTGATGGTTGGTTTTGGTTGATGATGGTTTATGATGGTTGATATTGGTTTATGGTGGTTTATGGTGGTTGATGATGGTTTATGATGGTTTATGGTGGTTGTTACGGATTTCAACAACAACAAACCCGCCTTCGCCGAGGCTTCGGCGGGCGGGGCAACAACAAACAACAACAAACAACAATAAACCCGCCTTCGCCGAGGCTTCGGCGGGCGGAGCAAACAATAAACAACAATAAACAACAATAAACCCGCCTTCGCCGAGGTTTCGGCGGGCGGAGCAAACAACAATAACAAGATGTCCAATTTTGTAGCACGGATCAATGCGGAACTGAAGGGCGACAAGGCCATCTGGGCAATCCTTGTATTGTTGGCCATTATTTCCCTGCTGGGCGTTTACAGCGCAACGGGTACCTTGGCATACAGGGCTACCGGCGGCAACACCGAATGGTTTTTGCTGAAGCAAGGGTTGATCCTGTTCTTCGGCCTGATGCTGACCTATATCTGCCATCTGGTGCATTATACCCGGTATTCAGCCTGGGCGCCTTACGCCATGGCGGCGGTCATCCCCCTGCTGGTGCTGACCCTGGCCATGGGGACGGAGATCAACGACGCGCGGCGGTGGCTGGAGTTGCCTTATCTGGGGCTCACCTTCCAAACCTCCGACCTGGCAAAACTGGCCCTGGTGGTTTATGTGGCCCGCGCCATTTCATCCAAACAGGATTATATCGACGATTGGAAAAGCGCTTTTTTGCCGATCATCGTTCCGGTCCTGATCATTTGCGGGTTGATTGCTCCGGCAGACTTGTCGACAGCCGCGCTGTTGTTCCTCACTTCGATGGGGATGATGTTTGTGGGCAGGGTAGCCTTGAAATACATCGGCAGCCTGATCGTAGGAGGGCTGATCGTCTTTGCCTTCCTGTACATCCTGGGGGATATGTTCCCGGATGCGATACGGGTGGATACCTGGAGCAGCCGGATCCGCGACTTCATGGGCGGCGAGCAAAGGGAGATTTACCACCAGGCCGTACAATCCAAGATTGCCATTGCCAACGGCGGTTGGTTCGGACAAGGCCCCGGTAACAGCATCCAGCGGTATTATCTGCCGTCGCCGCATACGGATTATATCTACGCCATCATCTGCGAGGAATACGGCGCTATCGGCGGAACCTTACTGGTCGCGCTCTATGTTTTCCTGTTTTTCAGGGTGACGCGGCTGGTGACCAAGAGCCCGAAAGCCTTCGGCGCCATGATGGCCATGGGGTTGACGATCCTCCTGGTGTTCCAGGCCATGATCAATATGGCGGTAGCCGTGGATCTTGTACCGGTAACGGGTTTGACCTTGCCGATGGTCAGTTCCGGCGGATCATCGCTGGTATTCACCGCCATTGCATTCGGCGCCATACTGAGCGTCAGCAAATACATTGAATCGACGACCTGATCAGGAAGTCAAACTTGAAAAGGCCCTTAAAACGAAATATTTTGGAAAAGGCCAACTTGAAAATAATCATCAGCGGAGGAGGAACGGGGGGGCATGTCTTTCCGGCCATAGCCATCGCGGATGCCCTCAAAAAACTGAAGCCCGGCGCCGATATTCTGTTTGTCGGCGCCAAAGGTAAAATTGAAATGGAAAAAGTCCCGGCTGCCGGGTACCCGATCAAAGGATTGTGGATCAGCGGTTTTCACCGCCAATTGACATTGCGAAACCTGGCATTCCCGCTCAAGGTGGCTTCCAGCCTCTGGCAATCCCGGCAGATCATCCGTGAATTCAAACCGGATGTGGCCGTCGGTGTCGGCGGATTTGCCAGCGGGCCCATTCTTCGGGCGGCAGCGCACCAGGGAATTCCGACGCTTATCCAGGAGCAGAATTCCTATGCGGGCGTAACCAACCGCTTGCTGTCCAGGAATGCCGACCGGATCTGCGTAGCCTACGAAAAAATGGAGCAGTATTTCCCGGCTGAAAAGATTGCCCTCACCGGCAATCCGGTCCGGAAAGACCTGGTTTCCAGCCAGGCGGACAAATCGGCTGCGGCAGTACATTTCGGGCTCGACCCCGGTAAGCCGACCGTTTTTGTCTTCGGCGGCAGCCTCGGCGCTTTATCCATCAACGAAGCGATGGAAGCCAACGCCGGATTGCTGGCTGAACACCCGGAGATCCAGGTGTTGTGGCAGGTCGGAAAGCTGTACCAGGAACGGTTCGGCGCCGGCCAGACCGCCGCTTTGCCGAATGTGCAGGTCCGGCCTTTCATCGACCGGATGGACCTGGCCTACAGCCTCGCAGACCTCGTGGTTTGCCGGGCAGGCGCCCTGACCATCGCCGAACTGCAGCTCCTGGGCAAACCGGCCATCCTGATCCCTTCCCCAAACGTGGCGGAAGACCACCAGACCAAAAATGCCCGGGCGCTGGTTGAAAAAGATGCGGCCGTCATGTTACCCAATAAGGATGCGGCCGAGTCCATCATCCGCAAGAGCCTGGACCTGCTGAATGACCCCGAAAAACGGGCGCTGTTGAGCGGGAATATGCTGAAAATGGCTAAACCGGATGCGGCGGAGGAGATTGCCCGGATGGTGGTGGGGTTGGGGGAGGTGAGAGGTGAGAGAGTGAGAGAATGAGAGGTGAGAGACAATAATAAACCTGCCTTCCAAACGCCCATGGCGTCACTATGTCGGGCGGGGCAATAACAAACAACAACAACAATAAACAATCATAAACAACAATAAAAGTGCATCTGAACGACATCAAAAAGCTCTATTTCATCGGGATCGGCGGCATCGGTATGAGCGCCCTGGCCCGGTATTTCAATGGGCTTGGCGTTGAGATCCACGGTTATGACAAGACGGAGACCCCGCTGACGAAAAACCTGGTGGCGGAGGGCATGCAGGTCCACTACACCGATGACCCATTGCATATTCCGGACGGAGTTGACCTGGTGGTGTATACGCCGGCTGTACCGGCCGATCACCTGGAATTGAAGTATTTCAGGGAAAAAGGCTACCCCGTGATGAAAAGGGCCGAGGTACTGGGCCTCATCAGCCGGGGCAGGAAAACGGTGGCCGTCGCCGGAACGCACGGCAAAACCACGACCAGCTCGCTGGCAGCCCACGTGCTGCGTACCGGCGGGGTGGATTGCTCGGCGTTCCTGGGCGGGATTGCCGGAAATTTCGGCTCCAACTTCGTGAACGGCGCCGGCGAATGGGTGGTGGCGGAAGCGGACGAATACGATCGTTCCTTTCTGCAATTGTCGCCCGACCTGGCGGTGATCACCTCCATTGATCCGGATCACCTGGACATTTACGGCGACCGGGATGGATTGCTCGAAACGGGCTTCCGCGCTTTTGCGGGCAAGCTCAAACCCGGCGGCAAGATCTGGGTCAGGAGCGGGCTGGAGGGGGAATTCCTGGGGCTGCACGGCGTGCTGACCTACGGGGTGGAAAGCGGAGAGTACATGAGCTCGACGGTGCGGGTGGAAGACGGCTTTTTTGTATTTGACTTTGAAGGCCCGAACGGCAAAATGACCGGGCTGAGGCTGTCGCAACCCGGGCGGCACAATGTGGAAAATGCGACATCGGTGATCGCCATTGCCCTGGAGCTGGGGATTTCGGAAGGCGCCATCCGCGAGGCGCTGGCCGGTTTCAAAGGCGTTCAACGCCGGTTTGAGGTCATTTTCAGGTCGGACAAAACGGTGTATGTCGATGACTACGCCCACCATCCGGCCGAACTGGAAGCGACCATCAGCGCTGCCCGGCAGTTGTTTCCCGGCAGAAAACTGACCGGCGTTTTTCAACCGCACCTGTACACCAGGACCCGGGATTTCGCCGACGAGTTCTCAGCGGCCCTCGACAAGCTGGATGAAACCATATTGCTGGACATTTACCCGGCAAGGGAAGAACCGATCGAAGGCGTGGATGCCGCCATGCTGATGAGGAAGATGAAAAGCGCGGCCAAAAGCCTCGAAACCCGGGAAAGCCTGGTCGGCGCCCTGGCTGGAAAGGACCTGGATGTCGTTTTGACCATGGGGGCCGGGAACATCGACACCCTGGTAAAACCCATCGGCGCGATGCTGGAACAAAAACAACGCAATAACGAACAACCGGCCTGACAGCCGGAGCATGCGAAGCTAAATGTTGAATGGCGCAATGATCATTAAGGAAGAATATATCGGGATGCTGAAGAGACTCGGCCTCATTGCCGGGGGCATCGCGGTTATCATGGTGATCATGACCGCCGTGGAATGGAAGGGCGGCAATAGTGTAGCCGATATCGTCATCGAGGTGGAACCGCTGGAGGAAGGCGCCCTGCTGATCACAAAGGAAGATATTCAAAAGGTGATCGATCGCAGTTTCGGCATCCCCCTGACCGCATTGTCGGTGCGGGAGCTGGAGATCGACCGCCTGGAAAAGGTCCTGGAAGAAGAACCTTTTATCCTGGATGCGGAAGCCTATGTGGACGCCAAGAACCGGGTCCGGATCGAGGTGGAACAAAGAACGCCCATCCTTCGGATCATTGACAACAACGGCCTGAACTACTACCTCGACGATCAGGGGGTCAAGATGCCGCTGTCGCCGCATTTCTCCGCGCGGGTACTGGTGGCTACCGGGAATATTCCGCCGCATACGCCGGAGTTCCTGGAGCGCAAGAAGAATACCCTGAAGGATGTCTATCAGCTGGCGGACCTGATCCGGGAGGATGAACTGCTGATGGCGATGATCGAACAGATCCACGTCAGCAACCGGGGTGAGATCACGCTGGTGGCGAAGGTTGGTCCGGCCAAGATCCTGTTCGGCCAGATGACGGATGCGGAGGAGAAACTGAGGCGGCTGAAGATTTTCTACCAGGAAGTCACGAGCATCGAAGGGTGGCAGAAATACCGTGCGGTCGACCTGCGCTACAAGGGCCAGGTAGTCGGGGTGAAATGATGAATAGATACTGACCTTCAGGTCAGTACCAATAAAAAAATTGTAATTTTTTGTGATAAAAATTTTGAAATATAAATTTTTTGTTTTATTTTGCAACGATTTTTCCGTATGTTCAGAAGGGGCATACACTCATTTAAATGACGCGTATTATGGAACCAAAACCTGTTAACTCCGGCGTAGTCACGGCCCTCGACATAGGGACTACCAAAGTCTGCGCCGTGGTAGGCCGCCGCAATGAGCACGGCAAACTGGAAATACTGGGCTTCGGCAAAGTAGATTCGGAAGGTGTGTTGCGCGGCGTTGTTTCGAACATTGAGAAAACGGTTAAAGCTATTTCCGATGCAACCGGCCTGGCCAAACGCAGCTCGGGGCTTGAATTTGATGTGGTCCATGTCGGCATTGCCGGCCAGCACATCAAAAGCCTGCAGCACCGCGGCATCCTGACCCGGGACAATGACCATACGGAGATCAGCCAGCGGGACATTGACCGCCTTGTCAGCGACATGTACAAGCTGGTGTTGCCGCCCGGCGACAAGATCCTCCATGTCATCCCGCAGGAATATACCGTGGACAGCGAGCAAGGCATCGCCGATCCGATCGGCATGTCGGGGATTCGCCTGGAAGCGAATTTCCACATCATTACCGGCCAGATCACCGCCTCCAACAACATTCACCGTTGTGTGGAACGGACCGGCATGCGGGTCGCCAACATGACCCTGGAGCCGATCGCTTCGGCAGCGGCCGTCCTCAGCGATGAGGAAAAGGAAGCCGGTATCGCCCTGGTGGACATCGGCGGCGGCACAACCGATATTACCATCTTCCAGGACGGGATCATCCGGCATACGGCGGTCATTCCGTTCGGCGGCAACGTGATCACCAAGGACATCAAGGAAGGTTGCAACGTAATGGTGCAGCAAGCCGAGAAGCTCAAGGTAAAATTCGGCTCCGCCCTTGCTGAAGAAGTATACGATAACCGCATCATCACCATAGCGGGCCTGAAAGGCCGCGATCCCAAGGAGATCTCGGAAAAGAACCTGGCCATGATCATTCAGTCGCGGGTGGAAGAGATCCTGGATTACGTGGTCTGGGAGATCCGCCGGTCGGGGTACGAGAAAAAGCTCATCGGCGGGATCGTGCTCACCGGCGGCGGCGCCCTGCTCAACCATATCGACAAGCTGACGGCCTTCCACACGGGTTTCGATACCCGGGTAGGACTGCCGATCGAGCGCCTGGCCCACGGCTACAAAGCCCAGCTCAACAGTCCGATCTACGCTACGGCTATCGGCTTGTTGCTCAAGGGGATCGAAGACCTTGAGGCGGGCAAGACGCCCCCGACGCCGGTTGCCGAAAAGGTGGAGGCCGAAACGGTCGCTGTCAAGGACCAGGACGGCAACAAGTGGTACGAGCAACTTTTCCGCAAAACCAAGGAATGGTTCGAAGCGGAACCGGATAAGGATTTTTAAGATTTTTTTTAGACGCAATAATTAATCGTTGGACGGGCGCCTACTGATACTAACCGAGGCCCGCCGGCAAGTTTTCACTTAAAAGCAGGAATCATGACTTTTGATCTTCCCAGGGACGAAAGTCCGATCATCAAGGTGATCGGCGTGGGCGGCGGCGGCAGCAATGCGGTCAACCACATGTACAGCCAAGGTATCATCGGCGTAGATTTCGCGATCTGCAACACCGACAACCAGGCCATGGACACCAGCCCTGTCCCGACCAAAATACAATTGGGGCCCAACCTGACCGAAGGCCGCGGCGCCGGGTCAAAACCCAATATCGGCAAACTGGCTTGCGAGGAATCCATCGAGGAAGTCCGCAAGTACCTCGAGAATAACTGCAAGATGCTGTTCATCACCGCGGGTATGGGCGGCGGTACGGGCACCGGCGCGGCGCCCATCATCGCCAAAACAGCCAAGGAGATGGACATCCTCACGGTCGGCATCGTGACGCTGCCCTTCGTTTTCGAAGGTCGCCGCAGAATGACGCATGGCAGCGAAGGCCTGGCTGAATTGAAAAAGCACGTGGATACGCTCATCATCATTTCCAATGACAAACTGCGCCAGATCCACGGCAACCTCTCCCTGTCCGACGCTTTCTCCAAAGCCGACAACATCCTGACCACGGCTGCCAAAGGGATCGCCGAGATCATTACGGTACCGGGTTATGTCAACGTCGACTTTGAGGACGTCAATACCGTCATGCGCGACAGCGGCGTAGCCATCATGGGTACCGCTACCGCTGAAGGCGAAGACCGCGCCCGCCGCGCCGTTGACGAAGCCCTGCATTCGCCGTTGCTCGAGGACAACGACATCCAGGGCGCCAAGCACATCCTCCTCAACATCACCTCTGGCAAGAAAGAGGTGACCATGGACGAGATCTTTGAAATCACCGAATTCGTCCAGGAGGAAGCCGGCTTCGGCACCGACCTCATCTGGGGTAACTGCTTTGACGAAAAGCTGGGCGACAAGATCAGCGTGACCGTCATCGCCACCGGCTTTGAGCATCGCCCCGGCCCGGGTCAGCGCAGCGGCAACCAGGCCAACGATCGCATCGTCGTCTCGCTGGACGATGAAGACGACCCTGCCGGGCGTAGCCCAAAAAAAGAAAAAAATATCCAGCCCACTTTGTCGGATATCGGATTTGACGATTCCAGATCCAAACCCGCTCCGACCGTCGAGTTCACGGATTTCCAGAATTCCGTAGACCGCTACAACCGCAATCGCTTTACGTACGAAGAGCCGTTCCGGAACAACGTCGACAAGGAAAAAGATGAGGAGGAACAACGCCGCTTCCAGGAGGAAGAGGCCCGTCGGCGCGAGCGCCTGCGCAATGTGAACCTGAAGTTGAACAATCCGCAAACCATCAACGAACTGGAAGGCCAGCCGGCTTATATGCGCCGCGGCGTCCAGTTGGACGATGTACCGCATTCCGGCGAATACGAAATGTCCAAATGGACCATTTCCGATGACGAGGACGGCGGCCTGCGGGAAGGGAATTCCTTCCTGCACGACAATGTGGATTAAATGAGGATTCGAAGAATTGAGTATTTGAGGAACTGAATCACACACCGATCAATTCTTCAGTTCCCTGCCTTGCCGGTCTCCGGCTGCCAAAGCCTATGACGACGGCACGCAGGCAGGCTTGATTCCTCAATAAAGCGCATTTGCCTTTCCAACTATACGCGTCTAAATCCGCTGCCTGCTCCCTCGGGAGTGGGCATGCGGATTTAGGTTTTTCAGGGAAAATGCAAAATGCAAAGATGTGAATGTAAAAGTAGGAGGCTGTTCAAAACGGTGTTTTTCTCGCGAAGACGCAAAGACGCAAAGATTTGATTTTCAACATGCTGCGCATGCTGAAAATCCGGTTGACACAAAATGCTGAACGGTCCCGGCTTCGGCTCCGCTCAGCCCGCAGTCGGGTAGCCAACCGCCGTAGAATGACAGCGCCGAACCTCCCACTCTCTCTCCCTGTGCTGAGCGAAGTCGAAGCATCACCCTCTCACCCTCTCTCACCCCCTCCCCCTCTTCAACCCCAGCAACGAAAAAAAACAGGCCATCCCCACGCTCATCGACGCCTCCATGGAGTGATCCGTCATC
>WBZL01002440.1_pt1 | contig 18136 bp, 19 predicted proteins | sample 5204291 | NCBI WGS metagenome assembly WBZL01 (sample SAMN12344345, study PRJNA552823) | activated sludge metagenome | biome: Activated sludge suspended growth; feature: Nitrification reactor; material: Wastewater; isolation source: activated sludge from nitrification reactor of wastewater...
CGGTGGATAAGTCCACGCGGTAGCCGGGGATCGATTCGAGTTTGTCGAGCGTGCCGCCGCTGAAGCCCAGTCCGCGCCCCGACATTTTGCCGACGGGCAGTCCGCACGCCGCCACGGTGGGAAGAACCGTGATACTGGTCTTATCTCCCACGCCGCCCGAAGAGTGTTTGTCTACGGCGAGGTCAACTACGTCGCTCAGGTCGAGCGTGTCGCCTGAATACGCCATCGCCAGCGTGAGGTCGGTGGTCTCGCGCGGCGTCATGCCGTTGAGCATGACCGCCATCGCAAATGACGACGCTTGATAATCAGGCACGTCGCCCGACACAAATCCTTTGATGAAAAATTCGATCTCTTCGCGGGTAAGTTCGATCTTGTCGCGTTTTTTGATGATGATGTCTACAGCGCGCATGGGAGGCTCCTTGTTCAGAATTGCAAATTTATTGTATCCGATTCTGCAAAGTAGGTCACGCTTGAAGCGTGACCTACTTTTATGATTTCACTAATTTGTATCCATCTTTCGCGTCTTGCACCGTCCACCCCAGCGCGGAAATTTTATCCCGCAGGCGATCCGACTCTGCCCAATTTTTGTTCACCCGCGCGGTGAGGCGTTCTTCCGCCAGCGCAGTCACTTCATCCGAAGGGTTTTCATCCCCTAGAGTCGCCGCGTTGACAACCATCTCCCACACATGAGGCGGAATATCTTTTTCAAGCGGATTTGGAATCTCCACCTCGCCCAACTCGCTCAGTTTGAACTTCGAGCCAGTTGGGTACATCTCCGGGTCACATTCGCGGACAATGGACACACTGCTCACCCCGCTCACTTCGCATTGATTCGACTCAATGTCCACGACGAGACCGGTGTGCTCATCCAAGCCGATGGTTTGATTTTCGACCGGGACGAGGTCGCACCATTCGGCGAAGCGATCCATGCCGATGAAACAGCGGCTCGTGTCGAGGTCCGCGCCGCCTTCGGCGTTGTTCCAATGCGGGATGAATGAAATGTGCAAGCCGAAATCGCCGAAGAGGTTCAACCCATCCACCGCGTGAACGTCCTGCCCCACTTTGTAAATTTCATACACCGGCAGCGCGTGGGCGCCGATGGAAATCGTGGCGGCGGAGGCAAAGATCAACGTGGCGCCGAGGCGATGGCGGGCGCGAATCACATCCCACGCGAGAGTCCCTTGCAAATTGCGAATCGCGTACGTGGGACTGCCCGGTCCCATGAAGATCATGTTGGCGTACAACAATGGCTTTACGATCTCAGGATCATCGGGGCTGAACGCGGAATTTTTCTTGCGGGCAGAGACGACATCCACGATAGGTTTGTAGTTTTGCAAACGAGTCTTCATAAACTCCCCCACCTTGCCAACCACCTGCGACGAGTTCAGTTCAAAACCTGCGGGCGTTTCAAGCAACGCGATGCGAAGCGGATCGTTGATCCGTTTTGCAAGCGATTCAAAAATACGTCCGCCCGCCAGCGAAGTTTCACCCGAGCCGAGAAATGCGATTTGTCCGATCGTCATATCAATTGGATGATGCGGTTAATTCATCTATTACGATTCTTGTTTCAGCAATTCTTTTGCTTTCGCCCAAATCGCATCGAACATTTTCACGGTCAGCCTCCCAGTCAACGTATTTTGCTGGCTGGGATGATAGGAGCAGATCAAGGATGAATTATGAAGGATGAAAGATGAAGACGGCAATGGATACACCGCTCCATGAGAAAATTTCCATTCCGAATTGCGGATCGAATAGATTTTCAAAATTCTCTCGAACGCGATACGACCAAGACAAACGATCACCTTCGGCTTGATAATTTCCAATTCACGTTCGAGATACGGCTGGCAGGTATTCAATTCTTCGAGACTCGGCTTGTTATCTGGCGGAGCGCAGCGCGCGACAGCGGTGATGTATAACTCGTTGAGACGAAGACCGTCGCTTCTCGACGTCGCCTCAGCCTGATTCGCAAACCCAGCCTTGTGCAACGCCGGGTACAAAAACCCGCCCGACGCGTCGCCGGTGAACGCGCGTCCAGTGCGATTCGAACCGTGCGCGCCGGGGGCGAGTCCCACCACGAGGACGCGCGCTTTCGGGTCTCCAAATCCCGGCACCGGCTTGCCCCAATATTCCTGATCGCGATACGCCTTGCGTTTGACGCGGGCGACTTCCTCCCTCCACGCAACGAGACGTGGACATTTGCGGCAGGCGATGATTTGTTTGTTTAAATTTTCAAGTTGAGTTGGCATGATTGGTAATTGGTAATTCGAGATGGGAGAATTAGAGAATTAGCATCGCATCGCCAAATGAGTAGAAGTGATAACCTTCCTCAATAGCAGTCTTATAGATCTCGAGAATCATATCCCGCCCCGCGAACGCGCTGACCAGCATCAACAACGTTGATTTGGGTAAGTGAAAGTTTGTGATCATCGCATCCACAATTTGAAATTCATAACCGGGCAGAATGTACAGAGTGGTTGCACTTGAAAATTTTGTGACTATTGACCTTTGACCATTGACCATCGTCTGCTGTCCATCGTCTATGGTCTGTCTCGCCGCCGACTCAAGCGTTCGCACCGAAGTTGTCCCCACCGCAATTACCCTCCCGCCTCTTGCGCGGGTTTCGTTGATTGCAACCGCTGTTTCTTCAGTCAACTCGCACCACTCACTGTGGATCTTGTGTTCTTCGGGGTTATCTTCATTCACCGGCGCAAATGTATCCAAGCCAACATGCAATGTAACATAGGCGACTCTTATACCTTTGACTTGCAACTCTTCGAGTAAGCGCGGCGTGAAGTGGAGTCCAGCCGTGGGCGCCGCGGCGGAACCGGGCTCTTTGGCATAGACTGTTTGATAGCGTTCGGGGTCATCCAATTTTTCGTGAATGTACGGCGGAAGCGGCACATTCCCCACTGTGGAAAAATACGGCTCGATGGGTTCGGAGAATTGTATCAATCGTTCCGACCCGTTCAACTCTTCGATAATCTTAACTTCTGGTCCATTCTCTACTTGCGCCAGTTTGCCTACGCGCAGACCTTTGCCTCCCACCAAAGCCTCCCAAGTGACTTCATCGCGGCGGCGCAATAACAAGAGTTCCACTCGCCCGCCAGTTTCCTTCCGCGCAAAGATCCGCGCAGGGATGACGCGCGTATGATTCAACACCAGCAGATCCCCCGCGTTGAGGTAATCCGTCACATCGCGGAAGATGCGATGCTCCAATTTTGCACTCTCACGATGCAACACCAACAAGCGCGACGAATCGCGCGGCTCAGCAGGCGTCTGCGCGATAGAAGATTCGGGGAGGTTGTAGTCGAAGTCGGAGGTTTGCATTTCGTTTGAATGATCTATGTCCCTGCATCCAAACGCTTACTGATCAAGCCAGAACAAAGAGAGTTTTTCTTTGAACGTTTTGAATTCAGAATCACCTGTAACCAAAGAGGCATTTAATTCAATAGCTAGAGACGCGGCAAAAGCATCGGCATAGGAAATTGGGTATTTCGCTTTTAGCCATGCCGCGGCAAGGATTCTTTCTTCGGTTGCATCATAGAAAGCAATCGGGAAGGCTTGCAAATCTGCTAATACAGTTTTGGCTTTATCGATTCCCTGCTCACGGCTGACGATATAAACCAACTCTCCAACATTCATCATGCTCATTGCAAGACTTATTTCCCCATCTCCCGCATCTTTTAATAGCTGAGTTACTTTTTCTCCACTGAGCTCAGCCTCAAAATGAGCGACCAAGGCGAATGCGTCCAACACAAAAAATTGCGCCATCTTTATGATCGGAATCGCTTGATCTTGGCTTCTTCACGCGCCAATTCCTCTTTTCGCTCTCTGAGCAGCGCCTGTGTCAGGGATTTCTTCCCCGCGTATTTTCCATATGTCGCTTCGATATGTCGAAGACGCTGCGCCTTCGACATTGCAGGTTTCTTAGCGCGCAAAATCTTTTGGATTTGCCTGTAGGTTTCTGGAGAGAGCTCTATTGTTTTTCCAGCAGGAGTAACCAAGCGTGGAGTTGCCATAGTAAATAGCCTTTCGTTATGCGGTAATTATACACCGAGCGCACGAAGGAGGATTTGGGGAGGTTTGCAATATTATTTTTGTATAAAGCGAGAGATTAAATTGAGGACAATGGTCAACACCACCGACACCAAAATCGAAGATGCAATCGGAAAATAGAACGAGCCGTTCTCGCCTTCGATGCGAATGTCACCCGGCAACCGTCCCAGCGGCAAGCCGAATTTCGCGGCGAGGTAGGCGCCTCCGCCGATAAGGAAGAGGATAATTCCGCCGAGCATCAAGTAGCGGGCAACGGAATCCATGCCTCTAACTTCCGCGTTCATACGGCGATGCGATCTGCACGTCCCCCATTGGATAATGCTTCACATTTCTTGTCACCACCTCAGCGCCCGTAACAAATGCGGTTGCCGCGATCAGGGCATCTGCCAATTCCATCTTGCGCACAGCTCTGTGTTGATTTAAGTACTCTCCCGCTTTACGAGCAATTGCTTCGTCCACATCAATAACGAGAAACAGGTTAAATAATTTCTCGGTTCGCTCTTGTTCACCAGGGCGCATCCCCGCCAGAATCTCCGTCAGGCTCACCACCGACATGGCTAGAATTTCACCGTCTGCCAATGTTTGGGTGAAATACTCGAACGTTTGGCGATGACCATGAAAATGGTCAATGGCAATATCGGTGTCAATCAGTTTCATCCGAGTCGGTCCGCGTCGAATCTAAACGATATCCTTTGCGAATTTCACGCACATACCTAAGCGAGTCGGCGGAAATGTCAGTTCGATCCGCCCACATCCCAAAACTTTCAGCCAGCGCTTCGCGAATCTTCTCGATGGGAGTGACGACCATGCGTCCCAATTTATCAATCGTGATCGCCACCTCCTGCCCCGCAGGTAACGCTTTTCGATATTCATCGGGAATGCTCAACGTATATTTTTGAGTGATCTTCGTAACGACCATGCGAACCTCCGATACAACGCCATTATACAACTGGGCGGGAAAACCCCGCCCCTACAACAACCTCGGCTGACCCTCTTCCACATAATCCAACCCCAAATGCTCATACGCGGACTTTGTCGCGACGCGTCCCTGCGGCGTGCGGTCTAAAAATCCGAGTTGCAAAAGATATGGCTCGACCACGTCCATGATCGTGTCCTGTTCCTCGCTGATGGACGCGGCGATGGTGTTCAAGCCGACGGGTCCGCCGTTGTATTTTTCGATGATCGTCCGCAGGACGCGGCGGTCCACATCGTCGAGCCCGAGCGGGTCCACTTGCAACAAGTCCAACGCTTCTTTCGCGACGGATTGCGTGATCGTCCCATCTGCGCGGACTTGGGCAAAGTCGCGGACGCGGCGCAGGAGTCGCAACGCGATACGCGGAGTCCCACGCGCCCGCTTCGCCACTTCCCTTATGCCTGATTCGTCAGCGGAGACTTTGAGCATCCCTGCGGCGCGCGCGACAATTTGACGCATGGCTTCGATGTCGTAATAATCCAAACGATAGACCGCGCCGAATCTCGCGCGCAACGGCGCGGTGACGAGAGCCAGTCGGGTTGTCGCGCCGACGACAGTAAAGCGAGGCAGTTTGAGGCGCAGAGAACGAGCCGAGGGTCCCTTGCCGATGACGATGTCCAACGAGAAATCTTCCATCGCGGGGTAGAGCACTTCCTCCACCGCGCGTCCGAGGCGATGAATTTCATCAATAAAAATGACATCGCCCGCGCGGAGGTTGGTGAGGATGGCGGCGAGATCGCCCGCGCGTTCGATGGCGGGACCCGCCGTGACCTTGACGTTGACGCCCATCTCGTTGCCCAACACATGCGCGAGCGTGGTCTTGCCCAAACCAGGCGGACCGTAAAACAACACATGATCCAACGCCTCGCCGCGATGTTTCGCCGCATCAATGAGGATCGAAAGATTCTCTTTCACTTGATCCTGACCGATGAGGTCGGCAAGTTGTTGCGGCCGAAGCGCGTTGTCCACGCGGTCGTCGGGTTTCGATTCGGGGTCGAGAGGGCGTTGTTTCGGCATGGAGGGATTATAGCAAATAAAACGGGCGACCCAATGAGCCGCCCGACAGGAAATGACAAACCTAGCCACAGAGCGCGCAGAGATTCTGAGATTTTCTCAAAGGTCTCCGTGTTCTCTGTGGCTAATGAAATTATTCCGATGGCTCGAACGTAACTTCCACTGTCATCCCCCACTTCAGGCGCGGATCAACATCATGCGCCGCGATTCGCACAGTGTAGATCACGTCACCGCCTTGCAACACGGACGAACCGCTGATCTCTGTGACAACGCCATTCATCGTCACATCAGGCAACGCATCGGCAGTGAACGTGACATTTTGCCCAACGGACAATTTCACCACTTCGAGTTCGGTCACGTCGGTCGTCTCGATCACCCACGCGGACGTATCCGCCACGCTCACGATTCGAGTCTCAGGGGAAACCTGCTCGCCCGCTTTGACTGCCACCTCAGCGACGACTCCATCGAACGGCGCGGTGAGAACATAATTGGAAAGATTCGCCTGCGCCGCTGTCACTTGCGCCTGCGCGTTCTCCAAACGAGCGGTTGCCAAGGCAAGTTGATCTTCGTTAACTCCGCTGGCGGAAGTTTCGTATTGATATTTCGCTTCGGCTTCGGTCCCAAGCGCGGCATCCAACGCGGCGCGGACGGTATCGCGCTCACGCGTGATCTCATCCAGATTGCGAATCGCTTCGTTGTAATCCTCCCGCGCGGTTTCGAGCGCGTCTTCGGCAGTCACGCGCTTGGAATTGTCTTTATCCAAATCTTTGTACTTACCAAACTCGTCCTTCGCGTCCTGCAGATCGGCGTTGCGATCTTCCACGTCGGCTCTCGCGTCTTCGATGCGGTCTTCGATGGAGTCAACGTTCAAATCTTCCCACTCGCGCTCGGCTGTCTCGCGGACTTCCTGCGCGTTCATGTAAGCCGTCCATGTGGCGGCGAGATTTGCAGAGCCGTTGCGGTTCAACGAGTCCAACGCTTGTTGCGCGCCGACCAGCTCGAGATTCGCGGCGCGGAATTGCGCTTCCGCGACGCTGGCATTCGAGAGACGCGCCAACTCATCGCCTCTTTTCACCGAATCGCCGATCATCACGTTGACCGATTCCACGATGCCAACTGCTCGAAACGTCAGGTTCGCCGCGTGGACGGGTTCGAGCCGCCCTTCGGCGATCACGCCCTCAGACGCCGCGACGCTCTCCGAAGCAGGAGCAGGCGTCCCCGTCGCCTGATTCGCGCAGGCGGTCAGGATCAAAGCGGCGATGAGGGAGATCATCATAAAAATTTTCGTTTTGTTTTTCATTGCATCCTTCTTTCTGTTTCCATAATAAATTCGCTGGTTGAGTAGGGCGAAGCCCGTATCGAAACCAGCAGGCTAGATTCAAACTTTATATTTCATGAATACTTGTGGTCTCGGTACGCCCTTCGACGCTTCGTCTTCGCTAGCGCTCCGCTCAGCGCGCTCAGGGCTACTCGACCACCGTGTTTACCTGTTTCCTTGTCTACCTGTTTACGTGTTTACCTCATTCATACGCCAACACCTCGCGGATCGTCAGCCGCGCCGCGTTGCGGGCAGGGATGACGCTTGCGAGGGTCGAGAGCGCCAACACCAGCGCGAGCCAGATGACATAACCTTGATACGTGAAGACCACGTCAATTGCCGATTGGAAAATTGCGAGGCTGACGATGGTTGACAGCAAATACGAAAATGGGATGGAAAGAATCACCGCGAGCGCAAACGACATCATGCCGATCACGATGCCCTCGGCGATGACCGTCCGCATTACGGCGCGATCGTCTGCGCCGATGGCGCGCATGATGCCGATCTCGCGCGTGCGTTCGAGGACATTCATGCCCATCGTGCCTGTGAGTCCCATTGAGCCGACGATGGCGGTGAGGATCGCCATGATGAGCAGGAACACGACGAGCGTGTCGAGACTCTCCACCGCCGTATCCAACGACGCGCGTCCCGACTCTGCCACGCGGACTTTGAAACCTTGATCGCGGAAGAATTTATCCAACTCTTCGGCTTTGGCGTCTTGGTAGGCGCGGCTGTGTTCTTCCGTTTCGAGCCTGAATGAATACGAGCGGTTCGCAAGATCGTTCATCTGCGAAACATATTCGTACGGCGCGTACGCCAGCACGCCCTCGCGATCCATGAATTGAAAAATGCCGATCACTTCCCACAGTTCTTCACGCCCTTCGATCTTGAGATGCACCTGATCGCCGACATTGAGATTCGGAAAATATTTACGCGCGCTTTCGCTGATGGCAAGTTTCTTCACATCGTCCGCGCGGATCCAACGCCCATCCAAAAGATTCGGCTGGACGAGTCCGCTGTCCGCGGGCGGACCGAACATGTTGAGATTCTCCATCACGTCCCCATTCGCGTCGAGCAGTTCACCGCTCACGAACTGCCAACCCTCCACGCGCTCCACGCCGTTCACCTTCATCGCAATTTGTTCGATCTCTCGCAAACGATACGGCTCATCGAAATCCAGCGAAACATCGGCGGAAAAATATTTGCTGATCTGCCCGATGTACTCGTGCAACGACACGCGCACATTGAAGACCGCGATGAAGATCGCGCCGCCCATCGTCAGCGTGAACAACGTCAGCATGAGCCGACTCTTTCTTCGGAATGTGTTGCGCAGTGATATGACGAACGGACGCGGGATGTGGATTCCGCGCGCGGCAAGCAGACGCGTCGCCTTGACTTGGATCCAATCCAGCCGCGACAGACGCTTCTCTTCGCCGCTTCGGGCTGGTCGCTCGTCGTCAGCCAACCCACCGCTGAGAGCGCGCAACACCGTGATACGCGATCCGTTGACCACAGGCGCGAGCCCCGCAATGAGCGGAACAAACAAGCCGACGAGGATTTGAATCAGGAACGCCAGCGGCACGATGCGATAGCCGAGCAAATTGAAATTCAGTTCGTTGGCGATGAATTCCGCCAGACCATACGCGCCCGCGCCGCCGAACGGGACCGCGATCAGCAACGCGATGACTCCGAACGCCATGATGAGCGTAATGTACATCACGAAGACTTGATTGCGCTGTCCGCCCACGAGCTTGATCACGCCGATGTGCCGCAAGTGTTGGTTCAACAACGCGCTCAACGTGTTGGCGATCAACGAACTGGAGAGGAATACGATCAAAATTCCCAACGCCAACAGGATGCCGAGCACCGCGTTGATCGTATCTGCCAGCGGATGTTTATGCGATTCGGAAAACCGCGAACGGACGACAAGTTGTCCGTTGTTTTCGAGTTTCTCCTTCAATGCCGCGCCCACCTCGCGGACGTAGGCAATGTCGTCGCCGTCACCCGTCACGGTGACCAAGGCTCGGTTGAACGACTCAGGCTGACCGAGGTATGGAAGCGTATCCATGGTGACGTATCCGAACGGCGAGGCGAGGAAGTCCCCTGCGGCGGAGGCGGTGTCTTGCACAATTCCAGTCACTGGCAAAGTTTTTATCGAACCGTCGGGGAGTTGAAATTCGAGCAGGTCGCCCACGTTCACATCGAGGTTGGTCAACGCTTTTTGTTCGAGCAGTACTTTGCGCTTTGCTGGGATGGACGCGCCCTCGAGCGGGGTCAACAAGTTGATGCTGTTATCTTCAAAACTCTCGAACGCGTTCATGTCGAGCGTCACCCATTTTTCGGTGCCTGGCACGCGCACGCGCATGTTGAACACGCGCCGCGCCTCGGCATCTTTCACGTTCGGCTGGTTGAGAATGGAATCGAGAACGTCTTCGTTGAAGTTCGTCATCCGCAGTTCGATGTTGGCTGGCACGTTCGCCGCATACGACACGCCCATATCCTGCGAGATGATCTGATACGCGCCCGCGATCACGCCAATCGAAAACACGCCCACCGCAATGGAAAATACCACCAGCAGTGTGCGGGCTTTGTTATCTATGAGGTCATGCAGAACTTTTCGCCAACGAGGTTTCATACGATTTTTGATTTACGATTTCAGATTTACGATTTTTTATGTACGGTGGTCGAGTAGCCCGAAGCGATAGCGAAGGGCGTATCGAGACCACCACGCCGTAAAATATTTCTGTTACAAAAGTTTGTTCGCGTACTTGTGGTCTCGATACGTCCCGCGATGCTTCGTCTTCGCTATCGCTCCGCTCAGCACACGCGGGACTACTCGACCACCGATCAAGGTGAGTAACATGAATTGTTTTACCGTAGTAACGACTTCAGTCGTTTGATTGCGGCGAAAAAGCGACTGAAGTCGCTACTACGACATCGGGCGATTATGGTTACTCAGAAAATCTTTACTTCCTCTTAAACAACGAGAACAGCCCGCCTTTGCGGCTGTCTGCGGCGCGATGGACCTCGAGGCGCTCCTGCACGATCTTGCCAACCGCGTCGGCGGTTCTTGGCGACACGTCCATCACGCGCTTGAAATCTTCGCGCTTTATCGTCAAAACTTCAACGGGTTCTTCCTCGCTTGCGCGGACATTCGCAATCGCTTTGCCTCCGCGCAAGAGTTCGATCTCGCCAAAAAATTCGCCAGGCTTCAAACGCGAGATGACGTTCTCTCCGTTCTTGCGGTCGTGTAACACCACTTCCACTTCGCCTTTGCGGATCATAAAGAAATTTTCGATTGGCTCCTCGCGCGAGATGATCGTGGCTTTCGGCTGATACGTCCGCTCTTCGGCGAGTTTGGTGAACTCCATCATGTGACGATGTCTCAGCCACGGCAGGGATTTGGCAATCGTCTCGTTGATGAGTTCACCGTCGGCGATGATGATGTTGCGCGTGGTGCGCGACGTGAGCGACGGATCGTGCGTCACCATCAACACGGTCTTGCCGCGCCGCGCCAACTCTTCGAACAAGTCAATGATGATGTTGGCTGATTTTGTATCGAGGTTACCCGTCGGTTCATCTGCAACCAACAACGGCGGATCACATGCCAACGCGCGCGCAATGGCGGCGAGTTGTTGTTGTCCCGTTGAAACCAGCATAGGCAATTTATTCGCAAACTCTTCCAGCCCAACCAACTTCAACATGTCCATCGCGCGCGCGGGTCGTTCATCGAAGTCGTACATGTCGGCGTAATCCATCGGCAACATCGCATTCTCAAGCAATGTGAGCATCGGAAGCAATTGAAAAAACTGAAACACGATTCCCAAATTGCGTCCGCGCCATTTCGAGCGCTGGCTTTCGCTCATGCCCGTGTAAATGTCCGTGCCGCCGATCACCACCTTGCCATCCGTCGGATGGTCAATGCCTGTGATCATGTTGAGCAGTGTAGATTTTCCGCTCCCCGATTTCCCAACGATCGAAACAAACTCGCCGCGATTGATGGTCAGGTCAACGCCTTTGAGCACGGTGAACTCGCCCGCCGCGTTTTTGAATCGCTTGACGACCCCGTGCATATCGATCATCGCCTCAGGCGATGACATCGCATGAGGGTTAGAACCAGACTTCCCCTTGGCGCGACGCGGACTCACTTCCGCCTCCACCAAGATTTTTTGGGATTCAAATCCGCATCGTTATCGCCCTTCGACTGCGCTCCGCTCCGCTCAGGGCGAGAGATCAACTCCCCATCCGCGATCTGGAGCGCGCGCGTGAATCGCGTTGACAACGACTCGTCGTGCGTGACCATCACGATCGTTTTGCCTTGATCGGCGACGAGACGCGCGAAGAGTTCGAAGATGTGATCGGCAGTGACCGAGTCGAGACTGCCCGTCGGCTCGTCCGCGATGATGATGGGCGGATCGTTCGCCAGCGCGCGCGCAATGGCGACGCGTTGTTGCTGTCCGCCCGAAATGAGCGCGGGAAGTTTTTCGGCATGTTCTTCGATCTCGACGAGGCGCAACAACTCGAGCGCACGTTGACGCGATTGTTTCGGACTGAAGTTGCCGCACAAGTCCATAGGCAGGGTGATGTTTTCGACGAGCGTGAGCATCGGCAAAAGTTGAAACGACTGAAACACAACGCCCATCGTATGCCCGCGCCATAACGCGATCTCGTCTTCTTTTTTCTTGTGCACCGAAACAGGCGAACCGTTTGAGTGAATGATGACTTCGCCCTCGCTGAGATGATCCACACCTGTGATCATGTTGAGCAGTGTGGATTTGCCCGCGCCCGATTTGCCGACGATACCAACGAACTCGCCCGCGCCGATGTTCATGTTGACGCCTTTGAGCGCGGTGAAATCGCCCGCCGCGGTGGCGTAGGTCTTCACCACGTCGCGCAGTTCGATCAGGGAGGATGCGACTTTGCTTTCAACCGGAGATTGCCGAACCGATGACACGACTTTCAAAATCCTTTAGGACTTACTCAGTTGAACCTGTTGCGCCGTAGTTGCACTGCGGTGGCGGCAGTACAACTGCCCGCCAACTGCGTTAGTCCTTTCCTTTATTTTTCGGGAAAAGTATAGTATATTCCAGACACTGTTTGATAATAAACAGTGTCTATTATATGCAATAGACTATTGGTGTCAAGACTAAGAAAGGCTGCCAATGTTGAACTCCACATCGAAAACAAAAACGGATCGCCGCGTGCAACGCACGCTCCAATCTTTGCGAGCCGCTCTGCTTGAACTCATCAAAGAAAAAAACTACGATGATATCTCCATCGAGGAGATCACGGAGCGCGCCAATGTGGGACGCGCCACGTTCTACCTGCATTACAAAGATAAGGAAGACCTGCTGTTGGAAGAGTTCAGCGAGACGATCTACGATCAGGCGCAGGTTCTGTCAGAAGTCCCATTTTCCGCATGGGTGCCCGCTTCAACAAAAGACAGCGGAAAAAACAAGCCGCTCCAGCCCCTCCTGCTGGTGTTTCAACACGTTCACGATCACTCCGAACTTTATTACTTGCTTTTGAAGAGCGCCAACGCGAGCAAGATCGTCGAGCGCATTCGCAAAGTCAGCACGGAGGCGATTGTCAGGTTTGTCGAGAACAAGATGAAGTCTGACCCGATCCCCCTCCTCTTCGAGGTGCCGATCGAATTCTTTGCGGCATTTTTCAGCGGAGCGTTACTCAGCGTGGTGAGTTGGTGGATCAAGGAAGACATGCGTCATTCTCCCGAAGAGGTGACGAGTATGTTCCGAAGCCTATTCTTTAGCGGCGCCGAGAAAACGCTCGGTCTGCAAGCAGGCACGGAGTGATCTGCGGCTACGTTGACGCAGTTCAATTGCACCAAAATCTCGGCAAACCCTAGTCACGGATTACACGACTTCGCACGGATTTCTTGTAGATTAAGAATTTAACCGAGCGACCCTGCCTTTTCGTTTTGAACCACTGAGACACTGAGTCACGGAGATTTTAATTGGCTTTGCTCAGTGTCTCCGTATCTCACATGTCCCAATGTGTTTCGGGAGTGGTTCAATTTATTACTCGATTAATTGACAAAAGAACAATAAAATACATTCATGAAAATCCGTGTAATCTTTAGCAAAGAATGATTTTGATTAAACGGGGCTATAATCGAAACATTCAATCTCGAGGAGAATACAATGTCCAATGTATACGCATCCAATCATCCGCTGGTCGCGCATAAACTTTCGCGCCTGCGCGACAAAATCACCGAGCCTAAGAAATTCCGCGAACTGGTGCGCGAGATCGCCGCGCTCCTGGCATACGAAGCCACCGCCGATTTGGCTGTAGCGCCGCGCGAATTCGAAACTCCGCTAGCCAAAATGACAGGCTCCGAGTTGAAAGAGAAGATCGGACTCGTGCCCATTTTGCGCGCGGGACTTGGTATGGTGGAAGGGATATGGGAACTTATGCCTGTTGCCGAAGTCTGGCACATCGGCTTGTATCGCGATGAACATACACTGCGACCCGTCGAGTATTACAACAAACTCCCCACCGAACCGACCGTTTCTGTCTGTTTGATTCTTGATCCCATGCTTGCTACAGGCGGTTCGGCAACAGCAACGGCAGACGTGTTAAAAAAATGGGGCGTGAAGAAAATTAAATTTGTGGGTCTCATCGCCGCGCCTGAGGGAATCAAGGCGATGCAGGATAAGCATCCCGATATTGACATCCACATCGGCGCAATTGACAGTCACCTCAATGAGCGCGCGTATATCGTGCCAGGGCTGGGAGACGCGGGGGATCGGCAGTTTGGGACGGGGTGAGGGGAGAGAATTAGAGGATTGGAGAATTAGAGAATAGAGACTGGAGAATTGAGAAAAGAGATTGGAGACTGGAGACTAGAGATTGAGAGATAGTGTAATTGGTAATTGGTAATTGGTAATTGGTAATTGGTAATTGGCGGTTAAGTAACCTGATTGATGGCGCAGCAGGATCAGAGAATTGCGTTTGGCTTGCATGGATTAACTGAATCGGAGGCTGATATGGCGAAGAATGCGGATATAAAAACCAAAGTCAATAAGGCAAGCGTAACGGCGTTTTTAAATAAGGTTGAGAGTGAGCAAAAGCGAAACGACTCTTTCGAGTTGGTGAAGATCATGCAACAGGTCTCGAAAGAAAAACCGAAAATGTGGGGACCAAGCATCATCGGGTTTGGGTCGTTGCATTACAAGTACGAGAGCGGACGCGAAGGCGACATGCCGTTGATCGCTTTTTCTCCGCGCAAGCAGTACATCACGCTGTATCTTCTGATGGGGAACGATTACGAAAAACCACTGCTCGAAAAACTTGGCAAACATACCACAAGCAAGGTGTGCCTGTATATCAAAAAATTGAGCGACGTGGATATGAAAACGCTAAAAGAGTTGATCACCAAAACATACCAAGCATCGAAGGCGTTGAAGTAATGTGAATAGTGGATAACAATTTCATGTCATGCTAAGGGGCGGTTTTTGCCCCGAAGCATCTCTGAGAGACTCATCCGAGACCCTTCGGTCGCGGAGTTTACCCTGAGTTTATCGAAGGGCTCCCTCAGGGTGACATGGTTGTATGTTTGGCATATTCATGATTGATATTTAAAGTAGTTCAATCTTGTTAGTTGATCGGAGGCTGACATGGCGAAGGCTGAATTGAAAACCAAAGTCAACAAGGCGAGCGTGACGGCATTTTTGAACAAGGTGGATGATGAGCAAAAACGAACAGACTCTTTCGAGATTCTAAAATTGATGAAGCAGGTCACGAAAGAAGAGCCAAAGATGTGGGGGTCGAGCATCGTCGGCTTCGGCAGTTATCACTACAAAAGCAAAAGCGGGCGCGAAGGCGATTGGATGCTCACAGGTTTTTCGCCGCGCAAACAAAATCTCACGTTGTATCTCATGGGCGGATTCGACACGCACAAAGACCTGCTCAAGAAACTCGGCAAATTCACCACCAGCGTCGGATGTTTGTATATCAAGAGACTGGACGATGTGGATAAAAAAGTTTTGAAAGAACTGGTCGCCGCGTCTGTCAAGCGGATGAAACAACTCAATCAATGACGATTCAAAAAGACATCGAAGGCAACGAGAAAAAGTATCTGCATGACTTTGCGGATTTCTCGCACAAGCGCGTCATCGAGATCGGATGCGGCGAAGGGCGGTTGACGTGGCAGTACACCCATGCTTCCTCCCTAACCATCGGACTAGACTCAGACCATGACGCGTTGCGCGTCGCTTCGATTGACGCGCCCCACGACCGAAAGCACAAGATCCATTTCGTCCGTTCCGAAGCGGAGCATCTCCCCTTTTCAAAAGAGACGTTCGACATTGCGATACTCGCATGGTCGCTTTGATGTATCACGCATGAGGGCATGGTCCATGCCCTGAGTGAAATTCGGCGCGTTTTGATTCCCAACGGGATTCTGATTGACCTGCGCCCACTGCTGAGTCGCTGGGAAGTGGAAGTGGCGTCCGCGCGTGAGACCAGAATCACAGGCAGAGTGAACGATTTTGAAGTCGGGTTAAAAGATGACGCCGCGGCGAATCGTTCGATGGCGGAGGCAGAATCCAATGGATGGTTCATCCGCGAGCGCGAGGAATTCTTTGCGTACGTCTACTCGTGGGACACGCCGCACGACATGGAAGAGTGGATTGACGACGAATGGAACGACTTCATCGAGTTGGATGAGGCGACTCAAAAATCCACGCGTTCGGCTTGGGCGCTTTCAGACGGCGACGCGCGCGCGCAGTTGCGGATGAAGATGTTGATCGGGAGGTGGAGGAAGGGAGGGTAGAGAATTGGAGAATTAGAGGATCGGTAATTGATATGCGTGGGCGTATAATGCTGTATATAGGAAATTAAGCCGTAGAACCACCCCTACAGCATCTTATACGGCGAAGGTACAATTAAGAGCAGTTGGCACACCCTTGGCAAATTAAGTAATTAGAAACTGGAGGTATTCATGTCTCTCAATATATTTGAAACTCTTCTAAGTACTCTGCCTGTACTTTTTTTGCCCATTATTTCATTCATATTAAAATATGTTACTGACAAAATAAGCGAGCAAAAAACGCAAACTGAAACAAAAGATATTAGGCTGTTTATTGACAAGGCAAAACAGGAAAATTTAGAAGAAATTCCAGTTGAAATTGTTAATCAGGTTGAATTGTTTTGGATTAAGACCAGAGACAGGGCACAATATGAAGTTGACGACAAGCACACAAGGTATCGTTGTTTTGAATTACTGGACAACGCAAGAGCAATGATTGAGTCCGCAAAGAACTCGAAAAACGTAAAATCTATTGATACCAGTTATGAAATAATAAAATATGCAGATAGCATTATCAACTCGCTTTATAGTTCAAAATACTATGCGGTGGGACTTCTTACGATTTTTGTGATTGCATTAATAACGATAAGTAGCGTAACTTGGAATCGTTGGGATGAATTTCTTCAAATCATCGTTCTTGGCGTTCCCCTACCTGTATTGTTATGGGGAGCAATAGGAGGAGCGACTGCGCCACTCTACAAATATCTTGGTTTTCGTGGACGCTTTTCAGAAGACTCATTCAAATCTTTTATTTTGAGACCTTTTATAGGTATATTAATGGGTGCTTTTATTTATCTTGTAGTGAAATCAGGCTTAATCGTATTTGGCAATATGCCAAATCCACAAGTTGCTAACCCTGAATTACTTTGGGTATTTGCATTTATTGGTGGGTTCAGTGAAAGTTTAACTGGCAACGTTTTGAGACTAATCGAAGGCTCAGTTGCTAATAACAAAAATTCAAATACACCGACAGAAAACAAAGCGGTCTTGACACCCGAACCGATAAATGAGATTGAAAAAGAGTCTTAAGGTCAAAAGCGTGCCAACAAAGCGTTGGGCAGAAATCTAAATAGTGTAACTTTTAATATCAAAAGTTACCAACCACTGCGTGTCAGTTTTGCCAATAGTCAAAAATGTGTACTAAAAGCCAATGGCAAGGTACTCAAAACACGTCAACAAAATTCTCGTTTATTGCTGGAGGTAGATGCTCATGAGCTTAGCTCGCTCAGGCTTTCCTGCACTCCCTGAACGTTTAAGGTTTGCCACGACAGGACAAATTTTGGGTTTTGGGTTATTAACCCTGCTAACTTTTATGGTGATTTATCCTGAACACACCTTACAACGTCATTTAGAACGCTCGGCACGCACAGATAATGTCAGTATCGCTTATTTATTTGCTTGGTTAAAAGCTGATGCAAACGATCATCATTTACGCATTTTGTTAGCACAGCGTCTCTTTGATAAAGGAGAGATTTCTCAATCTCGACAAGTGCTTAATCCAATTTTTAAAGTCAAAGAATTAAGCACTGAACAACAAAGCAAAGCGAATATTTTGTTGTTAGATATTTTAGAACGCCAGTTATGGACTTATCAGCCACAAAGTGCCACTTTTAATAATGCACTCAAGCAGTATTTGCGCCAATTACGCAAAATTAGTTATTACTCATGGCCGCAAGCTCGCTTAGAAAAATTTGCCAGTAATGCTTATGCGTTTGCCGATTATACCTTGGCCAAAGAACTTTATTATCAGTTAATTTTTAGTGCCTCAGCGGTCAATCCACAATGGTTTGAAAAGCTTGCTCAACTTTATATGGTACAAGGCCAATATCGCTCTGCTGCGCGCAGTTTTTTTCAGGCTATGCCCTACTGTACTAATTTAACGCAACGCAAAACATTTTTTTTGTCAGGCGTGAAAGCTTTGCAAGCAGGCAATTTAGTCAATGAT
>WBZL01002441.1_pt1 | contig 18136 bp, 13 predicted proteins | sample 5204291 | NCBI WGS metagenome assembly WBZL01 (sample SAMN12344345, study PRJNA552823) | activated sludge metagenome | biome: Activated sludge suspended growth; feature: Nitrification reactor; material: Wastewater; isolation source: activated sludge from nitrification reactor of wastewater...
TTTCTAATCTGAGTTACAGGATTCAAGAAGAAATGTTAATGGATACATATCCGGGAAAAAGGTAAATCATGGCAGATGATGGATCAAAACAGTCAGCGACTATATGGCCCATCCCTAAATTCCATTTTCAGGTTAATTGGGATTCGCAGGTGATGTTATTTCAAGAAGTGAGCGGATTAGATATCTCATTTGAAGAGATCAACTATCGCCACGGTGGTAACTTGCCATTTTCAGCGTTTAAAACGCCAGGATTGAAGAAAATGAGTAATGTTACTATGAAAAAAGGTATTTTAAAAAGCGATAATAAGTTTTGGAGTTTGTTCAATCAGATCAAAATGAACACTATCCAGCGCATGCCAGTTAATATTAGTTTGGTGGATGAAGCCGGTAATGCAACGATGGTTTGGACGTTAACGAATGCTTGGCCGACAAAGATTACTGCTACTGATTTGAAATCTGAAGGTAATGAAGTAGCGATTGAAACAATCGAATTTGCACACGAAGGCTTGGTTGTTACAAAAAGCTAGTTAAGAACCAGTAGCTTGGAGAGCGTACTTAGTACCTCGTCACTTTGAGGAAACTCAGAATAACTGTCATTCCGAGCATAGCGAGAAATCGATGATATTGATTGCCAAAGATTCCTCACTTTGTTCGCAATGGTATTGAGGGTTCTTCAGATTTTCCTTAAGGGATAATCAAATAAGAATCTTAATAGCTATTAATGATCCCGTTTTTCTAAATTTACGAATTATTAGGAAAAACTATTTGTAATCCATGATTTATCTATCACGGTATTGTGTTCTACTGCTTGTGTCTTCAACCAATGTCGCAAGGAGATTGACATGGTTATGAAAAAACTTTCAACTGATAATATAGATGCTGTCGATTTTATTAATATTGATGCGATTGATGATGAAAGTGTACTGGCGGATGGAATGATTCCAGATAGTCGGATTGTAAAACTTATTGATGAGTTAGAAGCTAGCAACGATGACTCTGATGAGAGTGGTGATGTGTGAAAACACAATTGGATGATGCGCGAATAACTAAAAAATTTTTTTGACTCAGGGCTATAGAGACTACAGGTGCCTTCTTGTTGTTTTTCTAGCTGTGGTTATTAACCCGCTTCCTTTGCATATACGCAATTTCGCCCTTGTTTTTTTGCATAATAAAGTTGTTGATCTGCAACGCAAATCAACTCATCGAGAGAAATTTCATTGTCATTCGTATGAGCGACGCCAAAGCTTGCAGTGAGTGAAATCTTTTTACCTATAGCAGTGGCAAGCTGAATAGTTGAAATTTTTTCGCGTAGTCGCTCGGCTAAAGTTATTGCATCTGCTAATTTAGTGTCAGGCAAAAAAATTAGAAATTCTTCACCTCCCCATCGTGCCAAGATATCTCCGCTACGCGCCTCTTTTTGTAAAGTATCAGCGAAGTGGATTAATACTTGATCGCCAAATGCATGACCGTAATTGTCATTAAATATTTTGAAATTATCGATATCGATCATAACAATTGAAGTATGGCTCTTGTTTCGTAAGCTCAGTGCCCAAATTGGTTTTACAAATTTATAAAATGAGCGGCGGTTATTCAGGTTGGTGAGAGAATCAATACCTGCCATTTTTTCGGCAATCAGTTTTTCATCCTGACTAATGTTGAAGCGTTTGGTGAGTGCAAGCGCCAGTAAAATGGCATCCCCCATCATACCGATTTCAACTGCACGATAAGTCAATAAATTAAAGGGAATTAATCCCCATATGGCATTTGCTGTGACAGCTGCGCCACAAATCGTGCAAATAGATGCCCATAAGAAATATTTTGCGAATCTATTGCCTAACCGCAGCGAAATGACGCCCAGTATGATCATCAAAATCGAGGAAATAAAAATGAAAAAAAGTGATGTCAATAACGTTACTGCGTAGTTACCACTCAGCATCATTACAGCGATTAATGCACTGAAACTTAGGCAACATCCAATGACAATACGGTAGACACGGATTAACGTTGTCTTAATGTTAAGGAAATGTAACGCAAAAAATAATCCACTCACTGAACAAACGATAATCAAAATAGGATTTGACCACTGCTGCCATGTTGGAGAATTAGGCCAAAGCCATTGATATCCGTGACCTGTGTAAGCAATGTTTAAAATCAGGAAGCTCAAGAGATAAATGGAATAAAACAGATAAGGATTACTACGTAATCCGATATACAGCATGAAATTGTAAGCAACAAGCGCCAATATGAAACCATATACAAAGCCGTAGCTATAGTTTTGTACAGTAGTTCTATCTGCGAGCTTCTCATCGCTCATGAAATATATGGGCAACATCATGACATCAATCGATTGTATGCGGATCAAAACAATGGTTTCACCGCTTTCATAACTATGATCAATGACAAAGAAGCGATGATTAATAGGCCGTTTTGAAAAAGGCAGAGTATCGCCGATATGATGATTGTTGATTATTTGATTTTGCCGAAAAAAATAAACGTCAATGTTATCTAACCAAGGAACTTCAAACAGAATATTCCGATGAATAGCGTTATGATGTGGATTGTTAACTCGGAGTGCGAACCATACTGGCTTTGAATTGATGCCAAAATTAATAACAGAATGATTAATTGAGGAAAATTGTCCACTTCTAAAAGCTTCAAAGGCAGAATAAGCCTCTAAATGTATATCATCCCTCTGATAAACCTGCATATATTCGCCTATGGTTCCTGCATATTCTTGCGTAATATCAATGGCTTTTGCATTTATCGATGAAATCCACAAGGATGTGATGATGGCAACGCCAAATAGCAAGAGGGAAAGTTTTTTCATGCAGTAGGGGTGATTTATTTGGGGATTAACAAAAGATATGCGACAGTTAGATGCGAAGGTAATTACTATGTATTTCTAGGGCTTGCGTGAGAATTATCCTACGAAAGCGCTGTATACTATTCGATTTCTCCTTTCGGGTAAAGAAGAAAAAAAGCGGCAATTTGAACAATTTGCTGCTTGATTGTAGAAGCAAGAAATATTTACCCTAAACTTAGATTGATTAAAAATTATAATGCGTATTTAAATAATTTGTTCGGCTTAAGGTGGCTCTATTATGAACAATTCATATGATTTTACTTCGGTGAGCTATAAGCTGGCGGTAGTTGCTGCACTGATCATGATTTTGGCTATATTGGGCCATCGCTTGAGTATCGTGGCTTTCCAGCCAGCTCTCCTGGGACTTGCGCTTGGCACATTGATTGGATTACTGGCTATTGCTTTTGGGTTGTTTGAAATGATTCGTGCAACAAAAGCAAAGAAAACACAAAAAACACGAATAGTTTCAACCTCACCAGCAGCCGGGTCAACTTTGGGTTTATTAGTCGTTGCTCCGATTTTCGTAACATTGCTGGCCGGTATTGGGACGCCAATGATTCATGATATTACTACCGATTTGGAACATCCTCCTGAGTTTATTGCGATTAAGGCGTTACGTGCAGTCACAGATAACTCGCTGGAACGCAATGAGCCAGAAAATTTGGCTGCTTTGCAAAAACAAAGCTACCCTGATCTTGTTTCATTATTGCTTGATCGTCCGTTTGAAACTGTTTTTGAGCAAGCCGTAGCGCTGGTCAAAAAACGGGGTTGGGAAGTTACTGTTATTTCTGCAGCTAACGGCAGGATTGAAGCTACAGATACTACCCTTATCATGGGCTTTAAAGACGATGTGATAATCCGGATAGAAAAAAAAGGAAAGCAAACTCAAGTTGATATGCGTTCAGTTTCTCGGGTTGGAAAAGGGGATTTGGGAACCAATGCAGCGCGTATTCGTTCTTTTCTGGATGAATTAGGAAAGGATTAATCGCCGCCAAAGTGGAAAATGCTATTATCATCAAATATTAATTTATTATTAAAATTATGACTAATCCTACAACTATTCAGTTGATTGGCACACTGTTGTTTGCCCTAGCTGTCATTCATACTTTCTCAACCAAATATTTTGAACGTTTGGCACATACCCAGCCACGTCATGCAGGTGTATGGCATTTGCTGGGTGAAGTGGAAGTGGTATTTGGTTTTTGGGCAACGGTTCTGGTTGTTTTTATGTTTGTAATCAGTGGCAAACAAGATGTTGTAGCTTATCTTAATTCGCGTGACTTCACCGAACCGATGTTCGTGTTTGTGATTATGACTATTGCCGGTACGCGGCCGATTCTGGATTTTACGGCAGCTACCGTCAATTGGACTGCACGTTACCTGCCTCTGAGTCAGGGTATGGCGATGTATTTCTTAATCCTGGCTTTTGTACCATTGCTGGGATCCTTCATTACTGAGCCTGCTGCAATGACCTTGGCTGCATTAATGTTGCGCGAGATGTTATTCAGCAAGACGATATCGACGAAATTAAAATATGTGACGGTTGGTGTGTTGTTTGTGAACATTTCCATCGGCGGCACCTTGACTCCTTTTGCAGCGCCACCTGTGTTGATGGTAGCAGCTAAATGGGACTGGGATTTCATGTTCATGATTTCTAATTTTGGCTGGAAATCAGCTGTGGCTGTTGTGTTCAATGCGGGTTCAGCGATGCTGTTGTTCAAGAATGAATTGAGGCATTTGAAATTGGAAGGAAACACCAATGAATCACGCGTACCGATTCCGGTAGTATTGATCCATATACTGTTTCTGACATTGGTAGTCCTGTTTGCTCATTACTCCGTGCTGTTCATGGGTGTTTTCCTGCTTTTCCTGGGGTTTGTGACAGCTTATGAGCGGTATCAAACTCCGCTTATTTTGCGTGAGGCGTTATTAGTGGCATTTTTCCTTGCCGGGCTTGTTGTGCTGGGTGGTCAGCAGCAGTGGTGGTTGCAACCGCTGTTGATGGATATGGATGATACTGCCGTATTTTTTGGAGCAGCCGCCCTGACTGCGATTACTGATAATGCCGCACTGACTTATTTGGGTTCATTGGTTGAAGGTTTAACAGAGGAGTTTAAGATAGCGCTGGTAGCCGGTGCCGTGACCGGTGGCGGCTTGACGGTGATTGCCAATGCACCTAACCCTGCAGGTTTCGCCATTCTGCGTGAAAAGTTCGATGATCAATCCATTCATCCACTGGGATTATTGATTGCAGCATTGCCGCCGACGTTTGTAGCGATCATCGCATTTCGAGTACTTTAAGATGTGAGCGCTTGTTTGTATTGATTGCATGAGATTTTTGCAATTGCAACAGAACTGGATTACTTATCCAGTTCTGTTATCAAATTTTAATTTTTCTCAGTTGGGATTTGCGCGATTACCGGAGTTGGTGACTCCGTATCATCCGATATCTTTTTTACGGGTGGATCGTCGAACCAGCGATATAGCATAGGCATGACCACCATTGTCATCATCGTTGCCGTGGTCAAACCGCAAATTACTACGATTGCGAGGGGTTTCTGAACTTCCGAACCCAATCCTGTTGCAGCGAGGAATGGCGCCAATCCCAGGACTGTGGTGGCGGCAGTCATCATTACCGGACGGAAACGTTGTTCACATGCTTTTCTGACAGATTCTTCAACACTGAAACCTTTTTCACGCAATTCGCGTACAAAAGAGATGAGTACTACACCGTTGAGGATGGAGGTACCCCATACGGCAATAAAGCCTACCGATGCAGGTACAGATAGGTACTGACCGGAAACAAAAAGTCCCACAACTCCGCCAACAGAGGCAAAAGGTAATACCAGATAAATAAGCCCTGCCAGCTTGACAGAATTAAACAGCATGAACAGTAGGAAGAAAATGGCCGTCAGTGTTATTGGAACAATTACGGAAAGAGTTTCCATTGCACGTTGCATATTTTCAAATTGCCCGCCCCAGACAAAATAATAACCAGTGGGCAGTTTGATCTCATTTGCCGTACGCTGCTGAAGTTCTTCTACAAATCCCCCCATGTCGCGCCCATGTACGTTGGCTCCGACAACCACCCGGCGTCTGGCAAATTCGCGAGAGATAATTGCAGGACCATCAACAACCTGTATATCCGCTACTGCACTCAACGGTACCAGTATGCCGCCTTGTGCCATGCCATTTTGTACTGTTGTGTTGACGGGCCTCAACAAAAGATCTTTGATCGCTTCCACATCATGGCGGAATTCTTCTGGAAATCTTAGCAGTAATGTAAAGCGCCGTTCGCCTTCAAAAACCTGGCTAACAGCCTTGCCACCAATTGCCGTGGAGATCAATTCATTAACATCGGACACATTGATGCCATGACGGGCAATAGCTCTACGATCAATATTGATAGTCAATTCTTGTTGACCGGATAAACGCTCAATTCGGATATCCCTGGCACCAGGGGTAGATTTGACAATGCGTGCTACTTGCTCCGAAAGTATGCGCAATTGTTCCAGATCATCACCAAAAATTTTGATTGCTATCTGCGAGCGTACGCCGGTTACCATTTCATCGACCCGCTGCGCAATGGGCTGTGATAGAACAATATTGACACCGGGTAACACGGCTAATGCCGTGCGGATGTCTTCTTCAATTTCCGCTTGTGTACGGCCTGATCCTTCCAGATCCAGATCCGCAATCGGATCGGATTCATTCTGCGATGCCGGATCAGCTGGTGTGTCCCCACGTCCTAATTTAGACACCACATTTTTTACACCCGGTACGGCGGCAATCAGTTTCATCGCTTCAGTTTCCAATTTAATAGCCTCATCCAGAGAAATAGACGGGGCACGGATAATTACCGGTGTAACTGCGCCTTCCTTCATGATGGGAATAAATGACTTACCCAGGAAAGGAAACAATGCAAATGCAAACATCAGCAAGCTTATCGCAATGATCATGGTTTTTTTCTGGTTGCTCATGGCCAGATTAAAGACACGCAAGTAACTACCTTTTAGTACAGCCACGATTTTCGTATCTTGTTCACTGCCGCCTTGTAGAAGATAATCACTTAATACAGGCGACAACAATATTGAAACAAAAAGTGCAACCAGCAGTGAGATGGCAATCGTCACAGCCAATGGACTGAAGGTTTTTCCTTCCATGCCTTCCAGCGTCATCAGCGGCAGGAATACCAGGATGGTAACGAATACGCCAAAAATAACCGGTGTGCCAACTTCAGCCACGGCATTGACAATAACATTAAATTTGGATAGTCCTGTATCTTTTGCCTGACCCAAACGCTGATAAATATTCTCGACCACTACCACGGTTGGATCAACCATCATGCCCAATGCGATGGTTAACCCGCCTAAAGACATTAAATTAGCGGGCATACCGTAATAATTCATCACCATGAAAGTGACCAGTGGCGTAATAATTAAGGTAAAACAAACGACAATGCTGGTACGGACGGTACCCAAAAAAATCGATAGCACTACGATAACCAAAATCAGGGATTCCATTAGCGTGCTTTGTACTGTAGATAACGCGCCATCGACCAAATCCGTGCGATCATAAAATGGCACGATTTGCAGACCGTTAGGTAGCATGCCTCGCTCATTGATTTCAGCTACTCTTTCTTTGATGCGCGTGACAATTTCTTTGGCATTGCCGCCGCGTAACATCATCACGATGCCGGCAACGGATTCGCTATAGCCATTCTTTATACTTGCGCCCTGACGGACTTCTCCGCCAAACTTTACTTCAGCAACATCACGCACATAAATTGGCACACCATTCATTTCTCTCAACACGATATTGCGAATGTCATCCAAGGTAGCGATTAATCCTACGCCACGGATCAGGTATTGCTCATAATGCAAGGCCAGAATATTACCGCTGGCGTTAGCATTATTAATGGCTAATGCGCGATCCACATCTGTTAGCGTAAGATCGTAATGCCGCAGCTTATTGGGATCAGCATACACTTGATATTCTTTGACATGTCCGCCAATCGAATTGACTTCCGCCACGCCACGGATTGAGCGCAACAAGGGACGTACAACCCAGTCTTGAATGGTGCGCCGTTCGGTTAATTCTTCGACCGTCAATGAGCGTTTGCCATCATCAGGGTGTTCGATAGTATATTGGTACACTTCACCCAAGCCGGTTGAAACGGGACCTAATACCGGCGTAATGCCTGGTATCAGACGTGGTGTTACATCAATAATCCGCTCCATGACCAATTGGCGGGCAAAAAATACATCGGTTTGATCGGTGAATACTAATGTGATCAACGATAATCCGCTTTTGTTCATGGAACGCATTTCAACTAATCCAGGCAAGCCGGTCATGGCAATTTCAACCGGCACCGTAACCAGTCGCTCCATTTCTTCCGGGCTGCGGCCAATGGCTACCGTGGCCACTTGAACTTGGATGTTGGTAACATCAGGAAATGCATCTACCGATAGATTTTTTGCAGCAAATCCACCGGCAACACACAGCATCAATCCGATTACCAATACCAGTAGACGCTGGTTTAACATCGCACGTACGATTGCAGCCATGGTGGATTACTCCAATTCAGCCAGCTTGCGCTCGCTATCTAAATGAAAAGCGCCTTCTAATACAATCCGCTGATCAATTGTCAGTCCGCCAAGTACAGGCCGATAATTGGCAACTTCGGGACCCAATTCAACAAGTATGCGTTGAAAAAGGTTGTCGCTAACTTGGATAAAAACATAATCCTGGTTTAATTCACGCACAACAGCCGCTTCGGGAACGACCAGGATTTTTTGCTGCGTATCGGTAATGTGCATATTGGCCAGCATATCCGGTTTTAATTTACGCTCAGAGTTTTCTACCAGAACACGGGTCATTACAGTACGCGTCAATCGATTGACTGTATCGGATACAAAAATGATTACCCCATCAAAATCGGTACCGCTGATTGCAGGTACATTGATTTCCACATGCTGTTGCAGCCGCACATCGCGTGCAATCTGTTCCGGTACATCGCCCACTACCCATACATAAGATAGATCAGCGACTTGAAATAGTGGATCGGAAGGTTGTACCACTTGACCGACGATGATATTACGGGCAATCACGTAACCCTCGCGAGTAGCCTTAATATCAAGCCAAGGTAGGATTTTTCCCTTTTTGTTAAGTTCCTTCATTTCCGCATCACCCATACCAAACAACCTAAGCTGGTCTGCCGCTGCTCCTAATTCAGCTTTAGCGATTTCCAGTTCGGATTGTCGCCGTTCAACTTCGGCAACCGGTATCGCGTCAGCGGCCAAGAGGTGACGTGCACGGTCCGCGGCTTTCTGTGTTACCACGACACGTGATAACGCTCGTAAGTAAGCCAGTTGCGAGTTAGTCAAATCCGGACTGGTAATGCGCGCAAGTGGTTGGCCTGGCTTAACATAATCACCCAAAATGACAAACATATCGATGATGCGTCCTGTGACGTAAGAACCAATTTGCGCGGTTCTTTCTTCATCAACCTGTACCCGGCTGGGTACGAGTATTTTATCAGCAAGGTCAATTAACGACGGCTGTCCGATTTTTAATCGACTGGCCAGCTCTGGTCGCACGGTGATGCTATTGATATCCCTTTCTTCTTCGGCATCGCGCTGAACTGCTGCATTTTCGGAGTCTTTGGTTGATTCGTTTTTATCGCACCCGGTTAGTAATAAAATAGAAATAGCAATGTAGTTGATAAAAGAAAGTTTAAATTTCATTCTGGAACTAACTCCTTGGGATAATGGGCGCGCAACCGATCGATTTCAGCGGCTGCAGAGTGCAGATCAAAACGGGCGAGCAGAGCATCACCCAGAATTCCTCGTAAAATGCGTTGTGAATCCAAAAATTCAATCAAACCGCGCTCGCCAAACTTGTAAGCAGCTTCAGCAACTTTTACTGCATTTTCCGCTTCCTTAATCAAACCGCCTTCGAACATGGCGACACGCTGCACAGCAATCTGATAAGCTTGCCATGCTGCTTCGAATAGTTGACTGATTTCATAGCGGCGGTATTCAAGCGATTCCTTTACTCGCGCCGAATCAAAAATAGCGGTATCAATTTCACCGCGGCGACGGTACCAGATCGGAATTCTGACACTCATACCAGCGGTATTAGATTGAAATTGTTGATCTTGATAATTGGTATATAAGACATTGATAGACGGTAAGATGGATGCCCGTTCTTGACTGATACGCTTGTTAGCGCGTTCCTGTTCAGCTTCCAGACGGACTACATCAGGATTGACAGTGGGCACTTGCTGGCGCAATACATCCAATGGTGGTAGATCAACCGGATCTTTTAATGAACCCTTGATTTGAAAATTGGCTGGTAATGCGCCGGCTGTCAGTTGCATCAAAAAAACTTTGGCGCGTTCGGCGTTTAATCGTGCCGCTTCCTTGCGGTTATCTGCACTTTGCAATTCCGTATCGGCACGGATCAATTCAAAGCGAGCCACTTCTCCTCGCTCGACATTTGCTGCAATGCGCCGCCGCACGTCGCTGAGTAAGTCGTAAATACTTTGTTCCAAAGCAGCTTGCTCTTGTCGCAGCAACAGCTCATAAGCACGAACCCGCAGTTGCGCAGCGAGGTCGGTACTGATTTGATCCAGACTGGCGCGGCTGGCATCAACAATGGCTTCTGAAGCGCCAATTCGCGCACTACGCATGAAAGGATTCTCAATGGGTTGAATTACTGTCACCGAATGTTGGTGATTCGATGGACCTGTGAATCTTTCTGGAAGTTGTTTGTCCATCGGGCCCATCATAAACATGACTTCAGGATTAAGATATGCCGAGGCAGCAACAACTCCACCCTTGGCCATGCCAACCTGCGAACGTGCTGCAAGTACTAGGCCATTGGCTTGTAAACCCAATCGTTGCACTTCTTCAATCGTATAAGGCACTGCGGGTCCTTGCGATGCTGTTGGAGGAAGCGGTATCCGCTTGGGTAATTCATTCTTGAATGGAGTTGTAGATGGAGCCAATTCACGCGCAGGCGGTGATGAGAGTGCCGGTGGTTGTAATCCATCCGCTCCGATAGGAAGTGGAACGGATGGTTGTGCTGCTACGCTAGTTGCTGTGAATAGTATGAATATGCTGGAAAATGATGAAAATCGAAATGGTAGTATTTGCATAGAGTTTTTCTTTGACGGAGAAGTGAAATTCTTCACATCTTTTTCACAAAAATTGTTTGTCATAATATACGAATTTAGAGATTCGGCAACATTAATAACGCGGGTAATTAGGTTTTTATTGTTGTTTTTAACAACAAAATTGATCGTATGTACACTCAAATCATCGGATTTAACTCTAACGGAAGGAAACTGAATGATTGCTGAACGAAGACAGATAGAAGGATAATGGAGCTATTTATAATGGCTTTATGGCGCTATACCATTGGAATTTACTAACGTACGGCAATTATTAGAATGACTCAACGGCAAATCATTTTTGTTCCAGGAAAAAATCCCAAACCTCCTGCAGCTCAGCATCAAAAGCTATTATGGCGCACCTTGTTAGAAGGTGTGCGTCGTGCAGAACCTGAAACTGCTTCTGATCTGAGTCAATATGCTCAAAACTTTAAACTCATTGCGTGGAATTATATTTATTATCTCAATAACAAGGATATCAACAGTGAGCTTACGTGGGTTGATGTTTTGATCAATCAACATGGTCCCACTAAGCAAGATATTAACGAAGCTAATGCATGGCATCGCAAATTGGATCGAATGCTTTACACAATTGTTGATTATTTGCCTTGTTTGCTTTATTTCACTCCCAAAGCCCTGCGTTTGACGGCACAAGAGATTACACGCTATTTTCAGAATAGAAATAATATTGCCTGCGAAATACGTGAATTATTGAAACAGGAATTGCGCCCTATGCTGAAAAATAATGAAAAAGTGTTATTGATTGGTCATAGTCTGGGCTCGGTAATCGCTTACGACGCCTTATGGGAGCTTTCTCATCTCGAGTGCTTACCGGGTAAAATCGATTTGTTTCTTACTCTTGGCAGTCCACTAGGAATGAATTATGTACAACGCCGGTTAATGGGTAATCATTTGTCAGGAAAGCAGAAATATCCAACGAATATTCGGCAGTGGGTAAATATTTCCTCGGTTGGTGATATGACTGCGTTAGACAGGATTTTCGCAGATGATTTTGCACCGATGATATCCTTGGGAATCATCGATATTATCGAAGACCATTGTGACGGAATTTATAATTTTTATCGTAACGAGAACGGATTGAACTGTCATCGTTCGTATGGCTATTTAGTCAATCCTGCTATGGGTAAGGTCGTTGCGGATTGGTGGCAGCAATCGGCATGAGTTCGGATATTTCAGGTCATTTTTGGTATGGAATAAAATTATTGGCAGGGGGGGTGTTAATTCTTGTCGGTGTATGGGCAGCATTTGGGGTATTTTTTCGAACCTATGAATTTCGTGATGATGATCCTAATCGAGGAGCCATTACTGGGGCAACCGATAAATTCGGCGATCAGTATTCCCGCGTGGTGTACCTTGATCAAGGCTGGTCACCTTCGGATAGTTTGTGGTTCTACACAGTGACACAAGGTTCAAACTTGTTGCCTTACAGTTTTTTTCTGGTGTTGGAGCAGGCTGATTCAAATCAGTTGTTTCGAAGTGATGAAAATATCGATCGCTATGGCTATTTGCCGCAACGACCAACTGTGAGCAATCCAGACGGTTTGCCGGTTGGGATGGTGCGCGACGAATATCAAGGTAAAGCATTCATGGGATTCACGTGTGCAGCCTGCCATACGACACAGATCAATTATCAAGATATTGGAATGCGTATCGACGGTGGTCCGGCCAATTCCGACATGGAAAGTTTCATGATTGATTTGGCGGGTGCTTTACACGCAACGTTAGAGCTTCCGGAAAAGTTGCAGCGTTTTGTTACCAACGTACTGAAACAAGGTCACTATGACAATGCCGATGCTGTTATTGCGGATTTGAAAAAATATGCTCAACGGATTAAAACCTATTCCATTATTAATAATCCCCGAGATGTGAAACGTCCGCTTACGCGCTATGGCTACGCACGTTTAGACGCTTTTGGGCGCATTTATAACCGTGTACTCGAGCATATTATGAGCGCGCAGCAAATGCGGGAATTGCTTGCTGAGATATTATCTTCGGACGAATTGACCGATGTGATGCAAAGTGTTGAGCCCGTCTTAACTAGTAATAATCGAGATCATATCATTGAGCGAATACAAACCTACTTGAGCGATAAGCAGCTCATCAAGTTGCGAAATAAAATCTATAATCCGGCTGATGCTCCGGTCAGTTATCCATTTCTTTGGGATGTGCCTGTGCATGATTATGTGCAATGGAACGGCAGAGTTGGTAACAGCGAGTTAGGACCCATGGCACGTAATGCGGGACAGATGATTGGCGTATTTGGCACGCTCGATTGGCAGGAAAAAACGGGTTTTACATTGTCCTCTGTTTTAGGTGGACAGAATTTCAGCAGCAAGCCTATTGATTTCCAATCGTCCATTGATATCCGTAACTTGCGCCGTGTGGAAACACACTTGCGCAAATTGACATCACCGCTTTGGCCCGAACATATTTTGCCTAAGATTGATACAGCACGATTGTTTAATGGCGCAAGGCTTTATGCACGTTATTGTTCCGCGTGTCACGAGCACATTAATCGAACGGATCCTGATCGCCGTGTGGTGGCTAAAATGATGGCTGTTCCCTTAGTAGGTACAGATGCCAAAATGGCTGAAAATAGTCAGGCATCTATGGGATATAGCGGTATTTTGCGCAATCAATATGTCAAAACCGGTGTGGGAAGTATCTTAATACAACAACAAGCATCAGCTGTTGTCCTGTTGACCGCTGCAACACGTAATGTGGTTACCACACCTGATCCCGATAAATGGTTCGTGCGCCGGTGGATAGAGCGCTCACTTGACTTTGCGCACACTTTTTTTGATAACGAAGTTCAACCTTCCATTAAACGCGGCCATTACATCCCTGACACAACAGCTCAGCCATTTGCTTCGGTAATGTCATATAAGGCTCGTCCACTCAATGGCATTTGGGCTACAGCACCTTATCTGCATAATGGTTCAGTGCCTACGCTGTATGATTTGCTGTTGCCTAAAAAACGAGCGAATGATCCAGCGGAAGGTGAGTACCGGCCAGATGAATTCGTGGTGGGTTCACGCGAATTTGATGCGCATAGAGTGGGTTTTAAAACGGACGGCTATAATGGTTTCGTGTTCCGCACCCGTATTTGGGGTAATGATAATAGTGGTCATGAATACGCATCCGGGCGAACGCCACAACCGGATGGAACCATACTTCCCGCATTGACAAAAGAGCAACGCCTGGATTTGCTTGAATATCTTAAAACACTATAACTCATCCAGCGGTTTGCTTTTTTAATTCTGGGGGATTATCTTGTTTTGCAATAAATTGATTGATATAGATTATTTTTCTGTCAGCAATCACTTTAAGACGATTGTCGCTGGCAAAATTCATCATGAATTCATAAGCACTGCTATTGATAATTTGTAATGCCGTTTTTACTTTTACGCCGACTAATCCTTCATGAATCACAGGTTGCGCATATTCCGAATATACCCAGCGGCCTTTACTGTCAAAGCTAGCGAGTACTCCACTGAGCCGATCCGCCCAATCGCTCGGGCGAAAAGGGCGACCTGCCGGGGTAACACCCAGGATTAAATACGCTTCAGTTTTGATTTCCATAATGTTCAAATAATGTGAAAAAGCGCTTTTGCTAAAAGCATTAAAGCTATCCACAGCAATTTTTTTGCATCGTTTGCCAGAGTTGAGGTGTCATTTGTAACGAGATAATATTGCTGAGAATGCATGGTGAATATTGTCTTTCCTTATAAAACAAGATGTTTATATCGGAAGTAATTGAAAAAAGTGGAGAGCGCCATAAGAAATTGCCGCGCTGGCAAGTGAATTAATCACTGCGAGTGCAATCTTATGGAAGATAGTTGATTGGGTTACAAGTAGTTTATTGAAAGAGGGACGCAAAAATGGGTATGATGCTTTGTCTTGTGCAGCGGTTTTTCCTTTTGATTTTGCCCCATTACTTTTCGAGAACCAGCGTGACATTTCGCGTTACACGTACTATCAAGCTGGTATTTGTTGCCGGGCAGGCTATTGGGCTCAGTGCCTGCGCTAATCTTCCTTACTATGCACAAGCGATTAGTGGACATTTTGAGGTTGTACATCGCGCGCAACCCATCCACAGAATTATCGCGAATCCTGACGCAGATCCACAATTAAAGCAGTCACTAAAAAAGATTGTACACATGCGTGAATTTGCCAGCCGTGAACTCAAATTACCGGATAATTTGAGCTATACAAGCTATGCCGACTTGGAACGCCCTTATGTGGTATGGAATGTTTTTGCTTCGCCAGAGCTTTCGTTTAAGCTCAAGAAATGGTGCTTTATCGAAGTGGGCTGTGTGAATTATCGTGGTTTTTTTTCTCAAGCTAGCGCGGAGCGTTACGCTGAAGAGCTCAGGAATGAAGGTTATGATGTTCATGTCGGCGGTATTCGTGCTTATTCAACTCTAGGGTGGTTCAGTGATCCAGTGTTAAACACGTTTATTGGCTACTCGGAAATGAATCTTGCCCGCTTGATATTTCATGAATTGGCTCATCAAGTGGTTTATGTGCCTGGTGATAGTGTTTTCAATGAGTCATTTGCAACTGCTGTGGAACACGAAGGCGTTCGGCGCTGGTTTGAAAGCACGGGAACAGCTTTTGAGCAAGCTGCATTGAGTGCAAGGCAGGAAAGAGAAACCGTTTTTGTTGAAATGGTACTAAGACATCGGCAACGGTTACGGGAATTGTTTCAGTCGGATCTCAGTGATGCAGAAAAGCGGGTGCGAAAGGCACGCATTTTTGATGGTTTACGTTCAGAATTTTTACAACTGAAAGCTGAGAGAAGTGAATTTGGCGTATACGATCAATGGTTCGCGCAAAATTTGAATAATGCAATTGTGGCAACTGTTTCGATTTATACACAGTTATTGCCTGCTTTCCAGGCGATTCTCCAGCAACATGACAAGGATATGGGGCAGTTTTTTGCTGCAGTTACAAAACTGAGTAAATTACCAAAAAATGAACGAAATCTTGTGTTGCAGAAAGCGATTGAAAGTGATCAGAAGTTGCGGATGGCCGAACAGTAAGCTTTGTGCGAGATCGAACTGGGGGCGCGATATTTCGTGTGTAGCTTAAAATAAAATTATTTTACTAGAAGAGTATAAATGACTATGACGCATATTAATCATAACAGACGGCGATTTTTACAGAATGTGACATTGGGTGCCTTGACAGTTACATTACCTGGTTTTGCATTGGGAGAGAGCCGGCGGATTAACTCTACACCCAATCCGGCATTTAAGGCCGATGTCGAAATTGCACTGACAGCCCGGATAGCTGATGTGCCGATTCGTTCAGGTGCACAAACACATGTTTTCAAATATTTTGCGAAGTTATTAAATGGTCCACAAAACACCCTCAAAGAATTACCAGGTTATTTGGGTCCCATTCTTAATTTTCAACAAGGCCAGAAAGTTCGCATAGTTTTTTATAACGAGTTGCCTGAACCATGCGTTACGCACTGGCATGGCATGCATGTGCCGCAGATGATGGATGGGCATCCCATGTATGCGATTGTTAGAGGTGAGCAGTACGTATACGAATTCGAGGTAAAGAATCCAGCCGGTACTTGCTGGTATCATTCGCACACTCATGAATTGACGGCTACTCAGGTTTATCAAGGATTAGCAGGATTAATCACCATATCCGATGAGGCTGAACAGAAGCTGGATCTGCCGAGTGGTGAATATGATATTCCACTCGTTATCCAAGATCGCAGTTTTTCCAATGGCAATCAACTGCGGTATGTGCTGAACATGCATCAGCGAATGACGGGCTTCCTGGGTGATACCATTCTGGCTAATGGCCTGGAAAACAATAAAATTAGAGTCAAAACAAGAGCGTATCGTGTGCGTGTCCTGAATGGATCGAATTCTAGGATTTATAAGCTGGCTTGGGATGATGGCACGCCAATGATTGCTATTGGTAGTGATGGGGCATTGTTGCAGAAGCCGGAGAGTTTGCCTTATATCATGCTCGCGCCAGCGGAACGAGTCGAATTATGGATTGATTTCAGTGGCCGTAAAATCGGTTCCGATCTTATCCTGCAAAGCTTGCCTTATCACGTCACGCCACATATGGAACGGGAGATGGGAGGTGGTGGTATGCGTCAAGGTATGCGTGGAATGGGCATGATGGGCGGTACATTAGGTCAGGATGGTGTCATTTCCATCGCTCAATTTGAGATTGCTGAAGCGGTCAGTGATTCGCCAAAGTTACCTGCCGAATTGGTTTCCTTGCATCGCTTAACCGCTCAAGATGCTTCAAGTCCCGACAAAATTGTTCCCATTGCAATTGGCATGCGGCATATGACTTTCCAGTTAAATGGAAGAACATTTGATATGGACGATTATTTGGAACTTGAAAGAATTCCAGTGAATAGTGTTCAGAGAATACGGATTTTTCATGATAACCGTGGAATGGGGCGCGGAATGCGCGGTGGTCGTGGCGGTATGGGAATGATGATGTCAATGCCGCATCCTATTCATTTGCATGGTCAGCAATTCCAGATTCTGTCCCGGAAACAGGCTAATTCCGATAGCGGTTATAACAGTATCAAAGATGGATTTATTAACAATGGCTGGAAAGATACGGTTCTGGTGATGCCAGGCGAGGAAGTCGAAATTATTAAACCATTCAAAGACTATACCGGTTTATTTCTTTATCACTGCCACAATCTGGAGCATGAAGATATGGGCATGATGCGCAATTTCTACGTAAGTTGATTGTATATTTTTCAATTTGATCGGTATCAGTGAGGGAAAATAGGCGGCTATCTTTCCAACCTGTTGAGAACTATTGGTATTGCTTGGTAGGAAGCCTAAAAAATGAGCTTTTTAATAAATTCGATAGGTATGGCATTTGATTGAAGATATCGAGAAAGTAGACCCTAAAGTGGTCATGGATGAAGTTCAGCTCATCTTGGCGGAGAAACGCACCTCTCTTTCCTTAATGCGCACTGGGATCGCAATCCTAGCATTGCCACTATCCGTGATGAGCGTATTAGTCGCTACTTCAAGACTTTACGATGCGCTAAACGTTTTGCATTTTCTGATTCC